>ERZ791624.31-NODE-31-length-92711-cov-4.197958_pt1 | contig 92711 bp, 83 predicted proteins | sample MGYA00510058_ERZ791624 | MGnify/ENA primary metagenome ERZ791624 (study PRJEB30046, sample SAMN00715158) | human gut metagenome | study: EMG produced TPA metagenomics assembly of the A metagenome-wide association study of gut microbiota in type 2...
ATAGCTAAATTATTTGGTTATCCACACTAAAAATCTACTGACCCAACATTTCATTAATAAAGAAACGGCATTTTGGGGATTTCCCCAGAGTGCTGTTTTTTATAGGGGATAGTATAAATAGTAATTATAATATGGATAGGTGGTAGTGGACAGCGGTTGTATGGTGAATTATTTCTTTCCTGAGGGGGTGGCATGATTCCTTATAATAAAAACATTGGAATTTATTTTGTATTGGGTTGGTTTTTGCGTAATTTTGTAAATAGCAAAAAGTGGCATTGCCAATAGGAAATATTTTTGATTTGTAGTGCTGTTTAATGCTTTGTAACACACCGTGATAGGTATATGGAAAAATTGGATTTATCAAAGGAATTATCAAATAGATTGCAGCGAGATGGCAATGATGTTGACGTTTTGCTGAAAGGTTTTGCGGACTTGGTCAAAGATTTGTTGTCAGAGTCTAAGAACGTTGCTTTGCCTGGTTTTGGAAAATTTATTGCAAAAAAGTCAGATGAGTATATTGCTGTAGATAGTCATACGGGCAAGAGAATGCTGTATCCGCCTAAGGTAGAGGTGGCGTTTGAGCAGAGTTCTATTCTTAAAGCAAAATTAGCGGAGAAAGGAGAGGGTAATGAGTAATATAGTCGTTTTTAATGATTTGGTTGGAATGCTTGCCAAGTCAACCAATACTTCGCAACCTTTAACTGAATCTTTCTTGAAAGAGTTGCTTGCCCTTGTTGCTGAGCGTCTTGAGAAAGGAGAGAAAGTCGCTATTCCTGGTATCGGAGAGTTTTATGTAGAGAATGGAGATATAAAATTTGTTCCCGAAAAGAAGTTGGCGGAGGATGTTAATTATGCGTTTGATTGCTTTGAGCCAGTTGAACTTGACGATGAATATAGTGATGAATCGGCTTTAGGAGATGAAAAAACTCAAGCCGAGGAGGAATTGCCTTTGCCGGAAGAAGTAGAAGAGCATGTGCCTTCTGTTGAAATGTCAGAGCAGGAGATAGAAGAGGATATTTTGCCACCTCCAGTGCCTGAAGAGGACAGGGTAAAGCCCGAAGAGGAAGAGACACTTTTACAAGAGCCTCCGGCAATACCAGAAGACCTTGAGCAGCAAGAGAAGAAAGAGGTTGAGGTACCGCCCGTTCCAGATTATGTGCTATCAACTGAAACGTCTCATGAAGAAGCGGTAAGCGAGGACTATGCATACGAAGCGGATGAGCCAAAGCGCGATTGGAAAATGTTTATATATGGCGTTTTGGTTGGCATTGCAGTAACGGTTGCGGTAACCTGTTTTATGAATTGGTCAGGCTATATTAATTTTAGCGAACCAGATAATGTCGGTTTTGACAGTATCGCACCGTTGGAGGAAGTGGCGGTTGCTACTGATACGGTAAAACCAGACACTGCTGTTGTTAGCGAGGATTCTGTTAAGAAAGTTGAGCCGGTTATTTATAAGGTGAAAAACAAATCTTCATACCTTAGCAATATATCACGGAAATATTATGATCACTATATTTTCTGGATTTATATCTATTTGGAAAATAAAGATAAGATTAAAGATCCTGACAATCTCGTTGTTGGTATGGAATTGGTAATCCCGCCTGCAGAAAAGTATGGAATCGACAAGGATGACCCTAAGAGTATTGAAAGGGCAGAAGCCGAAATTGAAAAGACTTTCGGCAAAAAGAAGAATAAATAATCAATCAAAAAATAATAGCGGAGTTTACTCTCCGCTATTATTTTTGTGCAAGTTCTAATAAAAGAACTTTTTTAGTCGTCAATCCAATGCTTTCGTATCGGATATTTAACAGGTCTAATCAAAAGCCTTAACGACGTTGTATAGAATATGTAAGCCCAAATCCAGTTGATTAGCACATTAACTTTATTTCTCATACCTAATATTGAAATAAGGTGGATAAACATCCAAGTAAGCCAAGCCGGACGGCCGTAAAGGTATGAGAACTTTAAGTCGCAAACTGCTCGGTTCCTACCGATTGTTGCCATAGAGCCTTTGTTAATATACTTGAATGGAGCCTTGTTTGAAGAACCGTTTAGTTCCTTAGCAAGGTATATTGCCTGCTGAATAGCCACTTGTGCTACTTGCGGATAACCGTTTGGATAATCGTTGTCGTTAAGCATTGCAACGTCGCCGATAGCGTAAACGTCCTTTATGCCCTTTATGCAGAAACTTTCATCGATAATAAATCTGTTTCCTCTGCCAATAGAATCCTCAGGCAAACCCTTAATGACGTTACCGGTAACTCCTGCTGTCCAAATAAGAGTCTCACAATATATATCTTCCCCATTTGATAGGTGCAAGATATTGTTCTCGTACGATTTCATAAGGCAATTAAGGCGAGTCTCAATCATCAAGTGACCCAAATAAGTGACTGCGTCATCTGATGCTCTCTGGCTCATCGTTCTTAGAAATCTGTCAGTTCCTTCAACGAGGATAACTCTAACGTCGTCCTTGTCAATTTCTGGGTATTCCCTCTTTAGGATATATCTCTTCATTTCTCCCAAGGCACCGGCTATTTCCACACCTGTAGGGCCACCGCCAACGACAACGAAACTTAGCAGTTCGCGTCTGCGCTTTTTGTCAGTTGTAACGCATGCCCTTTCCAGTCTGTCAAGAATTTCGTTTCTTAGGCGGATTGCCTCTGCTGTTGATTTAAGTGTATGAACTTTCTCCTTAAGTTCTGGAGAGTTGAAGAAGTTGTTTGTTGTACCTGTTGCAATAACAAGTTTGTCGTATGCAATTTCCTCAAATTGAGTAGAAATTATTTTTTTATCAGTATCAATATTTGTTACTTGCCCCAGGTGAAAATTTGCATTTTCCAATTTGCGCATTTCTCTTCGGAACGGGAAAGAAATGCTGCTTGGTTCAAGGCCAGATGAGGCAATCTGATAAAACAACGGAGGAAAACTATGAAAATTATTCTTGTCAATGATGGTTACTTTAAATTTCTTTTTGTCTAATTTTTTTGCAAGATTTATGCCTGCAAACCCTCCTCCAATAATAACTACATGCTCCATAACAATTAACTTAAAACAATCAAAATAATTATACCTATATTTTGGGTAACAAAATTAATATTAAAAAGTTTAAAAAACAGCCTTTTTGTTCATAAATTTTGTCCAATGGGCGGTTTCTAAATCTTTTTGAGTTATTTTTGTGGTAAAAATTGGAAAAATGCAAAATATAATAACTCGTATAAAAAACTATTTAATTGTTTTGCTTGTTACTTTTTCTCCTTTTGGAGCACATTCGCAAATCAATACTGACCAGGTTTTGACAATCGGACGCAATGCTCTTTATTTTGAAGATTATTTGCTTTCAATACAATATTTTAATGAGGTAATCAAGGTGAAACCTTATTTGGCTGACCCGTATTTCTATCGTGCGGTTGCTAAATTTTATCTTGAAGACTATCGAGGAGCAGAAGCCGACTGCTCATTGGCAATAGAAAGAAATCCATTTATTGTTGATGCGTACCAGGTTCGTGGAATCTCCCGCCAGACCTTGAAAAAAGACAGTCTGGCGATTGAAGATTATGATGCCGGGTTGAAATACTTGCCGGAAAACCAGATTTTTCTGTTGAATAAGGCAGTGGCTCAGCAGAATATCAAGGATTATGACAATTCTCAGAAAACGTTTGAAACTCTTATCGGCTATTACCCAAAATACGATAATGGCTATCTTGGTTTGGCTTTTCTCAATCTTGAGAAAGGAGATACTGTTTCTGCGCTTAACCAGATAGGCAAAGTCCTTGAATTGAATCAGAACAATACTGATGCCTATATAGCCCGCGCGGATATATTGATAAAGACAAAATCAGACTATTCATCAGCGTTGGGAGATTTGGACCAGGCAATAAAATTGGAGCCTAAGAAAGCAGATCTGTTTGTAAACAGGGCGTTTTTGAAATATCAGTTAGATGACTATTTTGGTGCAATGTCAGATTTTGACTATGCAATCAGTCTTGACCCTTACAATATAGCAGCCCACTTGAACCGAGGTTTGCTGAGAATGGAGGTTGAGGATAACAATAAGGCTATTGATGATTTCTCCTTTGTTATCGACCGTAATGCAGATAACTATATGGCTATTTACAATAGGGCAGTGCTGTATCAGAAGACCCGTCAGTACTCAAAAGCCATTTCTGACCTTAATAAGATGATCGAGAAATATCCTGAAATGGCGATGCTTTACTATGCCAGAAGCGAGTGTAAGCGTTTGATGGGAAATGTTAAGGCAGGAGAAGCAGACTATAACTATTCCCGCAAACTGATGGCTAAGAATAAGAACAATAATGGTGACCAATTCAAGGAAGAGAAGCAAAGTGAGGAGGATGAAATTGCCAAGAAATTCAGAAGCCTTGTGACTGTTGAAAGTGAAAATACAGTTAAGCCAGAGTATGATAACAAGTATCGCGGCAAGGTGCAGAACTATAACGCATCAGTTGATTATGAGGATGTATATATCCTTACATATTATGACAAACTGACTGATTTGAGGGTTGATTCATATTATCAGAAAGAACTTGACGAGGTTAACGCAAGCAATTATCTTAGAGACAAACTCTATATAACCAATTCAACTGTGGCGATGACAGAAGAGCAGATAAAATTGCAGTTTGGCTTGATTCGTCACTATTCGAGCCTGCTCAGTTCTTCCAATAAAAAGCCTATTGACTATTTTGGCAGGGCAATAAGTTATTCTCTTGTGAAAAACTATGACAGTGCAATAGAGGATTTGGATAGAGCAATCGAGCAGAGCCCTGGTTTTGTTCTGGCTTATTTTGCAAGAGCAATGGCACGTTATGAAAAAAGCGTTGTCAATGCCGTAGAGCAAGGGGAGAAGAAGTCGGCTGAAGTTCAGATGCAGATGGAGCGACATGAAACAGAATTGGCATTGAAAGACCTTGACAAGGTTATAGAATTGTCTCCCAACTTGGTGTATGCTTACTATAATAAAGGTAACATATACTTGAAACGTAATGATTATACCTCGGCAATATCATGCTTTAACAAGGCAATAGAAGTTCGCCCTGATTTTGGAGCGGCATATTATAACAGGGGAATTGCATATTTTCAATTGGGAAATATGGAAAAAGGAGTACGAGATTTAAGCAAGGCAGGCGAGTTGGGTATAATGTCGTCGTATAACGTACTCAAGCGTATGAGCCGCCGAAGATAGGCGCATATAATTAGAGTTATATGTCTATTTTAAAGTAAAATAGATAATTATAACAAAAAAACGAGGAAAAAATTCCATAACTACAGATATTTGGTTACTTTTGCAACCGAATCATGCGTTCGTTGTATTTATGCAATGATTAAAACAAAAAAATTATTATGAATATTAAGTTTCCAGACGGAAGTATCAAGCAATTTGAGGAAGGAACAACTCCGTTGCAAATTGCAGAAAGTATCAGTAATCGACTTGCACAAGACGTATTGGCAGCAACAGTCGATGGAGAAGAGTGGGATTTGACACGTCCAATTGTAGGTGACGGCGAATTGAAATTGTACAAGTGGGATGACCCAGAAGGCAAGCATGCATTCTGGACACGTCTGCACACTTGCTTGCAGAAGCGTTGCAGGAATTGTACCCAGGCGTTAAATTCGGTATAGGGCCGGCTATTGAGAACGGTTTCTATTATGATATCGACCCGGGAGAAAACGTTATCACCAGTGCCGACTTTGCAAAGATTGAAGCAAAGATGGCAGAACTTGTATCCAAAAAAGAAGCTGTAATAAGAAAAGAAATCTCCAAGGAAGACGCATTGAAGATGTTCGGCGACAGAGACGAGACATACAAATGCGAATTGATTTCTGAATTGGAAGACGGTAAGATAACTACTTATACACAGGGTCAGTTTACAGACCTTTGCCGTGGTCCGCATATACCAACAACTGCATCAATTAAGGCGGTAAAGATTTTGTCGCTTGCGGGTGCATATTGGAGAGGTGATGAGACACGTAATCAGTTGGTGCGTGTTTACGGTATTTCTTTCCCTAAAAAGAAAATGCTTGATGAGTATTTGGTAATGCTCGAAGAGGCTAAGAAACGTGACCACAGAAAGATTGGTAAAGAAATGGAACTTTTCATGTTCTCAGAAAAAGTGGGAAAAGGTCTTCCATTGTGGTTGCCAAAGGGAACCGAGTTGAGATTGCGTTTGCAAGAGTTCTTGCGCAAAATCCAACGCCGTTACGAGTATCAGGAAGTTATCACTCCGCCAATTGGCAACAAAATGCTATATGTAACATCTGGTCACTATGCAAAATATGGTAAGGATTCATTCCAGCCGATTCATACTCCTGAAGAAGGCGAAGAGTACTTCTTGAAGCCGATGAACTGTCCTCACCACTGTGAAATCTTTAAGAACACACCGCACTCATACAGAGACCTTCCTTTAAGAATCGCAGAATTCGGTACAGTATGCCGTTACGAGCAAAGCGGTGAATTGCACGGATTGACACGTGTTAGAAGTTTTACTCAGGATGATGCCCATATCTTCTGTCGTCCAGACCAGGTGAAGGATGAATTCTTGAGAGTTATGGATATTATCTCTATCGTTTTCCGCTCAATGAAATTTGAAAACTTTGAAGCGCAGATTTCTTTGAGAGACAAGGTGAATAGAGAAAAATATATCGGTTCAGAAGAAAACTGGGACAAGGCAGAACAGGCAATTATCGAAGCATGTGAAGAAAAAGGCCTTCCGGCAAGAATCGAATACGGAGAAGCAGCCTTCTATGGCCCGAAACTTGACTTTATGGTTAAGGACGCAATAGGCAGACGTTGGCAATTGGGAACAATTCAGGTTGACTACAATTTGCCTGAGCGTTTTGAACTGGAATATACTGGTTCTGACAACCAAAAGCACCGCCCGGTAATGATTCACCGTGCACCATTTGGTTCTATGGAGCGTTTTGTTGCTGTGCTTCTTGAACACACTGCAGGCAATCTTCCAATATGGTTGTCACCAGAGCAGGCCGTTATCCTTCCTATCAGTGAGAAGTTTAATGATTATGCCGACGAAGTTCGCAGAACACTTGCAGAGAAAGGAATTAGAGCAACCGTTGACAGCCGTAACGAGAAAATAGGTAAGAAGATTCGCGACAATGAATTGAAACGTATACCTTATATGCTCGTTGTTGGTGAAAAGGAAGTTAATAATTGTGAAATTTCTGTAAGAAAACAAGGTGAAGGTGACAAGGGTTCAGTAAAAATTGCTACCTTTGCCGAGAATTTCGCTCGAGAGATTGAGGAAATGACAAACTATTAACATTATTTAATGGCAAAAACACCACTTGGAGCAGGGCAAAGACAGAACCTGCCAAAAAAAGACAATAAAGGCGGCAATAATAAAGACGCATTCATTATTAATGAGCATATCCGTGCAAAGGAAGTTCGTCTTGTTGGCGACAATGTAGAGCAAGGAGTTTATTCATTACATGATGCGTTGGCTATTGCAGACGAAAAAGAATTAGATTTGATATTGATTTCGCCAACTGCGAATCCTCCAGTATGCAAGGTTTTGGATTACCAGAAGTTCTTGTATCAGCAGAAGAAGAGGCTAAAGGAGCAAAAGGCGAAGTCAACGAAGGTCGTTGTCAAAGAAATCAGATTCGGACCTCAGACCGATGAGCATGACTATAACTTTAAGTTGAAGCATGCTGTTGGTTTCTTGAAAGAAGGAGCAAAGGTTAAAGCCTATGTGTTCTTTAGAGGTCGGTCTATTCTCTTCAAAGAGCAGGGAGAAGTGCTGTTGCTTCGATTTGCAAATGATTTGGAAGAGTATGGCAAAGTGGAGCAAATGCCTGTTTTGGAAGGTAAGCGTATGATAATTATGCTTACACCAAAGAAAGTGACAAAATAAAGTGCTTTAAGCATATAAATCAAATAGTAATTTAAAAAACAAAAAAATGCCAAAGGTTAAAACTAATTCCGGTGCCAAAAAAAGATTCGCTCTTACCGGGTCAGGAAAGATTAAAAGAAAACATGCTTACAAAAGTCACATCTTGACAAAGAAGACTAAAAAGCAAAAAAGAAACCTACGCCACTTTACAACAGCGGCAACTGTTGACAGCGGTAACATCCGTGCTTTGTTAGCAATTTAATGTGCGGTTTTTGACTTTTAATTACAGAGATTTAATTGAATTATTAACCGGATGCTTAGCATATAAGAGCATGTGCCGCTAACATCCAAAAAAAGAAAAGAAAATGCCAAGATCAGTAAATCACGTAGCATCAAGAGCTAAGAGAAAGAAAATTTTGAAACTCACAAGAGGTTATTACGGCTGCCGTAAGAATGTTTGGACAGTTGCTAAGAACACTTGGGAAAAAGGTCTTACTTACGCTTATCGCGACCGCAAGAACAAAAAACGCAATTTCCGCGCATTGTGGATTCAACGTATTAATGCAGCCGCTCGTCTTGAAGACTTGTCTTACTCTAAACTTATGGGTCTTATTCACAAAGCAGGCATCCAAATCAACCGTAAAGTATTGGCTGACCTCGCAATGAATAATCCAGCAGCTTTCAAGGCAATAGTTGAGAAAGTAAAGAATGCTTAATCAAATAGCGTTTTAATAAAAAAAGCCCCTTAATTGGGGCTTTTTTATTGCCGGAAAATTTGGTTAATAAAAAAAACTGTATTATATTTGCAATACAGGAGAGTGAAAATTGCCACATCAAAGCAGCTTGGGAGCTCATCAATTTTTATGAAATGCCGAGTCGATTTCTTTCTCTAATGGCGGGCCTCAATCCGTTAGGATGTTGCAAAACCAGAGGATTACAAAGGAGGGAGAAAACTCAAATCCTGATTTTCGGAGTTTCATCGCCTCTTTGATGTGGATCTTATATTGATGGCAGGGGGTGTAAAATTTATTCTCTGCCATCTTTTTTTTAAATTATGGATAACACTTATTTTGTATATGCAATGCTTTGCTTTACGTCTTTTCTAACATTGGCGAATCCCTTGGGTACTATGCCGGTGTTTCTGACGTTAACGCAAAATTTCGATGAGAAAGAAAGATCGAGAGTATTGAAAAAAGCTATTATCGTTGCATTTTTTGTAATGATTGCATTTACTGTATTCGGGCAGTTCATATTCAAGTTCTTCGGATTGTCAACAAATGGCTTTCGTATTGTTGGCGGAATAGTAATTTTCAAGATAGGGTTTGACATGCTTCAGGCAAGGTTTACACCAGTGAAGGCTACTGAAACAGAAATTCATGACTATGCTAACGATATTACTGTAACTCCATTGGCAATACCGATTTTGTGTGGTCCCGGGGCTATTGCAAATGGGATAGTTCTTATGGAAGAAGCGACGGACACAACAATGATGGTTATTTTGATTTCCACGATAGTGCTTGTATTTTTGATAACCTATCTAATTCTAAAGGCCTCGACAAAATTATTGGAAATATTAGGCGAGACTGGCAATAATGTTATGATGAGGCTAATGGGTCTTATTTTGATGGTTATTGCAGTTGAGTGCTTCTTTAGTGGTCTGAAGCCAATTATGCGGGATTTTATTGGGTCTTTGTGATGACATGCCAAGTATTAAAGTGTTGTTATTTGTAAGGCTATAATTACATTGTTTTTTGTAACTTTGCAGATGTAACTGAATCAGTTAGTATTTGTTTTATATAATAAGGATATTCTTCTTTATTGTAATTGCTAAAATGGATAATTGGTTTTATATATTAGATAGTTCTGTTGCAATGCTTTTGAGTTGTATCCTGGCAGGGGTACTAATCCCGCGCATACTGTTGATTTCTTTTAGAAAGAAACTTTTTGATGAAGTTGACTCTGAAAGGAAGATTCATTGTGGCGCTATACCTCGTTTAGGTGGCATTGCTTTTGGCCCAGTTATCCTGTTTTCGATTTTTTTTATTGCTGGTTTTAATATTTCTGTTTTCCCAGGTGAATCATTTCGCGATATGGCGTTTGGTGAAATAGTTATATTGTCAGGAATATTATGTGCTTCTCTTTTGGTGTATCTTGTTGGTATTGCAGATGACTTGGTTAGAGTAAACTTTTATGCTAAATTTGTCGTCCAGATAATAGCAGCATGTTTGCTCGTTGCTTCCGGTTTATGGATATCTAACTTACATGGGTTGTTTGGGATTAACGAATTGCCTAAATTTATTGGTTATCCGCTTACTATAGTTTTTGTGGTTTTTGTTGTCAATTCAATCAATCTTATTGATGGAATTGACGGCCTTGCCTCTTGTCTTTCTATGGTAGCCTTGTTTGTATATGGGATATCTTTTGTCGTTTATGGAAATATTTTATTTTCTTTGATCTGTTTTACATCTGTTGGCGTTCTAATTCCGTTTTTCTATTTTAATGTTTTTGGAGATCCAAGTAGGAAAAAGAAAATTTTCATGGGTGACACAGGGTCATTAACAATAGGTTTGATAATCAGTGCAGTTATATTGCGGATAATAATTGATTCTGAAATGGAGGAAGAAGGTATAGGCAATCTTATAGTTAAAGCTTTGTCTCCTGTTATTGTTCCATGTTTTGATGCAGTTAGAGTTATTTTTGTCAGGATTAAAGAAAAAAAGAAATTATTTCTTCCGGACAATAACCATATACATCACAGATTGTTGCAGGCGGGATTAACGCAGCATGCAGCGTTAATTACTATTGTTACTGTTTCTTTAATTCTGACATCAATAAACATTATTGCAAGCAATTTTATTAATGTTAATATCTTGCTGGCTTTTGATGTTATAATATATTGTTTTCTAAGCATCGCTATTTCTAATCAAATCTTTATATTAAGAAAAAATTAACAATAAAATATTTATGGTTTCACAAAAGGAAGAGGCAGATTTGGTACAAACCAATGATTTTATTAAAATACAGGACATTTTTTATTTAAGTTTGTCTAAATGGTATTTGTTCGTGTTGTCAATAGTTTGCTGTATGGGGTTAGGAATTTTTTATATTCTAAAAACTCCTCCAACATATACGCGTGTAGCATCTATCATTTTCAAGAACGAATTTACTGGTGAGTCGAGTTTGTCAAGTGCTATTGGTACATCTTTCTCCTATCTTGGTCTTGCAAACCAGTCAACTAATGGATATAGTGAGATGGTTCAGTTAGAATCACCATCGCTAATGGTTGATGTTGTCAAGAGATTAGGGTTGAATGTTCGTTATTCTCTTGAGGGAAGGTTTTATAACAAGTCCCTTTATGGAAAAAATTTGCCTGTAAAGGTTGATTTTGCAGACAAATCAGATAGCGAACTTACTTTCCTTGTTAATTTTAAGGAAGACGGCAGTTTGGTACTTTCTAATTTTGCTGTTGGAGAGGAACTTTACGAGGTTGAAGTTAAGACTCGCTTAGGTGAAAAGGTAAAGACTCCTGTTGGTGAAATGGTATTCTCTAAAACTGAGTATTATGATGCTTTGATGAAGGAGTTCGACTATTCAAAGTCAATGATTGTTTCCCGCTGCACGTATTATGATGCAGGAATTGCATTTACAGGTCCTTTGAAAGTTGAACAGAATGACGATAAGTCTGCCGTCATCAATGTTTCATATAGCGATACCAGTGCAGAGCGAGCTGAAGATATTCTTAATACATTGATGACTGTTTATAATAAGAAATGGGAGGCAGATAAGAATATTGAGGCAAAGAATTCGTCGGAATTTATTGATGAACGGCTTGCTGTTATTGAGCAAGAATTAGGGGTTGTTGACCAGAATATTTCGTCTTTTAAGAGTGCTAAAAGAATGCCGGATATCGCTGCTGCTTCTGGTCTATATATGAATCAGTCAGCGAAAAATGATGCAAAATTGGTTGAGTTAAATACGCAGATGTCAATTGCGCAATATATTTATGACTATATATGTGATAGCAAAAACAAAAACCAGTTGATTCCGTCAAATGCAGGTATTGCCGATATGAGCATTGAACGTCAAATTTCTGAATATAATAAATTGCTTCTTGAAAGAATTACAATAGTTTCTAACAGTAGTGAGACGAATCCTTTGGCGGTGGAAATGGACAGTAGATTGGCAATTATGCGTGAAGCAATAGCAAAAGCCTTTTCTAACTATAAGGTGACGATAAAGACGCAGATAAATGATGTGGAAAAAGAAGAACGTAAGACTTCTCAGAAATTAGCCGACGGTCCTGAGCAAGCTATGTATTTGCTTTCTGTTGAGCGCCAGCAGAAAGTTAAGGAAGCGTTGTATCTTTATCTATTGCAAAAGAAAGAGGAAAATCAGTTGTCGCAAGCATTCGAAACTGCAAAAATAAGGGTAGTAACGCCCCCAATTGGTACTAAAGACCCTTCAGCACCAGTCAAGAAAAATATTTTCTTAGTGGCTTTTGCTATGGGCTTGCTTATTCCGATTGTTTATATTTTCGTTGAAGAAAATTTGAATTCAAAGGTAAGAGGAGTCAAGGATTTAGATGGTTTGACAACTCCATATATAGGGGAAATTCCATTAGTGGGCAAATCTGTTAGCGGTTTGAACAAAATTTTTAGAAAGTTATTTAGGAAGCGGAAGCCGGAATCTGTTGGAATTGTCGTTAAAAGTAATACTCGAAATATTATAAATGAGGCATTCCGTGTCATCCGTTCAAATATTGAGTTCTTGGAGCATTCTTGTGATGGTGCAAATGTAATGATGTTTACTTCTGGCAATCCGGATAGTGGTAAGACCTTTATTTCATCAAATCTGTCTGTGGCTTTTGCAATAAAGAATAAGAAAGTTTGCTTGATAGACCTTGATATGAGAAAAGGAAGTCTAAGTTCAACTTTCGGTAGTTTTAAGGTAGGTATCTCAAGTTACCTTGCTGGTAAGGAATCTTTGGAAAATATTCTTATAAAAGATATTAACAATATAAGTAATTTGGACTTGATACCTGTTGGAAAATTGCCTCCTAATCCAGCTGAATTGCTGTTTGACGAGAGATTTGCTACTCTTATAAAGCAATTAAAAGAACGCTATGACTACATATTTATAGACTGTCCTCCAATAGATGTAGTTGCAGATGCTAAAATTATTAATGCGTATGTTGACGCAACATTCTTTGTCGTTAGGGTGGGGCTTTTTGAGAGAGCGTCATTGTCAAGAATTGATAAGTTCTATAAAGAAAAAACATATAAGAACTTATGCGTTATCTTAAATGGCGCAGATCACAATAATTTGGCAGGCAGAAAGTATGGCTATGGCTACGGTTATGGCTATGGTTATGGGAATGATAATTCTACAGATAATTAATAACAATGAAGGGAATTGTATTGGCAGGAGGGGCAGGGACGCGTCTGTATCCAATAACAAAAGGCGTTAGCAAGCAATTGCTTCCTATTTACGACAAGCCGATGATTTATTATCCAATCTCGGTTCTGATGCTTGCTGGAATTAGAGAAATACTCATTATATCAACACCCCAGGATTTACCTGCGTTCAAGCGTTTGCTTGGTGACGGTTCCGACTATGGCGTTGTTTTTGAATATGCAGAGCAACCAAGCCCTGATGGATTGGCACAGGCCTTTATTATAGGCGAGAAATTTATTGGTGACGATTCTGTGTGTCTTGTCCTTGGCGACAACATATTCCATGGAATGGGTTTCAGCAAGATTTTATGCCAGGCTGTTGCCGACGCGGAAGAAAAAAAACGTGCAACAGTTTTTGGCTATTGGGTTGATGACCCAGAAAGATATGGCGTTGCAGAGTTTGATGAGAATGGGAAATGCCTTTCTATAGAAGAAAAGCCTGAGCATCCTAAATCTAATTATGCGGTAGTTGGTTTGTACTTTTATCCAAACAAGGTAGTTAAAATTGCCAAGGAAATCAAACCATCGGCTCGTGGTGAGTTAGAGATAACTGCCGTTAATCAGCAGTTTTTGGAAGATGGGGAGTTGAAAGTTTCCACATTGGGACGTGGTTTTGCTTGGCTTGATACAGGAACGCATGACTCACTTGCCGAGGCTTCTATCTTTGTAGAAGTTATCGAGAAGCGTCAAGGCTTGAAAATCGCTTGCCTTGAGGGTATTGCTTACCGTAAGGGATGGCTAACTAAAGAGAAAATGATAGAATTGGCTCAGCCAATGTTAAAAAACCAGTATGGAAAATATCTGCTGAAGGTAGTAAATGAGTTGGATGTTACAGGCAGAAAAAACTTGGATTAATGGAAGTTATTAAAACAGATATAGAAGGAGTTGTTATTCTGAAACCGCGAATTTTTGAAGATACGAGGGGATATTTCTTTGAATCATTTTCTCAGCGCGAGTTTGATGAAAAAGTTAGACCGATAAAATTTGTTCAGGATAATGAGTCAATGTCGTCGTTCGGCGTCTTGAGAGGGCTTCATTACCAGAAGATGCCATATACACAAAGTAAATTGGTCCGTTGTGTTCGTGGTCGCGTACTTGATGTTGCTGTCGATATTAGAAAAGGTAGTCCAACGTACGGAAAACATGTTGCCGTTGAACTTTCAGAAGAAAACCATTTGCAGTTTTTTATACCTAAAGGATTTGCCCATGGTTTCGCTGTGCTGTCAGATGTTGCTGTTTTCCAGTATAAATGTGATGAATTTTATGCACCTCAGAGCGAAGGCGGTTTTTATCCGATAGATGATGAATTAGGCATTGATTGGAGAATACCGTTAACAAAGGCGATTCTCTCAGAAAAAGATTTAAACAGAAAAAAATTCTCAGAAACAGAACCAGATTTCAATTATTTGGAAGATTTATATATTTAATTGTGACATTTTCGGCAAGTAAGATAAGAAAATTTGATCCTTTTATTTCGGCAGTTAAGGGCTTTGCAATGGTGCGTGTTTGTAAAGCTTTTCTTATCTGATTCCAACGGTTGGATGGCCGATATTACTTACTATGGCGTATTTCTTTTTTGGATATACGTTCTCTAACGTAAATTACCATGTTTTGTTAAAGAAATCGCTGGCGATGCTGCACTTTGCTATTCTTGCAGTAATCTCTATAAGTTATACGGATAATTTCAATTAGGTAAACTGGCCATTCGTGACTATTTCTTTGTATCACTTTTGGGTGTGGTAGGAACTTTCATTTTATGTCATTGTTTGTCTGAAAAAGGCTGGCTCATTAAGGTCTTGTCGAAAATTGGAGATTACACAATGTCAATCTTGTTGATGCAGTTTTTCGCATTCAAGATTGTTGACTTTGCAAAGGTTCTTGTTTATGGCTTGCCTTTGGAGAAATTATCTAATTTCCCGATTATTTTGGAACATAACAGTTGTTTTTTCATAATTTATACTTTTGCTGGCTTATAATTGCCTATATTTGCAACGGTTCTTTATAAGCGTGTAAAGAATATCATTATGGAAAAATAAGAATTAGGTCATAGATTATGAATATACTTGTAACAGGGGCTAACGGTCAACTTGGAAACCACATCAGACTGAAGTCCAATGAATCAAAAGATAAATATTTCTTCACAGATGTTGCAGAATTGGATATTACCGATTCTGAGGCGGTTTTTGATTATGTAAAAAGAAACGCCATTGAAGCGGTTATCAATTGTGCAGCATATACTAATGTTGACAAGGCTGAAGATGATGCGGATACTGCAAAATTGATTAATGCCGATGCTGTTGGTAATCTTGCTGTTGCTATGAATAGCGTTGGCGGTTTGCTGATACACGTTTCTACCGATTACGTTTTTGGTGGTAATGCTGGTAATGTGCCATTTACTGAAGAGGCTGAAACAATGCCGTTAGGCGTTTATGGTGTAACAAAGTTGCATGGAGAGGAACTAGTAAAAGCATCTGGTTGCAAATATGTTATTATCAGAACAGCCTGGCTTTATAGCGAATATGGTAATAACTTTGTCAAAACCATGTTAAATCTGACTTCAACGAAGGAAAGTTTGAATGTTGTATTTGACCAGATTGGAACTCCAACTTATGCAGGGGACCTTGCTGATGCAATTTTTGATATTGTTGAAAATCGAAAGTTTGAAGGTCGCAACGGTGTATATCATTATACAAATGAGGGCGTTTGCTCTTGGTATGATTTTACTAAAGAAATTGCATCAATAGCAGGAAACACTGGTTGCAAGATTTCTCCTTGCCATACTTCAGAGTTCCCGCGGAAGGCGGCAAGACCAAGTTTTTCGGTGCTTGACAAGACAAAAATTAAAGCGGTTTTCGGAATTGAAATACCATATTGGAAAGATTCTGTATTGCGTTGTATAAATAATTTATTATTGGCATAAAACTATGAAGAGTATTGTAATTACGGGAGGTGCCGGTTTTATCGGTTCTCATGTTGTCCGCTTGTTTGTAAATAAATATCCGGAGTATAGGATTATCAATCTTGATAAGTTGACTTATGCCGGAAATTTGGCGAATTTAAAAGATATTGAAGATTGCGAGAATTATTACTTTGAAAAAGCTGATATATGCAATTTTGAAGTGGTATCCCAAATCTTGAAAAAATATAATGTAACGGGTATTATTCACCTTGCAGCAGAAAGTCATGTTGACAGGTCTATTAAGGATCCATTTACATTTGCAAAGACAAACGTTCTTGGTACCTTGTCGTTGCTTCAGGCTGCGAAAAATTATTGGGAATCGCTCCCAGAAGGGTATGAGGGTAAAATGTTTTATCATATTTCAACTGATGAGGTGTATGGAGCATTAGAAATGACAAATCCAGCAGGCAATGAAGAAGGTAAAGGTCCCTACGGTGAAGAATTCTTTGTAGAAACAACAAAGTACAATCCGCATAGCCCTTATTCTGCTTCGAAGGCGAGTTCTGACCATTTCGTGAGAGCCTTTCATGATACTTACGGCATGCCGGTAATTGTTACGAACTGCTCCAATAACTATGGTCCATACCAGTTTCCGGAAAAACTTATACCATTGTTTATTAATAATATTCGCCATAAGAAGCCGCTTCCTGTTTATGGAAAGGGAGAGAACGTTCGTGACTGGCTTTATGTTGTTGACCATGCGAGAGCAATTGACTTGATTTTCCATAAAGGGAAGGTTGCTGAAACATATAATATTGGCGGTTTCAACGAATGGAAGAATATTGATATTGTTAAATTGTTGATAAAGATTGTTGACCGTATGCTCGGTAATAAGGAAGGGGAATCGCTTGACCTGATTGCTTATGTTGAGGACAGAAAGGGTCATGACCTTAGATACGCGATCGACAGCAATAAGTTGCATCGAGAATTGGGTTGGTTGCCAAGCCTTACTTTTGAAGAGGGTATAGAAAAAACAGTTCGTTGGTATCTGGATAATCAGGAGTGGATGGATAATGTTACTTCTGGTGATTATCAGAGATACTATGAAGATATGTACAAGAACAGATAATTTGAGATGCTGTAAAGTATGCAAGGCGAGTCAAGGGTAAAGAAGAGTTTGCTTAATGCTAAAGTAAATACCGTATGCTATTTTGTTGCGTTGGCTGTAGCATTTTTTACGCGAAAGGTATTTATTGACCAACTTGGTATCGAGTTTACTGGGTTGACCAGCAGTTTGCAGAGTCTTCTCGGATTTCTTAACCTTGCAGAACTTGGAGTTGCAACTGCTATTGGTTATGTTTTGTATAGACCGATATTCGATAATGACAAGGTGCAGATTAATGAGATTATCTCCGTCTTTGGGTATCTTTACAGGTGGATAGGGTATGTTATTCTTGGAGCGGGGATTGTATTGTCATTTTTTTTGCCGTTGATATTCAGTGATGCACCTTTCTCTTACCCTGTCCTTTTTTTCGGTTTTTATGCATTTCTTGCCTCTTCTTTGTTAGGCTACTTTCTTAACTATAAGATTTCGCTGCTTGCTGCCGACCAGAAAAATTATGTTGTTACTGGTTATTTTCAGTTGATAACGACGGTAAAGTCATTGGTTCAAATGGTTCTGGCTCTATATTTTAAGGACTTTATTCTCTATTTTTCTATTGAAATATTGGCGGGAATAGCGAATTCTATAATTCTAAATATAAAAGTAAGAAAGACTTATCCATGGCTGGATAGCGAATTGAGAGAAGGCCGGAAATTGCTGTCTAAGTATCCTCAGATAGCAAAATATCTTAAGCAATTATTTGTTCATAAGATTGCCAGTTTTGTGCAGTTTCAGATTCTTCCTGTCTTGATTTTGTCGTATGTGTCTATTGCGGTAGTAGGTTTATATGCTAACTATACTATGATAGCGGATAAGGTTAGACTGTTTATTTCAGGAGTTCTTGACAGTACGACGGCAGGGGTTGGTAATCTCATTTCTGAAGGCAATAAGAAAAAAATATTGGGAACTTTTTGTGAATTGTACTCCTTGCGGTTCTATGTCTGTTCTCTGTTTACAGTATGCCTTTATATGCTTATAAGTTCATTCGTTCAACTTTGGCTTGGAGAAGACTATTTGCTGAGTTCTTTGATTGTTGCTCTTGTTTGCTTTCATTTCTTTCTGTTGACGTTAAGGGGGACAACAGACCAGTTCCTTAATGGCTATGGAATGTTCTATGACGTTTGGGCCCCAGTAGCGGAGGTCGTTATTTTTATTGCTTCTTCTATTGTATTCGGTTCTTTGTGGGGGCTTGCAGGTGTTCTTATGGGGCCGCTTGTTTCAACTATTCTCATAGTTCATATTTGGAAACCTGTATTCCTATACAGTAGAGGTTTCAGAGTTTCATTTTGGCGGTATTTGTGGCTTTTCGGAAAGAATGCGTTAGCATTTGCCATTACATTTGTGACAGTATATTTTGCAGATATGGCATTAAATGCAGTAATAAATTTTAATGGATGGCTCGGTTGGGTTGTTAGTGCTTGCGTTATAACTATAGTTACTGTAGTTGCTGGCTTGGTTGCATTTTACTTGCTAACTCCGTTAAAGGTTTTTGTAAATCGGTTCGTCAAGATTAAATTGCTTGAAAAGTAGATTTTTTATTCTATAAGTTATTTATTTTGCTAATAAACTTGATTTTCTGTAAGTTTGTAGCAATTAATTATGGCTATGAAAAAATATTTGATTTTAATCATATTTTCAGTGCTGCTATTGGGCAGTTGTGTCCGTGAACCGCGTACTTTGATTACAGGTTATGGTGACTTGGATTTAACTTTGACAGTTAATGAGAAAATCAAGTGGTTTGCTCAAGAGCAGTCTTTTGATTTGTCCAGTATAGAAATAGGGGATTTTGAACTTGAGTTGATAGCAGAAGATGGTAGTGTTAAAAAGTTAGGAACATACGCTGAGTTCAAGTCAGGTATAAAAAAAATTCCTGTAGGAAAGTATAAATTGCGTGCTTTCCATGGGGATTTGCAGGGAGAGGGTGTAGGTTCTGTTTCCTATTATGGAGAGACTGAATTTACCATTTATGATAGTATGTTGACGTCGATTAATTTAGAATGTGGCATATATAGTGCTTTTTGTTCAACTGAAATATGCGATTATGGTTCACATTTTAATGATTTGTCAATCAGACTAAAGTCCGAGTATGGTAAATATATAGTTTTAAGTAGTAACGGGTCCAAGCCTGTATCTTTAGTGCCAGGTAAAGTTTCTGTTGAGATGACACTTACGGATTTGACAGGGAGAAGCGTAACGATAAGACCGTTTAGTTTTGCGGTAAATTCTGCTGAGTTTTATAAAGTTGGTGTATCAATTGTTGATGATTCTCTGGTGCTTACTTATGGTGATGGTCAGGATATGGAGCCAGTTATCATTGAAATAAATGAAAAATTATTCTCGTCGCAAGGCCCGCAAATATTTACTAATAAGTTGGATTTTTCTATGGTAAAAGGGCAGTTTGAAGAAAATTGTCTTGTTAGCGTATCTGCAGAAAGTGATTTGCAGAGTATTTTTATGACAATATTATCTTCTCCCCGTTGCTCGTGCCCATTTAGCCAGGAGCAGGATATATTGCCTTTGTATTCAGAAGGAAAAACTCAGAGAGTCGAGTTGGATTTGAAATCAGTTATTTCAAAACTTGGGGCTGATGTTATTACTGAATATTCGATAGTTCTTCAGGCTATTGATATTTATGGTAGGGTATCTAATGAGCCTTGTATTATTAAGGTTGTGGTTTCACCCGTTGATTTGAAATTAGAGGAGCCTTTGGCAATTGACATAGATGCTGAAACTGCTATGATTAAAGTTCAATATAATGGAATTGACTTCTCGAATCGTGTTGTTTTTCAGTACAGTGGCAATGGTGTGGATTGGTTAGATGTTCATGTTATTGAAAGTTATAAAGAAAATAATTCTTATTTTGTAGTCTTACCTGTTGACAAGAAAGATGTAAGAGCGTTTTTTAGAGCCAAGGTTGGCGATAGTTTTTCTGAGAAGATTGTTATCAGGAGAGTTATTCCTGAAATTACTATGCACTGCGGGCATGAGAATATTTGGTCATCAAAGGCAGACTTGTATTTGGCTGGAGACCGCGTTAAATCATGTTTGCCTTACGTTAATATACTGATTAAAGAAGAAAGTGGAGATTTTCATCCAGCAGTATTGGAAAGAAGTATTGTTGACAATCGGATAACTGTTTCAACATTAATGCCATCTACAAAATATTTTATGAAGGCTACTATTGATGGTAAAATACTGTTTGAATCCGAGTTTGTAACGGAATCAGCAGTGGGTTTGCCAAATGGTAGTTTTGAAAATGATCATATAGAAACTATAGATATTAAACACATCAATTGTGGGGGAAAGTATTCTAATACGCAAAGTTGGACGTCATTATACAATAGGACAAGTATAAATGTTACTGAGCCTAAAAATTGGGCCAGTGTAAATGCTAAAACATGTTCTGTTTATGCGTCAAATCATAATACATGGTTTCAAGTTCCCACGACAAGAATAATAGAAAATGGGTATGATGGTGCATTTGCTATAAAATTACAGAATGCAGCTTGGGATATTAACGGAGTTGAACCCCCTAAAGATACCCGTACAGATAAAGTCTATTACAGTCGCAATGTTCCTAATATAAAAAACCGTAGTGCGGGAAAGATTTTCTTAGGTTCATATAAATTTAATGCAGATGGCTCAGAGGTGTATAATGACGGTATAGAATTTTATTCGCGACCAACAGCCGTTACAGGGTTTTACCGATATATTCAAGATTTACATGATTCGGCAGAAACAGGATTGGTGGTTGCTCAAGTATATGGATTTGACGGAGATAAGGAAATTTTGATAGGAGAGGGTATAGGCATGCTTAAGCCGTCAACATCTTTCACTCAGTTTAAAGTTCCTGTTACGTATTCAGTGCGTAATGTAAAGGCAGCTAGACTAAAATTAATGGTTTCTTCATCTTGTTATGCTTCTTATAACCAAAATGAAGAAACCCAAAGGATTAAGACCACAGATTATCCGGAAAAGGGAATTTCTGTCGGAGCCGAATTGGATGTTGATTTGCTGACGCTACTTTACGAGTAACGCTATTTGCAAATCGTTGTGCCCGCGTTTTCAGCAATGAGGTCTGCACGGGTGATTATAACTCTTGCAACGTCAGCGTTGACGCATGCAAAGGCATTGTCTAATTTCGGAATCATTCCTCCTGATACAATGCCATTCGCTTTTAGTTCAGCGTATTTAGAGGACGTTATTTGTGGGATAACACTGTTGTCATCGTTCTCATCAGCCAAAACGCCTGCCTTTTCAAAGCAGTAAACAAGTGATGTTTCATATTGCTTTGCCATGGCTTTAGCAACTTCGCCAGCCATAGTGTCCGCATTGGTATTAAGCATGTGTCCCATTCCGTCATGGGTTAGCGGGGCAATAACAGGGCATAAACCGCCATTCAGAAGAAGTGACAGGGATTCGGCTTGAACAGATTTAACATCTCCAACCCAACCGTAATCAACGGTTTTGACAGGGCGCTTTTCGCTAATAACGATATTCATATCTGCTCCAGTAAGACCGATTGCATTTATACCTAAGGATTGGAGTTCGGCAACGATTGTTTTATTAACCAGACCTCCATATACCATAGTGACGATTTTCAGCATTGCTTCATCTGTAATTCTTCTGCCGTCAATCATTTTAGTTTCAACGCCTAAGTCTGCAGCAAGTTTGGTTGCAGACCTGCCTCCTCCATGAACAAGGATCTTTTTGCCTTCTATTTTAGAAAAATCGGCAATAAGGCGTTTTAGTGTTGATGGCTCTTCAACAATTTTTCCACCAACTTTTATTATTGTGAGTTTTTCCATATTGTCTCTTTTAATAGCAAAGGTATGTAAAAAACTTGATATGTTGAAATGATAATTTATTGTAGGCTGTCGTGTTTCCTTCGATTAAGGCTGCAATATTTGGAAAAAACTTAAAAAAAGTGAGTATTGTCACGGTTTTCCGTGATTGCGTAATTGAGAACTAATGCTACTTTTGCAAATAAAAAACACTATTTTAAAAAATTTGATGCAATGAAAAAATTTAAGACTTTTATCATGTCTGCAATGTGTTGTGGGCTTATTACTATGACAGCTTGTGGCGGTGGTAGTTCTAATTCAGGTGCAAGCAGTGATGCCCCGCTGGGTGATGTTCCAGGTATTTTTATGGATATTGCTGCAAAGAAAAAAGCATTAAATGAGGAATTACGTAGCGAGGAAGATGTAGAGAGCTATCAGAAGAAGTTGAAAGACTTTGACGAATATGTTGCCGAAAGCGTTAAAGAAGCAGAGGAAAAAGGAAAAAAACTAATTGGTGGAGAAATCCTTTGCACTGGCGTGGACGTTTATCCTGATTTCACAGTTACAGGTGCAAAAATTGCAGATTATCGTGCCGGTCGCGAAACAGGTAGCGTTATAGTGAAAGTATCAGTTACTCCAAAGCGTGATATCGTGGTTCGTGAGTTCAAGAGAGAATGTGCTGAAGGTGAATATTCATTGAAAGAAACGAGACTATATTATGCGCTGATGAAAGCAAATGATTTCTTGATTGAGCTCGGACAGATAAATCCGTTTAATAGTAACGCTTATAACATGTCATTGAAGGCTGAGTATGTTCCTGGCCAGATGATTCAAGCAGGTGTGCCTTGTAATAGCGAGGGCGCTCCTATATATATCAATTGTCACACTTATGACTTTACAGAGTTTGCCAAGATTTTATTTTTGTCAGAGAAAGATTTTATGGCATTGCGTAAGCAGGCATACGGTTTCTAATATTTAATACGAAATTTAAATCACAAAAAATGAAAAAAATCATTTATGCAGCAGTTGCTTTAATGCTGACCGCTTGTGGTGGAAATGTGTCATCAGGCGAATCTGCCTCGGCTAAGGATGGTCTTAGCGGAAAGGTGCATAAGGTGCAGACCTTGATTTATAACGCTAAACTACAAGACGGAGAAGTCGTTAAAGATGGAAAACCTGATTCTTATCGTGAAATTGATTTTTTCCCGGCAGAAGAAACTCGTATTTATAATGAGAATGGTCTTACTGATTCTATCGTAAGCGTATTAGATGCGAGCAAGACCGTTACTGTATTTTCATATCAAGATGGAAAGGTTCAGGGTGAGAAAAACTATTTGAACGGTGAGTTGGTAACGGACAGAAAATATGTTTATCAAGATGGCAAACTAACGACAACCATTGAAGATATGTATATGGGTCAGGATAAGACTACAAATGAATATCCAGTTGATGACTCAAAGGTAAAAAAAGATGGTGACAACACCATAGAATATGGATATACTGAGAATGATTATGTCGTTAAAGATGCTCAGGGACGTGTCATAAAAGAGTCTGTTTATTATGAAATGGATGACTATTTCTTAGTTAAGGAGTACACCTATAACGATAAAGGCTGGTTGGAAACATGCGTAACGTCGGATGGTAATAAAGTATCTTACCAATATCCAGTTACAGATGAAAAAGACAACTGGACAAAGATGGTAATAAGCATTGATGAGCAACCTTATGGTATAGTAGAGCGCAATATTACTTATAGGAAATAAGAGTGTAAATTTTGTTAATATATTTTTTCAGCGACCTATATGGGCTATGTTTTGAGGCACCATATAGGCCGCATTTATGTATGGCAGTGTGATGATCTATAATATATTTAAATTCTCCCAAGTATAATATGGGATTGGCAAGCATTGATATTATGCTGCACATAAGCATTAATGCTATATAAGCAGGAAATTGATGTTTCGTTGCCATGTTTCGTTGATATTTATTTTTTCTTTTCCTCGAATGGGTAGTCTAAAGACTCATTACATATTAGGTAGTGGTACAAAAGCACAGATAATAACGCTAATTGCATTTGCGACAAATAGCCACCAAAAATTTTTCTTAAAAGGATATTTGAAGATTAGTTTGATTGTTAGGTCTTCTACAAGTGTATTACATATAACAACGAGTAAATAGTCAAATATCCAGTGCGATAAGTGAAATGTTGCAGATGTAAAAGGCAATAGTATAAACTCTCCTATAAAGCCGCTAATTGGAATGAGAGGTATTCCCAATAATGCAGATATAATATTTGCGACTGTCGCTATTAGAAATGCTTTTATCCAACTTGATTTGAGGAAAAATTTAGCAGCCACAATTTCTATTACTAAACCTATCGCAATAACATACCAGGTATAGTATTGGCTGATAATGTAAATAGAAGGCCAAACGATATTTGCATTGGCGACGAATGGTATCAGCGTTAGTATCACTAATAATAACAATTTTTGTTTGCTGGATTCCATACGCGGGTAAATTAAGGTTTTCAGTATGACAAATATACAATAAATAATTATAAACCAATAGGTTTTTAGATTTTTATATTAGGAGGAGTTCCAAGATTTTTTTAACTTTGTGCTATGAACGGATTAGTAATAAAAAATACAGGCAGTTGGTATATTGTCAAGACTGATGATAACAGATTGGTAAATTGCAAAATTAAGGGCAATTTCCGCCTGAAGGGGATTAGAACAACGAATCCTGTATCAGTTGGCGACCGTGTAGATATTCTTGAAAACGGTGATACTGCATTTATAGTTTCTATATACTCGAGACAAAACTATATCATTCGTAGGGCTTCAAACCTATCGAAAGAGTCACATATCATAGCGTCAAACTTGGACCAGGCCTTTTTGGTCGTTTCCCTAATAAATCCTCAAACATCAACAACTTTTATAGACCGATTCCTTGCAACAGCAGAGGCTTATCGTGTGCCAGCCGTTATTGTTGTCAATAAGGTTGATTTGCTTGATGAGGAATTGAACGAGTATTTTGAGGCTTTTAAGTATCTGTATGAGTCAATAGGCTATAAGGTTGTAGGCATCTCAGCAGAAACTGGATTTGGCGTTGAGGCTGTTGCTGATATGCTTTCTGGAAAGGTTACCCTGTTGTCTGGTAATTCAGGTGTAGGTAAGTCAACTTTGCTAAACAGGTTGATACCTGGTACTGATGCCAAGACTTCTGCCGTTTCAGAGACCCATCATACAGGAATGCATACGACGACTTTCTCTGAAATGTTTGCTTTGAAAGACGGTTCTGGGTATATAATAGATACTCCAGGAATTAAAGGCTTCGGAACTATTGATTTTAATGCAGAGGAGGTTGCGCATTATTTCCCTGAAATTTTCAAAATTTCGGCGGACTGTAAATATGGAAACTGTACTCATCGCCACGAGCCCGGTTGTGCTGTTAAGCAAGCTTTGGAAGATTGCCTAATCAGCCAGTCAAGGTATGCAAGTTATTTGAGTATTATTGATGATAGTACTGAAGGAAAATATCGAAAACCTTTTTAATTGGGTTTCAACAAAAAAGAGGATTTTTTTAAATCCTCTTTTTTGTTGAGCCTGAAGCGGGACTCGAACCCGCGACCTTTTCGTTACGAATGAAATGCTCTACCGACTGAGCTATTCAGGCTAATTTGCACTTTTCTAAATTCTGTGCAAAGTTATAAATTATTCTTCATTTGTTTTATTTTGAAAAGTCTTTTTTACTGCATGTGACAATGATTTTAGCCTTTTTAATATCAAGTTGTGTCATTGTCGGCAATGTTATTTGCGGTGTTATAGAAATCAAAATATTATTTGTTTGGTTACCGTAGTAGCTTGAGTAATAATAATTTGACGAACTGCTTTGTGTCTCAAATCCAGCATCTACTGGAAGAAGAATCATATTTTCATCATCATCGGCCGGCAACTTGTTATCGTCTAAGAATTGCTTAATGAATGATCTTATTGAGAAGTCGTAACTCTTTGTGCTACTGTTGTAACTTGCATAGAAACTGTCTTTATTATCAGGCAGTTTTACCTTGCTAAAGAATTCGTCAACTTTTGATTCTCTAATAAACAACAAGTATTTTGGCATTCCAATCTTGTTGCTGTTTTCAATTTCTGAGGCTGGGAACGAAACTTTGACACTATTAAGGACAGTAAGACCTTCAGTCTTCATCTGGTTGATTTTGCTAACAATTTCCTTTGTAGGGAATTTTATCTTAGCATTGTATCCTGCTGGTGCTTGGATAATAACTTCTCCATTAGCAATCTTATCTTCAATTGCTTTCGCGGGTTTTAGACGGATGTTATTATTTGTTATTACCTCTGGAGTCGTTCCGTAATAACTGCTTACTTTTGATATGATAGTATCTTTGTCAGCATCAGTTTTTGTATGCTTTTTGTAATAAAGGTTCAGTTGAGTGCCACCGATTTGGATAACACGTCCCCGCCCAAAACTTGTAGTAGCATATACTCCAGGGAATTTTTTTGCAAATAATTCTGGGTCTTTATACGCCTCAGGCTCAGATTTGTAAAGGTTAAACAAGTCTTTTGCCAAAGTAGTAGGGAGTTTAACGCTGATTTCCCTATAGTATATTTTTTTACCAGTATAACTGTCCTGAAGGAATAGTGTATCTTCCTGATTGAGCATTGTGAGAGCGTATGACGATGCTCCTAAAAGGTCTTTTTCAGAATAATAATCTTTTGGATCAAAGTCACTATATATAGGGTATGGTAGATTTTTGTTTAGTCGGTAAACGTTTACTCGCATAGGAGCGATAGAGTCGCCACTGTATGCTCCCATTTGCATTACCATACTCATTCGGATTGAATCAATATCGTTAACAGAAACACCAGTCGTGTCTATAACGCTAACAGGCATAAATTCTGTTACATAATCTGAGTTTAGAGTTCCGTAGTCAGGTGAGTCAATAACTCCTAAAATTTGTGTTATTGAGCGAGAATTGATTTTTGAATTGTTTACAGATTGACCTGTTATTGTGAAAGTTGAATCGACAACAAGGTGTGAATCTGCTTCGGCAATTGTCTTGCCAATATTATTGTCGTCACATGCTATAGTTGCTACTGTAACAGCAATACATAGCATTAACTTGTTAATTTTCATATATGTGTAAATTATAGAGATTCGTAGAAATCAACACATTTATCAAGAATATCCTCTCCTTCCTTGCTTTGAAGGTACGGTATATTATTTTCTTTAATAAATTCTATTAGTTCTGGTGCAACGTCTGGACAGTGAATAATAACGCCGTCAGAGTGTGCTAATGCCAATTTGGCAAGGGCGTTGAAGTCAACTGGTTTACCAGCAATTGGTTTTAGGTCTTCATCTGTAAAGCCTTCCATTCTTAATTTCTCTTCAAAGCGAGGGTCAAGGCATCCTTCAAATGATGAACCAAATAGCGAGTAAACAATCTTTGAATTTCTAAATGAAGGCTCGTCTGCATATACTTTCTTGATATATAGTGGCGCTAATGCTGAAATCCAGCCTTGGCAGTGAACTATATTAGCCTCCCATCTTAGTTTTTTGACGGTCTCGATAGTACCTCTGACAAAGAAGATGCTTCGCTCGTCGTTAGATTCTTTAAATGTAATGGTTTCAAGACCTTTGTCGGAGTTCTTTTGGAAATAGTCTTCATTATATATGAAGTAAACTTGCATCCTTATTGGTTGCAAAGTCGCTACTTTTATGATCAATTGATGGTCTGAGTCGTCAATAATCAGATTCATACCAGATAGGCGTATTACCTCATGTAATTGGTTTCGTCGCTCATTGATGCATCCGTATTTTGGCATAAATGTTCGAACTTCATAGCCTCGCTCTTGTACGCCTTGTGGTATGTCGTGTCCCATATCTGCCATTTCTGATGATGGCAAGTACGGGGTGATTTCTTGACTGATAAATAAAACCTTTCCTTTGCTCATAATAAGTCATTTTATTATGCAAAGATACTAATAATTCTTGGATAATGAAAATTTTTTCCAATTACTCTTTCTTTGAATCTGCAGTATAAATGTGGAATAATCATTAATATTAATATCTTTACATTTTTTAAGTAAATTATAATGTATATTTATGCTGTTATGATAACTGGTTGTAAATTCTGTTTCTATTCTACATTTAATTAAAAAAAGAGATTTTGGGTACAATTTCGTATATTTGGAACATTTTATTAGTCCTATTTTATTTAATTTTGCATTTGGAGAAGAATGGTTTTCTTGTTATAGATATTTTTTATGAAAAAGATTGGGTTTGATATATTCTTTTTATTTTATTTGATATTGTTTTCGTCTGTTTCTTATGGACAAGGTAAAGTGCCTTTTACTCATGTAAAAGGAGTAGTAATCGACTCATTGACTAATGAGACGTTACCTTTTGCTGCGGTTTTTCTCAAGGGTTCAAGTATGGGTATTCAGACGAATGAAAATGGGGCTTTTGAAATTAAGACTAAGGTAAATTTCATTAATCTTGAATTTTCCTTGATGGGATATCAGGCAAAGGATGTTTATGTTACAAAAGGGCAATTTAATGATATAGTCGTTAAACTCGTTCCTACTGGAGTTGCGTTGAAAGAAGTAGTTATCAAGCCTGGAAAGGAGAAGTATTCAAAAAAAAATAACCCAGCAGTTGAGTTTGTTGAGAAACTTATTGCAAGGAAAGAGCAGTCTGACCCCGAAAGACATGATTACTATACATATAACAAGTATGAAAAGATGACTTTTGCTTTAAATGATTTTTCTGAAAAACAGAAGGAGAAGTGGATATTCAAAAAGTTTAAATTTATTTTTGATTATCTGGATACTTCTGATGTTTCAGGCAAGCCTATTTTGAATGTGTCTGTCAGAGAGAAGTTGTCAAAGCAGTATTATCGTAAGCATCCGCATCGGGTTAAGGAATATGTTACAGGTATTAAAAGTGCTGGAATAGACGAAGTTTTTGATGATGAAAGTGTTCAAACTTTTTTGAATGATATTTTACAGGAGGTAGATATTTTTGAAAATAACGTAAACATACTTCAAAATAGGTTTGTCAGTCCTTTATCTCGTATAGGTACAAATTTCTATAAATATTATCTGACCGATACTATTGAGGTTGACAGTGTCAAATGTATTGAGTTGAGTTTTTCTCCATTTAATAATAGAACATTCGGTTTTCTTGGCAGAATTTATGTTCCGGAAAATGATACGTCAATGTTTGTTAAAAAGGTTAAGTTGAATGTTCCGAAAGCGATTAATTTGAATTTTGTTGAGAATATGCTTATAGAGCAGGATTTCGTTAAGTCTGCTGATGGAACAAGATTGAAGACAAAGGACGATATGACCGTTGAATTTGAGATTATTCCTTCAACACAGGGTCTTTATGCCCGCAGAACGGTTAATTACGGAGATTTCAGTTTTGAAGAACCTGAGAATCTTAAAATCTTTGATGCTGAAGCGAAAGTTGTTGAAGCCGATGATGCCAGAAAAATGCCTGAAGAATATTGGAAGGAAAATAGGTTGGCTCCTATAAAGAAAAACGAGAATGCAATTTCTCGGCTAATGGCGCAGTTGCGCGAAGTACCTGCCTTTTATTGGACAGAAAAAGTTGTTAAGGTGCTTGTCTCTGGATATATACCAACAGGTTCTGATGAAACAAGTAAGTTCGATTTTGGACCAATGAATACAACGATAAGTGGCAATACTCTTGAGGGAGTTAGGCTTAGGACTGGTGGTATGACTACTGCAAATTTAAGCAAGCGGTTGTTTGCAAAAGGATATGCTGCATACGGATTTAAGGATAAGAAGTTTAAATATGATGCTGAAATTGAGTATTCGTTCCTTGATAAGAAATATCATTCCAAGGAGTTTCCTGTTCATTCCTTGCGGTTGAGGCATCACTACGATATCTACCAGTTAGGTCAGCAGTATATGTTCACGAATATGGATAATATTTTTGTTGCTTGGAAGCGTCAGATTAATGATAAGATTATCTATCAAAGGTTAAGTGAGCTAGAGTATAAGCGTGAGCATGAGAATGGATGGTCATATAGTGTTAATCTCAATCATCAGATATTAGAGTCTTCTCGGTTTTTGCCTTTTATCGACGGATTTGGTAACTGGTATAAGGATTATCAGCAGGCGGGGCTGAAATTTACGTTGCGTTTTGCTCCTGGGGAGAAGTTTTATGATGCGCGATTCACACGTATTCCTATAAATTTGGATGCTCCTGTGTTTGTTTTAAGTCATACATTTAGCCCCAAAGGATTTCTCAACAGCAGAAATACTGTAAACAAAACAGAATTAAGCGTTCAGAAGAGATTTTGGTTCTCTGCCTTTGGTTATGCCGATATTGTCTTGAAGGGTGGAAAAGTTTGGAGTAAGGTTTCTTATCCGGATTTGTTGTTGCCTAATGCGAACCTTTCTTATACTATTCAGCCGGAATCTTATGCGTTGCTGAACGCTATGGAGTTTGTCAATGACCAATATGTTTCATGGGATATTACTTATAATGCCAATGGTGCGTTGTTTAACAGGATTCCGCTCATAAAATATATGAAGTTGCGAGAAGTTATTCAGTTCAAAGGTTTGTATGGTTCGCTGAGCGACAAGAATAATCCTGAGTTTAATAATGACTTGTTGCGTTTCCCGATGAATGCTGTCTGCATGCCGATGAAGAAATTGCCGTATATGGAAATGAGTGTTGGTTTGGATAACGTATTTAAGATATTGCGTATAGACTATGTTTGGAGATTGACGTATAGAGATACGCCAGGCGTTGATAAAAACGGCGTCAGAATAGCGTTGCACTTTACGTTCTGACAAGTTGTTGCTAAAATCTGCGATTAAAAGGATTGCGTAAACGGAAGTTTTGGTAAAAGATTTTGTATGAAGATTGTGGCATGCCATTTGAGTAGTAGCGTGCAGAATTTATTTGAGAGTGAACAATAGAAGGGTTATTGCCGTTGTTTACTGCGTTGGTCATTTTATTCATAATTTCGTATTTGTTTCCATATTCTGCTTGTGGTTGTCGTAGAATATGGGAAACTACGCTTTCTATCATATTTGGATATATAATATATGTTTTGTCAGAATTGTAATGTATCTTTTTAAGTTCACAGTTTCCGTAGAATACAATTACAGAGAAAATAGGAATATTAGGGTTCTCTTTAAGGCAAGATTGTATTGCGTTTATATGTCCTGAATTTTGCATTATAGGATTGTAAAAACGGTGTTTTTCTTTACCGTAGGATAATACTTGTGTCCAATATTTTTGATTTTCGTTACCAAAAATCCAGCCTGAAAAGTCTTTTATTTCAAAGATAATTAAACCAGATCTTGTTGCAACAGCTAAGTCTATTTGTGTATATTCTCCGTTAGGTTTAGCGATATATAAATCATGAAAAATAGATCGAGGGTCTATTCCTGCCTTGATTATTTTGTAAATAGCCTTGCGTTCAGAGCTTTCTCCTCTTTGTATGGTTGTAACTTGTGTTATTTGTTTGTATTCATCTATTTTTAAGTATGTAAAATAGGCAAGACATGCTACGATACATGTTAAAAGGATTATAGTAAAGGCTATCATATTGGAGAGTTTAAAAGGTATTTAAATTTAAAGAGGCTGAATCTTCACTTATAAAAGATTCAGCCTCGCATTGTTTCTTTTCAAGAATTAAAATTATCCTCCGAAATTGTCGTACATGATACTTTCTGGTTCAACGCCGAGGCTGTCGAGCATTTTGACTACGGCAGCACTCATCGGGCCAGGACCGCACATATAATATTCAATATCTTCCGGTGCTTCGTGGTTCTTAAGATATGTTTCATACATAACCTGGTGGATGAATCCTGGTGTGTATTTAACCCCTGCTGCATCAGCGGCTGGGTCTGGACTGTCAAGCGCCAAGTGGAATGAGAAGTTCGGGAAGTCCTTTTCTATCTGCAAGAAATCTTCAAGATAGAACACTTCGTTTAACGCACGCGCTCCGTAGAAGTATGACATCTTTCTGTCTGTAGTCTTGAGAGTCTTTGTCATGTGCATGATTTGAGCTCTTAGAGGAGCCATGCCAGCACCGCCACCTACCCAAATCATTTCTTTCTTTGAATCGAAAATAGGGTGGAAGTCTCCGTAAGGACCGCTCATAATAACTTTATCTCCAGGTTTTAGCGTAAAGATATATGAAGAAGCGATACCTGGCATAACGTCTTGGAAACCGACTTGTGGCTTCGGTTTGAATGGAGGCGTTGCAATTCTGACAGTCAGCATAATGCGGTCGCCTTCAGCCGGATAGTTGGCCATTGAGTAAGCGCGGATAGTCTCTTCGTCGTTTTTGCATTTAAGACCGAACAGACCAAATTTTTCCCATGCAGGCAGGTAGGCGTCACCGATAAGAGATTTATCGATATCCTTATCATAGTCCATTTCGTATTTAGGAATTTTGATTTGAGCGTAGGAGCCAGGGATGAAGTCCATGTGCTCACCTTTAGGAAGGGCAACAATAAATTCTTTAATGAATGTTGCAACGTTTTTGTTTGAAATAACTTCGCATTCCCATTCCTTAACGCCGAGAACAGATTCAGGAACGGCAATTTTCATATCGTTTTTAACCTTAACTTGGCAGCCCAAGTGCCAGCCGTTAAGCATTTCTTTTCTTGTCAAGTGTACCTTTTCTGTAGGTAGAGCATCACCTCCGCCTTCAACTATTCTCACACGGCATTGACCGCAACTGCCACCGCCGCCACATGCTGAAGGAAGGAAAATCTTCTCATTAGCAAGAGTGTTTAGCAGGTTTCCCCCAGAAGGCACGTTTAGTTCGTCTTTATCGTTGATAGTAATCTTGACATTGCCTGAGGGAACAAGATATTTCTTTGCTATAAGCAAGACGATGACAAGAATCATGGCAAGCACGAAGAATAGCAGCGTGCCCACCAGAATAGTCATATTTGATATTGTTAGTAAAGCCATAACTTTTTAGATTTTAATACCGAGGAAACTCATAAACGCGATTCCCATAAGACCTGTGATGATAAAAGTGATGCCAATTCCGCGTAGTGGTTTCGGAACGTTTGAGTATGCCAGTCTTTCACGGATTGCAGCGAGGCATACAATTGCGAGAAGCCAACCTATACCAGAGCCGGCACCGTAAACAACGGCTGTCCCAACAGAACCGAGGTCACGTTGCTGCATGAAAAGCGAGCACCCGAGGATAGCACAGTTAACGGCAATTAGCGGTAGGAATATCCCGAGAGAGGCGTAAAGGCTAGGTGAAAACTTTTCTACTGCCATTTCAACAAGTTGTGTTGCTGAAGCAATTACTGCAATAAACAGAATCAAACTCAAGAAACTCAAGTCTATTTCACCAAATTCAGGACCTAACCATGCTAATGCTCCCGGTTTGAGGAAATAAGTCTCAAGCAGGTAGTCGATAGGCAAGGTTATAATTAGCATAAATGTAACGGCAACGCCCAAGCCTAATGCCGTCTTGACATTTTTAGAAACGGCGAGGTATGAACACATTCCAAGGAAATATGCAAATACCATGTTGTCGATAAAAATCGAGCGTACAAATAAATTTAAACTTTCCATAATTCCTTAGTGTTAGTTCTTTTCTTGTAAATCCTTGTTTTTTGCCCTGTGTGCCCAGATAATGCAAGCAGCGGTTATAAGAGCCATAGGAGGCAGAATCATCAAACCGTTATTCTCGTATCCGGCATCGTAAAATGCTTGTGGGATAATTTGGTAACCGAGCAGTGTCCCAGAGCCGAATAGTTCGCGGATAGTTGCAATTATGACAAGGATAATGGAGTAACCTATACCATTGCCAATTCCGTCAAGAAATGATGGCCAAGGCTTGTTTGCAAGGGCAAATGCTTCAAGGCGACCCATCAGAATACAGTTTGTAATAATCAGTCCGATAAACACCGATAACTGTTTGCTAACTTCATAGTTGTAAGCCTTTAGAACTTGGTCAACGATAATAACCAATGCGGCAACAACAACGAGTTGCACAATGATACGGATGCTGTTTGGAATAGTGTTTCTAATTAAAGAAATAATTACGTTCGAGAAAGCAAGAACGGCAGTAACAGAGATTCCCATTACTAAAGCCGGTTCAAGTTTTGCTGTAACCGCCAAGGCAGAGCAAATACCTAATATCTGAACGATTACAGGATTGTTCTTTGATAGAGGGTTGAACAAAACCGTTTTATCTTTTTTACTAAGCATTGGTCTTAATTTTTAGAGGTTTGCAAATTTTTTAAGAAAGTGTCATAACTTGACAAGCAAGACTTCAACATTGATTGAACGCCCTGGCTTGTAATCGTTCCGCCTGTTATAGCATCAACATAATCTTCGCCCGCCAGTGGCTTCTGACCCTTTTTAAGGACTGATACAGATTTGAACTCGTTCTCTTTATATAAATGCTTGTCCCTAAATTGGTCAGAGAAATCAGTTTTGGCTATTTCTGCACCCAATCCGGGAGTTTCACCCTGGTGTGAGAAAAATGCCCCATAAATTGTGCTACCGTCGCTGTTTACAGAAACGTATCCCCAAATAGGTCCCCATAAACCGGCACCATAAATTGGTAGGATATATTTTGTTTCTCCGTCTATAGAGCATACAAAAACAGGAAGTTGGCGTTCTTCTGCCGGCTTCTTAACTTCTCCAGCAATATTTACTGCAAAGGCATCGCCTTTTGACTTTTCTCCTTTTGAGTTTATTATATAAGAATCAGTGATGTATTTGTCGTAAAGTTCAATAGCATTTTCCTTGTTTGAGGTTATGCGGATTGAGTTTAGCATTTGCTGCATCTTGTCGATTCTGATATTTTCTTGCTGTTGAGGTTTCAATGCGAGAGAAACCCATGCTAAAACTGCTCCAACAATACATACAAGTACTGCTATATATATTAATGTATATGTATTTCCTTGTTTGTTCATAATTTATGAGTTTTTAGTTCGTCGCATTCTGCGACGAACGTTTGTTTCGATAACACAGTAATCAATAAGAGGAGCAAAAGCGTTCATGAGAAGAACTGCCAGCATGGCTCCTTCCGGATATCCGCTATTGTAAACGCGGATAAGGATAGCAAGAACTCCAACCAAGAAACCGTATATATACTTACCAGTATTGGTATGTGCTGCTGTTACTGGGTCTGTTGCCATGAAAACTGCCGCAAAAGCAAATCCACCTAAGCAAATATGTTGCAGCGGGTCAAGACCAGAACCTGGAAATGTTGCGCTTGGGAACATGTTGGTAATCCATGCCATGACAAGTCCTCCAGCAAATACCGAAAACATTACTCGCCAGTTTGCTACGCCTGTAACAAGAAGTATAAGGCCTCCAACTAAGATGAATAGGGTAGAGGTTTCACCGATAGAGCCAGGAATTAAACCTAAAAATGCATCCCATATAGATATAGGATCCCCAATTATATTAGTCAATTCAAAATTTCCAGAAGATGTTGCAATCTGTCCAAGAGGAGTTGCTCCAGAAAAACCGTCAACAACTTTTCCTGCTCCAAGTCCGAAGATGGAGTCTTGTGCAATGAAGACGCTGTCGCCAGACATCTTTGACGGATATGCAAAGAAGAGGAATGCTCTGGTTGATAATGCAACGTTGAAGATATTCATGCCTGTACCTCCGAAAACCTCCTTAACAAAAATCACAGAGAAAGCAGTTGCAACGGCTATCATCCAGATTGGGGTTTCAACAGGGCAAATCATAGGAATCAGAATTCCTGACACAAGAAAACCTTCCTGAATTTCATGTCCTTTTATTTGTGCTGCGGCAAACTCAATGCCGAGACCAACAACGTATGCTGTTATAATTTTGGGCAAAACTGCAAGAAAGCCATATAAGAATGATTCGAGCATTGGTGGCGTTACCCCTATTGAAAGGTATCGCTGGTAGCCAACGTTGTACATTCCGAAAATCAAAGCAGGTAGCAATGCGAGAACAACGATAATCATTGTTCGTTTTGAGTCGTTGCTATCGTGAATGTGAACACCCGACTGAGATGTTGTGTCTGGGGTAAATAAAAATGACGCAAAGCCGTCATAAACCGATTTGAAGGATGATAGTTTCCCTCCCGGTTCAAATAATGGCTTTAAATTGTCTATCTGTTTTTTTAGTTTTAGTTTCACGAGTAAAAGTTTTTAATTCATTTCCTTTCGTAAATAATCCAATCCTTCTCTAACAATTTTCTGAAGTTCCAGTTTGGAAGTGTCGATAAATTCGCAAAGGGCAAAATCTTCTGGTGCAACTTCATAAATTCCAAGTTGCTCCATTTTTTCAATGTCACGAGCAAGAATCGCTTTAATCAGAAATTCCGCGTATATATCCATAGGAAAAACGCTGTCATACTCGCCAGCCATGATGATTGCTCGCTCTCCTCCATTTATCTTTGCGTCAAAGTGGAAACGCTTTTCGTTGCCTTGTAGCCATGAGAAGAAACATCTGCTGAAACTGTATTTCTTAGTGCTCAGTGAAGCCCATCCCATAAATTCAGCAGGGTTGCTGTCTTCTGGAATTGCTGTAATTTGCCTGAAAGGATAGTGTAGAAAAGAGTCATTGCTTACCTTTATGCCGGTAAGTACATTACCGGAGATTATTCTGGCGTTTTCACAGTCTGTCAAATTCCCTTTTGTAAAGTCTGAAATCTTTTGTCCTTCTATTGCTGAAAGGATTTGAGGCTTGCTGATGCTTTCGCCAGTTACTGCAACAGTGCAAGAGAAATCGAGTTTGCCTGTATTGAAAAGATGTCCGATTTTAGTAACAGTGTCTCCGGAAAGGCACCAAACTGTTTCGCCTTTATTAACGGGGGAAATTTTTTCTATCTGGATACTTAAATTACCAGCAGGGTGTGGACCACTTATTATATGGGTCGTTGAAAAATTGGTTTCAATCACATTTTCTTGTCGGCAGGATATGTGAACCGTGCCGTTTGTAAGTTTTGACAATATTTCAACACCTTTTATGAAATTCTTATTGTTATGGCAAATATCAGCAGTAGCCAATGGGGCAGAGTCAAAAGCAGTGATAAAAATATCGCGAGGCTCTTTCCCGCTTTCTGGAATAATGTCGTATGGTCTTTGTCTCATTCTTGTCCATAGACCAGACTGTTTTAATAGTTTGATGATAGCATCTTTTGCTAATTCATGAGTTTTAAAAGAAAGAGGCTCATTGCTGCCTTGTGCAGTGATTTCGATTCGCTCAATTTTACGACGTTCACCTCGCACTACACGTGCTATTTTTCCGCATATAGGGGAAACGATGGCTATGTCGTTGTCGGATTTATCGAAAAGAATAGTTTCTCCTGCTTTGACCAAGTCACCTTCTTTCTTAGCCAATTTTGGAGTAAATCCTGGATAATCGCTTGGGTAAACGGCAAATGCAGGTGAAGGATTTACGATATTGGCTATGTCGCTGGTGGCTTCGCCTATGAGTTTTAGGTCGAGTCCTTTCTTGATTTTTATCAAGTGTGACATGTCTAATTATATTTTAACCTATAAATGATATAAATAGTTTATTCGCCAAAATTAGTAAAAAATCCCCAACAAATGCACCCTTTGCAGTAAAAGTTTTTTATAAAGGAAAAGAGAATGTAAATAAAATCAAAATTAGGTAGAAAAACGACAAAAAATTAGTTGATATTATTGGATAATTAAAATAAATATGATATTTTTGCCCCTAATTTAAGAGCGGGTGCACCTTTATGCGTCTTGAAAACGACAGTTGTTGCAAAAGAATGCTAAAAAGCGGACCTATGCATACAAAAATAAATGTGTTCTGCGTTATATTGAGAAGAAAAAACTAAAACTTATTTATTAACTAATTATTTATTAAAAAATCAAATTTAATTATGGAAGCTCAAAAGCCTAACAACCCTAAAGCCACTTCGGCTAAAAAAACAACAAAGAAGGGTGGATTGAATTCACTATTAGTAATCGTACTATGCTTCATTGTATCAGTATTGTTCTATATGTTTGTTCTTGGTGCACCTGAAAACTATGAAAACGGTCACCCAATTAACTTGATGGGTACAATTCACGAAGGTGGTTTCGTTGTGCCTATTATTCAAGGTCTTTTGATTCTCGTTGTTGTTTTGTCAGTAGAACGTTTTATCGCTCTTCGCAAAGCAAGAGGCTCTAAGGGTGTTGACAAATTTGTTAAGGATCTTAAGGTTGCTCTTGAAAAGGATAACCTTTCAGAGGCAAAATCTCTTTGCACAAAGCAAGGTGGTGCTATCGGTAATGCAGTTCTTAGCGCAGTAGAAAAATATGCAGAAATGTCAAATATGAGCGACGCTGCAGTTTCTGCTCTTAAAAAAGAAGACCGCGTTCTTGCTATCCGCAACGCTCTTGACGAACAAATCAATATGGAAATGCCTACATTGCAACAAAATATGGCTATCATCTTTACTAACACTACTCTTGGTACTCTTATGGGTCTATTCGGTACTGTGCTTGGTATGATTAAGTCATTCTCTGCTTTGTCTGCATCTGGTGCTCCTGACTCTGCTGCACTTTCTACTGGTATTTCTGAAGCCCTTGTAAATACTGCTTCTGGTATTGCAACTGGTGCTCTTGCCGTTATTTCTTACAACTACTTCAGCGCTCAAATCGACGACATCACTTACAAAATGAACGAAGCAGGTGCCGTTATCGTTGCTGTTTACGAAGCTAAGAACTAATTTGTATTAAATTGTTGAAATTATTTAAAGTAACAACGAAATGGGAAAAGTAGAAGTAAAAAAGAAAAGTCCGTTCATCGATATGACCGCGATGAGTGACGTAACTGTACTTTTGCTTACCTTCTTCATGTTGACTTCCACATTCCTTCAAAAAGAACCAACAACAGTAATCACACCGTCTTCAGTTTCTGAAGAAAAGGTGCCAGAACAAAACTTGATTACGGTTCTTGTTAACCCTGAAGGCAAAGTTTTTATTTCTCTTGCCGGTGACAGGGACTCAACTTTCTCAAGCGAAAAAATGCGCGTAGAGTTGGTTAAGAGTGTGGTTAGCGAATACAATAAAGTTCACCCGAATGCAAAATTGCAACTTACACAAAAGCAAGTTGACAACTTTGGTTCTACTTATATGTTCGGTTTGCCGATTAAACTGCTACCGCAGTGGTTGGATTTGACACAAGAGCAACGTGACGAATTCATTGACCCGAACAAGAATAAGGAAACTGCAGGTATTCCTATCGATATGAATGAAGATTTAAGCAAACCTAATGACTTCCAAATTTGGATGAGAGCTGCTTACAATCTATCTAATGATAATTTGCAAGGTGCTATCAAAGACGGTAAGGGTATTGCCATAAAGGCTGACCAAACCACTCCTTATTCTGTAGTACAAGTAGTTATGGATAATCTCCAAACTATGAAGATGAATAAGTTTACTTTGATGACTGCTTTAAAAACTGAAGGAGAGTAATTATGTCAAAGAAAGCAAAAAAATATCAGAAAGAGAAAGACGTTCGCGTTGACTTCACCCCTATGGTGGATATGAACATGCTTTTGATTACTTTCTTTATGCTTTGTACAACTATGATCAAGTCGCAAACTTTGCAAATCAGTTTGCCATCAAATGAAAAAGTAGAAAAGCAAGAGCAAAATAAAGTTAAGCAGTCTGAGGCTATTACAATTATTCTTGATAGCGAACTTAATAAAGATGGTGTGCCTACAAAGGACTTCGTTTACTATTATGAAGGTATTCCTAATATTGAAGATGCCAACAAAGACGGTATTATCGATAATAACAATATGCAGGAGATTCAATTCCTTCCTAATGCAAACGGTAAGGCTCAAGGCATTCGTGCTGTCCTTCGCGATCGCAACAAACAAGTTGTGAAAAAAATTGACGAATTGAAAGCACGTTGGAAAAGTAAAGAGATCACCGATGAGCAATATCAAGCTCAGGCGAAATCTATCCGTGGAGACTCTACTCTTAAGCGTCCGGTAGTTATTATTAAGGCTACTCCGAATGCAAGTTATGCGAGTCTTGTTACTGCACTTGATGAAATGCAAATCAACAATATCAGCCGTTATCAGATTGATCGTATCAATGGTACTGACTCTGCTATGATGTCTGAGTTCTTGAAAGCACGTGTTAAATAAGTGGATGTGGGTCGATATTAATTGGAAATATTAAAATCAGAAAGGAATTTAATTATGGCAAAGAATGTAGATCTTACATCAAAAGCATGGTGCGATGTTGTATTTGCAGCGAGAAATAAAGACTTTGGTGCATACCAGTTACGTCTTGATTCAAAACCTCGTCACCTAAAGGCATTTATCATAACTTTGATTTCTGTTGTTGCTATTATGATTATTGCTCTTTCTTATTTGAAAGTAAGTCAAATCATAGCAGAAAAGCAGATCAAAGACCAGGCTGCTCAGGAATTGGTTGCAGTTGACTTGTCGGCTGAAGAAGATACTGAAGAACCTGAAGAAGTTGAGGCTAAACTTGAAATGCCTGAAGAGCAAGCTCTTCCTGAAGAAATTCTTAATACTGTTAAGGTAACAGAACTCCTTATTGCTCCAGACGAAGAAGTTAAGGCTGAGGATGAAATCAAGAGCCAGGATGAGTTGAAAGAAACTCAAACTGCATTTGGTCAAACTGACTTTGATAAAGGTACTGATGACCGTAATGTTGTTCGCGAACACAAGCAAGAAATCATCGTTGAGAAAAAGGTTGAGGTAGAGCCTGAAAAGGTGTTTACTGCTGTAGAGCAAATGCCTCAATTCCCTGGTGGTGATGCTGAATTGATGAAGTTCTTGTCAAAGAACATCAAGTATCCGACAATGGCAATGGAAAACAATATCCAAGGTCGTGTAATTGTTCAATTCGTCGTTACTAAAACAGGTGCTATCGGTGAAGTTAAAGTTGTAAGAAGCGTTGACCGCGACCTTGACCGTGAAGCTGTACGTGTTTGTAAATCTCTTCCGAAATTTACTCCGGGTAAGATGAACGGACAGGCTGTTAACGTTTGGTACACTCTTCCTGTAAGTTTTAAACTTCAAGGTGTTAACTAATCTGTTTATTCAGATATTAGAAAAAGATGCATCTTTTGATGCATCTTTTTCTTTTTGTACATTTGATTATTATAACTACAAATTTTGTATTTTGTTGAACCAATGCTACAATTATGAAAATAGAGAAACATCCCTTTCAGCCCTATATTTCTCCGCATGCTAAGGTCCTTTTTCTTGGGACTTTTCCTCCCCAACAGAAGAGGTGGTCTATGGATTTCTATTATCCGAATTGGACTAATGACTTTTGGAGGATAATGGGCTTGTTGTTTTATGATGACAAAGATTATTTTTGTATTCGTGATGAGAAAACTTTTGATTTGGTCAAGATAAAAGATTTTCTGGATTCACGAGGCATAGCTCTGTCTGATACTGCGAAGGAGGTGATAAGGTTAAAGGATAACGCTTCTGATAAGTTCTTGGAAATAGTAACGCCTTTAGATTTGGACTTTTTCTTCAATGAATGTCCGGAATTGGTTATGTTAGTCACTACAGGGGAAAAAGCTGCAAGTGTTATTTCGTCAATTACAGAATCAGCCTTGCCTTCAATGGGGGAGTGTTTTAACGTCATTTATAAGGGTAGGGAATTTAAGCATTTTAGAATGCCATCAACTTCGCGAGCATATCCTCTTGCCCTGAATCAAAAGGCAGAATATTATGAGAAGGTTTTCAAAAATCTATGACCTGTATATTTTCTGTGATTCATAATAATTTAAAGTCTTATTTATTTGTGTTTGCCCTCGCCTTGCACTATCTTTGTATAAGATAGGCTATGGCTATCAATCATTTTGATTTGTAGCCTAAATGGCTTAATATATTTTTTGAAGCAATTGTTTTTATTTATGGATATTACATCATTATTTTTATGGGTAGAAGCCCATTTGAATTATTTTTGGATAACAGTTTTGATGGCTGTTGAGAGTAGTTTCATTCCTTTCCCGTCAGAAGTAGTTGTTCCTCCGGCTGCATATTTTGCATCTACTCCGGGCTCTAATCTTAATATTTACCTTGTTGTCGTTTTTGCTACTTTAGGTGCAATAATTGGTGCTTTGGTAAATTATTATTTGGCTGTCTGGATTGGAAGACCTTTGGTGTACAAGTTTGCAAATAGTCGCTTTGGTCACATGTGTCTTATTAACGAGGACAAAGTAATTAAAGCAGAGCAATATTTTGACAGGCATGGTGCGGTTTCTACCTTCATTGGCCGTTTGATTCCAGCTGTCCGTCAGTTGATTTCAATACCAGCGGGTTTGGCAAGAATGAATCTGGGCAAGTTTGTGTTATATACAAGCTTAGGTGCTGGTATTTGGAATGCTGTTCTTGCAGCGTTGGGATTTTGGTTGAGTACATTTGTTCCTAGAGAAGATCTTATCAAAAATATTGAGCATTATAATCAGTATTTGACATGGTTTGGCTACGGAATCGGCGTAGTTGTCATTATGTTTATTTTATATCACGCTTTAAAAAAGAAAAAATAATGAAAGTATCACCTTCTCTGTTATCTGCAGATTTTTGCAACCTTTCCAATGATATCGAAATGATAAATGCCAGCGAGGCAGATTACCTGCATCTTGATATAATGGATGGCGTTTTTGTGCCTAATATTTCGTTCGGATTCCCTGTTGTCAAGAATTTGAAGAATATATGCACCAAGCCTCTTGATGTTCATTTGATGATTGTAGAGCCGCAGAAATTCATTAAAGAGGTAAAAGGTATTGGTGCTGAATTTATGAATGTCCATTATGAAGCGTGCACTCACCTTTCTCGAGTTGTCCAGCAAATTAAAGAGTCTGGTATGAAAGCAGGGGTTACGATTAATCCAGCAACTCCTGTTTGTGTACTTGAGGATATTATCGCGGAAATTGATTTAGCGTTGATAATGTCGGTCAATCCTGGTTTTGGTGGACAGAAATTCATTGACAATTCGGTTAAAAAAGTACGTCAGTTGAGAGAACTTGTTGACCGTTCTAATTCAAAAGCATTAATTGAAGTAGATGGGGGGGTTAACGATGTTACAGGCAAAATGCTAAAAGAAGCCGGTGCAGATATTCTGGTTGCTGGCAACTATGTCTTTGGGGCAGAGAATCCCTTAGAGAAAATTTCTGCATTAAAGAACTTATAGTATAATCTATTGTATAGTGGGAGTTATGGACGGACAAGAAAGTTTTGATGTTTCTATGCATTGGGAGCGGTTGATATGCAGTAAGCGTCTTGGTTTAGAGCGTTACCGCAGTTCATCGGTTCAGACGCGTAGCGATTTCCAGCGAGATTTTGACCGGTTGGTCTTTTCATCACCTTTCCGACGCATGCAGAATAAGACGCAGGTATTTCCTTTACCTGGCAGTATCTTCGTCCATAACCGACTGACTCATAGTCTTGAAGTTTCCAGTGTTGGTAAGTCGTTGGCAAATGAGGTGCAATTAATGCTTATGCCAAAGTATGCAGGAGTAGAGGCTGGAAACAAGTTGTCACACATAGTTGAAATTGTTGGAGCAGCATGTTTGGCTCATGACATGGGAAATCCTCCTTTTGGTCATTCTGGCGAAAGAACTATTGCTACCTATTTTTCGGAAGGAAATGGTTTGGCTGTTAAACCGTTGCTTTCAGAAGAAGAATGGAGTGATTTGGTTAATTTTGATGGAAATGCCAATTCATTCCGTCTTCTTGCTCATCAGTTCCGAGGCCGTCGTGAAGGAGGGTTGGCGATGACTTATTCAACGCTTGCTTCAATTGTAAAATATCCCTATGTATCATCTAAATCGGTAAAGAAAGGCAAGTTCGGTTTCTTTACTTCTGAAGTCGATTGTTTTGAGATGGTAGCAAGAGAGTTGGGGATCATAAAAAAATCGGAGCATGTGTATGCTCGTCATCCGTTGGTATATTTGATGGAGGCTGCGGATGATATCTGTTATCAGATAATGGATATTGAAGATGCTCATAAGTTGAAAATTTTGGACTGTGCAACTGTTATTTCTCTATTTATGGATTATTTTCCAGATGATAGAAAGGAGAAAATGCAGCGTGTTGTTGATATGAATGAAGATGACAACGAAAAGGTTGCATATTTGCGTTCCTGTGTGATTGGAGAGCTTGTTTCAGAATGTGCGAGAGTATTTGTTGATAATGAAGATAAGATTCTACGTGGAGAGTTTGAAGGTTGTCTTATTGAACATATTTCAGATATTCCAAATAATGGGTATGAGAAATGCTCTGAAACAGCATGGAATAAAATTTATAATTCGTCAGATGTTGTTGATATTGAATTGGCTGGTAATCAAATTATAACATTTCTTCTTGATAGGCTTATGGACGCAGTGCTTAATCCTGATAAGAATTATTCACGATTGCTTTTGAGTAGGATTCCACATCAGTATGATACAGCAGCACCTACAATATATGGAAAAATTCAGTCAGTATTAGACCATATTTCAGGGATGACGGATGTATATGCTCTTGACTTGTTTAGAAAACTTAATGGATTAAGCCTGCCGGCTGTTTAGAATATTTTGTTTATGAAAAATTATATAGTATCGCTTATTGCAGTTTTTGCAACATTTTTGCTTTCTTCGTACACAGTAGAAGAAATTCCCAACGTTCATATTAAGGATAAAACCCAGTATGTCACCAATCCAGATAACTTAATAAGTCAGCAAACCGTTGCGGGATTAAATAATATTATTTCTAATGTTTGGCAAACAACATCAGCGGAAATGGTTGTTGTTATAGTAAAGACTATTGGAAATGAGGAGATTAATGATTTTGCAACAAGATTATATGAACATTGGGGTATAGGCAAAAAAGACAAAAGTAATGGTGTGCTTATTTTTGTAGTGGATGATCAGCGACAGGCTGTTATTCGCACTGGTTATGGCACGGAAGGGCTTTTGCCTGATGTTATATGCGGGCGAATTATTCGTAACTTAATGGCACCCGAATTTAAAAAGGGCAACTATGACCAGGGGTTGCTTAATGCTGTTACATATATGCATAAAATCTTGACAACTCCGGGTGCTATTGATGAGTTGAAGTCAAATTATAAAAACGATAGACCGCAGAAGAAAGGTGGAGTTAGCAATATCGTTTTCCTCGCAATGCTTGTCTGTGGCGGTTTGTCGGCTATTTTGCTAATGGTGGTAATTAATACGGCGATAAATAACCGCAAGAAGAATTATTTTGAAAAATATATAGCGATTAAGCCATATTGGTTACCGTCATTGATTCTCGGTTTCCTTTCTGTTGGAGTAGGATTTATTGTAACGGCAGTAATTTGGTTAATGTTAAATAGTTACAGAAACCACAAGCGCAAGTGTCCTAACTGTGACGGTAAAATGAGAAAACTATCTGAAGAAGAGGATAATATGTATCTTAAACCGGCACAAGATTTGGAAGAGAAATTGAAGTCTGTTGACTATGATGTTTGGCTGTGTGAAACATGTGGAGAAACGGATATTTACCCGTTTGTAAATAAGGATTCAGCATATAAAGAGTGCCCACGATGCCATGCAATGGCATTGTATTGTGTTTGTGACAGAGTTATGGTTCAGCCAAATTCTTACAGACAAGGTGTGGGTGTCAGAACATTTAAATGCCTGAATTGTGGTGATGAGAATAATATAAACTATAATATAGAAAAAACAGCAGATCCAACAGGAGCAATTGTTGCAGGAACTATCCTCGGAAGCCTTGGAGGAAGAGGCGGAGGTGGCTCGTTTGGAGGTGGCTCGTTTGGAGGCGGTATGACTGGAGGCGGCGGTGCTTCTGGAGGCTGGTAATAAATCTTAAAAATGTATAATCCAAAACCATTAGATACAGATAGTATAATCCTTTCTCCAGAATTGAAAGAACTGGTAGAGGTGTTGGCTAAGAATGTCCATGAAGTGTGGGCTGAAAGTAGAATTAGACAGGGGTGGAAATATGGAAAAGATAGGGATGATAATAATAAATTACACCCTTGTCTGGTCCCGTATGAGAAATTGTCGGAAATAGAGAAAGATTATGACCGCAACACGGCGATGCAAACTCTAAGAGTTATAGGAAAACTTGGCTTTAAGATAGTCAAAGACAAATGATATTAGCGTATGAAAAATTTTAGCAACTTTAAACTATTTGCAATACGCAGTTTTTCAAAAGGTGGCAGTAATCAGATTTGGGTATTGCTGCTGGTTGATGTTTTTATTCTTCTGATTTTCTTATTGTTGGCGTTACTTTTGGGTAAACAAACGGGAGTCGGAATTATTGAAACACTTCAGCAGAATATCTATTATCTTTTGAACTTACTTTTGGATCCGGGTAATATAACTGAAATATCAGAAGAAGCATCAGGCAATAACCCGTTGTTTTCAAGACCAGGTGCTATGATTGTAACTATTGTGGGAATGGTTCTTTTTGGAGGATTACTTATTTCTGTTATATGTAACTTCCTTGAAAGGCAGGTGGAGAGGTATCGTAATGGTTATAATACCTTTAAATTAAGCAATCATATTGTTATCATAGGTTATAGTGAGGTAACAATTTCTTTAATAAAGACATTGTTTAATAACCCTAAAAAGAATTTTAGTTATATCTTATTGCAAACGATGTGTCCTGCGGAAGAGGTAAGGAGAATGATTTATGCAAATTTAAACCGAGAAATTGAGAAAAAAATTATTGTCAAACATGGGCAACTTGATATAGTCGAAGATGTTGATAGTCTTTATATTCAAAATGCTGAAAGTGTTTATATTGTAGGCGACGATAATGAAGAAAATCATGATTCTGCGAATATTGCGTGCGTTGGTATTGTTAGCAACATTATAAAAAATAAAAGTTGTATTGCAAAACCATTACCATGTACTGTACTCTTTGAGAATTTATCAACCTTTACACCGTTCCAAGTGATGGATGTTACAAAAGAATGGCGAGAAAGTATAGATTTTCGGCCTATGAACTTATGTGATGAATGGGCAAAAAGAGTTGTTGTTGATTCTTTTTATTATGGTTCTGATGGTAATAAGGTTAATTTACCGAAATTAGACAGAGAACCAATTGCTTATGAATCAGATAAATTTGTTCATCTTGTTATCGTCGGTATGAATAAGATGGGTATAGCACTGGCTGTTCAGGCTGCTCACACTCTGCATTTCCCAAATTTTGTTAGAGATAAATCAAAGAAAACGAGAATAACATTTATTGATGTTAATGTTGAGGAGGAGATAGACTTCTTTACAGGTCGATATTCTGGGATTTTTGATATCAGTACTTATTTTGCAGACTTAGAAGAAAGGGGAGAGTCTGCTTTTACGACAGGTAAATTAGATAATTATAAGTATTCTGACTTTTTGGATATTGAATTTCATTTTGTGAAAGGCAGAATAGAATCTCAATATATTCGAGGTTTGCTTGATGAATGGGCCACGGACAATAGTCAGATTTTATCCGTTGCTGTGTGTTTTGGAAACCAAAGCAAGTCATTGGCTTCTGCCTTATATCTTCCAGATAGCATATACATTAATGAAATACCTGTATTTGTAAGGCAAAAAACATCAGATGAACTGTTGTCGGTACTTAATAGAAAGCAATGTGACGAATATGTTAAATTTTCAAACATTTATCCTTTTGGCATGTTGTCAAATTGCTATCGTCTTAATGTAGAGAATTTTGAAATAGCAAAGGTTGTTAATTACGCATATGATTGCTACATGAAAGGCATAGATGTTGGTAGCATTGAATTAAACAAAGATATTATTAATGATAGTTGGCAAAACCTAAGTCAAGCACATAAGTGGTCAAATCTTTACCATGCACTAAGTTGGAATGTTAAGTTAAGGTCATTTAATATAGATTTTAGAAATCATATAGAAGATAAAGATGCAGTAGTCCTTTCGAAAGTAGAGCATAATAGATGGAATATGGAGAAACTTCTTCTTGGTTATCGTACTCCAAATAAAGAAGAATTGGAGATGTTTGCTCATGATGAAAGTAGAATAGCATATTACAAGCGAATTTTTTATGTACATAATTGCATTATGCCGTATGAAGCTCTTGCAAATAATGATAAAGAAAAAGATTTATACTTGACAAAAGTTATAAGTCGGTTTGTTAAAGAAAAAGACTATTAGTGTTATGGGATACGATATATTTATAAGTTATAGGCGTAAAGGCGGTCATGAAACAGCAAAGCATATTTATGATTTGCTGCTTCATGATGGTTATTCTGTTAGTTTTGATATCGACACGCTTCGCAATGGGCTGTGGACAACAGAATTGGAAGCAAGAATATCCGAATGCAAGGATTTTATTATAATCCTGAATAAAGGCGTATTTGACAGAACGCTCGACGAGTCTGTATCTTTTGAAGATGACTGGTTGCGTCGCGAACTTGCGCGTGCAATATCTCTTAAAAAGAATATAATTCCAGTTATGTTGTCAGACTTTGAAGGCTTCCCAAAGAACCTTCCTGAAGATGTAAAACTGATATCAAAAATTAATAGTCCAAAATATGACGGCTATTATTTTGATGCATTTTATGACAGGCTAAAGTCGAAATTCCTCATATCAAAACCGAGTGTGGAAAAAGCGGGTAGTAAGTTGTGCTGTTTGAAGTTGCGTACTGATGCTCCTTGCTCCATTTTTGTTGACGAAGTGGAAAGATGCCCTTTGGAGCCGGGTAAATTGGCAAAGTTGCAATTGTCGCAAGGAACGTATGTGCTTAAATTCGTAGATAAGGATTTTCCACTTAATTCTTATGAGGTTACAGTAGAAGTAGTTAATGATTATGAAAAACTGCTTTACATAACTCTTAGTGGTAGTCGTCCAAAAGCTACGCCTCCACCAATAGGAGGAAAGAATTACCGAGGCTTGCAGGTAGCGCCGAAATTTGAAAAAAAGAAGAAAAGTAGTAATTCCATAAAAGTTGTTTTGATTGTCTTAGGTTGGATTGTTGCTTCAATTATTGTTACAGCATTTATGATAGGGGCAATAGAAGGCTTGTTTGGTGGAAATGAAACATCGGAAGAGGAATTGAAGTTGGAGCCATATTATGATTCCGAAAGTAAGTTGTGGGGCTACAAGGATCAGAATGGAGACGTTCATATTGTTCCTCAATTTCAAGATGCAAGCACTTTCGGTGAGGATACATTTGCTATTGTAGAGAAAGGCGGTATTTCATACAAATTGGGCATTAGCGGAAATTTGTACCAAATAGAATGGTTTGACCAGCAGTATGAATTGAAGCCTTATTTTGATTCTAAAAGCCTGTTATGGGGGTATAAGGACCAGAACGGAGAAGTATATTTCTTGCCTCAGTTCCAAGAAGCTGGCAAATTTGATGGCGATACAACAGCTATTGTCAAGCAAGATGATGTTTACTACCTTCTTGGATTAAGCGGAAGTCTCTATAGCCTTGATTTTAGCGAATGAAATAATTAATTACCTTTTTCGTTGTTTTCTGAGAATAATTGTAATAGATTTGCTCTGTTTTTGAAAAATAAAGAATTATGTCATCATCAAAAAATACTTTTTCATCTAAATTAGGAGTTATTGCAGCTACAGTAGGGTCTGCTGTAGGTTTAGGAACGGTTTGGCGGTTTCCAAATGAGGTTCAAGATAATGGAGGTTCAGTGTTTCTTATTGCATATTTGATATGTGTTCTGTTGATGGGCATACCTGTTATGCTGGCTGAATTTTCTCTTGGGAGAGGTAGCAGAGCAGATTCTGTCGGGTCTTTTAAGAAGATGACGCCGAATAAAAAATGGTGGATTGTTGGTGCGGTTGCGGTTCTTGCTTCATATATAATACTTTCGTTCTATATTGTTGTTTCCGGTTGGACGCTGGAATATTTTTGGTTGTCATTGACAGGTACTCTTACTTCTGGTCATGAGGGAATTTCATCACCGGAATTTTATAGTTCAATAATGGATGAAGCATTGTTTACAGCGTGGAATCCCGTTTTTTGGACTTTTATAATGATTATCATAAATCTCTTTGTTTTGATAAAAGGAGTGGAAAAGGGGATAGAAAGAATGGCTAACGTGCTTATGCCGTTACTTTTCGTAATCCTTGTTATGCTATGTTTTGTATCATTGACCTTGCCTGGTGCGATTGATGGAGTAGAATTCTTTTTGAAGCCAGATTGGGACAAGATGAATCCGAGCGTCCTTATTAGTGCTGTTGGCCAGGCATTCTTCTCTTTGAGTTTGGGTATGGGCATTTTGATAACATATTCCTCTTATTACCCTAAAAAGACGAAGTTGGGCAGAACATCTGTTATTGTATCTTCTCTTGTCTTTTTGGTAGCGATTTTGATGGGACTTATTATTTTCCCTGCAATGATGTCATTTGGAATTGAGGGACAAACCAAGGGTGCATCCTTGATTTTTGTAACTTTGCCCCAGATTTTTGAGGCGATGCACGGGTCTTATATTTGGTCGCTTTTATTCTTTTTCCTTCTTGTTGTTGCGGCTCTAACTTCAACAGTTTCATTAGGGGAAGTGGTTATTGCATTTTTGCACAAAACTTTTGGAATGAAGAGAAAAAAAGCGTGCGTCATCACATTGTTGCCGATGTTTGCGTTAAGTGCTGTTAGTTCGCTATCGTTAAGTGTATGGAGTGAATATACGTTTTTCGGCATGACTTGGTTTGACTTTCTGGATTACGTAACTGCAAATCTGATGTTGCCAATTGTTGCCATTCTGATATGTGTTTATGTAGGGCATATTATTCCTAAGTCCTTTCTTGAAAAAGAGATGACTAATAATGGTTCAATGAAATCGTTGATTTTGCCAGCGTTGATATTCCTGATAAGATATGTTTCGCCGTTGCTTATAGCGGCTGTGCTGATAAATAAATTCTTTGAATTTGTTTAGAAATGGAGCGCCTGACTAAAAAAGAAAGGGTAGGGCTGATAGCATTTTCAATTATCGTTGCAGTCGGCATACTCATTACTATGTTGACGAAAAATTTGCGGACACATGACATTGACGACAACGGAAAGAGTCAAAAAGAGATAACAGAATTTGAACGGCAAGTCATGAAAATGGAATCCGATACTACTGAGTCTAAAACAGTAAAGCGAAAGAACAAAGGCAAACAAAAAACTGTTTACAAAGATATTAATCCTTTAGAAGATAAAATGGAGAGAAAATAATGAAAAAGCAGCGAGCATTATTTGCAACAAAGATAGGAGTTATAGCAGCGAGTGTAGGCTCTGCTATTGGGTTGGGAAATATTTGGAGATTTCCGTATGAGGCTGGTCTGCATGGCGGTGGCGCCTTTTTGTTGATTTATATTGTTATCGTTGCTGTAATTGGTGTACCTCTTATTTGTACTGAATTTGTTATAGGTCGTGCTTCACATAAAAATGTACTCGGTTCGCTGAAGTCATTGCAAAGAAAAGGGACTAAGTGGCATTATTTATCATATCTTGGTATCATATCATCACTGATGATTTTGAGTTTCTATTCAGTCGTTGCAGGATGGACTCTTGAATATTCTTTTTCATCTTTATTTGGTGCACTTGCTGATGCAAACACCGACTATTCTGCCTATTTTGCCGATTTTACAATGAATAGCAATCGCCCGCTCTTGTGGACGGTGCTTTTCCTTTTCCTGAATTTTTTGATTTTAAGGAAAGGTTTGCGTAGCGGAATAGAAAAGATGTCGAATATAATGACTCCAATGCTTTTCTTTATTTTACTGGTCTTTTGCATAAAATCGCTAATGATGCCAGGTGCAATAGAAGGAGTTAAATTTTTGTTTGTTCCTGATTTTAGTAAAATTGATTCGTCTGTGTTGTTGGGAGCAATGGGTCAGGCGTTTTTTTCTCTCAGTCTTGGAGTAAGTACATTGCTTACTTACGCATCGTATTTTAATAAAGACGTGCCATTGGTTCGTAGTGCTTCAATAATAGCGGGATTAGATACGCTTTTTGCTATCGTTGCTGGACTGATTATATTTCCGGCGCTGTTTTCTTTTAATCTTGAACCAACGGAAGGACCTAAATTGGTTTTTGAAGTTTTGCCATATATATTTTCGCACATGGTAGGCGGACAAATATGGGCAGCGGCTTTCTTCTTCTTGCTTTTTGTCGCATCAATAACCTCAACAATTTCTATGAGTGAGATTTCTATTGCCTTTTTTACTGAAGAGTGGGATATGTCACGCGAGAAGTCTTCTTTGTTGAATTTTGTAATAGCTATAGTCTTTGGTGTCTTGTGTGCCTTATCGTTTGGGGTGCTTTCTGATTTTAAAATTTTTGGCGATACTATTTTCGACTTGTTTAATAATTTGACTGCAAATTATTTTATGCCGATGTGTGGAATGTTTTTCTCAATTTTTGCAGGATGGTTGCTTGACAAGCAAATATTGCGAAAACAGTTGACAAATGAAGGGTCGCGCGCAGTTGCTTTCTATAAACCAATTGTATTTTGTATGAAATACATAGCCCCTATAGCTGTTTTGCTGGTATTTATCTATCAGTTGGTATAATCGTTTGCTATTTTATCAAAAATCTTTTGATAAAGATTTCTAAAGTATTAATTTCGTAAAAAAATCAATACAATGGCATATTTTGAACCGTATTCTATAAATATAAGGGGTCAGTTATATGAGATTAGCAGACCGCAGGTGATGGGTATATTGAATGTTACGCCTGATTCTTTTTACAGTGGAAGCCGTTACTTTACAGATGACGTTATTAGAAAAAGAGTAAGGCAGATAGTTGAAGAGGGTGCTGACATGATTGATGTTGGTGGTTATTCTTCCAGACCAAATGCAGATGATATTTCTCCAGAAGAGGAATATGAAAGACTTGCTCTTGGATTGAGAATTATTAAAGAAGAGGCTCCCGATATTATTATTTCTGTTGATTCTTTTCGTGCATCTGTTATTGAAAATTGTCACAAGAATTTTGGTATTGACATAGTTAATGATATTGCTGCAGGTGAGTTAGATTCAGAAATGATACCAACAGTTGGAAAGTTAAAATTACCTTATATAATGATGCACATGAGAGGTAATCCTGCAACAATGATGCAAATGACAGATTATGATGATTTAACAGCTGATATATTAAAGTATTTTTCAGCGAAAATAAAGCAAGCTACTTCTGCTGGAATTTGTGACATCATAATAGATCCTGGGTTCGGATTTAGCAAAAATCTCGAGCAAAATTATGAGTTGCTTAAAAATCTTAATTGCTTTAAGGCTCTTGAATTACCTTTGCTTGTTGGGGTTTCGCGTAAGTCTATGATATACAAACTGTTTGGTTACAGTCCAGCAGAGTCTTTGAATGGAACAACTATTATTAACACAATATCTATGCTTTCTGGAGCAAGTATTATTCGAGTACATGATGTTAAGCAGGCTGTTGAGGCTGCTACAATAATCAACAAGATTAAATAAAATTATTTGTCGTACTATGTTTAATTTGGGAATAAAGGATATTATTGATATTCTTATCGTTGCCACAATCTTGTTTTATGTTTACAAGATAATGAAAGAGTCTGGCACTCTGAGTATTTTTCTTGGAGTCCTTGCGTTTATCGTTGTGTGGTTTATTGCTTCTGTCTTTTTGCAAATGGAATTAACAGGGCGTATTCTTGATAAGTTTATGAATATAGGTTTGCTAATTCTTGTTATAATCTTCCAGGAACAGATAAAACGATTTCTTGTGGAGATAGGTTCCCATAGGAGGTGGAGGTTTGTTCATAGTATTTTCAAAAGAAAGGACTCTTCCGCTCAAGTTGGGCAGAAGGAGTGGGTTTTGCCTATAGTTTATGCTTGCTTAAGTATGGCGAAGTCTAAGACAGGAGCGTTGATTGTCATAAGAAACAATGTCCCTCTTGATACCTTTGAAAATTCGGGAGATATTATTGATGCTAAGGTGAATAACAGGCTGATTGAAAATATTTTCTTTAAGAACAGTCCGTTGCATGATGGTGCAATGATAGTAAGTAAAGGAAGAATTAGTGCGGCAGGATGTATATTGCCAGTTTCTCATAGCGATGATGTTCCTAAGCAGTTGGGTTTGAGGCACCGTTCAGCGTTGGGCGTTTCTCAGCAAACAGATGCTCTTGCAATTATAGTTTCAGAAGAAACAGGAAATGTATCAATAGCATTTAAAGGAAAACTATCATTAAGGTTGTCGTCAACTGATCTTGAGGCAAGATTAACTGATTTCGCAAATCATTTAGGTTAAAAAAACAGAGCGTGGTAGGAAATGCCTATTCACGCTCTTTATTCTAATAATGTCTGAAGTCTTCTACAATAGTGAGGTCAATGCCCAGCTCTTCAATTCTGTTTGCGGTTGCTTTGGAAATTTTTGAATCTGTAATAATGTGGTCAACATCTTCCATATCACATATTTTACTGAACCCTCGCCTTCCGAATTTCGATGAGTCGGCAAGAACTATTGTCTTTTGTGCCGTTTGAATCATAACTCTATTTAGAGATGCTTCCATAAGATCGGTTGTGGTAATACCAAAGTCTAAATCTATTCCATCAACACCTATGAATAATTTGCTGCATGAAAAGTCTGATAGTGCAGATTCTGCGTATTTTCCGACAACGGACAGACTGCTATGTCTAAGCAGTCCGCCTAATTGAATAATATCAATATCTTTATTGGTGGAAAGGATATTCGCTACTTCAAGAGAAGCGGTTATAACTGTAAGTTTTTCGGGAGAAGATATGCTACGAGCGAGTGCGTGCATTGTTGTTCCTGATGCTATCAAAATAGAATCTTTTGGAGTAACTAAACCTGCCGCGTAAGAGCCAATTGCTCGCTTTTCATCAACGCATAGTTTTTCTTTGTCGCTAATGTTTCTGTTTTCACTGTAAGGATCAATCAGTATTGCTTTTCCGTGGTTTCTGTATAACTTTTTAGCACGTTCGAGTTCAGTTAAATCTTTACGAATTGTAACTGAAGATACATTTAATTGCTCTGCTAAGTCGGTAACAAGCAAGGAACTGTGCTGCATAAGCATATCCAGAATGATTTCATGTCTTTCTTCTTTTGTCATGTTGCCTGAGTTTCTGTTTATTTTTCAAAGTTGAGCAAATTTTTCTTTATACGAAATTTAATTTAGTTAATTATTGATAATATAACGTTTGTTGGTTTCGTTTTGAGTTCGTTTTGTTTCGTTTTGATTTTAAAAATGCTGTAAAATTATGTTGTAAAACATATTTTGAAGCAATTTCATTTTTTTTAGAAAAAAAATCGCAAAAAGTTTCTTTATTATAAAATTCGTTTATACATTTGTTGCGAAATGAAAAAAGAGCAAAGTTTTTTCACTTCTTATAAAAACTCATTTATTTCGAAAAGAAAGAAAACAGATAAAGTGCTATGCAAAATCGCAGAGACAACGAATTTGATGTAATAATCATAGGTGGAGGAGCAACAGGGGCAGGAACTGCGCGTGACTGTTCTTTGCGAGGTTTAAAAGTGTTGTTGGTTGAACGCTGTGACCTTGCGGTAGGTGCAACTGGTAGAAACCACGGCTTGCTTCATAGTGGAGCGAGATATGCTGTTACAGATAAAGAGTCAGCAGAAGAATGTATTAAGGAGAATATGATTCTTCGTAGAATTGCAAGCCATTGTGTTGAGGAAAATGACGGCTTGTTTATTTCCTTGCCTGAGGATGATTTGGCATATCAGGCAACTTTTGTTAATGCATGTCAGTCTGCTGGTATCGATGCTCAGGTTATAGATCCACAACTGGCTAAAAGAATGGAGCCATCGGTTAATCCTTCTATCGTTGGAGCTGTTAAGGTGCCGGATGGGTCGGTTGATCCGTTTAGGTTGACATTGGCAAACGTTATTGATGCTAAGATTCATGGTGCAAAAGTGCTTATTTACCATGAGGTCGTTGAATTGATTAAGAGTCAAGATAGGGTTGTAGGCGTCAAGGTCTATGATCACAAGACAAAGCAATATAAGGAATACTATGCTCCAGTAACTGTTAATGCTGGTGGAATCTGGGGGCATGGGATAGCCGCCAAAGCTGGTGTCAGAGTTGATATGTATCCGGCAAAAGGTTCTTTGTTGATTTTTGGGCATAGAGTCAATAATGTTGTTTTAAATAGATGCCGAAAACCGGCAAATGCAGATATTCTTGTTCCTGGCGATACTATCTGTCTTATCGGAACAACTTCAACTCATGTGGGTTTTGATGAGGTTGATGACATGAGGGTTACTCCTGATGAAGTTGATGTGCTTTTGACAGAAGGAGAGAAACTAGCCCCTGCTTTGGCAACAACTCGAATATTAAGAGCATATGCGGGAGTTCGTCCGCTCGTAGCGGCAGACAATGATCCGACAGGTCGTAATATCAGTCGTGGTATTGTTTTGCTTGACCATGCCGTTCGTGATGGCGTTGAGGGTTTTGTTACCATTACTGGCGGTAAGTTAATGACATACCGTTTGATGGCGGAGTGGACTGCAGATTTGGTTTGTAAGAAACTTGCTGTCGCAAAACTGTGTGTAACTGCAGTAGAACCTCTTCCTGGTTCAAGATGTAAGAAAGAAGAATGCAATTCTAATTCTCACTTTGTAGAGAAGAGAAAGTCTTCATTTGAGCGTCACGGGGATATGGCTGCAAAAATTTCTGCTGAAAGCGACTATGAAAACAGTCTTGTTTGTGAGTGCGAAGATGTTACTGTTGGAGAAGTTAAGTACGCAATAGAGGAACTTGATGTAACCAACCTTAAAGATTTACGTCGCAGAACAAGAGTTGGCATGGGAACGTGCCAAGGCGAATTATGTGCTTGCCGTGCGGCTGGCTTGCTTGCTGAATCTCACAATAGTGCAAAGAGAGCAAAAGAGGATTTGGCTTCATTCTTGAATGAGCGTTGGAAGGGTACTTATCCAATTGCATGGGGCGATTCTTTGCGCGAAGCGGAATATACTCAGTGGGTTTATGGTGGTGTTTGTGGAATGGAATAATTTGGAAAGATGAAATTTGATACATTAATAATAGGCGGAGGGTTAGCTGGACTTATGTGTGGCATTCGTCTCCAGAAAAGCGGGGTTAAATGTGCTATAATCTCTGCTGGACAAAGTGCATTGCATTTTTCTTCCGGTTCGTTTGATTTGCTAAACGCTTTGCCAGATGGCTCAGTGGTAAATAATCCAGTACAATCAGTATCTAAATTACCAGAAAGCCATCCGTATTCAAAAATGAATAATTTCAGCGTTTTGGCTGAAGAAGCATATAATCAATTATCAGAAGTTGGCATTCAAACAGCAGGGAAAAGTGACTGTAATCATTTGCGACTTACACCTATGGGGACTTTCAAGTCTACATGGTTGACAATCTCTGATTTTTTAACTCTTCCTACAGAACAGGATACAATAGGTAAAAAGATTTTATTGGTAAATTTTTCTGGATTCTTGGACTTTAATTTAAAGTTTGTTGTTGAAGGTCTTGAAGAAAAAGGAGTAAAGTGCGATGTGCTGACAGTTGACAGTATCCCTGCTTTGAATAAATTAAGAAGTAGTGCAACAGAGATGCGTGCAACAAATATTGCAAGGGTTTTTGAGAATCTTGAAAATCTTGATATGTTGGTATCGCTAATTAATACAAAAGCAGATGAGGGATATGATATGGTATTGCTCCCTGCGGTTTTTGATTTGTCTTCTTGTCAATCTGTAAAGCAACTTAAAGAATCAGTCAAATTGCCTATAAGGCTTGCTCCAACAATGCCACCCTCAGTAGCGGGCATAAGAGTACAGCAATTGTTGAAGAAGTCTTTTGAGATATTGGGTGGCACAGTCCTTTCAGGTGATTCTGTTATTAAAACAGAGGAGAAAGATGGCAAAATTTCTAAAGTCTATACCGCAAATCACGGTGATTTTGCTTTTGAGGCTGATAATTTTGTATTGGCTACTGGTAGTTTCTTCAGTAAGGGATTGATGGCAACTCCTTATGATATAAAGGAAACTGTTTTCGGAGCAGATGTTGTTTGCTCACAAAATCGAGCTGATTGGTATAATCCTTCATATTTTGAACCGCAAAATTATATGAGTTACGGTGTTGTTACTGACTCTAACTTCAATGTTGTTAAAAATGGTAAATCAATTAAGAACCTTTATGCAATAGGTTCCGTTTTAGGAGGCTTTAATCCAATGAGAGAAGGGTGTGGTGCCGGCGTTTCTATGCTGACTGCTTTATTTGTAGCGAACCAACTGAAAAAATAGATAGAAATGAATATGCAGGAAGTTAATATAAGTGACAATAATTTTGAACAATGCATTAAATGTACTGTTTGTACAGTTTATTGTCCAGTCGTTCCGGTTAATCCCCAATATCCCGGTCCTAAGCAGGCAGGTCCTGATGGAGAGAGGCTTCGCCTAAAAAGGGGAGAATTCTTTGATGAGGCTTTAAAGTACTGTCTTAACTGTAAAAGATGTGAAGTTGCATGTCCTTCCAATGTTAAGATAGGTGACATTATTCAACTTGCAAGAATCAAGTATAGTAAAAAGAAACCGTCATTGAGAGACATGATGCTTGCGAATACTGACTTCGTTGGTAGCATGGCTACAAAGTTTGCTCCAATTGTTAATACAACGCTATCCCTCGCTCCTGTGAAAACTGTTATGGATGGTGTTTTAAAAATTGACAAGCATAGAACTTTCCCAAAATACTCTTCTAAGACATTTGAAAGTTGGTTTAAGAAAGAGGAAATGGATAAGCAAGACGGCTTTAAAAACCACATTAGTTTTTTCCATGGATGCTATATAAATTACAATTTCCCGCAGTTGGGTAAAGATTTGGTGCATCTTTTCAATGCTTTTGGTTATGGAGTTCATCTCCTTGAAAAGGAAAAATGCTGTGGCGTTGCCTTGATTTCCAACGGCTTGATTGACCAGGCTAAGAAACAGGCTCAATTGAATGTGGATAATGTTAGAAAATCCGTTCAGCAGGGTAGGAGGGTTGTTGGTGCTTCATCAACTTGTATCTTTACAATGCGCGACGAGTATCCACACCTTCATGGAGTTGACAATAGTGACGTAAGAGATGATATTGACTTGGCAACAAGATCAATCTTCAGATTGATTGAAGAAGGAAAGATAAAGATTAAGTTCCGTTCTGATTTTAGAATGAAGGTTGCTTATCACACAGCATGTCACATGGAAAAATTGGGATGGGCAATTTATTCAATAAATTTGCTAAGAATGATCCCTGGTGTTGAGCTTACAGTATTGGATTCTCAGTGTTGCGGTATTGCCGGTACTTACGGGTTTAAAAAGGAGAATTATCCAACATCACAAGGTATAGGCAATTCATTATTTGAAAAAATTGATGCTGCAAATCCAGAATATGTTTCTACCGACTGTGAAACATGTAAGTGGCAAATTGAGATGTCAACAAACTATAAGGTTAAGCACCCGATTAGTATTCTCGCTGAAGCGATTGATTTTGAAGAAACTTATAAACTTAATAAATAAACACACAAAAATTCAGTGTCATGTTTAAATTTTTAGCACCACCGACTTTTAAGCCGGAATTGCCAGCAGAAAAGATAGATTCAGCTTATAAGAGTTTCCGTTGGCAAGTATTTCTTGGAATATTCATCGGATATGCAGGTTTCTACATTGTCCGTAAGAACTTCTCTATGGCAATGCCTTTTCTTGAACCTTTTGGTTTTGAAAAGGGAGAGCTTGGTATTGTCCTTTCAATGAATGCTATTGCGTACGCATTGTCTAAATTCTTGATGGGTAGCGTTTCCGACCGTAGTAACGCAAGAGTTTTCCTTCCATTAGGATTGGTTTTGGCAGCAATCTCTATGATGTTTATGATTGTGCCTGTTGTAGCGTTTGGACCAGAAAACAAGACTTGGGCTATTGTTTTGATGACAGTCCTAAACTTTCTTGTTGGTTGGTTTAATGGTATGGGTTGGCCTCCGTGTGGTCGAGTTATGACTCACTGGTTCTCTCAGAATGAACGTGGTACAAAAATGTCAATATGGAACTGTGCGCACAACGTAGGTGGAGCATTGGTTGGTCCTATGGCTGCTTATGGAGCTATCTGGTTTGGCTCTTGGTTCTACGGTGCACAGTCTGAATACTATTTCCTTATTGGTACTTATGTATTTCCTGCTGCAGTTGCTATCTTTATTGCTTTGCTCGGTTATCTTCTAATTAGAGACACACCTCAATCTTGTGGTTTGCCTTCTATTGAAAAGTATCGTAACGATTATCCGAAAAACTATAGCGAGAAATCAGAACAAGTTCTTTCAACGAAGGAGATTTTCTTTAAGTATGTCTTGAATAACAAGATGTTGTGGTTCATCGCCATTGCCAATGCTTTCGTTTATATGGTAAGATACGGATGTCTTGACTGGGCACCTAAATACTTGATGGAAAGCCAAGGTTACAACATTAAAGAGGCAGGTTGGGCGTATTTCGCATACGAGTTTGTCGCTATCCCAGGTACTCTTATCTGTGGTTGGATTTCAGATAAGGTATTTAAAGGTGGTCGTGCGATGACAACTACTATATTTATGGCAATTGTCGCAGTCTTTATTGCTCTTTATTGGCAGTTCTCTGATAACTCAACTATTGTAACATTGTCTTTGATCGGTATCGGATTCTTTATCTATGGTCCTGTTATGCTTATCGGTGTTCAAGCTCTTGACTTGGCTCCAAAAAATGCTGCTGGTACAGCCGCTGGTTTAACAGGTTTCTTTGGATATTTCTTTGGAACTGCTATCTTGGCTAATATTATTATTGGTTATGTTGCAGAACATGCAGGTTGGGATTGGACTTTCGTTCTATTGCTTGCTGCTTGTGTATTGTCTATTATCTTTATGTTGTTTACATATAAAGATGAAAAATATCTTCTTGCACAAAATAAGAATTAACGAGGATTTATACATAAATGTCATTATGTTAAACTGGTTTTTGTAATGTGTTTATTTGATTTTTTATTCATTAAATAAATAAGAATGGCTAAGGATATATATAAGCAATTAGGCGAGAAGAAAGGTAGTTTTCTTCGTTGGCAGATGAGAGTTATCATCGTGACAATGATAGGATATGCTCTCTTTTACTTCGTTAGAAAAAACTTCTCTTTGGCGATGCCGGGTTTGACGGCTGAATATGGTATCTCGAATAAGAGTTTCGGATGGATTATATTTTTCAGTTCCCTTGTTTACGGATTCTCAAGATTTATCAATGGGTACCTTGTGGATAGGGTGAAGGGAAAAGTGGTAATGGCTCTTGGACTTTTACTCTGTGCCTTTGCGAACTTTGCATTCGGTTTTGGTACTGATTTGAGTGTTTGGGTTACTGGAGTAAAGAATGGTCCACAAATGGTTGAGATGCTGATCTTATTTATGGGTGTTACTATTGTGCTTAACCAGTATTTTCAAGGTATGGGATATCCCCCGTGTGCAAGAATCTTGCCTCACTGGATACACCCGTCTGAACTTGCTACCAAGATGTCTATATGGAATTGTTCTCACTCAATAGGTGCTGCTTTGGCGGTAGTTGTCTGTGGCTATATTATGGGAACTCTTGGCGTGAACATGAGTGCTAATGCCGAGGTTGTTAAACAAATTACGGATAATCTGTTAGGCACAGGAATGGATGCTGGTGATGCAGCAAAACAGGCTCTGCTTTTTGCTTCTCATGTTGGGGCATGGAAGTGGTGTTTCTGGATACCGGCTTGTTTGGCTGTTGCTGGTTCTATCTTGTTGTTTGCAACTCTTAAAGATGAACCCAAGGATGTTTCCCTTCCTGATCTTCCAGGCACAAAACTTGGAGATTATGCAGAAACTAAAGATAAGAAAGTCAGAAAGAAATTTGAGATGGAGATGGTTTGGAAAAACCGTTGGGTCTGGACTTTCTGTATTGCTAATATGTTTGTATATGTCGTTCGGATGGGCGTTTTGGACTGGGGTCCTAAATTCTTGACAGAAAGCAGAGGCCTTTCTATTTCAGACGCTGGCTGGACAGTTGCAGCTTTTGAAATTGCTGGTATTGTTGGTACTTTATTTGCCGGTTGGGCTACCGATAAATTCTTTAAAGGCAAGGGCCATAGAATGTGTGTTCTTTGTATGCTTGGAGCGGCATTGTTTATGACCTTGTTCAGATTCTTGCCAGACGATGCAAGTTTGACAGTTACTGCTGCTATTCTTGTAGGTGCCGGATTCTGTATCTATGGTCCTCAGGCTCTTATTGGTATTGAACTTGGAAACCAGGCAACAAAAGAAGCATCAGCGAGAGCCAATGGTATCGCAGGAATCTTAGGATATTTAGGTTCTGGTTTCTCCGGCCTATTGGTTGGTTACGTTGCTGACATCTTTGGTTGGACAAGAGTTTTCGAAACAATTATTGTGGTTGCGTTTATTGGAATGTTCGTATTGATCTCAATGTGGAAAGCACCGAGAGACGGATATGAAAGAGCAAGTAAAATCAAATACTAATAGTTGTATGGAAAAGCATAGCGAATATATATCTCCTTTTGCTCACGAAGAGTTAATGGATAAACTGAGAAAGATCAAACATGTTGCCCTTGATATGGATGGTACTATTTATATGGGTTCAACATTATTCCCGTTCACTAAGCAATTTCTAAGTGATTTGAGCAATAATGGAATAGGTTATTCTTTCTTGACAAATAATCCGACAAAGAGTCAGTCTGATTACTTGCAAAAACTGAAAAATTTAGGAATTGAAGCAGATCCAGAAGTAATGTACACATCTTCGATTGCAACAATTGAATATCTGAAAGTGAAATTCCCTGAAGCAAAGAATCTGTTTATATTGGGAACTCCAAGTATGATATCAGAATTTGAGGCTGCTGGTTATATTTCTCTTTCTGAAGATACGTCAATTCGCCCAGATGTTCTCGTTGTTGCATTTGATACAACATTGGTTTACAAAAGACTTTGTACTGCATCATGGTGGGCATCTCAAGGAATTCCTTATGTGGCAACAAATCCTGATAGGGTTTGTCCTACTGACTTGGATACTATTCTTGTTGACTGCGGTTCTATATGCAAGTGTATTGAGCATGCAACAGGAAGATGTCCGGATATTGTTATTGGAAAGCCAAATCCAGATATGCTTGAGGGGATTAAGCGCATGTATAATCTGGATGCAGAAGAAATTGCAATGTGCGGTGACAGAATTTATACTGATGTTGCAACTGCTCAAAATGCGGGAGCCTTCGGTGTTCTGGTACTTTCTGGCGAAAGCACATTAGTAGATGTCGAGAAAGCAGAGCGTAAGCCGGATGTGACGACAAAAGATATACAAGTTTTTGGACGCTTATTGCTTGAATCAAAATTGTAATCACAAAAACAAACATAAAACAACAAATTACTTAATGTTTAATTAAAATTTAGTATTATGAATCGTAAATTATTCCTTTCTTTATTTGCTAGTGCACTTTTAGTTCCTAGTATTGCAGTCGCTGAACCAACTGCAAGTCCAGAACCTGCTGCAGAACCTGAAGCAGTAGCCCAAAATGCAGAAAAAAACACATGGCAGAAAATATTGGAGAAAATGCCTAAATTTTCTGGATATTTGCAGGCTGGCTATAACTGGACTCATAATGACGTTAAATCAACATCTTCTTTCCAAGCAAAGAGATTACGTTTGATTATGGATGGTAATGTTGGCGAAAAATTTGATTTCCGCTTGCAAATTGAAGCATTCAATGGTATCGGTGGTTCAACTAATGGTAACGGACAAAAGAACATACAAGTAATGGACGCGTTTGCAACTTGGAAAATCTGTCCGGAATTCAAGGTAAGAGTCGGTCAGTTCTATACACCACTTGGTTATGAAAATTACGACATCTCTCCAGCAACTCTTGAGTCTGTTGACTTCTCTAACATCGTTTATAGAATTGCTTGCCGCAACCCGTACGAATATAACTTCGTAGATTATGGTCGTGATCTTGGTATCATGTTCATGGGTGATGCATTTGATTCAGGTAAGGGTTTCCGTTATTTGCACTATGACGTTGCTTTGACAAACGGTTCTATTCCTTGCAAGGATGATAGCAACAAGGCAAAAGACTTGTACGTTAGTGCAACTATCCGTCCATTCAAGCACTTCAGCGTTAAAGGTACTTTCAACATTGGTGAGTACAAATCACAAAAATTAGCAGGTGGTAATGGTGCAGTTGCTCCAGAAGTAAGCGAAGACCCAGCAAGAAACAACCTTTACAACCCAATGAACAGATACGTTGTTGGTGCATGGTATAACAATCCAACAGGTCTTGATGTTCGTGCTGAATATGGTGCAATGAAGAGTACTGTAAGAAACGTTGATGTTGTTAAGGAAAGCGGTGCATACGTGTTGGTAGGTTACCACTTTGGTAAGTTCTTGCCAGTTGTACGTTGGGATATGTACAAGGATGACGTTGCACAAGTATCTACAAACAACTATAACCGCATTATGCTTGGTTGCTCATACGCTCCACACAAAAACGTTCAGTTCCAACTTAACTACGGTCACTTCATGTACAAAGATAATGGAGGCAAGACTGCTAAGGAAGTTCTTGGATATGACAAGTCTGAGCAATTGCAAGTTATGGCAATGTTTAAATTCTAAATAAATCAATTTATTAATTCTTAAAATCTTTAATTATGAGAAATTTATTTTTGGCTCTAACACTGATTGTAAGTTTCCTTTCAGTAAGCGCGCAGCATCTCGGAACAGAGTATCGCTTGAAGAAGGTCGTTGAAGTACCAGGTAGACAAGGTATCGCGGCAGATGAGAACTATTTTTATATCTCTGATACAAAAGGTCTATACAAGTATGACAAGAACTGGAATCTTGTAGCGAAGAGAGTTCAATCTGATTCTGACCCTCTATTCCCAAATCCAAAATTGGCTAATCACTTTGGTGATATCGACGTTTGGAATGGTAGAATCTATACAGGTAATGAAAAGTTTGAATATGGTCGTGGTTTCAATATCGCAATCTCTGTTTACGATGCAGAAACCCTTGAATGGATTGAAGACATTCCATGGTGTGCAGAATCAGGACAAGTAGAAGTTTCTGGTTTGGCAGTTGACCGCGAAAAGAACATGATTTGGATGTCAGACTGGGTAGATAGCCGCTATGTTTACGGTTACAGCCTTGAAACAGGTAAGTACTACACTAAGATGCAATGTCGCCCAATGCCTTATTGGACACAAGGTATCTTCATCTGCGATGGCAAAATGCTTTTCGCTGCTGACGATGGTGAATCAACTTATCACATCGCTGACAATATCTATATCGCTGACATTACTCAAGTTCCTTACTCAGGATTGAAAGATGGTACAGAAGTTGTTCGTGACACTCCATTTAGTGTTAAATTAGACAAGAACGGTAAAGTCGTTACACGTACAGGCAAAATCGCAGCAGGTGCAATGGGTGGCCGTTTGGAATTGTTTAGAGAAATGAAAGACTTCCGTCGTGCTGGTGAAATTGAAGGTTTGTGCATTGACCCAACAACAGACGATCTTTTGGTTCTAAATAACAGAGGAACTCAGATTATCCTTGGTATGTCTCAAGGTCCGTTCAAGGAAGAAGGATATACTAAAGAAATTCATGAGGTTTATATTTATGAGAAAGTTAAATAATGGGCTTATAATAAATATATTCTTGGTTACTAAAAGGGCATAATGCCCAGAAAAGGTCTCCCGTAGTGATACGATGAGACCTTTTCTCTTTATATATGCACCCATATCTCTACGGTTGCATATACGATTTAGTAATCAAGAATATATACTTATAAGCCCATTAGAAATCAAATGCTACTCTGGCTTGAACAGAGTGCATATTTGTGTCTTCTCTGTAAATGGCATTATATTTTTGGTCAAGTTTTTGATATGAATAGTTTAATCTGGTTTATTACTGTCTGTTAAACCATAAAAAAGAGAGTCCAACTACCTGAAAAGCAGAAGTTGGGCTTACTTTTTGTATATGACAAGCCCCTTTAGATGTTTTCAGTATCGTATGGCGGTGATTCAGATGCTTCGGCGAACATAGTTTTCAGGTCGGCAACAGGCTGATTGAGGTAGTATATCAACGCGATGCGCACTATTGTGGCCAGTCCAGAAAAAGCTCCAGCGTCTTTCGAGTTTACATTGAAGGACTCTGGAGCAACAGATTTGCGATGAGCATGACCCATATTTGGATCTTTATTGCATTGGCGCTTTCTCCATAAAAGATTTTCTGAGGAAAATTCTGCTTTATCTGCTTGAATAGCGATTCAATTTGCCATCGTCATCGGTATATTGCCATGATTGTCTCCAGATGCATGTCGAAGTCATTAGTCAGAAGCGATATAAACTTATGGTTTTTGCCTTTGTTTAAGTTAACGTATGTTATTATTCTGGCAATGTGGCAGATGTCATCTTTACGGAACGCTATGGCCTGCTCACGGAACTCAATCAAACCCTGTGGATTCTGATGAATGTAGTCCGCAAGTGCCTCATAACTGAGATTTTTCTTCATTCTGGCGACATGTACTGCACCCCGTTCTGTCAGTTCCTCAAATTTGGCAAAGTTGATAGATGCACGGTCAAGTGCTATTATCTTGTTGTGGCTATAATTACTCGAGCGGGCATGAATGAGTCGTTGGAGGCCACCGTAGAGAACTGCACATCGCAGAAAACACCTTCATTGGCGTGTATAACTGGGTCAACCTTGATATTGCCTTTCTTTTTCCCGGTCTTGGGATGCCTGTCAACCCCCTTGAAAATAGCATTGGAGAATAGCGAGATGGTAGAGGAATCAATGATTCTGAGCAGCTTTATTCACTTTTTAGTGCCATTGCGTCGGCTGTCAGAAGAAATTACTACTTTTGGGTATTAGTTAATTTGGTTTTTGGCTAAATAAAAAAATATAGGGCAAACTTCTGCAACGGAATCAGCCCTAATTTTTATCGCTTAAAAAAAGTTTAGCGAACAGTAATCAATTTTAATAGAGAATTTAAAACAAAGGTGCGACAGTTAAAAATTTGCCGCACCTTAGTTCTATTAATTATTTAGAGAAATTATTCTCATTAGAATTGGAACATCAATCTTGCTTGTAGAGAGTGGAAGTTATCGTCGTAAGAGTATCTGTCTCTATCAAGTTTGTTGTAAGTGTAGTTAACCATAACTGCACAGAACTTGTTGAATGCATAATTGATACCAATAGTAGCAGAGTGAACATTACCACCTGAGATTGCAGCAGACTTGAAAGGATAGTCTTGCATATATCCTGCTGGATAATATTGGTCACGACCTGCTGAGTAGTATTCTCCATCAATCAAGTTGTTCAAGCCAGTGTAGTTGTAACGAGCAACAATTTCAAGAGATTTACCGTTAAGACCACCAAGGATACCTTCTGCATTATTGTATGAATAAGGCTTTCCTAACAATAGGTAACCAAGTTCAACATAACCACCATGGAATTTGTTGTCCTTCAATGGATTTGCTGTAATCCATGCGTCAAGAGTTCCCCATGCGTCAATATTGTTTTGGTCTGCAATGAATAATGTTTCAGAGTCACGCTTTTTAGCGATGTATTTGAACATATATTCGCCACGAGCGAAGAATTTGTCATTTTTGTAAAGAGCCTCAACTCCTAAGTCTGCAGTGCTTTTAGCCCATGGAATTTCACAACTTACAAATTTTTCAGTATCATCAACGTATGTTTCAAGAGATTGACCTAAAGACAAAGTTTTTTTCAATACATTTTTTTCAACAACTCCGCCACCTAGTTTAGCGTAGCGGGCATTCAATCCGATGTGGAAAGTTTCGTTGTTTTCATTGATAGGACGCCATAGCCAACGGCCTGCGACAGTTACACCATTGAAGCCTGCTTCTTGTGAATTATATTGGTCTTCAGTAAAAATGCCTTGTGCGGCGTACCAGTTTTTGTTTTCAAATTTGTAAGTGATACCAAGTTCGCGACCTTCGCCGAGTGCAATTGCAGAACCTGGGCGAGAGATGAAGTGGTAACTGCCAATGGATGTGTTTCGAGCCATTGAACCGGCAGGGTCGTTATAATATCCTGCTTTTACGTAATGCTTACCTGCTTCTGCTTCCTTTGAGTATTGAACAAAAATGTTTTTTTGAGAGAATTTACCTTTACCAAAACCGAAGTCAGCATAGAAGTACCAGTCTTTGTATTCCAAAGAAGCGCGAAGGCGAGCGTCAGTAAGAGCTGCACCTGATTTCATTGGCGTAAAATCTGAATGATAGTAAGCAACGTCAGCCATCATGCGGGCTCCAACTGTGAAGTGAAGGTCTTCTTTTTCATTATCAATACGAACAGTAGGGTCGGTGTCGAAATCTTGTGCAAAACCTACCATTGCGACAGATGCCAAAACAGGCATTAAAATATATTTTTTCATATCAGAATATTCTTAAGATTTAATATTCAATTAATAAAATTAGTAACCAAGTCTTTTTAAAGTTTCAACTGCGTCAGGAACAGTTGTTGGTGCTTGGGAGTTATCGAAGTATTCGCCCGGATGGAATGGGTTAGGTAACTTTGCATTACCGCGGAAACCGTTTTCAACCATATAAAGGAGAGACATTTCTGAGCGGTTTGTGAAGAAGCCATCCATATATACAGGGAGAGAAGTTGTACCTGAGAAAGTTGTATGAGAAGTAGCAGGAACTTCTATGCGAAGAAGATCGTCAAATTCAGTAGGGTTACCATAGTTGTAGAGACCCATGTATTTTGCCATTTGAGCATAAGAGTCAAAAGAATATGGGTGATTAATCATACCAGACTTGCGAATCATATATGCTTGCCAAGGTTCGTTCATTTCAGGATAGTTGTTTGGTGCACCAGCGATAGCCGGGCCGATGATGTGCGCTTTGTTGTCTTGAGCCATCTTGATAAAGTCTGCATAACCGGCAGGAGTTGTATATGTCAAGTCTGTTGCGTATGTGCCTTCCCACAATAGATAGCACATAGGAACTTTTCCGTTAAATACCTTAGAAGCGCGAACCAATGCGTCGAAAGAGAAAGTTTGAAGGATAACCTTACCGTTAGTATTACCAACGTTTACTTTTCCATTTTTATAGAATGCAGTTTCTGTTGCAGGTTTTGTAATAATGTTCCAACCGCATTCATCAAGGACATCATATACGCGTTGCTCCATGTTTCCAGGATTCAACCAAGATTCCTTAAATTCGATATAAATACCAGGGCGATGTCCTGTATCTTGTGGGTCTGCTACGTATGAATTAGCAAAATCGTATTCAACGAAGTCCATGTATTTAGGATTGTATTCGCCTTTTGCTGCGATTGCTTCGCGAATTTGTTTCAGCGTCATGCCTTGAAATTCAGGTTTTACACGTTTTGTCAAGATACGCTTTCCGTCACTATCTTTCTTTAGCATTTTACCTTCAGCATATGCAATTTGGTCTTGAAGAGCAGAAACGAATTGTGTGCCTTTGAAAGATTCTCTTGCTTGTTCAATGCTTGTTTCATTAAACCAAGAACCGGCATCAAGCATTAAAAGTTCTTCGTAATAATAAGAAAGAGTGTAGAATGGTCTGAAGTTTGCAACGTCAATATTGTATTGTTCAACAGCATCTTCATGAGAGAAACCTAATGATTCATAGAATGCAACGCGTGTCTGAGGAACATATTCAGAGAATACATTTTCAATATTTGTTGTTCTTTTCAAGTTTTCATCATGATTTGCAAGTACAACACCGTCTTTAGTGCATTGCAAGTCTGACTCAAGATAGTCAACACCCATTTCACGAGCCCAGCGCCATGCTGATTCAGTTTCTTCAGGAACCCAGAATGTAGATCCTCTGTGTGCAACAACTGCATACAAAGGTACGTAGTCACGAACTTTTGCTAATTCTGCAGAGATTTTTTGTACTTCTACTCTCTTAGCATCAACGTTCTCATTTGTAAACTCTTGATTTTCGCAAGAGGTGAAGGCTGTTAGAGCTGCAGTGCTTAACAAGCCTATTCGAACAAGGTTTTTAAACATAATTTAAATTTTAAGATGAATATTGTTGAATAATTTTTAGATATTCAAAAGTTTAAAAAGTATGGATTTATTTGTAAATATTCAGTTTTTGCTTTGCATCTGGTAGGAATATTATTATTTTGTGATTTTTGTAATTACTTTATGTTTTTTACTTCATAAGTATTTTTTTTTGTTTTATGTAAATTTTTGGTTTAAGATGTTCGTTTTGAAATATTTTAGTTATAAATCGAAAGTTCAGCGTGCAAATGTATAAGAAAGTTTTTAAATCGTAACTATAAAACTGAACCTATTTTTTATGTTATAAAACATATTTTGTGGATAAATAAAAGTTTTAAGCAATTTGGGTAAATTTGCTTTTAATTTTAATTAATTTCCAGTTGTTTCGGTATTAATATAAAAGATAGTCAGTCTGCCTATTGTTTATTTTTTGCACAAAAAATCGGGGTATAATCCCAATACATGAATTATACCCCGAAATGAAAATAATTTATTATTTACTTATTTATTTTTTGCCAACTGTCTTTAAGGGTTATTGTTCTATTGAAGACAAGTTTGCCAGGTTTTGAGTCTTTAGAGTCTGGTGTAAAATATCCAATTCTTTGGAATTGGAAATGCGTTCCAGATTCAGCTTTCTCTGCGAGGAAAGGTTCTATTTTGGCGTTCTTAACAACTGTGATTGAATTTGGGTTAAGCAATTCGTGGAAATCGCGGTCTTTAACCTCAGAAGCATTTTCAACACAGAATAGTCTGTCGTAGAGTCTTACTTCAGCATCAACGCAATGTTTTGCAGATACCCAGTGAAGAGTTCCTTTGACTTTTCTTGTGCTGCCAGGCATGCCGGATTTTGATTCAGGGTCGTATTCGCAGTATATTTCAATTACGTTACCTTCTTCATCTTTCTTGCATCCTGTACATTTGATAATGTAAGCGCCTTTTAGTCGAACTTCCTTATCTGGAGTTAAACGGAAAAATTTCTTTGGAGGATTTTCCATAAAGTCCTCTCTTTCAATGAAGATTTCTCTACAGAAAGGCATTTTATGAGTTCCAGAGTTTTCTTCTTCCGGGTTGTTTTCCATATCTACTTCTTCAACTTGACTTTCTGGATAGTTCGTTATAACAACCTTTACAGGATTGATAACAGCACAAACTCTGGTTGCATGCTTGTTGAGGTCTTCGCGAATGCTGAATTCAAGTAATGAAATGTCATTAACTGCCTCAAATTTTGTGTAGCCGATTCTGTCAATGAATGCTTTGATAGATTGAGGAGTGAATCCTCTGCGGCGCAAGCCGGAGATTGTAGGCATACGAGGGTCATCCCATCCATCAACGAGACCTTCCTTGACCAATTGCAACAATTTGCGTTTGCTTAGTACTGTATATGTTAGGTTGAGTCTGTTGAATTCAATCTGGCGTGGGCAGTATGTTTCATCTGCCAATTCTTTAACAAAATATTCGTAAAGAGGTCTGTGAGGAACAAATTCCAGTGTACAGATAGAGTGTGTAACTCCTTCGAAATAGTCTGACTGACCATGTGCAAAGTCATACATAGGATATACTTTCCACTTGTCCCCAGTTCTGTGGTGAGGGTGCTTAATGATACGGTACATTATTGGGTCTCTGAAGTGCATATTCGGAGATGCCATATCAATTTTTGCACGAAGAACCATTGAACCTTCTTCAAATTCACCGTTATTCATTCTTTGGAAAAGGTCAAGGTTTTCCTCAATAGGTCTGTCTCTAAAAGGACTGTTTTTTCCAGCCTGGGTTGGCGTTCCTTTTTGTTCTGCTATTTGTTCAGAAGTTTGTTCGTCAACGTAAGCCTTGCCTTCTTTTATCAATCTTATAGCAAGATCGAAAAGTTGAGGGAAATAGTCAGAAGCATAATATTCTCTATCGCCCCAGTCGTAACCGAGCCACTTGATATCTTCTCTAATGGAGTCAACGTATTCAACGTCTTCTTTCACCGGGTTGGTGTCGTCAAAACGGAGGTTGCAAGTTCCTCCAAATTTTTCAGCAACTCCGAAGTCCATGCATATTGCCTTAGCGTGGCCAATGTGCAAATAACCGTTTGGTTCTGGCGGGAAACGAGTGTTGAGGCGTCCGCCGTTTTTACCTGCTTTGAGGTCTTCGGCAACGAGTTGCTCGACAAAGTTTAATCCGCTTTCTTTTTCCGGAGTCAGTTCCTTGTTTTCGATTTCTGACATAATTATATAAGTATTTAATAGTCAATAATAATTTGCAAAAATAATAATTATTTTTGTAAAAATGACTATTGTGTATCAGTTATGTTTACGAGGTGCAGAAAAAATGGTATAAAAAACAAAGGGTACGCTTGTATAGCGTACCCTTTGCAATATGAATAATGCTATTATTATCCGAGGAATCCGAGGAGAGCACCTGCTGCAACAGCAGAACCGATAACGCCGGCAACGTTAGGACCCATAGCATGCATAAGCAAGTAGTTGCTTGGATCGTATTGAAGACCGATGTTGTTAGATATACGTGCAGACATTGGAACGGCAGAAACACCTGCGTTACCAATAAGCGGATTGATTTTCTTTCCTTTCGGCAAGAATAGGTTGAATAACTTGACAAACAAGACTCCTGATGTTGAGGCAATAATAAATGCCATGAAACCAAGTGCGAAAATCTTGATTGTATCGAATGTCAAGAATTCAGATGCTTGAGTAGAAGCACCTACAGTCAAACCGAGAAGCATAACGATGATGTCGTTAAGAGCATTACTTGCGGTTTTAGCCAAACGTGTAGTTACACCACTTTCTCTAAGAAGGTTACCGAAGAAAAGCATACCAAGCAATGGTAATGCTGTTGGAACGACGAAGCAAGTTAGGAGAAGTCCCACGATAGGGAACATGATTTTCTCCTTTTGAGAAACGGCACGAGCCGGTTTCATCTTTATAACGCGTTCTTTCTTTGTTGTAAGCAACTTCATGATTGGCGGTTGGATAACAGGAACCAAAGCCATGTAAGAGTAAGCAGAAACAGCGATTGCGCCCATTAGGTTCGGTGCAAGTTTTGATGAAAGGAAGATGGCAGTAGGACCGTCAGCACCACCGATTATAGCGATTGCTCCTGCTTGGTCTGGAGCAAATCCTAATGCCAATGCAACCATATAAGCACCAAAAATACCGAATTGAGCAGCTGCTCCAATAAGCATAAGTTTAGGGTTTGCGATAAGAGCGGAGAAGTCTGTCATAGCACCGATACCGAGGAATATAAGCGGAGGATACCAGCCGGCGCTTACACCATTGTAAAGGATGTTGAGGACAGAGCCTTCTTCATATATACCAACCTCTAAACCAGCATCAATTTTGAAAGGTATATTACCCACGAGGATACCAAAGCCTATCGGAACGAGAAGCAATGGCTCGAAGTCGTGTTTAATAGCCAGCCAAATGAAGAACAAGCCGACTGCAAGCATAACAAGATGCTCCCAGGTTACATTTGCAAAAGCAGTGAAACTCCAGAAGTCAGCTAAGTTTTGGCCTAAGAAATCAAATAATTCCATAATTTATTATTCTATTGTTAAAATAGTTGCGCCTTCAAGAACAGAATCGCCCTTGTTGACTTCGATAGATTTAACGACACCTGCTTTGTCAGCATGGATGTTGTTTTCCATTTTCATTGCTTCAAGGATAACAACTGTGTCAGACGGAGAAACAGTATCGCCAACTTTTACCTTGATGTCAAGGATAACGCCAGGAAGTGGAGCCTTGACTGCACCAGCACCGCCACCAGCAGATGGTTTAGAGATTATTTTAGAGCCTGTTTCTGTTCTTGGAGCCGCAGCGGCCTTTGGACGAGCAACAGCAACTGGTTTAACTTGCTCTTCAAGTTCTACTTTATATGGAACACCATTTACAAGAACTTGTGCTTCGTTATTTTCAATATCACCAACAGATACATTATATTCAGTTCCGTTGATTTTGTATTTATATTCTTTCATTTTTAGATGAGTTAATTGGGTGTTTACTTGTGAGGAGTCTGACGTAAAGAGTAAATCTTTGAACTCCAAGGAGAATAAGCCTTTTTTACCTTGTTGATTGTGAGTACTAAATCTTCGTGGTCGTGCATGTTCAGATGCTCATGTAAAGCCATTGCAATAGCAGCGATTTCTTCGCCTGAGTCAGCACCTGTTGCACTTGTGGCAAATTCTTGGTTAGAAGTAGATTCTGCCTTTTTGCGTTTTGCGATTTTCTCGTTCACTTTACCAAGAGCCCTGAAGCAAACGCTAAGGATGATAAGAGCCATGAAAACAACACCCATTGCAAGAACGGTCATACCCAAACCGGTTTTGTCATGTTTTTCAAACATCTCGATTTTTTTGTTACCGTCAATAATGATGTTGTTGCTGCTCGGAGTAATGTATTTCTCATTGCTTCCGTCACGGATCTCCCATGCTTCTGCATCGTTTTCAGCATTTTTAACTCCGTCAATCTTTCTTGCGTAAGATTGATTTGGAGCCAACGTAGCCGGAATAGTAACTTCGTCGATTAGGGTTTTGCCGTCAGCATCATAAAGACCAATCCAGTTTTCTTCACCTGGCTTTAGCTTGAAACTGATGTGGAATGTGCCTTTGTTAGGTTCTCCATCAGCCCAGAAAAGCAAGTGTTGGCGTGGTGGCATTTCTGTGTTAACGTCCATACGTGGAACCGGATACATCTTTGTGTTGTTCTTATCGTTTGTAAGGAACATACTTGATGTTTCTACCGGTGCGAAAGATGAGTTAAAAAGTTCAATCCACGCATTGTATTGTCCGTAATCGTCAATGTAGTTACTATCGTTCTGAACCATAATCTCGTTGATGCATACGGCTTTTCTGCCTTGGGCAGATATGCCTGCAACAGAAGCGATGGCACAGAGTAATAGAACTATAACTTTTTTATTCATAATGTAATATTATTATAATGGAATATTACCATGCTTTTTAGCAGGATTAGACAACTTTTTAGTTGATAATTGCTGTAATGCACGGATGATACGGAAACGAGTGTTGCGTGGTTCAATAACGTCATCAATGTAACCGTATTTTGCAGCATTGTATGGGTTGCAGAACAAATCATTGTATTCTTTTTCTTTGTCAGCAATATATGCTGCTGGATCTGCTTGCTCTTTTGCTTCGCGAGCATAAAGAACTTCTGCAGCACCTGCAGCACCCATAACAGCGATTTCTGCTGTTGGCCATGCGTAGTTCATATCACCACGAAGTTGCTTACAACTCATAACGATGTGGCTACCACCATAACTCTTTCTGATTGTTACTGTTACTTTTGGAACTGTTGCTTCACCGTAAGCGTAAAGAAGTTTAGCACCGTGAAGGATAACAGCGTTGTACTCTTGACCTGTACCTGGAAGGAATCCTGGAACGTCAACAAGAGAAACGATTGGAATATTGAATGCGTCGCAGAAGCGAACGAAGCGAGCAGCCTTACGAGATGCGTTGCAGTCAAGAACACCAGCAAGGTATTTTGGTTGGTTAGCAACAATACCTACAGATTGTCCGTTGAAACGAGCGAAGCCGATGATAATGTTCTTTGCGTAGTCGCGTTGAACTTCAAGGAATTCGCCATTATCGATGATTGCTCCGATAACTTCATACATATCGTATGCCTTATTAGGAGAATCAGGAACGATAGTGTTCAAAGCGTCTTCAAGACGGTCGATTGGGTCAGTACAGTTTACGAGAGGTGCTTCTTCAAGGTTGTTTTGTGGAATGAAGCTGAGAAGTTTGCGGATAAGTTGAAGTGCTTCTTCTCCGTCCTCAGTAGCGAAGTGTGCCACACCTGATTTTGATGAGTGCATTGTTGCACCACCAAGTTGCTCTTGAGTAACGTCTTCACCAGTAACAGTCTTCACAACTTTAGGACCAGTAAGGAACATATAAGAGATTCCCTTAGTCATGATAGTGAAGTCAGTAAGTGCTGGAGAGTAAACGGCACCACCGGCACATGGGCCGAGGATTGCAGAGATTTGAGGAACAACACCAGATGCGAGAATGTTACGTTCGAAAATTTCAGCGTAACCAGCAAGAGCGTTGATACCTTCTTGGATACGTGCACCACCAGAGTCGTTAAGACCGATAACAGGCGCACCCATCTTCATAGCCATATCCATGATTTTGCAAATCTTCAATGCCATTGTTTCAGACAAAGAACCTGCAGATACTGTAAAGTCTTGTGCAAATACATATACCAAGCGGCCTTCGATAGTACCGTAACCAGTAACTACGCCATCGCCAAGGTAATGTTTCTTTTCCATGCCGAAGTTTGTACAGCGGTGCTCAACGAACATGTCAAATTCTTCAAAACTTCCTTCGTCAAGAAGTTGTGCGATACGTTCGCGAGCTGTGTATTTACCTCTTTCGTGCTGCTTGGCGATTGCTTTTTCGCCACCGCCCAAACGTGCCTTCTCGCGTAAAGCGATAAGTTGTTGCACTTTTTCAAGTTGATTGCTCATAATATGATTTTGTGTAAGTGAAATTCTAATTATTCCGGTTTTTCGCAAAGTTCAGTGAGAACACCAATTGTTGATTTCGGGTGAAGGAATGCAATGTTAAGACCTTCTGCTCCTTTGCGAGGCGCTTTGTCGATAAGGCGAACGCCTTTTGCTTCAACTTCAGCCAAAGCGTTAGCAACACCATCTGTTGCAAATGCCAAGTGGTGAATGCCTTCGCCTTTTTTCTCAAGGAATTTAGCGATTGGGCTGTCTTCTGCTGTTGGTTCCAATAATTCAAGTTTTGTTTGTCCAACCTTGAAGAATGCAGTTTTAACTTTTTGGTCTGCTACTTCTTCAATAGCATAGCATTTAAGACCTAGTACTTCTTCATAGTAAGGAATTGCAGCTTCAAGACTTTTAACTGCTATTCCAAGATGCTCAATGTGAGAAATATTCATAATATTAAAAATTAGTGTTTATATTTTTATTTATGCAAGTGATGTAACTATTTTACATCACTTGCAAATTTACTACAATTTTTTATTTTAAGATATGTTTATGTCTATTTTAATAGTTTTAAATGTCCAAATATATGTCTATATTGGATTTGTTTAACTATTTTTCGTTATGAAAATAGAATTAGGGCTATTAAAGAAAGCATTCCGAGTATAAACAGAGTGCCTGATATTAGCAGGAGTATTCTTTTCAGGTTTGAGTTCTGATACCTCGTTGCCATAAAAAATGTATATCCGGAAAGAAAAACGAAGAAGTCGTCAATGTAACCGTACCAAGCTGTGTCGCAATCTGCTTTTATGACTATGTATGCGATTGACACTAAGAGTATTCCTATTCCAATTGGACTGATTTTTGATTTATTCATTTTCCTGTTTATTTATTTGTTTCCAACCAATTTTAAAGTATTCTTGATTGTAGTCTTTATTACGAATTATTTTATCGTTCCAAATAACGATGTCAAGGTCGATAGGTATTTCACCTTTGCTTTTGCTGTCACTTGTTCTTCCACATGAAGATTCATAGTCTTTGAAATTTTTTACAAGGTTTTGGTGTGATTCTTCAGATTTGATAATTGCGACAGCATTCATGTAATCGGGGTCTTTCCCGTTTGCGGCTGGGCTATTGTATATATCCGAAACAGCAATGAAATCAAAGTGTGCTTTTATCCACAATAAGCAGTTATTGATTTGCTTTTCTTTGTCATTACTGTTGCTACCAATAGAGATTGTAAGTATGTTCATAGTTATTTTATTCCTTTCATTGATAAAGCAATTCGCTTTCTTTGTTTGTCAAGTTCCTTTATCCGTACTTTAATTTGTTGGTGGATTTTTACAATGTCAGAGGGATTGCTTACATAAGAGTCAGAAAGTTCTGAAATATGTATTAATCCGTTTTCCTTTATGCCTATGTCAACGAATACTCCGAATTGAGTTATGTTGGTTACAATACCGTTTATAATCATGTCGGTTTTCAAGTCTTCAAAACTTTTTACAGATTCCTCGAATTGCATTACTGCTATTGTCTTTCGCGGGTCACGACCTGGCTTTTCCAGTTCTTGCATAATGTCGTTAAGTGTTGGCAGGCCTACATTATTGTCGGCATATTTTGACAAATCAATGCTTTTACGAATACTTGCGTTGCTAATTAGTTCGTTGATGGAGCAGTTGCAGTTTTTAGCCATCTTGCTGACTATATTGTAGTTTTCTGGGTGAACGGCTGTGTTATCAAGTGGATTTTCGGAGTTAGGAACTCTTACAAATCCAGCACATTGTTGATATGCTTTTATTCCTAAACGTGGTACGTTAAGCAGTTGCTCCTTGTTCGTAAAGTTTCCATTTTCAGCCCTGTATGTAACGATGTTTTGGGCAAGTTGTGGTCCAAGTCCGGAAATGTATGTTAGGAGTTCTTTCGAAGCGGTATTGATGTTTACGCCAACGCTGTTTACGCAACTTTCAACTGTGAATTCAAGTGCTTTCTTTAGTTTGTTTTGGTCAACGTCGTGCTGATACTGACCAACTCCAATAGATTTCGGATCGATTTTAACTAGTTCAGCCAATGGGTCGAGTAGGCGTCTGCCAATGGAAACTGCTCCTCTAACGGTAACATCCTTGTCTGGAAATTCCTCTCTTGCTATCTTTGAAGCAGAGTAGATTGAAGCACCGTCTTCGCTGACAATATAAATGTTTATTTTTCGACTGTATCTTATTGATTGCAGGAATTTTTCTGTTTCTCTGCTGGCAGTGCCGTTTCCAAGAGCGATAGCATCTATTTTATATGCTTCGATGAGATATGACAGTTTTTTTGCAGATAAAGTAATTTCTGATTTTGGAGGAGTAGGGTATATAGTATCGTTATGCAGAAGGTTTCCTTGCTCGTCAAGACAAACAATTTTGCAACCTGTTCTGTATCCTGGGTCAATTGCAAGAACTCTTTTGTGACCAAGAGGTGGAGCAAAGAGCAGTTGTCGTGCGTTGTCAGCGAATAGGGCGATTGCAGTGCTGTCAGCATTTTCCTTGCTCAATGTGGCAAATTCGTTTTCAATGGATGGCTTGATAAGTCGCCTGTAACTGTCAGCAATTGCATCCTTGATAATTTTGGAGCATTCGTTATTTGAACGTATGTATTTACGTTCTATTTTTTCAAGGATAATATTTTTATCAATATCAATTGAAACTTGTAGCAGGTTTTCTTTTTCTCCTCTTCGCATTGCAAGTATGCGGTAGGAATTGCATTTTTTCAGGGAAGAAGAGTAGTCAAAGTAATTTTGGTAGTTGGCTGCTTCTTCCTCTTTGCCTTTTGATACTTTGCATGAGATAACTGCATATTTTTCAAATGCATTTCTAACTATATTTCTTGTGCTTTGATTTTCAGAAATCCATTCAGCAATAATGTCTGCCGCTCCAGAAATAGCATCATCAGCAGATTGAACTTCTTCGTTTTTGTATTTAATTGCAGTTTTGTTTATATCTTGCGTGTTTTGTGCCATTATAATCTTAGCCAATGGCTCTAAACCGCGTTTTTTTGCAATTTCGGCCTTTGTGCGTCTTTTGGGCTTATATGGCAGATAAAGGTCTTCAAGTTCATTTTCCTGAATGCAATTCTTTATTTTCTCTTCAAGTTCATTGCTAAGTAGGCCTTGACCTTCAATGGCTTGAATAATAAACTCTTTCCTTTTCTCCAATTCTTTGAAGTTTTCGTAAGCCATAGAAATTGCCTGAATTTCTACTTCGTTAAGGCTGCCAGTTGCTTCCTTTCTGTATCTGCTGATGAAAGGAATTGTTGAGCCTTCATCAAGCAGTTTTGTGGTCGCTGTTACTTGTCTGGCAGATATGCCTGTTCTTTCTGATATGAAATTTATTGCAGTAGTCATTATTTGGTTTTTAATGTTATAAGGGAAATCTCAGGCTTTGCTCCAAACCTTGCAGGAATACCTACCATTCCCACTCCTATATTAACATTGATATATTGGTTTGAAACGCTGTAAAGCCGACCCCAATATTTGTATCTCAGAGAAGAAGGAGAGTATATCTTGTTTCCAAGTTCAATCATTGACTGCATTGCGTGCGTGTGTCCAGAAAAAGTTATGTCTATGTCGGTTTTTCCTAACACTTCCGCTTCCCAATGCTTTGGGTTATGTGTTAGCAGCATTTTGAAGCAGTCTGTATTATTAGGCATTGCCTTTTTGAGGTTTCCATATTGTTTGAAAGGTGGTTCGCCCCAGTTCTCAACACCAATAACGGCAATAGAGTCCTTTCCTTTATGAATGTAGCAATTCTCATTATTCAGCAATCGCCAACCTAATGAGTCTTGATTAATGGCAATTAATTCTTTGAGGTTGTTTTCTTTTTCTTTTGAATTGGCCCATTTTGCATAATCTCCATAATCATGGTTCCCGAGAACTGAAAAAATCCCGTCTATTGCTTTTAGATTCTTAAGTGATTTAATGAAAGGAGCGAGTTCGCTGGTTTTGTGGCTAACGATATCGCCTGTAAAAACAATTATATCAGGATTAGTTGAATTTATTTCTTTTACAAGTCTGTCAATTACTTTAGTGTCTGTACCGTATATTCCAGCGTGAAGGTCGGAGAAGTGCAGAATTTTATATCCGTCAAATTCATCAGGGAGTTTTTTGGATACAATTGTTTCTTCGTGCAAGTTTATTTGAAAAGGAGTAACGAAAGCAGACCAAACCAGTTGAATAAACAGGGCTGAAGTAATAGCTATACCAATAAATCTTATTGCTTTAGATTCTTTTTTTTTGAAAAGTTTTGGAATCTTCGATAGAATAGTAAAAATTGCGTAAATAAACTTGCAAATCAAAACGGACAGGCAGAAATATAGTGTCCAAAGAAATCCGCCTGAGTTGACGGGGAGTTTAAGGAATAGAGCAAGTGCAATTGAAGCAAGTGCAATGTAAATTAAGGCTGAGAATGCAATATGTGCATTCTTCAGCCTGATGTGTTTGCTTTCTTTAAATCTTTTCAGTATATGCCAGTCAATGACAATTACGGAAACGACAAGAGTTATTACAATAGATAAAAGTATTTTCATCTCAGAAATTACTCTTCACCAAGGGCTTTAAGTTTGTTAATAAGAGGATTTGAATACATTATCATCATCATTTCACGCATATATGCAAAATCTTCTTCTTTCAATTCGAAATCTATTTCCTTGATAACTTTATTTAATTGGCCATCTATGTAGTTGTGGAATTTATCTATATCTGCCTGTGAGTATTCGCTTTTGAAGCGATCTGTTTTGAATCTTTCATCGTAGGCTATGTAGTTACCAGGATAAATTCTATAATTTGAGTGTATATGCTTGTCAATGATTTTGCATATTTCATTTATTTGCTCTTGCTTGTCAAGACCTTTTAAAGACTCTAACTCTTCATTGATGCATTTTGTGAATGTGAAGTGAACCCTTCCCTTGTTTTGTAAAAGACCAGTTTCCATACTGAAAAGGTCATCGCGTTTTGTTTTCTTGAAGTCAGGGTCTTTCTTCTTCAAAAGGAATTCTCTTGCCTTGAGGTAATCATTAGGGTCAAGTTCATAACTTATGGCAACTGGCATTATGTTCAGTTCCATAATGTTTTTTAACGTATCTTTTCCGCCTGCAATACTTAGCATCTTAACGAGACTTTCCTGAGTTTCGTCGCTACTGTCTTTTGCTCTTCCTTGGCGTTGGGCAATCCAAAGGGATTCGTTTTTTTGTGTTAATGTAAAATGGATGTATCCGGATAGTTGTATTGCCGCTTCCAAAGCGTGTCGCATACCTACGTCGCGCTTGACAATTACGCTTTTGTTAAGACGTACTAATTTTTCAATCCAAGGATATATCAAAAGGTTGTTGCCAATAGCAACTTCTGTTGTCCTTGCATTGCGTTTAAGAAGCGAAAGATTAAGGAAAGATGCATCAAGAACAATGTCACGGTGATTGGTAATCATTGTATATGCTTTGGTTTGGTCAACGTTCTCAATTCCTGAATCTGTAATGCCTTCAGTTGTCTTGTTTGCAAGTAACTCAAGGAATGGTAGCATCGCTGTGTGCTGAAAATCATATTTGGTACGGATGGCGAGAAGTTGGTCACAGAATGCTTTATAGTCAATATCTGGAATAACCCATGTTATTGCGTGCTTAAAGCCTTCTTCTGCGACTAATTGTTCCATCTGCGAGTGAAATTCCTCATCGGAGAACGGACAAATGTCGTTAAATTCCTCAGGTACTATAATTTCATCCATAGTTATATTCGTTTTAGGGGCTTATTTTGCTAATATATCATTTTATGCAAAGATAGTGAAAGGTGAGCGCAGAGGCAAATAAAAAACGAAGTTTTTTAATTTGACTATGCCGAACCGCATCCTATCTTATCAAAAGATAATGTAATTTGAGAGTAATACAAAATATGCGGATGTTTTTATGTTTCAGAGTCAATTATTTTAGGTTGTTTCTTAAATCCTTTACGAGATTGGATTGCATTATGTTTGCTGGTTCCATTCCTGAATTATGTTCATTTTTCATAAATTCCATGAATGGTTCTATATGGCTGAAAAATTTATAGTATCCATTGCAAAGGTAGTTTAATCCTGTTTCTCCATCATCAGTATATGCAAATCTGTTTCGCGGGCATTCGCCGTTGCAAGCGAATAGATATTTGCATTGTTTGCATTTTAGAGGTAGTGTGGTGTGTTTTGACTGGCCAAAATCAATTTCTTTCGAACCGTACATTATTTCTATTATTGAGTTATCTCGAATGTTCCCTAATTTGTATTTGGGAAAAACAAAATGGTCGCACGCGTATATGTCTCCGTTGTGTTCAATAATTCCTGCATTGCCGCAACTGTCAGATAAAGAGCAGACACCTGGATTTACTCCAACCCAATTTGCAAGAGTAGCGTCAAATGTTTGAATAAAATATTCGCCAACATCACAAGTTATCCATTCATCAAAAACAGAGCAGAGAAAATTACCCCATTGCTCTGGTGTGACAGAGAAATCTGCGATTTGGCATTCTTGTGTGTCTGAAGCGTTTGCAAGACGCGTTGTATTACCTTCATTAATTATTCTTTCAACGCATGGTGTGAATTGTATGTAGTGGCATCCGATTTGTTTGAAAAAATTATAAAAATCTATTGGGTAGTTTGCATTATATCGATTGATAACGGCCATTGCATTCCAATCCACGTGCCATTTATTTAGAAGGTTTATTGCGTCAATAACTTTGTTGAAAGAACCATTTCCGTTTGTGTTTTGTCTGTATTTGTCGTGGAAATGTTGGGGTCCGTCGATTGAGACTCCAACAAGCCACCCGTTTTCTTTAAAGAGTCTGCACCATTCATCGTTGATTAGTGTTGCATTTGTTTGAATGCAGTTGTCAATTGTTTTGCCGTTAGAGTATTTTTTCTGGAGTTTTATTATCTTTTTGTAATATTCAATAGGCAGAAGTAAAGGTTCGCCACCGTGCCATGTGAAAAGGACGTTGTCGCTAAACTGAGACAAAATGTATTGCTCAATAAATTGTTCCAATATACTGTCGCTCATAACCGAATGGTTGAGTGAGTTATAGTATAATTTGCCTTTTTCCAGATAGTAGCAGTAAGCGCAATTTAAGTTGCACTTACTGCCAACTGGCTTAGCCATTAGGTAAATAGGCTTTTTTATGAATGGATTGTTTGTCATTTTTTTAGGTTGTCAGGAACTTCGTATTCTTCTTGCAATTTTTGTAATTCTTTGCTTAGTTTTTTAGTTATGTATTCTGTTCCAGGAAGTCCGTAAATATTGTGCATTTCTTTTGGGTCGTTTTTGAGGTCATATAGTTCTATCTTGTTTTCTTTGTAGAAATTCAAGAGTTTGTATTGTTCTGTTTTTATTCCGTAATGAGCCCTTACGCTATGGAAGCCTGGATATTCGTAATAGTGGTAGTATAATGATTTTCTCCAATTGCTTGGCGTTTCCCCATTTTCAACTAGTTTAAAAAAGCCTAATACAAATTTAAAAGATTTCAACTAATAAAACAAAAAGGAAACTGCATTTTTGCAATTTCCTTTTGTAGCGGGATCGAGAATTGAACTCGAGACCTCCGGGTTATGAATCCGACGCTCTAACCAACTGAGCTATCCCGCCGTTTGCGAGTGCAAAGATAGAACGTTTATTTGGCTTTTGCAAATGTTTTTCAGTAATTTTTTTATTAAAAATAAAACTTTTTTCTTTTACTGTTGATTATCAATAATTTGTGGAATTAATAAAAAAGATATCTTTTTGTCGTGTAAATTGGGGTAAGCAGAACTAAATGGCTTTATTGCAAAAATAGATTAGATTTGTTGGTTATATTAATTTCGACAAAGGTGTTTTGAGTTAAGGTTGCTAAAATATTTGTAAGTAACTGAATTGCTAAGATTGTAAAAATCCTTCTATACATAAAATCAAATTTAATGGATAAACGAATATTCATTAAATCTGATTTATAAGAAATATTACATTAATTACATGAAATAATTTATATGCTGATCTACTTTATTCGGAACATATATCCAAGTGTTACCATGATTGACATCGCATTAGATGCAGAGAAAACGTCTTTTTTCCTATCTCCGAAGATGTTGTTAAGGCCATAGTAAAACCTTCCTTCGAGAATTATTGAGTGTTTTTTTGCTGCAATAAATTCCATGCCTAATCCTGCTGAAATACCGTAGTCAAGTTTGTGTTTAATTGGCATTGTATATTGGTCTGTGTTGCGGTACTGTAGAGGGAAATCATCTGGGAGTGTTGTTAGGTCTTTATAGTTGAAGTTTGAAGTAATCTTGTCTCCAATATTGAATGCTATTTCTGGTCCAGCGTTAAAAAAGAACCTTGCTCTTTGACTTCCAAAATATATATGGGCAAGAAGTGGTATCTGAATGTAAGAAAGTTTCCTGTTGAATTTATATGATGTTTCGTCAAAGGTTTCAGACCAACCGCGTTGCTGGAAATTAAGTTCTGCAATTAGGCCAAAATGTTTTTCTTCAATGTATCTGAAAGTTAGACCAAACATTGCTCCTGTGAGAAACTTTTGGTCAACATTTGGAGCGAACATTGTTCTTGAAATAGTAGTTCCTCCTTTAACGCCTATAGCAATGTTTGAATTATAGTGTTGCTGGCCTATGACCGGTGTTATTGCCAGAATTGCAAAAATAGATAATATTATTTTTTTTATCATTTTACAAATAATTTTTTAACTTTATTGTTCGTGTCGTATTTTATAATGTATATTGATGAGTTGACAAATCCGCCCCAGTTGCTAACTCGTGTTAGGTATATAGGGCAGTGTATTCCTTTAAATTCAATGTTAAAGTCGTTAAAGTCAAAATCTTTTTCTTGTGCGGCTTTTATAATGTAATTGGCAATGTCATAACCGAAGACATCCATTTGAGGATATGTTACAGATGGTTTTCGCCCGAACCAATACTCAAACTCTTGTGCAATCTTTTCCGCGTTATGGTCTATGTCTGTTGGTGCATAGCGAGTATAGATATATGTCGTAAATTTATGGAAAAATGGCTCGTATGATCTATATGTTGTCCATTCTGGATATCCAAGAATGGAAAAATTGTAGTTATTAGTTGCTTTGCTTAAATTAACTATCTTAGAGCTTATTTTGTGTAAAAATTCTTTTGAACTTTGAGCCGGGACAAATAATATTTCTTTGTCGTTTGGAATTAGTTGCTTGAATGTTTCCGGTTCAAGATCTTCAACGAAAATAGAATTTTTAACGTTGTTGACCATTTTTATGTGATTTAACAATTCCTTATCTTTTTCATCGCTGTCTTCATTAATAATGATGATTCGGAAATTGCTCAGTTCTTTGTTTATAAATTTGTTAACGCACGCATACATGTAAGAAGATGGAGCAGATATTTGGAAAACTCTGTCTTTGTCGTAGAAAGCATCGTCTTTTAATGAGAATGGGTTGAAAATGTTGATTTTGTTTTCTTCCCCGAATTGATATAGTTTGTCGAGATTGTTATCTTCGTATGCAGATATGATTATGTCAGATTCTTTAATTTCAGGCTTTTTCAGAATTTCATAAATGCTTTCCTGAGTTATATCGAAGACGTTTACTTTAAAGTTCAAGTCATCGTTTGCTTTTTCCTTAAGAGCGAGCAGAAAACCTCCGTAGAAGTCATATCCCAAGTTGCCTTTGTTTGTAATTTCAGATTTGTCAATATCTAAAGGAATTAAAAGGCTTACTGAATATTTTCCTGAGTCATTAATTTCATGAATTGTCTGATACGTTGAGTCTGCCATTTCAGACAAATCCAAAGAGTCAGAGGTCGCTATTTCAGATGTTATAGGAACATAAACATACGATCCTTTTTTAGGTTTAGTGTTATTAGGGTTTGCTTCAATAACCGTTTCTGGAGTAATGTCATATTTATCAGCAATATGCTCAAATGTTTCTCCTTTTTCTATTTTTTCAGCAATGAAAACAGTTGCAGGTGTATGCTTCTTATGAACATTTGATTTTAAAGATTTAGGAATAATGATAGTCTCTCCGCTTTTAAAGTTAGAAGGAGATATGCCAGGGTTAGCCTGCATAATTTCTTCAATTGAAACATTATTGTTCTTTGATATTCGATAAAGGGTTTCTCCCTGCTTTATAGTGTAGAGAATACCTTCTTCTGTATCTCGTCCTTTATTCGAAGGAATAATAATGACAGAACCTGTCTTTAATCCATGCTTAATGTTTGGATTTGTTGAAATTAAGTCAGAAATGCTGATACTATACATCTTTGAAAGCCCAAAGATGGTTTCGCCACTTTTGACAGTGTGCTTTATATCAGAGTTGGTTGCTGCTTTTGATGTTTTCTTGGCAAATTCATTTACAGGAAAATATAGCCATTGGTCTTTTTTCAGCCCATCCTTCGCTGATGGATTATATTTTATAATCGTTTCGCTGGATATGCCGAGTTCCTTAGATATACCGTATAAAGTTTCCTTTTTTTCTACTTTGCGGTAATAGTATTCTGTATTACCAATTTCTCTAATCGGAAGATTTAATTGTCCGCTTGCTAAAAATCCTATAGAAAGGAATATTGCTAAAAATAAGTTGTATTTCATTGTGCACATTTTTGCAAATATAGTGAAAGGTGAGTGCAGAGACAAGTGAAAACGAAGTTTTCGAACTTGGCTATGCTGAACCGAATCCTATATTATACAAATATAGTGAAAGGTGGGAGCAGAAACAAGAGAAAACTAAGTTTTTATACTTGGCTATGCCAAACATCCTTCTATGTTATGCAAATATAATAATAACAGAGCGTAAATCATTAAATTTATCAATAAAAATAAAGAAGGTATGCCAATATATTTTTTGACATACCTTAAATGCATTCTATTCTTAGTTTGTTTTACAATTCTTTAGCAATGGCATTTGCAATTGCTTGCATTTCTTCTGCCGGAAGTGTCAACTTTGGCTTGTTGAAATACATGTCTTTTTCTTCAATGATAGGAATTAGGTGAATGTGAGCGTGTGGAACTTCCAAACCGATAACGGTAACTCCAATTCGTTTGCATTCAATAGCCTTTTCCATAGCCTTTGCAATTTTGCGTGCAAAGTTTGTCAATGATGTATAGTCTTCATCTGACAAGTTGAAGATATAGTCATTTTCAGTTTTAGGAACAACAAGGACATGCCCTTTGTTTACAGGGTTAATGTCGAGAAAAGCAAAGTTCTTTTCATCTTCTGCTACTTTGTAGCAAGGTATTTCGCCTGCAATGATTTTACTGAAAATAGTTGCCATAATAGAATATATTATAAGATTTCAATTTTTACTATTTCGAAAGTCATGAGACCTTGAGGAACTTGTATTTCTGCAATGTCACCAACTTTCTTGCCGAGAAGACCTTTAGCAATAGGAGTGCTTGAAGCCAATTTCTTTTCTTTCAAATTAGCTTCAGAGTCAGCAACAATTGTATAGGTCATAGTTGCTCCGTTTTTTGTATTTTTTATTGTAACGGTATTCATAATTTGAACCTCATCTGTGTTGAGTTTGCCTTCATCTATGATACGAGCATTCGCAAGCATGTCTTTAAGTTGTGAAATCTTCATTTCGAGCATGCCTTGTGCTTCTTTTGCTGCATCATATTCAGAGTTCTCTGAGAGGTCTCCTTTATCTCTTGCTTCTGCAATTGCTGCAGATATTTTTGGTCGCTCAACAGATTCGAGATGAGCAATTTCTTTCATTTTTTTATCGTAACCTTCTTTGGTCATGTAGGTGATCGCCATGGTTGTTATATTGTTTTAAATTGATAAAAATAAAAAGAATCTCTATCACTGCCGGTGATTGAGACCCTAATTCAACATTAATTTCTTGTTGCAAAGTTATGCCTTTGTTTTTGCACTAGCAAATATTTTACATAATTTTAACCGATGCAGAGTCAAGCGGCAATCTTAACCGAATTTTTAATATGTAAAGTCTAATTTGTCAATTGCTTATATTGGGAGTGTCATTACAAATTTACAACCTTTGCCAGGAGTGCTCTCAACAATAAGAGAGCCGTTATGTGCTTCAACAAAATCGCGTGAAATTGAAAGGCCTAAGCCGCTCCCTTGGATTTTTGTCCCAGGGACACGGAAATATCTTTCAAAGATACTTTCATGATAGCGAGGGTCTATACCTTTGCCGAAGTCTTGAACATATATTTGAATATGGTTGCTGTCCGGTTGTTCTGCTCCTATTATAACGCGGTTGCCTTCGTTAGAATATCGTATAGCGTTACTGACAAGATTTGTCAAGACCCATGCTATTTTCTCACTATCGACGTATAGTTTGCTAATTTTTTCGGGGTATTCAACTTCTAAATTTATGTTGAACTTTTCTGCTTGAATTCGATTCGCATTTATCGCGTAATTAATTATGTCAATTGGTTTGGTTATAATTGGGTTGAGTTTTAAAACGCCACTTTCTACTTGTGTTATGTTCAGCAGTTCTCCAATGATAGTCAGTAATCTCTCTCCGTTATCTTTAATGCTATCAGTTAGTTCTTTTTGTTCTTCGTTTAAAATGCCAATTCGTTTGTCGTTCAGTAGTTGCTGACTCATTAGAATAGCAGATAGAGGAGTCTTTAGTTCATGTGAAATAGTAGATATAAATGTTGTCTTAGCAACGTCAAGTTTGTGAAATTCAGTAATGTTTTTCAAAAGAATTACGTTTCCGCGAATATATTCGGGGCGTTTTGTATTGCATTGTGTCAAAACTGGTAGATATTTGACCTGAAAGTAACTTTCTTTATTGTCTGCGTATATTTTTAGAGGTTCAGGTTTCTTGTGTTGGTTATGAGAATCAGAAATATCTTCTTCCAATCCGTTTATCAGTCTTCTTAGAAGATCATTTTTCAATGCGATTTCTTTAGCGGAAGCACCTGCCATATTTTCTTCTGAAAGGTTTAGAATGTCAGTTGCCTCTTTGTTGATAAACAGAAGGTTCATATCTTTATCAAGGCAAATTAATGGTTCATCAATTGAGTTTATGATAGTTTCAAGGTATTTGTTTGCTGATTTTAGAGCAGATACGGAACTGTTATGATAGTCAAGAAGTCTTTTTGTCATTCTGTTAAAGTTGCAGGATAGGGTATTCATTTCAGGACCGCCTTTAATGTCAATTCTGATATTGTAGTTGTGGTTGGCGATTTCGTTTATACCATTGGAGATTTCCTGAAATGGTTTGTTTATTGACGATGGAAGTTTAAAGAGCATCCAAAGACCGATAAGAATACATATTGCTCCGAAAATTGTAACGAGTAGCAAAGCCCTGCTAAGTCCGTATTCAGCAGCTGGTGCTGTTGGCTCAGTTGCTGTAAGTATTTGAAGACTTATTGCAGAGAGGGCAACAAGTCCTATTATCATTGTGACAAGCAGTCCTACTGCGAGAATGATTTTTTCTTTGATGTTAAGTTTGATTTTCATCGTTATATATTTGACTATTTGTTTGCAAAAATATAGAAAAAAGTTTTAAGCAAAAAGTTAAGCCTATTTGATTTTCTGTTAATTGGTATGTTATCTGAAAATTATCAAATCTATATTCAATGCTTTTATTTCATTAAGGAAATTTTCGTATTTGCAAATTCTTAAAAGAACCTTTGGAATGGTAAATAAAGGATATCCCATACATACTGTTGTTATCTTTTCTTTTTTGCATGTATCAACTATTGATTTATAAATGCTGGTTGATGTTTCTTGCTTTATTCTTCCTCCTAATTGCAGCACGAGTTCAAGGTGGCTCATCAAATGCCTTTGTGAGGATAGTTCTATATTTTCTGCACTTTCTTTTGGGGTTTGAACATATAGTGCAATGAGTTCAGCATTATAGTGAGCGGCAAGACGTGCAGCTTTGCGGATAATCACTCTTTGTGTCTCTTCGTTACTGCTGACGCATACTAATAGTTTACTGGTAGTCGTTTTCCCTTTTTCAGGAGAAAACACTTCATTCTCGACTTTTTTACCAACTCGGAATGCAACTTCTTTCAATGCCAATTCTCGAAGTTGAAGAATATTTTCGGGTTTGAAAAAATTATTCAACGCGAGTTGCACTTTGTCTGGGTGGTATATTTTTCCTGCTTTTAGTCTTGATATGAGTTCTTCAGCAGTAAGGTCAATATTAACCACTTCATCAGCCTGTTGCAGAACGCTGTCAGGGATTCTTTCCTGTACCTTAATTCCGACCATATTATGGACCGTATCGAAAAGGCTCTCTATGTGCTGGATATTAACGGCAGAGATAACGTTAATTCCAGCGTCAAGGATTTCCATAACGTCTTGCCAGCGTTTTTCGTTTCGGCTGCCTTCGATATTTGAGTGTGCGAGCTCGTCAACGATAACGATTTGCGGGTGTATTTGAAGAATGGCATCAATGTCCATTTCTTCAACTTCTTTTCCTTTATAGAATATACGCTTTCGTGGTATAATGGGAAGTCCGGCGAGGAGACTTTCAGTCCCCTGCCGGCCATGGGTTTCAATATACCCGATTTGTATGTCAACGCCGCATTCAAGCATGTCATGGGCATCTTGCAGCATGCGGCACGTTTTGCCTACCCCTGCAATCATACCAATATATAGTTTGAACTTACCGCGTTGAGAGCGTTTTATCAGTTCTAAAAATTGCTGTGCATTTCTTTTCATACAGTAATTATTTCTGGGCATTAGAAGCCGATGCCTGCTCCTGCAACAAAAAATACGTGGTCTTGAATTGGTGAAACGATAACCTGAACAAATAGAGGCAGTGAGAATCTGCTGGATAATTCAATGCTTCTTGCTGCTTTTAGGGAAACATCTGTGAATGCAGCGTTGTTGTAGTAATAACCTTTCCAAGGTGTAAAGCCTACTGACGGTGTGAGTGTGACATCAAACGGGCACTCTATATTGTAAGATGCAGAAATATATGAAGAGAAGCATCGTTTGCCACTGTCGGTTCTCATATCAGCACCTGCGAACCATGTTGACCAACTTAATGTCAAAGGAACTTTGTCTCCGAAATAGTAAGAAAGTGTACCCTCGAAGTGGTGTCCGCCATCTAAACGGTTGTCAGCCGGTCCTTCTTTGTAGTAGCCGTAAGGGTTATGTAAACCTCCCCACCAGAGGTCTGAAACCATCACTGTCAAGCCTTTATAGGTGTATCCGAGATTTATATCAAATTCTTGAACGTCATAAACTTTGCTGTTTGTCATGCTTTGGCTGCCCCATGCTGAGAGGGAGAAACCTTTGTAACCTAACTTCATTGACGGTTGGATAGAGAAACTTGAGTTTTGGTCAAGTCCACGCCAAACATAGTTGTTAACGATATCTACATTTCCGTTAACTGTGAATTTGTCTTGGCTGAATGCTGTTGTTGCTGTTGTTGTAATGCAGATGATTGCTGCAATTCTTTTGATAAAAGATTTCATTACTGTTATTTTTTGTCAGTCATTTCGTTTAGTGCGATATTAAGTTTTAGAACGTTAACCTTGTCAGGTCCAAATAGACCTAAAAATGGTTTTGTTGTTTTTTCTTCAATAAGTTTATTTACAGATTCTTCGCTTATTCCTCTTGCTTCCGCAATGCGTTTTGCCTGTACCTTTGCACTTTCAGGAGTAATATCTGGGTCGAGACCAGAAGCACTTGCCGTAACCATTTCGGCAGGTACTTCATTTCTGCTTAGATAAGGGTGGTGCATAAGAAAAGTATCAATTCTGCTTTCCACTTCTGCGAGGTATTCAGGGTTTGTAACGCCTTTGTTGCTACCAGAGGAGCTTGTTCCGTCGTAGCCGTCGCCCGCACATGACGGGCGACCCCAGAAGTAAATGTCAGAGGAAAATGCTTGACCGACGTTTGATGCTCCTACGACCTTGCCGTTATAGGTCTCAACGGCTGCGTTGCCTTTATTTGTTCCTGCAAATTGGGCAAATATCCAAAGGATTAAGATATATCCTACAGAGAGAACAGCACTGAATACTAATGTTAGTCTTAATGCTTTTATAAAATTTTTCATACGTAAATATTAAGCGTCCCACTTGTGTTGTAGGACAGGTTTATACTAAAATTACTATAAAACCGAGTCTTTT
>ERZ791624.33-NODE-33-length-91683-cov-5.650314_pt1 | contig 91683 bp, 81 predicted proteins | sample MGYA00510058_ERZ791624 | MGnify/ENA primary metagenome ERZ791624 (study PRJEB30046, sample SAMN00715158) | human gut metagenome | study: EMG produced TPA metagenomics assembly of the A metagenome-wide association study of gut microbiota in type 2...
TCGGCATAACACGACAAAAATACTATCGTTCATGTTGGCGTTTTGAGAACAAGCGAAAGACGGCTGATCGGGTTGTGTCTATGGTTGACAAGGTCCGAATGACACAGCCACGTATCGGTACCCGTAAATTATATCATATGTTGCACGATGAGCTAAACTCCTTAAAAGTAGGGAGAGACCGGCTCTTTGACATACTGCGGGCAAATCACATGCTTGTTACTCCATTGCGTGCTTATCACATAACAACAAACTCTCATCATCGGTTTAAAAAACACAGAAACATTATTGCAGACATGGAAATAAACCGCCCAGAACAGGTATGGGTGTCGGATATTACATATATCGGCCAACGGGACAATCACATGTACCTGTCTCTAATAACAGACGCATATTCAAAGAAAATCATGGGTTATGATTTGTCCTCAAGTTTAAGCACCGACGGTTCCTTAAGAGCACTGAAAATGGCTGTTTCAAACAGGAGTTACCCCAAATGCTCATTAATTCATCATTCCGACAGAGGAGTACAGTATTGTAGTGATATATACCAAGAAACTCTTGCTAAATACAAAATATCAACGAGTATGACCGAGTCGTATGATCCTTATGCCAATGCTGTTGCAGAAAGAATCAACGGCGTGCTCAAACAAGAGTTTTTGTTGGAAAAATACAACGTCCATATCGATGTGATGAAAGACATTGTTAAAGATGTTGTTACGATTTATAACGAACACCGTCCGCACTACTCATGCGGATATTTGACTCCTGAGCAAATGCACCGGCAGTCAAAGAAAAAAATCAAAACATATAAAAAAGCAACACACAATGGAGCCGGCTCCATTGTGTGTAACTAAAAAGTTATTAATTTTGTCCTTATAATAAGTAGTAATTTTTGTAACGCTTATTTAGGACTAGTCACATTTTGTTTTGGAATGTTGCTCGTATCTTAATGTTTTTCCGCCGATTTTTTGGATTTTGACTAAATGGTTGTATTTTTGTTATTGTGATGTATGGAATCTGCTGGTAAATTTGTTTATAAGACTTCGTGTGAGTTACTAATACTGCCTTATTCTGCAATAGTGCATTTTGAGGCAGATGGTAATTATACCATCATTTATACGTGTGATAAGTCGAAATTTACCATAACAATGCAATTGGGACAGGTAGAGGAGTTTATTCAGAGTGATGATAGTGCGATTGGTTATTGCTTTTTGCGAATTGGGCGAAGTGTTATTTTAAACAGAGATTTTATAGTCAATATAAATGTTAATTCAAGGAAGGTCTTGCTTTCTGATGCGAGGACTTTCCATTATTCAGTAGATGCATCGCGTGAGGCGTTGCAGAAGTTGAAACAATTTATGGAGGAATCTATATGAGTAATTTAGGAATTAATGATTGGAATGATGATGATTTTAAGATTTTGTCGAGAGGTTTCGACAATGATTTGTCTTCCAGCAAGCATCCTGATGGCGATTCTTGTGATAATCAAAGAACCATAGATTCAGAAGACAATCGCGGTCAGTCTTTGACTCAACTTCCCGGGCAGAGCCAAAAGAGCAAACGTCATATGTTTGTTGTAATCTTTGCAGCGGTTATTGCTTTAGTTATTTTTGCTTTATGGGGTTTTAATAAATATTTTGCGGAGCAAGATTTAAATATGTTTATGACAGCAGAACTCCTACCTTTGGATTCGGTTGATTATAGCGATAATGTAGTTGGTTTGGAGGTCTTGGATTCTATTTCGGAGAATGCAGCCCCTGTTAAAATATATTCAAATGCGAAAGAAGTAAAGATTGGTGTTGTTTCGTTGCTTGTTGTTACGCCTAAAGGAGGCACTCCTGAACTCGTTGTTGGAGATGTTGATGAGAGTGATTATATCATAGGGGCACAGGCCGCGGATATTAGGGCTGATAATAAACAGATATCTGGAGCCTTTGTTTGCAAGGGTGAATTGCTTAGCAAGGGGCGTCCGCGTACAGGTTTTTGTGCAATAATCGGAGGTAGAATAATAATAGGTATGGCTGATACAACGCCATATCTTGAAGAGGCTTTGGATAAGGATGGCTATTTCTTCCGTCAGTTTCCGCTCGTTATAGCAGGCGAGATTATTGACCAGAGTCCGCGTCCAGGCAACAGGTCGTTTCGCAAAGCTCTTGTTGAAATGGAGAATGGTTTTTCTATTGTTATGAGTCAGAATCGTGTTAGTATGTCGGAGTTTGCAGAAGCACTGAAAGAATTAGGGGCTGTCAATGCAATTTCTCTGGGCGGAGGTCTGTCGATATTGTTCTATAAAGATTTTGAAGGTAATCATTATATTTTCGGTAAAAAGTGGAAACATCTTGAGAATGTGAATTATTTAGTTTGGAGATAGCGAGAAGTTTTTCAGGCGGAAATATATAATCATTAAAGAATAAACGGTATATGAAAAATGTTACATACAGTAAAAGGTATGTAACATTTTTTGTGCAATTTACTGTAAATCAATATGTGATACAAAAGTAATATATAATGAAACAATTTTGTTACATCTTTCATTTTAGAGTTTCTACCTTTGGCAACAAATACAAAAACGAAAAAGAGAGAGTGCAAACTTTAACTTAAACCAATACTTCGTATGTATGCAAATTAAACAGTTATTTTTTAGTGTATGTTTCCTTGTTATTACCTTGTGTTCAATTGCTCAAGAAGCAATAACAGTTAAAGGAACAGTAATTTCAAAGACCGATGGTCAGCCAATTATAGGAGCATCGGTAGTTCAAACTAATAATCCGACAGTAGGAACAGCGACAGACCTCGACGGAAAATTCACTTTAAAAGTGCCGTCTGGAGAAACATTCACGGTATCCTATATAGGGTTTAGGTCAGTAACTTTAGCAGCATCTCCCGAGGTGAATGTGGCACTTGTTGAAGATGCTCAGATGATGGACGAACTTGTTGTTACGGGTTATACAACCCAACGTAAGAAAGATTTGACAGGTGCTGTTTCTGTTATGAATTTAAAGAATCCGATTAGTGAGGCTAACCCGAATATGCTAAGTTCAATGCAGGGGCGTCTTGCCGGAGTTAGATTGTAACAGATGCCGCTCCAGGCAGTGGTAGCACAAGTATCCGAGTTCGTGGTATGAGTACGGTTAATGGAAATGATCCGCTATATATTATAGACGGTGTTCCGACAACTGAAAATCTAAACTCTATCAACCCTTCGGATATAGAATCTATTCAGGTATTAAAGGATGCGGCTTCAGCATCTATCTATGGTTCACGTGCGGCGAATGGAGTAATCATTATAACAACCAAGAGTGGCAAGGGCGACAAATTGTCGGTAAATGTAGGTTATTCTTTTAGCCTTTCAACTCCGTCGAAGACTTATGAAATGCTTAATGCAGCACAATGGGGCGAGGCCTATTGGACGGCAAACAAAAATGCCGGACTGAAGCCAAGCCATCCATTCTATGGCAATGGTGATACACCACAGTTGGTGGAGTATCTTGATGGAGCAGGACTTGTTCGTGCATCAAATACTGATTGGCAAGATGCTGTTTATAACAACTCTGGAACTCATAATGTTACAGCAACTGTAACCAACAGTGGTGAAAAGGGTTCAATGATGTTCTCCGGTAACTTTATCAATCAGGACGGATTGATGGATTACACATTCTATCGCCGCTATTCAGCCCGATTGAACTCAACTTATAACATAAGCAAGTATGTTCATGTTGGAGAAAACTTAATGATTTCACAGTGGAATGATAGAGGGTATACAACTGGATCAGACCGAGGCATCCCTTATACCGCAATGCGTCAGCATCCTGCAATCCCTGTTTATGACAGTAACGGCAATTTCACAAGTCCAATGCAGTTGGCAAAGTCAGATATAGCAAATCCTGTACATGAACTATACAACGGGCGAGATAACAGTAACCAAAGTTGGCGAATCTTTGGTAACGCTTATTTGGAAGTATTCCCAGTTAAAGGTTTGACACTGAAAAGCAATATTGGTGTTGAGCATGTTCAATTCTTCAATAGAAACTTAGCAAGAAAGATAGAGGAATCGGATGCTAACAGCATGAGCCGCGAGTACGGGCAAGGAGATACATGGACGTGGACAAATACAGCCAATTATCATCTTACAGTAAAGAAGCACAATCTTAATGTTTTAGCGGGTGTTGAAGCAATTTCATACAAGTATGAAAATATCTATGCCTTTAGAAAGGATTATGCTTTTGAAGATGATGACTATATGAATATCGGTTCCGGTTCAGGAACACAGACAAATGACGGAGGCAGTGCTGCATGGTCGCTATTCTCCTTATTTGCAAAGGCAGATTATAACTATGGTGACAGATATTTGCTTTCAGGAATCATTCGCCGCGATGCTACTTCAAGATTGTATAAGAAAAATAATTCAGGAGTGTTCCCTGCATTCTCAGGAGCATGGCGATTCACTAATGAAGATTTCTTTCCGAAAAATGAAGTCTTGACAGATGGTAAATTCCGTATCGGTTGGGGGCAGAACGGTAACGCTGCAATCAGCAACAACTACGCTTCATATAGTACATACGCCTACAATTATGGAACAGGTTCATACGATTTGAACGGTACTAATACAAATACAGTTGCGGGTATCATTGTTGCAACAACAGGAAACCCAGATTTGAAGTGGGAAACAACAACTCAAACAAATATCGGATTGGACTTTGGTCTATTCAACAACAGTTTGAGCATAAGCATGGACTACTACATTAAGAAAACAAAGGATATGCTAACAATTCCTCCAACGTTGTCAGTAGAAGGAGAAAACGCTTCTAAATGGATGAATACCGGAGACATGAAGAACAACGGTTTTGAGTTGACTATTGATTACCGCAGTCCGCAATATGGTGACTTCTCATGGGGAGGTTCTTTGAACTTGTCACGCTATAAAAATGAGTTGGTTAAATATAACAATTTTGTGAAAACTGTTGGAGGAGACGTCCGTCTTATAGAAGGACAGCCGATGGGCGTATATTACGGATATGTTGTTGACGGAATCTTCCAGACAGCAGATGAGGTAAGTAATCACGCAATTCAGCAAGGTAAAGACGTTGGTAGATTGAAATATCGTGACCTTGATAACAACGGTGTTATCGACACTAAAGACCAATGCATTATCGGTGACCCAAATCCTGATTTGACGGCAGGCTTGAATTTGGATTTCCATTATAAGGATTTCACGTTGAGTGCATTCTTTACAGGAGAGTTCGGTTTCGATATCTATAATACAACAAAGCGCCAGTTGGATTTCATGAGTTTCGGCGGAACAAGTACAAACCGCGGAGTGGCAGTTCTTGAAGCATGGAGCGAAAACAACCGTGGAGCAGAAATTCCGGCACTTTCTGTAGTTGACAATAATAATGAAACAAGAATGTCAACTTACTATGTGGAAGACGGCAGTTATGTTAAGATGAAGTATTTGAAACTACAGTATAATTTGCCAAAGAGCATACTAAAGAAAATTGATGCGGAAAATGTATCATTCTATGCACAGGTTGAGAATGTTTTCACAGCAACTGGTTATAGCGGTTTGAATCCAGAATTGCCGTTGGGCGCATACGGTGGCCGCATTGATAATGGTCCTTACCCAACTCCAAGAACTTATACATTTGGCGTTAATGTTCAATTCTAAAAAACAGATACAGTATGAAAATCTTCAGATATATAAAGAATATTTCGTATAGTGCCATTGCTTTTGGTGCGATAGCATGTATATCTTCATGCGAGGATATGCTTGACAAGAAGCCGACAGGACAGTTTACTGATTCGCAGTTGGATAACGAATCAGTAGAAGGCTTGATGTCGTCAGCGTATGCCGGTTTGGAAGCGCATTTCTTTGGAAATAATGAAGCATTCTCAGGCCCTTCAACAAACTGGATTTTCGATGTCCGTTCAGATGATGCCTATAAAGGAGGTGGTGGTGTTTCTATGGAAGCAAACATTCATCAGTTGGAGATTTCCAACCTAACAAGCGACAACGCATCTAACTTCAATAAATGGCGTAATAATTATTATGCAATCTCCCGCGTTCATCAGGCTATGAATGCTATCAGCAGTGCTGAAGGTGTAGAAAATAAGGATGTCTATCTTGCTGAATTGAAGTTGCTAAGAGCGTATTTCTATTTTGACTTGATTCGTATTTTTGAGCGCATTCCTTACATAACAGAAACTGATGATGCAAAGACAGTTCGCTATGATAAGTTTACCCGTGATGAAATTTTTGGTTTCATTAAGGGCGACTTGGAAGAAGCATGGAAGAAATTGCCAGAGAGTCAGGATGCTGTAGGCCGTTTCAACAGATATGTTGCTGCAGCGCTAATGGCAAAGGTTTGTGCGTTCACAAGTGATTGGGCTGGTGTTGTTGAGTATGCAGACTACGTTATCGGCAGCCATAAATATGAATTGTACGACAATTATTGCGATATGTCGAAGATTGAGTTTAATAACAGAAAAGAGTCAATCATGGCAATCCAGTTCTCAACAGCAAACGATAATGCCCATATTAACTGGTCTAACCTTTTGAACACTACTTATTCAGAAGGCAATCTTTTTGGCAACGGAGATGACTTCTTCCTTGCAAGCCAAAACTTGGTAAATGCCTTCCGAACAGATGAAAAGGGACTTCCTTACCTTGATACATTCAATGATGTTAAGGTGACATCTGATTATGAAGGAAATGTTGACCCGCGTCTTGACTTTACTGTTGGTAGAATCGGTTTCCCTTTCAGAGGTCATACATATACAATGGGCTGGTGCCGTGCTTACGATGTCTATGGCGAGTATTCAGGCAAGAAGGGACTTATTGACCCTCAATCATCAGATATGGTTCAAGGTTTTCCATGGGGAGCATCTTCTTTGAATTTCTGCCTTATTCGTTATGCTGATATTCTATTGCTTAAAGCCGAGGCTTTGATTGAGCAGGGAACAGATTTGGGAACTGCAAGGTCGCTTATTAATGATGTTCGTAATAAAGCAAAACGCAGTATTGATGCAAATTATTCACCGGTTGAATTGAATCCACTAAAGGCAAACTATTCGGTAGAGCCTTATCCGGAAAGCGGTTGGACGCAAGAATATGCCCGTAAGGCAGTACGCATGGAGCGCCGTCTTGAATTGGCAATGGAAGGTAACCGCTGGTTTGATCTCGTTAGATGGGGCGTTGTTGTTGACGTTGTTAACAAATATATGCAAAGTGAAGCAGCGTTGCGTCCATATTATGAAGGTGCGTCAATCAGTGAAGATGAGATATTCCTTGCAATTCCGCTTTCTGAAGTGGAAAATTCGGGTGGACTTTATGAATAATTACCTAAAAAATTTTCAACTATGAACTCAATAAAAAAATTAGGATTGAAAATAGTTTCGGTATTGGCTATCCTTATTGCCGTTGCATCATGTAATGATGTAGATATACCGGAAATAAATAATTTGCCTAAGGTGGCTAATCTTGGCTATACCGTTGACGGGCGTTCGGTAACATTGAACTGGACATTGCCAGACCGCCAGGATATTTCAGGTGTGCAGATTATAGCGAACAATACAGATGCAATTACTTTGGAAGGTGCACAAACTTCTTACTTAATCAAGCGTGTAGTTGCAGGCAAGGAGGTTTCATACACCGTAAAAGTTATGTACGCTGACGGAACAATTTCTGAAGGTGAAACAGTCAGATTCACATTGGAAGTCGTTCCTGCAAAAATCGGATATTTGATTTCGTACAATAATGTTTCAGAGATTGAAGATGACGATGAGAAGGCTTCAGCAGAATGGTTCCAGAATAATGTTGCAAATGGCAAGATTCTTACTCCTGCTGATTTGGACGGTATAACACCTGACGATTATTCAGTTATCTGGATTCATATTGACAGAGTTGGCATTGGTCATGGCTATAAAAACCTTCCGCAGTCAATGGTGAATGAAGCAACTATAGGAATATTGAAAAATTACCTCAAGGCTGGCGGTAATCTGTTCTTGACTAACCACGCAACGCAGTTGACAGTTCCAATTGGTCGTATTGAAGAGCGTTTGGCTCCTGGAATTTTTGGTGACGGCAATGGTGGCGAAGGGGCTGATATATGGACAATCAATGCACAGATTGGTTATGGCGGTCCGTTGCTTTATGATCACCGCGGACATGATGTTTTCAAAGGATTGGCAACATCTAACCAGTATGAGCATGAAACATTCCCGTTCATCGGTCCTGGAATGCGAGAAGACCATAACTGTATGTGGGATTGTAACGCATATGGCTTTGAAGGAAATCCTAACGTTATATTCTCATTCGAGTCCGCAACAACATCTATCGTCCTTGCTACTTGGGGTCACGTTCTTGATTACTGTTGTGCTGGTATGGTAGAATTTTTGCCAAATTCAGAGTTCCAGGGAAGAATCATTGCTTGCGGTCTTGCTGCCTATGAGTGGCACCAAAATAGCAATAACAATGAATATCAGTCAAATATTGAAAAATATACTGATAACTGTTTGAAGTATTTAAGTAAATAGGTTTTGAGGTGTGAGGATACTATAATGTTTTTATAGTATCCTTGCACGCTTAATAAAAAAATATAGAAATGCAGGTCAGAAAAGAAATATTAACCCTTGCAGGTGTTGCGTTTATAGCCCTACCAGCGGTATCCGGTGTTTTTGCAGATTTTCCGATGGATTTGGTTTCTGGAAATTCTGTTGTTGAGAAAATATCTGGTAAATCATTTTCAGTAACATCTCAGACTAAGCCAGAATCAGTTCCTGGAGCAAAAGGCAAAGCCTTGAGGTTTGACGGCTACTCCACTTATGTGAAGGCAGATGTTCCTGTAACAACAATAGGCAGTCAGTTGACATTTTCGTTATGGTGTGCAGTTGAAACATATCCTATGATGAATGTTGCGGAAGCGCAGAATTCCTATGCTGACATTGCCGGTAATCTTGATGAAAAAGCAAAGTCAGGTTTTGCCTTCCAGTTGAGTTCACAAGGTGATTTGCGGTTTAAGTGCTTTATGAATGGCTGGGAAGTAGTTTGTAATTCTCCTGTTAAGTTGCAGAAATATTGTTGGAATAATCTTGTTGCTGTTGTAAATGGCGATGAGAAGAAGATAAGCATTTACAATAATGGTGAATTGCTTGCAACTACAAAAGCATTGAGTACAATTAATGCAGGCGATTCGGAGTTTACGATAGGAATGCCTAAAATAGGACTGTATTCTGGAGAGTTCCTTATTAATACCTTCAATGGTATTATTGATGAGATTTGTGTTTCAGATGTAGCTCTTTCTCAATCAGAAGTGAAGAAGGAAAAAGCAGAAAATGTTGCAGATTTATCAGTACCAGAAAGTAGATTTGCAGGAAATCTGTTACGCCCTACATTCCATGGTATGCCTGCAGCGTGCTGGACAAATGAGCCTCACGGTTTGACATATTTTGGTGGCAAGTATCATGTGTTCTTCCAGAAAAATGCCAATGGACCGTATATGGCTCGATTGCATTGGGGTCATATTTCTTCTGAAAATCTCTATAAGTGGACAGAAGAGAAGATTGCCATTGCACCGAGTGAAAATTATGACATTAAAGGTTGCTGGTCAGGTTGCGTATATACAGATGACATACTAACGGGAGGTGTGCCAAATATTTTTTACACTTCTGTTGACAATGCCAGAGCAACAATCAGTCATGCCATTCCTGTTGCGAACGATTTGGTTGAATGGGTTAAGGATGAGTCAAATCCAGTTGTTGACGGCAGACCGTCGGGGTTGAGTGATGATTTTCGTGACTGCTATATCTTTAGCAATAATGGCAATTATTATATGATTGTAGGAACCAGCAAAAATGGTTGCGGAGCAACAACCCTTCACCGTTATAATATTGCAGATAAGACATGGAGCAATGATGGCTCTATTTTCTTCCAGGCAGATAATGCAAGCGTAGCAGGCCGCTTTTGGGAGATGGCTAATGTAACCAAACTTGCAGACGGAAAGTGGCTGTTTACGGCAACACCGCTTGACACTTCTGTAGGAGTTGAAACTTTATATTGGATTGGAAATATCAATTCAGACGGAACGTTCACGCCTCTTCCTGAATATGCGTCAAAACCAGGGAAACTGGAACTTGATGGCTTTAGTTCTTATGGTTATGGATTGCTTTCACCTTCGGTTATGCAGGTTGGTGGAAAGACTGTAGCATTGGGAATTGTTCCTGACAAGTTGCCTGGTCGTGAGAACTTCAAGTTGGGTTGGGCTCATAACTATAGTTTGCCCCGTGAATGGTATTTGACAGCAGAAGGTACTCTTGGGCAAAAGCCTTTTAGCGGGCTTGAAGGGATGAGAAGCCCTGTTGCTTATTCGCGTAATTCATTTGAATTGTCAGGTGACTTAGATCTTTCTCCGGTATCAGGCAGAAAAGTAGAGGTTATAGGGGAATTTGTTATTGGAGAGTCAAGTGAGTTTGGTTTTGATTTCTTTGGTGATGGTTCGGCTTCTGCTAAATTGAAGTATTCAGTTGCAGAAAATTCTCTAATTTTTGACTTTAGCCGATTGCCGAGATTAGTCAATGACGGAGGTTCTTTTAACGGAGTCTATCGCTCTGCTTTGCCAAAGACATTTAAGAAAGGGGATGTATTGAAAATGCATGTCTTTATAGACCATTCTATTGCAGATATTTTTGTTAACGATACCTGGGCGGCTTCTGTAAGGTTGTTCCCAACAGGCGAAAATGCAAATGGTGTAAGTGCTTTTTCAACAAGCGTAACTAATGTCAAGGCTATTAATGCGTGGGTGCTTGATGAAAACCTTTCATCAGTATGGACTCCGGAAATTGATAAAAAAAACAGTGCAAAGGTTTTTTACAATAGGGGCATCTTTGAATATCGAAATGTCCCACAAAATTCAATAATGTCTGTCTTTACTGTCTATGGAGGTCTTGTTGGAGAGTATAACCTAAATCAGTCTAACGGTACGTTTGAGGCAGACTTGGAAAGAGGTGTTTATATCGCTGTTGTAGAAGGATATGGTGAAAAGGCAGCATTTAAAATTTGTGCTAATTAAATACTTAAAATCTTAGTTTAATGAAAATTATAAAGAAAATGATTCTTGCAGCGAGTGTATTGGCAGTTTCGGTTGCTAATGCTGCAACGGATATGAATATCAAGTATATGGGTCAGGGGCATTCAATTCTAACCCCGACGAGAACGGCTAAATACTTGCTTTTGCCGATTGAGGAAGCCAGCAGTGAAAGCCGCATATCAGTTTATGAGGATAATCAAGTTAAGGAAAATATAAATGTTCGGCTTGCGAAGGATAAAGTTGACTATTATATGCCGTACGAATTGGAAGGAGCAGAGTCTTTCTATATCCATGCTCCTTTTACAGGAAGTGGAGAAAAACTGCACAATACAGAAATCTCAGAAACAGGAATTTGGGCAAAGCATATAAAATTATCTGATACTTATGACGTGGAATCAGAGCAGTATCGCCCTTCATATCACTTCACGCCGAAGTATGGTTGGATGAATGACCCTAATGGAATGTTCTATAAAGATGGCGTTTATCACCTGTATTATCAATATAATCCGTACGCATCCGTTTGGGGTAATATGAGTTGGGGACATGCAACCAGCCGCGATTTGATTCATTGGGAGCATCAGCCTGTTGCTTTGCGTGGTGACGCTCTTGGGGCAATATTCAGCGGATCGTGTGTCGTTGACAAGAATAATGCAGCAGGTTTCGGCAAGGACGCGGTCGTTGCATATTATACGTCCGCAAGTGAAAGGCAGATGCAGAGTATGGCGGTTAGCCGTGACAATGGTTTGACTTTCGATAAGTATAAAGGCAACCCAATAGTTACTTCCTCAATTAATGATTTTCGAGATCCTAAAGTCGTTTGGAATAAGAAAGGCAATAACTGGATAATGGTGCTTGCAGCAGGCCAGGAAATGCAGTTCTATTCATCAGTAGATTTAAAAGAATGGAAATATGAAAGTTCTTTTGGCGGAGGATATGGAAACCATGATGGTGTTTGGGAATGTCCGGATTTGTTTGAATTGCCTGTAGAGGGAACGGATAAGAGCAAGTGGGTCCTGATATGTAATATAAATCCTGGAGGTCCATTTGGAGGCTCTGCAACTCAATATTTTGTTGGAGATTTTGACGGAAAGAAATTTGTTGTTGATGTTCCGTGCAAAACAAAGTGGATGGATTATGGACGTGATCATTATGCAACTGTTACTTGGTCTGATGCTCCGGATAACCGTTGCGTGGCAATTCCATGGATGAGTAACTGGCAGTATGCGAATGTTGTTCCAACTAAGATGTTCAGAAGTGCTAACGGATTACCGCGAGATTTGAAACTTTTTGAGTATGCCGGAGATGTCTATTTGAAGAGCGTTCCAGTTCCTGAAATAAAGTCTTGCATGAAGAATGTCTATACAAAAGGTAAGGTGACTTTTGGACTAAAAGAGAAAACCATCCATTTGCCGAAAGACCTTTTGGGAGCGTATGCCATTGAGATGGAGGTATTTGTAGGAAATGCGCAAAACGTTAATTTTACATTGGCAAATTCTAAAGGAGAAACAGTTGTAATGGCGTTTGACGGTAAAACATTTTCATTTGACAGAAAAAATAGTGGATTGACTTCATTTAGTGAGCAATTTGCGTCTGTAACATCTTCAAGCGTATATTCAGATGGAAAAGTACTTAAATTGACAATTTTTGTTGATAACTCAAGTGTTGAGGTCTTTGGCAATGATGGTAGGTTTGTGCAAACTAACTTGGTGTTCCCATCCGAGCCATACGATAGAATAGTACTTTCTACGAAAGATAAAAAAGCGAAAATTTCTAATTTGAAAATATTTAAAATTGAATTATAATGGGTGAAAATAAATTTAACTATGCCAAGTTGATACCTGTGCTGCTTGCGTTTTTTGCAATGGGTTTTGTTGATTTGGTAGGTATAGCAACGAATTATGTGAAAGTAGATTTGGAATTGTCTGATACTATTTCCAATATACTTCCTTCAATGGTTTTCTTTTGGTTCTTGATATTTTCAGTTCCAACAGGAATGCTGATGAATAAGATAGGTCGCAGAAATACCGTTATTATAAGTCTTATTGTAACAGCGGTATCATTATTGTTGCCGTTAGTGTGCGAGTATTCATTTGTACCGATGCTAATCTCCTTTTCATTGCTTGGAATCGGTAATGCGATAATGCAGACATCGATTAACCCATTGGTTTCAAATATTGTCAGTGGCAAGCAATTGGCGAGTGTAATGACTTTCGGTCAGTTTGTGAAGGCTATTGCATCGTTTGTTGCACCGATCATAGCATCGTGGGCGGCAATTCAGTTTGAGGATTGGAAGATGCTTTTCCCTATTTTTATGGTTGTTTCAGTAATTGCAGTTCTTGCACTTGGCGTTACCCGTATAGAGGAAACCAAATCAGAGACAACAACTTTTGGACAATGCTTCAAGTTGCTTGGCAACAAATTTGTTTTTCTTTCATTTTTGGGAATTATGTGCCATGTTGGAATTGATGTTGGAACAAACGTAACAGCACCGAAAATCTTGATGGAACGAATTAATTTCAGCCTTGGAGATGCTGCATTTGCAACAAGCGTCTATTTCCTTTTTAGAACAATAGGTTGTTTCTCCGGTTCATTTATTTTGTCAAAGGTTTCAGCAAAGGTTTTCTTTATTATTGGAGTCCTTTCAATGGCACTTGGAATGGCAGGTATAGTGTTTGCAAATTCGGTTGTAATGATTTATATTTGCGTAGGACTTATAGGTTTCGGAAATTCAAATATCTTCCCTATCATCTTGTCGCAGGCAATGCTTCAATTCCCAGATAAGAAGAATGCGGTTTCAGGGTTGATGATTATGGGATTGTTTGGAGGAACAGTTTTCCCGTTGCTTATGGGCTACGCTTCAGATACAATCGGTTCACAAGTAGGAGCCGTATTAGTGATGGGTGTGGGAGTCGTATATTTGCTCTTTTTTGGTACAAAAGTTAGAAAAACGAATTAAAAATTATGAGAAATATTGTTGTTGTAGGATTGGGAGAGGCTCTTTTTGACGTTCTTCCAGATATAAAGAAAGTTGGAGGAGCACCTGCAAACTTTGCTTTCCATGCATCTCAATTAGGTCTTGAGAGTTATGTTGTCAGTGCGTGCGGTAATGATGCGTCAGGCGATGAGTTGCTTGATAAATTGACAAAGCGAGGACTTAATCTTATGATTAGCCGAGTCGATTTCCCTACTTTACAGGCGAGGTTCAGGTAACGTTTAAGTCTCCAACGGAACCTCAGTATAACATTGTTGAAGGTTCAGCGTGGGATAATATTCCATATACAAAGGAAATGGAAGCATTGGCAAAAAAGACAGATGCTGTTTGCTTTGGATCACTTGCCCAGCGCAATGATGTTAGTTACAAGTCTATTCACCAGTTTATCAATGATATTGAAAATAAAGATGCATTAAAGATATTCGATATAAATCTTCGTCAGCACTTTTATAGCAGGAAGGTTATCGACAAGTCTTTGGAGATGTGCAATGTTCTCAAAATAAATGATGATGAGATAGGCGTATTGTGCGATTTGTACGGAATAGAGAGGATTGATGTTTTCAATAATGCAGAGGTAGAGGCTCTTGCTCGTAGAATTATTGAGAAGTACTCATTGAAATATATGATTGTTACTTGTGGCAGTGTTTGCAGTTATATTGTCACTCCAACAGAATTCAATAGGGAAGAAACCCCGCGGGTAGAAGTTGTTGATGCAGTAGGAGCAGGGGATTCTTTTACTGCAACATTCTGCACTGCTATCCTTAGAGGCAAGGATATTCGCACGGCACATAAGTTGGCTGTTGATGTTGCTGCGGAAGTATGCAAGTCTGAAGGAGCAATGCCGTTGTTGTCAGAGTCGCTAAAGTCAAGGTTGTATTAATTTAATGGCGATATGGGATACCTTTGTTAGATGGTATCCATATCGCATTTTCAATACCATAAAAGATGAGGTTTTCCTATATTCTCCGATTTCTGTTATTGATATTTGTTGTAGTATTGCTGTCTTCTTGCGGAGATGGCGGTAGAAAGTTTGTTGTTGGTGTCAGTCAGTGCAGTGATGACGGTTGGAGACAGAAAATGAATGGAGAAATACTTCGGGAGACATTTCTGTATGGTAATGTAGATGTTGAGTTCCGTTCAGCAAATGACAGCAGTGAAAAGCAAATCCAGGATATAAAGTACTTTATCCACAGAAATGTAGATATTCTTATTGTTGCTCCGAATGAGGCAAAGCCTCTTACAAAAATAATAGAAACGGCTTATGACATGGGTATTCCAGTAGTTGTTGTTGACAGAAAAATAGAGTCCAATAAGTTTACGGCTTTTGTAGGGGCAGATAATGAAGAAATAGGTCGCCAGGTTGGCAAATATATAATTTCAAGAAAGGGAAAAGAGAATGTTGACTTAGTTGAGTTGCGAGGATTGCATCACTCAACTCCAGCAAAGGAGAGGCACTCTGGCTTTATGCAAGTTATAGGGCAGAATAGTGGTGTTTCGTTGGTTGCAGATGTTGATGCCGGGTGGATACGGGAAGATGGATATGAAAAAATGGATTCCATACTGGAGAGTGGTACAAATGTTGATTTTTGTTTTGCCCAAAATGATATGATGGCTCTTGGGGCTTTTGATGCGGCAAAAAAGCATGGTCTTGAAAATAAAATTAAGTTTATAGGAGTTGATGCCATTCCAGGAGAAGGCTTGGGGTTGGAGGCAGTTGGCAATGGTGATTTATTGGCATCTTTCTCTTACCCTACAGGAGGAGATAAGGTCATGCAGATATGTATGGATATTCTTGAAGGGCGTGCTTTCAAGAAAGAAACGGTTCTTAGGACATCGGTTGTTGATGGCAGCAATGTTGAGAATATTCTTTTGCAGTCTGCTCAAATTGGGGAACTGGACTCTAAAATGGAAAAACTTAATGGACGAATATCAAATTATATATCAAGGTATTATACTCAGAAAATGGTTCTTTTCTGTATCCTTGTCATTTTGCTTTTGTTGGCAGTTCTTCTTATAGTAATGTTGACAACATTAAGGAGCAAGAGTATTCTTAACAATAAGTTGTCGGAGCAAAAAGAGCAGTTGAAAGATCAGTATGAGCAGATGGTCGAACTTTCCAAGCAGTTGGAAGAGGCAACTCAGGCAAAGTTGATGTTCTTTACTAATATTTCTCATGACTTTAGAACGCCATTGACTTTAATAGTTGATCCTGTTGAGCAGTTGCTCGCTTCAGAGAATATAGGAGAGGATGACAAGCGACTTCTCTCTCTTGTAAAGAAAAACACGGATATTCTTTTGCGTTTGGTTAATCAGATACTTGATTTTCGCAAGTATGAGAATGGCAAGATGGAGTTCAAGGCAGAACCTCTTGATTTGCGTCAGTGCTTCCTGGCATGGAGTGAGCCCTTCTCCCTTGCATCAAAGAAAAAGCATATTCATTTTGATTTTATTTGCAGAGATTGCGATTCTTATATAACAGTAGGAGATAAGAGTAAATTGGAGAGTGTATTTTTCAATCTTGTTTCCAATGCGTTTAAATATACTCCCGAGAACGGTAGAGTGTCAATATGTCTTGAAAAAGATAATGAAAACAACCAAATAAGATTTTCCGTTGAAAATACAGGCAGTCTTATCAGTAAGGAACATATAGATAAAATATTTGACCGTTTCTATAAGACAGATTTGCACCATTCAGGTTCAGGTATAGGGCTGGCTTTGGCAAAGGCGTTTGTTGAAATGCACAGAGGTATTATACAAGTGGATAGCTCAGTTGAGCATGGAACTGTTTTTACTGTTGCTCTGCCAGTAATAAAGGCTGAAGGTGTTTCAATTCTATCAGCGCCAACAGTTGAAGATATCCATAAGGCGCTTGAATCTGTTCCTGAAGAAATTGATGAATCAGCCGTTGATAGCGGAAAAGAAACATTGCTTGTTATTGATGATAATCAGGATATCCGTACTTATGTAAAGACATTGCTTAAAGACAGGTACACAGTTATCGAAGCTGCTGACGGCCTGAGCGGAATCCGTAAGGCTTCAAAATATGTTCCCGACTTGATAATATGTGATGTTATGATGCCTGGAATTGATGGCTATGAGTGCTGCCATAGGTTAAAGTCGGAAATGCAGACAAGTCATATTCCGGTTATTTTGTTGACCGCATGCTCTTTGGTTGAGCAGAGAGTTAAGGGTTATGCTCAAGGCGCTGATTCCTATATCTCAAAGCCGTTTACAAAAGAATTGCTTTTGAGTAGAATCGAGAACCTGATAGTCTCAAAAAAACGTTTGAAAGAATACTTTGGAGATAGTTCTTCTTTGGTAAAGGAAGATATATCCAATCTTGATAAGGATTTTGTTGGCAAGTTTAGGGCTATAGTTGAGAAAGAAATTGAAAATTCAGAATTGTCGGTTGAGGATATAGGCAAGGAAATGGGAATGAGCCGCGTTCAACTTTACAGAAAAATGAAGTCACTAACGAATTATTCACCAAATGAACTGATTAGGATAACTCGTTTGAAAAAGGCATATTCGATGCTGTCTGCTTTGGATATTACTGTTTCTGAAGTTGCCTATAAAGTAGGTTTTTCCTCTCCTTCGTATTTTGCAAAATGCTATAAGGATTATTTTGGAGAAAGTCCGGCATCTCACCGCACTAATTAGCCTTAATCTGGTCAATTCTTACCAGTTTGTTAATAATGGCATATATAGTAAGCCCGGCAGGAGAGTGTATTTGCAGTTTTGAGCATATATTTCTTCTGTGGGTATTAACTGTATGAGTGGAAAGGAATAAAGTTTCTGCAATTTCTTTAGTAGTCATCCCCTTTGCTATGCATGCAACAATTTCTTTTTCTCGGTTGCTTAATTGCTCTGTTGTAGAAAAGGAATCAGACTGTTGGTCATGTTCAAGTGGAGACCCGCTTGTCAACACTTTGTCTTCAAGAATTTCTACGGCAGGGACAAAAAGCCTGTCTTCAACTTCGCAGTGAGAGGCAAGGTCTTGCTCGCAGTTGATAATGTCAAAAAGTACCGTTATCATCTTGTCATTTTCCTTTCCTGGATAATACCTGATGATAATGTCTTTTAGTTCTTTTAGTTTTGTGGCAATGGAATTGTGCTTGTCAGCGAACTTTCTGATAGAGTATTCTTCCTCATAAAGTCCGTTTAGCAGGTTCGTAACATACTTAAATACTGTATTGTCTTCGTAAGACATGTGTTTTTTAACTTCAAGGGCATATTCATCGTAAAACTTTATGACAAGGTTTGCGATGTCGTCAGTTCCAGAGCAGTCAATTGCTTCAATCAGTCGTCTTCGTATCATAGGCAGGCAGTAGTCGAGAAAATAAGCGTGAGCGCGTTTTAGATATTCAATTAACTGCCTGACAGAGATGTCGGTAGTGGAAAAACTATTTCCGCAGGTGAAGTTACAGACCGAAATGAATGTTTTGCTATCTATCTTGTGTTGAATACAAATTTCAGAAACAGTATTGTCCCCGAAACCTAACGGAATACCAAATCTGCTTGTTATTGGAAGAACAGCGGAATTTTCCTCAATCATGTCTCTAAGTCTGTCATTTTCTGTGAAGCCTCTTTTACTTGCCATAATCTTAATTTTAATGACAAAGATAGTGCAAGGCGAGAGCAAAACAAAGCGAAAACGCAGTTTTCAGATTTTTTTGCCGAGTCTCCTGTCAGTCTTAATTCACAAAGCCTTGCATATTTTCATTATGAACTATAAAAATGGGGTTGAAGGAATAATCCAGCAACCCCAGTTATATACTCTCGATGTTTCTCAACAAAAGAGCAAATAATAGTGAATTGTTTGCTAAAGGTACAAACAAATTCATAAAAAACAATAAAAAGGCAGAAATTTTAAATAAAAAGTTGATTTTGAATAAATGAAAGGAAAAAAGTTTGTGAAAAAGGTGTAATTACTTTGTGGTTAAGAATAAAAGTAGTACCTTTGCGAGCCGATTATATCCAAATTAGCGTTTTTATTATGGAATTGCATATACTTTTGGCCGAGTAGGTGCAGTGAAGTAATATGTTTAATTAATTTATAAACAAAATTTTAGAAGTGGATACTTTAAGTTACAAAACAATTTCAGCAAACGCTGAAACAGCAAACAAAGAATGGGTTGTTGTTGATGCAACAGACCAGGTTTTGGGTCGTTTGTGCGCTAAGGTTGCTAAAATTCTTCGCGGCAAATACAAACCAAACTACACACCTCATGCAGACTGTGGTGACAACGTTATTATCATTAACGCAGATAAAGTTGTTCTAACAGGTAACAAATGGGAAGGACGTGAATATCTGTCATACACTGGTTACCCAGGTGGACAACGTTCAACAACTCCAGAAGTATTGTTGAAGAAATCATTCAACAAGCACATTAAACCAGGTATGCACCCATTGTATATCAAGGTTATGAAGGGTATGTTGCCAAAGAACCGTCTTGGTCGTCGCCTAATTGAGAATATGCACGTTTACAACGGTCCAGAGCACCCACATGCTGCTCAGAACCCGAAAGTTATTGACATCAACACGCTTAAATAATTATTGAGGTATGGAACAAATTAATGCAGTAGGTCGTCGTAAAGCGGCTATCGCGAGAGTATTCGTGAAAGAAGGAACAGGCGTTATCACAATCAACAAACGTCCACTTGAGGCTTATTTCCCAAGTTCTATTCTTCAATATATCGTTAAGCAACCACTTGAATTGCTCGGCGTTACTGAAAAATATGACATCAAGGTAAATGTAGTAGGTGGTGGTTTTACAGGTCAAGCAGAAGCATTGCGTTTGGGTATTGCTCGTGCATTGGTTAAAATCAACGCAGAAGACAAATCAGCATTGCGTCAAGCAGGCTTCGTAACACGTGACCCACGTTCAGTTGAGCGTAAGAAACCAGGTCAACCGAAGGCTCGTAAGAGATTCCAATTCAGCAAACGTTAATATTTTATTTGGATTATCTTACAAAGTGTTTAGTATCCAAACCGGCGAGACTCGCTTGCTGCGAGGCATGACGCTACTTGTCGGTTGTATTAGTAGAACGTAAACAAAGAAATTAAAAATGTCAACACCAAAATTTGAACAATTATTAGAAGCAGGTTGCCATTTTGGCCACTTGAAACGTAAATGGAATCCTGCAATGGCTCCTTATATCTTTATGGAGCGCAATGGTATCCACATCATTGACCTTTACAAAACTGCAGCAAAACTTGACGAAGCAGCAGCAGCTTTGAAAAATATCGCTAAATCAGGCAAAAAAGTACTTTTCGTTGCAACAAAGAAGCAAGCTAAGCAAGTAGTTGCTGATAAGGCTACTTCTGTTAATATGCCATTCGTTATCGAACGCTGGCCAGGTGGTATGCTTACTAACTTCCCTACTATCCGTAAGGCAGTTAAGAAGATGACTAACATCGACAAGATGATGAAGGACGGTACATTTGATAACCTTTCAAAACGTGAACGTCTTCAAGTATCTCGTCAACGTGCAAAATTGGAAAAGAACCTTGGTTCTATCGCTGACTTGAACAGACTTCCATCAGCACTTTTCGTAGTTGACGTATTGAAAGAGCATATTGCAGTAGCAGAAGCAAAGCGTCTTGGTATTCCAGTATTCGCTATTGTAGATACTAACTCTAACCCAGATGTAGTTGACTTCGTTATCCCGGCAAACGACGATGCTTCTAAGTCTATCGAACTTATCCTTGATACAGTTTGCGCTGCAATGCAAGAAGGTCTCGAAGAAAGAAAAGCAGAAAAGGCTGACGCTCCTGAAGCAGAAGACAAAGATGCAGCACCAAAGCGTGAACGCCGCCGCATCAAAAAATCTGCACCAGAAGCAGAAAAGGTAGACGCTGAATAATCTACTCAATTAATTAATAACCAAAAATAACTATAATAGATATGGCTGTTACAATGAGCGACATCAGCAAGCTCCGTAAACTTACTGGAGCAGGTATGATGGACTGCAAAAAAGCATTGCAAGAAACAGACGGCGATATGGACGCTGCTGTAGAGATTATCCGTAAGAAAGGTCAAGCAGTTGCTGCAAAGCGTGAAGACCGCGAGGCTTCTGAAGGATGTGTTCTCTCTGCATGTGCTGACGATTTCGCTGCTATCGTAGCCCTTAACTGCGAAACAGACTTCGTTGCAAAGAACGAAGGTTTTGTGGCTCTTACAAAGTCTATCCTTGACGCTGCAATGGCTGCAAAGGCTAAGACTCTTGATGAGGTAAAGGCTCTTACTATCGATGGCAAGACTATCGCTGACCTTATCGTTGAAGAAATCGGTAAAACTGGTGAGAAGATGGAACTCGGTGCTTACGAGTGCCTTGAAGGTGCTGGTACTACATGCTATGACCACCTTGGTAACAAACTTTCTACTATTGTAACTTTCAACAAGCCGGTTGATCGCCAAGTTGGTAGAAACATTGCTATGCAAGTTGCTTCTATGAACCCAGTTGCTGTTAGCGAAGATGCTGTTCCTGCCGAAGTTAAGGAAAAAGAACTTGCTATCGCTATTGACAAAACAAAGGCAGAACAAGTTCAAAAGGCAGTTGAGGCTGCTCTTAAGAAAGCAGGTTTCAACCTTTATACTGCAGAAAACGAGGAGCACATCCAAGAAGGCATTATGAAGGGTTATATCACAGAAGAGCAAGCTGCTCAAATCCGTGAAATCAAGGCTACTGTTGCTGAGCAAAAGGCTGCTAACTTGCCAGAGCAAATGATCCAAAATATCGCTAACGGTCGTATGAACAAGTTCTACAAAGAATCTTGTCTTCTCGAACAAGCGTTCATTATGGATGAAAAGGCTACAGTTAAGTCTTATCTTGCAAGCGTTGACGCTGATTTGACTGCTGTTGCTTTCAAGCGCGTAAACTTGAATGAAGACTAATATTTAGTCCTCTATATTATAAAAGCCGCAAGAAATTGCGGCTTTTTTTGTGCCTTATTGCAAATGATTCGCTTTTCATCCAGCAGGCTTGTTTGTTTTTTCTTTTTGTTTATTATTTTTGCTAGAATGATATATAAAACCCAATGCTATGAAAGTTCTATTTTTACTTCTGTCTTTATTCTTGAGCGGGTCGTTTAACAGTTGTGTTATAACAAAAGAGCAAGGCCGTTTAAACAGTACCCCGTTTGTTGCTCATGATGATTCTTGCCCTGTTTTCCCTGGTGGTGATGCCGAGATGATGAAGTTTATAGAAAAGAATATTCATTATCCGCAAGATGCAATTGAGGCTGGATTCGAGGGTAAGGTTGTTGTTAAATTTACGGTTACTAAATCCGGCTCAATTTGCAATATTAGTATAGTTGAAAGTGTGTGTAAATCACTTGACGAGGAGGCTGTTAGAATTGTTAAGTCTTTTCCTGAATTTACTCCTGCTATGAGAGGTAAAGAATCTGTTGATGAATGTTTGACTGTTCCTGTTGTTTTTAAGTTGCCGTCTGAGAATTTGGATGAGATTTATTATGAACCTTGTTTTCATATGCCCGTTTTACCAGGAGGAGATGCGGAGTTAATGAGGTTTATGGAAAGAAATTTACGCTATCCAAAAGATGCTCTTGAGAAAGGTATAGAGGGGCGTGTTATTACTAAGTTTACTGTTACAAAGACTGGCTCTATACGGAATATCAGAATCGTTAGAAGCGTGTATAAATCCCTTGATGAGGAAGCTATCCGACTCGTTAAGTCGTTACCGAAATTTGTGCCGGGAAAGATTGACGGTGCTTTGGTAGACATTGAATATACTCTACCTGTAAATTTCAGGTTGCCACCAGAATATAAAACAAAGAAATAGTATAAAAATAATGGATTGCTTCAAGAGAGGCAATCCATTATTTTTACTTTATGGCAATTTTACAATATTCCTTGAGCCATCATTGCTTTGGCAACCTTCATGAAACCTGCAACGTTGGCACCTTTGACGTAGTTAGTGTAATCGTCGCTCTCTTTGCCGTATTTCTGGCATTGAGTGTGGATATCAGCCATGATGCTTTTCAATTTAGCGTCAACTTCCTCTGCTGTCCAAGTAAGTTTCTGTGAGTTTTGTGCCATTTCGAGGCCTGAAACAGAAACGCCACCAGCATTTGCAGCCTTGCCAGGAGCATAGAGAATCTTTGCATTGATGAATTGGTGAACAGCCTCCGGTGTTGACGGCATGTTTGCGCCCTCAGAAACAGCGAAGCATCCGTTTTCAAGAAGAGCCTTAGCGTCGTCACCATCAAGTTCGTTTTGTGTAGCCGAAGGCATTGCAATGTCGCACTTGTAATTCCATGGGCGACCGCCTTCAACGTATTCGCAACCGTATTTTTCAGCAAATTCACGGATTCTGCCGCGGTAGATATTTTTGAGTTCAAAAATGAAATCGAGTTGCTCCTCTGTAAGACCTTCTGGAACGTAGATAACGCCGTTAGAGTCGCTCATTGTGATAACTTTTGCTCCGAGGGAGAGAAGTTTCTTTGCAGTATATGTTGCAACATTACCAGAGCCGGAAATAGCGACTTTCTTTCCTTTGATGTCAATGCCTTTTGTTGCAAGCATATTTAATAGGAAATACACATTTCCGTAGCCAGTTGCTTCCGGTCTGATAAGAGAGCCACCGAATTCAAGCCCCTTACCAGTAAAAGTACCTGTATTTTCGAGAGCCATTTTCTTGTACATACCATACATATATCCGACTTCACGGCCTCCAACGCCTATATCTCCTGCAGGAACGTCGGTATCAGGACCGATGTGACGCCATAGTTCTGTGATGAATGCCTGGCAGAAACGCATTATTTCCATATCTGATTTTCCTTTCGGGCTAAAGTCAGAACCACCTTTGCCACCACCCATAGGAAGAGTTGTAAGAGAGTTCTTGAATGTTTGCTCGAATGCAAGGAATTTCAGGATAGACTGGTTAACTGATGAGTGAAAACGAATGCCACCTTTGTACGGGCCGATAGCGTTGTTGTGCTGGATTCTGTAACCCATATTGTTCTGCACTTGACCCTTATCGTCTACCCACGAAACGCGGAAAGAGAAAATTCTATCAGGAATGCATAGACGCTCTATCAAATTGTATCGCTCAAATTCCGGATGTTCGTTATATACATCCTCGATTGATGTTAATACTTCCTCAACTGCTTGGAGGTACTCCGGTTCGTAAGGAAATCTGCGACGAAGGTCGTTGATAACTTCTGTTGCTTTCATTTTTCTAATCTCCAGTTTTGTTAATGTTTGTGCAAAAGTACACAAATAAATCGAAATTGCGAAATAATTGTTATTAAAATCGCTTAAAATCTTACATAATGGTGTTTTTTAAGCGATTTTATAAATTTTTTCTTTTTATTGTTTCTGTTTGAGTATCTTAGTTTTAGTGTTAATTTGTTGTGCATTTGGCAGTGTTGTTTACCCTTTCAATAGATTGATAAACAAGACCGAATATACCTGCTCTTGCACCAACTTTAGAGAAAGCGGGGTTGTTTCTGGTAGGGCAAACGCGGTTACTAAGGAAGATATAGATAATATCATTCTCAGGGTCAATCCAGAATGAAGTTCCTGTGTATCCAGTGTGGCCAACGACGCATGCCGGAGCCTCCTCGCAAGTTGAGGAGCGTTCAGGCTTTTCTGTGTTAGGCTTGTCAAATCCAAGCCCTCTATGTGAGTTTTTGCTTTTTGAAGTCATGAATGTTTTGACAACGTCAGGTGCTATTATTTGTGTGCCACCGTATGCTCCCTTATTCAAGAGCATAGAGCAGTATTTTGCCAAGTCGTTTGCTGTTGAGAATAGTCCGGCATTTCCTTGCACTCCTGCTGAAAACGCGGCAGTCTCGTCATGAACAGTACCAACGATAACTCCATCGCGGAAATACTCGTCAATTTCTGTAGCTGCTATTTCTGCCTTGTCGAATTTTTCAAGAGGCTTGTAGCAAGTTCTGAAAGCCCCGAGAGGACGGTAGATCTGCTCGTAGAGGAATTTGTCGTGTTTGGTGTTGTTTGCGTTCTCTTCTGCTTCCATAAGTAGGCAGAAGTTCAGGCAACTGTATAGGTAATTCTTGTTGTCACGAAGTTCGATGTTGTGAATTTTCTGCATTATAGTATCGTAAGTTACCTGGCCAACAAACAATTTCTTACCCAACTGATAGTTGAAAGCATCAGTTTTGTGGTCAGAAGTAATGTCGTGTCTAACTTTAGCGTCTTTGTTTAAGAATCCTCCACCTGCCTGTTTGGTGAAAACTGCCGTCCTTTTCCCTCCTACAAGTTTGCCTGTAAATGAAAGGCTATCGGTCATCTCTTTGTAGATGTTTAGAGCGGCTGGCATACCTGTTTCATGGTATAGAATGTCCTTTATAAGGAAATTGCCCTTTTCTGTTCCTTTCAATTCGGGAATGAATTTTTCCAACTTGTCGTTAAGTTTCATGTTTCCCAAATCTATTGTTTTCATAATAGCAGGAAGTGTCCCTGTTGCTTTAGATACCGAGGCAAGGTCAAAAATTGTATTTGCAGTAACTTTAATTTTCTTTTTGTTGTCAGTGTAACCGTAGTTCCTGTTAAAAACAATTTTGCCGTTTTTGGCAACGAGCACCTGGCAACCAGTGTAGGCTCCTTGCTTGATTCCTTCTGTGGCAAGAGAATCTGCCTGGAAGATGAATTTTTCGTCAAGGCCAACTTCTTCTGCAATCCCATAGCCAATTCTTGATGGCTTTATGTTAACTCCAGTGCCACAACTCGCAACACCGTCAATGGATACAGGCGTCTTTCCAGATATTTCACTACCACCAAAAATTGCTTGAGCGGCGTATTCTTGTGCGAATTTTTCTTTTTCATAGCCTATTACGGCAGTGTTGCAGACGTTAATAGCCTCTTTGTGCTTAGTAAGGGCATACGGCGTTGTGAAGAATACAGGAATAACCTTTCCAGCACCGGCTCCCTTAATAATCTTGTTAAGGCAAGTTACCGCCCATTGGTCTTTAGTATATATGCCGACAATTACGGTAGAAGCATCTTTAACCTTTTCTGTAACGTTGTCAGCATTTGCAGCATTCATTGCGTATTTTTCAACTGTAGTGTAAAGTCCGCATGTTTCTGTGAATTTATTAAAGGCATCATCTCCGATATTAACAACTGCAATTTTCTTTTCAATGTGTTTTATCGGCAGAATATCGTTTTCATTTTTTATGGCAGTTATAGCGGCGGAATAGAGGTTTCGCATAACAAGTTCTGCACTTCTGGTATTGACACTCTTTTCAGCATCATTTGCTGTTATCGTTGTGTTGTTGTATAGTTTTAGTGCATATTTGTATTTTAGAATTTTCTTGCAGGCATTGTCGATTAGTTTTTTGTCTTTACCACCATTTTCGTATGCCTTAATCATTGCGTCGTAATTTTTAGGCAGGTTCCTTGGTTCGAGAAGAACTTCCGCACCGGCACGCAGAGCAAGCAATCCGTTTGGTTGGTCATCAACGATTGCTCCTTTCATTTTTAGTGCATCGGTAAAGACCAGCCCTTTAAAGCCCATTTCTTCCTTGAGAAGTTTGGTAACAACGCTACTGCAAAGAGAAGAAGGCAATTTGCCGGTCTTTAAAGCCGGAATGTTAAGGTGAGCAATCATTACGCCAGACAGACCTGCTTTAAAATAATTTTTGAAAGGGATAAGATCGCTTGACTGAAGTTCTATTAAAGAGCGTTCAACCAAAGGAAGAGTCTTGTGTGAGTCGTCGTGAGTGTCACCGTGTCCTGGAAAATGTTTTGATACAGACATAACGCCGTTGTCTTCAAGACCGCGCGAGTAGGCAATTGCCTTGCTGCTAACGTTTGACGGTTTCTCGCCAAAAGAGCGTGTTCCAATAACAGGGTTATTAGGATTGCTATTTACGTCAAGAACAGGAGCGAAGTTAACGCTTATTCCAAGTGCTTTGCATTCTTTGGCCATTTCCGCTCCATATTCGTAGAGGAGTTTGTCATTTTGAATAGCACCAAGCATCATGTTTTTGGGGAAACGGGGTGTGTTCGGCATTCTCATAGAAAGACCCCATTCACCGTCGATAGCAACGAATACCGGTGTTTTTGAAATGCTGTTTATGTAATTTACCAGTTCTGCATGGTTCTTGGCAGGACCTGGGCTGAAATATATGCAGCCGATATTGTACTTATTCACCAGCAGTTTTATCTCGTCTTTTGCTTTTTGAATATCCCTTGGAGCTACCGCTTGGGCAATTAATTGCCCAATTCGTTCTTCTGTTGAAAGTGAGTTGAAAACGCTATCAACCCATTCATTCATAGCATGGGAGTCGGTATTATTTAGCAAAATAGTTTTGTGTTTGCTGTTTGCCAAAAATGGAAGTAAGGCACATAGGGTAATTGTAATAATTAGTTTTTTCATTTTAGTTATGGATTTATTCAAAGAACATTCTTGGGGTTGGGTCTGGATTTATTTGTTGATTGTTTTTTGTCATTTCTTTTATGATGTCAATCATTGAATATTTCAGTGATACTTCGGTTTTTCCTAACAGTTTTGCTCTGGTAAGAGGTTCCATATTGTCACCGCCTTCATAAAGATAACTGATAGTTGCAATGGTGTAAGTTTTGTTTGGCTGAAGAGGCTCTCCGTCAATAAGAATTTCGACAGCCTTTTTGTCTTTATAAGTTACTTTTACCTGCTTGCTTACGGCGTCACCATCGCGTGAGCCCATAATGTCGAATGCTTCCTTTATAGACTTTCCGTCAAGTTCAATAACGTTGACATAGTTTTCGAAAGGCAGCATAGTGTGGATAAGACCTAAAGAAATGTCACCTTTAGGAAGAGGCTTGCGTATGCCGCCTTTGTTGCCTATGGCAAAATCGATATGTTTGTCGGTGACTGTTTGGCCTATTTCATAAATCTTGTCAGCAACCCAGTTAGAAAGAGGGTTTGTGCCACGATTTGGGTATTCAGCGGCGGATTTCCCAATGATGATTTGTTTCATTTCCTCTACACCCTTGTCGTAAGGTTTCAACCATTCCGCAATTTTTGGGTCTGTTCTGTCGTCATAGCGAGCGTCAATCTTTATCAGTTCGCTTTTCGGGGTTTCATCAAGGTCATCAAGGTCTATTGTGATTTTTCCGAGATATTCTCCATTGCTTCCAGTTTGGGCAACGAGAACAGTTTTACCGACTTTGTTTTTAAATAAACTCTGATGATTGTTCGATTTTGAGTCTATTCTTGTGTGAGAGTGTCCTCCGATTATTATGTTTATGTCCTTACTGTTTAATGCGAGGATGGAGTCACAAGGCAAGTTAGGTCTGCTTGTTGTGTAGCCAATATGAGAAAGAACTATAACGTAGTCAGCCTTACCTTTGCTTTTTAGCATAGTTGCGATACTGTCGGCAACGAAAGCCGCATCTTTGTATTCCATACCAATGCGGTTACCAGGAAGAATCATACCCTCTGGTTGGCATCCAATGCCGATGAAGGCAATTTTCTTGTCGTCAAATTTTTTGATTACGTATTCCTTTGTCATTCCTTTTAGCGGAGTTTTGTCGAAGTTATAGTTCGCACAAATTTTTTCTGCTTTTAGAATCTTATAGTTTTTTGCAAGGGCCTCCAAACCGTTGTCGAACTCGTGGTTGCCAATGGTTACTATGTCGTAACCGAGTTTGTTCATGCCCCCGTATTCAACTTCACCGCCAAAAGCAGTAAAATAGAGAAAACCTTGAACGTCGTCACCAGCATCAACAAGTAGAGAATGCTCTTCTGTGTTTCTAATGCTGTCGATAACAACCTTTCTTCTGGCAAGTCCACCAGCATATTTGGTTTTTTCGGGAACAATGTTGCCGTGAACGTCATTAGTGTGCATAATCACTAAATCGTCAGCGGCGGCCGGCTGGCACAAGAAAATGGCAGACAGTCCAACTATTACTATATTTTTGATTTTCATATTTTATTGGTTTTATTTTACGAATTTACGACAAAAATTACGTAGTTGTTTGCAAAAAATACATTATTTGCAAAATATAACATTTTTGTAGCCTATTAAGGGAAATAGTTGAATATATAACTGTCTGAGCCATTCTATATTGGATGTAAATAAGCGATAAAAACGCAAAAGGTATAAAAACTTATTAACTAAGTTGCATAATTGGAAAATAATTAGTTACTTTGCACCGCTTTTCGCAATCTCTGGCAAGACAGGTGGTTTGTTACATTGCGATAATTATTAACGTTTTAATTTATAGTAAAATGGATTTGATTAAAGTTGCCGAAGAGGCTTTTGCTACAGGCAAGCAACATCCGGAGTTCGGACCGGGCGATACTATTACAGTAGCATATCGCATTAAAGAGGGTAACAAGGAACGTATCCAGCAGTACCGCGGCGTTGTAATCCGCATTTCTGGTGATGGAGAAAAGAAGCGTTTCACAGTTCGTAAGATGAGCGACAACATTGGTGTTGAGCGTATTTTCCCAATTGAGTCTCCGTTTATCGACAGTATTACAGTTAACAAATATGGTAAAGTTCGCCGTGCAAAATTGTACTATCTTCGCGAACTTACTGGTAAGAAGGCTCGTATTAAAGAGCGTCGTGTTAACACTGTTAAGTAAGCGAGAACAATTCCGAATGACATATAAAAGAGGATGCCAACTGCATCCTCTTTTGTCGTTTTTAGGGGATAAGGTAGATAGGGGATGAGGGAACTATAGTAGGTATGGTATGAATAGTATTTTTAGGCTCAGAAGCAAAAAGGTATGGGATTGACCCAAAAGCCATAACTCTATAAGGCTGCTCTCGTCAAACACAATCAATAAACCATTTGCTCCTACAGAGCGCTTTTTTAGGAGTGTTGCTTACCTGGGGCGTTGCCCCAGGCTGATGAACCATTGGGCTTTCAGCCGCAAATATAATTGTTTTTTGATTTCGCAATCGCGGACGCTTTTATTCAAAGCGTCCCTACAGTGAATGTTACTCAATTGATTGAATATCTGTTATTTGTAGGGACACATTGCAAATGTGTCCGCAACGCACGAATAAAATGGATTTTAAATGTTTCTTATTCCGCAACAAAGTCGAAGAGGCTAAATTTTATTCATTCAACGTCATAGCCTCTACATTCTATAAGCACTACGTTAACTTCTAAAACAACCGTTCAACTAATGGGATGGCAGAATCGTTCAATGCTAAAATCAAACTGTTCAGAGCGAATCAAAGAGGTATTGCCGACAAGGAGTTCTTCTTTTTCCGTATAGCTAAATTATTTGGTTATCCACACTAAAAATCTACTGACCCTATTTTTAGGCTGCGTCTCGGTTTGTATTATCTTTCGCTATGCGCAAGATAGGATGCGGTTCGGCAAAGTCGAACTAAAAACTGTGTTTTTGTTTGTCTCTGCTCTCACCTTTCACTATCTTTTGTTAAGATAAACTGCACCTCGGAATAAAAAACAAGAAAACTTGTTTTTTCTCCTCTCGGTTTGTATTATCTTTCGCTATGCACAAGATAGGATGCGGTTCGGCATAGTCAAACTAAAAAACTGTGTTTTTGTTTGTCTCTGCTCTCACCTTGCACTATCTTTTGATAAGATAAACTGCACCTCGGAATAAAAAACAAGTAAACTTGTTTTTTCTCCTCTCGGTTTGTATTATCTTTCACTTCGTGCAAGATAGGCTGCGATTCGGCAAAAATCCCTAAAAACTACGTTTTTATTTTTTTTTGCTCTCACCTTGCACTATCTTTGCACCATATTTTGAATAAGATTTGTTATTATGGGTAATTTTTTTAAAATCTGTGCCGTGGGTTTGACAGCGGCAATTGGGATTACTTCCTGTATCCAAGAAGAGGCGTTGAACACAGAATGCGATATTCTTACTTGTACAGTGCCTGAATCTATCTTGGAATCAGCAGTTGTTATTGATAATTATACTGTTATACTTCGTATCAAGCCTGATGGCGATATCTCAAAGTTGGCTCCAGAATTTACTCTTACAGATGGAGCAACAATTTCACCTGCAAGTGGTACTCCGCAAGATTTCTTAAATGCAAAAAATCATACTATTTATTATACTGTAACATCACAAGATGGTGAGTGGTCAAAGAGGTACCCTGTAAAGGTTATCCAGCAGGAAGTGCCTGCAGAATATAACTTTAACGGCAACCGCCTTGATCCCAGCAACAAGTATTCGATATTTGTTGAACGCGATGGCAATGGGGAGTCTGTGTTGACATGGGCATCTGGCAATCCAGGTTACGTTATGTGCGGTGTTGCTGATAGAAATGCTCAGAAGGATTATGGCTATCCTGATGATCCTTTGACATATAAGCAGCATATTTGGAAATATTTTCCGACAAGGGCTGTCTATGCAGATGATGTCGTTTTGAAAAAGAATGCAGAAGACGGAAATACGTATTTTTATAATCCGGACGGAACATACGCAAAACCTGAGTATATTAGACTGACAACGTGTTCTACTGGATTCTTTGGCTCTTCTGTTGGAATGCCAATTGCGGCGGGTAATATGTTCCAGGGCTTTTTTGACCTTGGCCAGGCTATCGGCAATGCCCGTGGTGCAACTAAGTTTGGTGAACCTTACCATTATGTTCCTGTCAGATTGCAGGGTCGTTACAGGTACAAGGCTGGTAAGGTGTTTACCGATAAGTATGGCAGGGTAGTTCCTGATAAGAAAGATATTTTCTCAATCTATGCCCTTTTCTTTGAGTCAGAACCAGGTAAGGTTGACTATATAGATGGCTACATTCACGAAAAGAATTTCCAGCATGAAAATTTGGTTTCTATCGCTATGGTAGGCGACGAGAGAGAGTCTGACGAGTGGGTTACTTTCGATGTTCCGTTTGAGAAGGCTGTCAATGGCAGGGAGTTGGATAGAGACAAGTTGGGTCAAGGTGTCTACAAGGTAGGCATTGTAATTTCATCAAGTCTTGACGGCGATGTCTTTGAAGGAGCAGTTGGCAGTACTCTTGATATTGCCGATTTGAAGTTAGTTAATGAAAATGAAGAATAAAAAGGAGGAACAGTCATGAAAAAATATATATTAACTGTAATTGCAGCGTTAACGGTTTTTGCAGGATTTAGTCAGGTTAGCCGTACAAAAGCGTTGATAAATGCTTCTTTGAAAAATTGGGAGATAGAATTGCGTGCGGGTTATAATATAGGTGGAGTTGCTCCGCTTCCATTGCCTCAAGAAATAAGAAAATTGGAAAGTTACAGTCCAACATTGCCTTTCTCTGTTGAGGCTGATTTTACTAAACGCTTTGGCTCAGAAAACAAATGGGGTATTCTTTTCGGTGTTAAAATGGAAAACAAGAATATGGACACAAAAGCGAAAGTTAAGAACTACAATATGGAAATAGTTGGTGACGGAGGGGAGAAAGTTGGCGGTCGCTGGACTGGTGGCGTTCAGACTTCTGTTAGAAATTCATATCTCACTTTCCCGATTTTGGGCATTTATCGTGTCCACCCGCGAACAAATATCAAACTTGGAGTGTTCTTGTCATATATGATGGAAGGAAAGTTTGAGGGTTATGTCTATGACGGATATCTTCGTCAAGGCGATCCAACAGGTTTGAAGGTGGAGTATTCCGGAGATGATGTTGCAACATATGATTTTTCAGATGATTTGCGAACATTCCAATGGGGTGCTCAAGCCGGTGTTGACTGGAAAGCATTCAAGCACCTGAAACTTTATGCAGATTTAACTTGGGGTTTGAATAACGTCTTCCATAGCGACTTCAAGACTATTACATTTGATATGCACCCGATTTATCTAAATCTTGGTGTAGGTTACATATTTTAAGGTAAAAAAAGATGATAAAAGCAGTAATTGTAGGTTACGGTAATATCGGTAAGTTTGTTCTTGATGCCCTTATAGAGGCACCTGATTTTGAAATTGCCGGAATTGTACGCCGTGATGTCAGCAATGTCCCTGAAGAGTTGAAGGGATACAAGGTTGTTAGTGATTTGAAAGATGTTGAGGCAGATGTTGCTATTTTGTGTACTCCTACCCGTAAGGTAGAGGAATATGCAAAGTATGCTTTGTCTCTTGGTATGAATACTGTTGACAGTTTCGACATACATACATCAATCAAGGAATTGCGTCGCAGCCTTGGCGAAGAAGCAAAGAAATATGGCAAGGTTTCAGTTATTTCAGCAGGTTGGGACCCGGGAAGCGACTCGATAGTAAGGGCGTTAATGCAGGTGTGTGCTCCTAAAGGTCTTACATATACTAATTTCGGACCAGGGATGAGTATGGGTCATACAGTTGCTGTAAAGGCGATTGAGGGCGTTAAAAATGCTTTGTCAATGACTATTCCATTGGGAACAGGCATTCACCGCCGTATGGTATATGTTGAATTGCTCGACGGATATAAATTGGAAGACGTTGCTGCTAAGGTAAAGGCTGACCCTTATTTTGTTAATGACGAGACACATGTTATGCAGGTTGCCGATGTTGATGAAGTTAAGGATATGGGTCATGGCGTTAATATGGTAAGAAAAGGTGTTTCAGGCAAAACTCAGAATCAGCGTTTCGAATTCCAAATGTCGATCAATAATCCGGCGTTGACAGCGCAGGTATTGGTAGGGGCGGCGCGTGCTTCAATGCGTCAGAATCCTGGAGCATATACAATGATTGAAGTTCCAGTAATCGATTTTCTATATGGCGATAGAGAAGAACTGGTAAGTCATCTCGTTTAGAACAGAATTTTTGTAGAATATTGTCGGAGTACTGCTTAGCAAAAGGCGGTACTCCGCTTTTGTTTTTTGGCTTGGTATCTACGATAAGCAGTCTATTTAAAAAAAATTAAAATATAATTACGACTATTTGGAATAAGGAATTTTGTTGTACCTTTGAACTGAATAAGTAGTGGCCGCATAAGAATATTAAAAAATTTTTTAGTTTTTGCTATCCATTATCTTAGAATCGAAAAACTAATATTATTAACTAACATAAAACCAATTCAATGAAAAAAGTATTCGTAATGGCACTTGCAGTGTGCATGAGCGGAATTCTTTTCGCACAGCCACGCAGTGCTAGCCAACCAGAATTATTGGTGAAGACAAATTATGGATTGATGGCTCCGGTATGGTCTCCAGACGGGTCTAAAATTGCCATGACTTCAGACAATTACACTGGTATTATTGTTGCAAATGCAGATGGTACAAACCTCAAGCAGTTAACAAGTGCGGCAGGAGCCGGCTACAAAATGCAATGGAAAGCCGATAGTAAGCAAATTCTTGGCAGAACAAATGTTGTAGAGTCAGGTCGCGTTTTTCACGAAGTGAAAGCATGGTCAGTTGACGGTGGCGCAAGCCAGACATTAGTTGCAAAGACAAGGCTTAATGGCACACCAACATGGAAGAGTCTTGCTTCAGTTCAAAGAAAGGCAGTAGTTAACGGTAATGTTTATGAAATGATGGTAAACGATCCTGCAGGAGTGGCATCACGCGTTGCTTCATTAAAGCAATTCTCTGGTAAAATTATCATCAATCCGGCATTGTCTCCAGACGGTTCAAAGGTTGCATTCCAGGTTCCTGGTAAGGGTATCTATGTTTGCAATGTTGACGGCTCGGCATTGTCATTCGTTATGAAAGCATCACACCCTGCATGGTTGCCTGACGGTAAGAACCTTATCGCAACAGTAGTAAAGGATAATGGTGAAGTATTCACTTCTTCAGATATCTACACAGTAAATGTTGCAACAAAAGCAAGTGTTAACTTGACAAGCAACACAAGTGTAGTTCCATTGACACCGGCTGTTTCTCCTGACGGAAAGAAAGTTGCTTTTGAAAACGCAGCAGATGCAGCTATTTATGTTATTAACCTCAAATACTAATGAATATGAACCGTTTTACATCAAAGATAGCAAAAGGTGCAGTTGCATTATCATTGCTTGCAATGGCAGCACCATCAGTAAACGCTGCTGAGGTAACAGGCTGGGGTGATTTCAAATTATTCCTTGACCCAGGTCACGCAGGACGTGAAAATCAAGGACTTTGGGGCTATTCCGAAGCAGAAAAAGTGCTTGCTGTTGCTCATACAATCCGTGAGTATCTAACTACATATACCGATATGCCGGCTGAAAACTTGAAGTTATGCCGTGAAACAGAGGCTGATCAAGTTAGTTTGGAAGAGCGCTCAGATATGGCAAATGCGTGGGGCGCAGACTTTTTTTATTCAATCCACTCAGATGCTTCTGCTGCTACAAATACAACAGTTACTTTGTTTGGCGGTTGGCGTAAGGACGGAGTTGAGATTGAAAAGACTCCTAATGGCGGTAAGGCATACGGTGAAATCCTTAACCCTAACTTGACAAGCGTTATGCGTATTGAGACTCGCGGTAACTGGCATGACCGTTGTTTCTATGACAGAGCACCGCAGACTCATACTAACCAATACCCGTATTTGTCGGTTAACCGTCGCTCGAATATGGCTTCATTGTTGAGTGAAGGTGGTTACCACACTATCGCTTCACAACAGCAACTTAATATCAACAAGGACTACAAGCGTTTGGAGGCTTTCGCTGCATTCCAATCAATCTTGAAATTCCGCGGTTTGAATTTGCCTGTTCAAACATTCCTTACAGGTATCATCACAAACTCTGAAAATGGTGTTCCTGTTGACGGTGCTACAGTAACTGTTGAAGGAAAAACTTATACAACAGATACTTGGGAATCAGTATTCAACAAATATACTAAGAACCCGGATTTGATTCATAATGGTTTCTTTTTCTTTGAAAATCTTGAAGCAGGTAAAGAGGTTGAAATAGTTTTCAACGCTCCTGGTTATGATGAGGTTAAGAAGAAAGTGACTATCAAGTCAAACCTTGAAGGCGTTTCAAATGACAATGTTACATGGGCAGATATCCAGATGACTTCTAATGCACCTGCAAAGGTTGCTACAATCTCTGTTGAGGATCCTACTAATGTAACTCCTGTTTATCCGCTTGTATTGACTTTCTCAAGAAAGATGGATAAGGCTTCTGTCGAGCAGGCATTCTCTATCAGCAATAATGGTGAGGTTGCATTGTCTTGGGAAAACGACTATACTTTGAGCATTGACTTGAGCAAGTTGCAGGCTCTTCAGTCTTATACAATCAAAATTGACGGTTCTATCGCTAAGAACTCCCAAACTAACCAACCGTTTGACGGTAACGGTGACGGTGTTGGCGGTGACAACTATGAATTGGTTATCACAATGGCTGAACCTGACGTAGATGCTCCTAAGATTGTTTCAACAACTCCGGCTATGGACGGCGAGGTTGCTTATACTCTTCGCCCGGTTATCCGTGTTGAATTTGACGAAATCCTTAACTGGAATGAAGATAAGAACGGTACTGCTTTGACATTGACAGATGCTGCCGGTAAGGAATATGCTGGTAAGTTGACTCATGACATCATTGGCGAGGCTTCTGTTCTTCACTATTACTTGGCAGAAGACCTTCCTTTGGATAAGTGTTTCCTTGTAACTCTTGCTGGAGGCTTGGCTGACTTGTCTGGCAACGAAACAAAAGAAACTAAGTTCCGCTTCCTTTCAGAATATAGAGGCATTCTAAGTCAAGAAACATTGCTTGAACTTGATGACATTGCTGGTTTCTGGGCTCCTGACGGTTCTGGTTCTTCTGAAGGCTTGACTCAAGAATCTAACTTCTTTAAGGCTGATTCTAAGTCTGCAACAGGTACAGGTGGCTCAGTTAAGTTGATTTACGACTTTGACCAGACTTCAACAGGAAACTTGTGGCAAATCCGCGAATACCACTCTGGTCAAAATATCAAAAAGACAACAACAGACGGAGTCTTGACATTCTGGCTATACGGTGATGGTTCAAACAACTCAGTCTCAGCAATGGTTCGTGCTGGTACTAAAGCATCTGGTGGCTTGAAACATAATCTTAAGACTATCAACTTCCGTGGTTGGAATCTCATTGTTTGGGATTTGAAAAATGATGAATACGCTCACTTTACAGGTACGGATGAACTTGTTGACGCATGGAAATTCGACAGTTTCTTCTTGAAACATGAGAATACAGATGCAGATCCTACCCTGCCGCAACAGGCATGGAAGGGTGCTATCAATATTGACAAGTTTGAATTTAATAAGTTCGACAATGCAGCAGTAAGAACAGCAAAGATTGAAGATATTCAGATTGGTTCAGGTGCGGTAGAAGAATTGGGCGTTGAAGCATTGAGCATTGTTAAGAGTGCAAACGTATTGACAGTTTCTGCTCCTGTAGCAGTTGAGGTAATCGACGTATTCAATGCTGCTGGTGTAAGAGTGCTTTCACTTGCTCCTGCTGCTCAAATGGCAGAAGTTGCTATCGACGGTCTTGAAAGAGGCGTTTACATCGTGAATGTAAAGGCAGGTTCTCTTGCTAAGACAGTTAAGTTTGTGAAATAATCATTTTCTACAAATAATGTTAAGGAGGTCGCTTTGTGGCCTCCTTTTTTGTTGTGTATAAGTTGATTATAATATAATTTAACTTAGAAAGTTTAGCAAATAGGGCTAAAAATGATTAATTTTGTAAACCAATAGACCATAAAAGTGAAACGTTATATTCCTATATCATTGATAATTGTGCTGTTTGCCGGGATTTCTCTCTTGGTACATACTGCTTTACCCCATGTTCATCATGATAAGAGTATAACTGTTGTTTTGCCGTGGCATAGTGATGAGCCGTGTAGTGAATCGGGTCATCAGCATCATCATAATGCTTGCCTGATAAGCACAATCTTGGTTTCGTCAAATTCCGATGAGAACGAAAAGATTGAGTTGGCGGAAGCTAATTCCGAAAGCAGTTCGGATGTTATCGCTAAATTCATAAGCGACTTTTTTTGTTTAGAAAATTTATATCATTATTTTGTAAGGCAGTCCGTTATCAAATGGTATGGATTTAAAGCCTTAAAAGTATTAAGTATTTCTGTTTCATGCAATTTATTGCGTGCTCCTCCTGTAAGTTCTTTTTAGAGTTAGTAAACACAATTAAGAACTTAACATAGTGCGTTATGCCGTTATGCATAAGTTGCACGATCATATAAAACATTCAATGAAAAAAATATTTTTATTTTTGGCGGCAGTTGCTTTATTAGCCGTCAATACAGGTTGCCATAATCATGAGCACAAGGAAGAACATGTTCATGCGGAAAAATTGCAGTTAACAGGTTATGGCGCGGATTACGAGGTTTTTGCAGTTGCTTCTCCTTTTGTTGTTGGTGAAGAGTCACATATTTCTGCTCACATTTCCAAGTTGTCTGATTTTAAGCCTCTCGAAAAGGGTGAGGTGACAGCAACTCTTGAAGTAGGTGGGGCAAAGATATCTGCAACAGTTAAGGAACCAATAGAGCCTGGTATCTTTAAAATTGGAATTAAGCCGGAAAAGGCAGGTGCTGGAAAACTTGTTTTCGACATAACAGGCGAAAATGGAAAATCACAGGTGGTTGTTGCCGACATTGCGGTATTTGATGATGAGCATGCCGCACACGAGGATGCTCATTCGAAAGAAGTTGAAAGCAGCAACGGCGTTCAGTTCTCCAAAGAAATGAGTTGGAAAGTTGATTTTGCCACAGAGGTTTGTAACCCAATGCCATTTGGCGAGGTTATCAGAACCATTGCACAGATAGAGCCGTCGCAGGGTGATGAAAAACTCGTTACTGCAAAGGCTTCTGGCGTTGTTACTTTTGCAAGACCGGGCCTTGTGGAGGGTGCTGCTGTATCTGCCGGTAGTGCTATCTTCCATATTGACGGCAGTGGTATGGCTGATAATAACTTGTCTGTCAAGTTGGCACAAGTGGAAAGCGACTACAATTACGCAAAGCAGAACCTTGAAAGAAAGAAGGAACTTGCAAAGGATAATATCGTTTCTGCAAAGGATTTGCAGGAGGCAGAGCGTTTGTTTAAATCTGCCGAGGCTGAATATAATAATCTAAACGGTCATTTTGCAGCAGGAAAGCAGGTTGTTACTGCTCCGATATCAGGTTTTGTAAAGCAATTGTTCGTTAAAAACGGCGAGTTCGTTCAGGCAGGTCAGGCTGTTGCTTCGGTATCGCAAAATAGAAATCTTTATATAACGGCAGAATTGCAACCGTCATATTATCCATTGCTTTCAAGAATTGAGTCAGCGAATTTCCGTGGATTGAATAGCGATAAAGTTTATTCTGTAAGCGAATTGGGCGGCAGACTGGTTTCTTACAGCAGAAATGTTTCTGCAGATTCACCTTTATTGCCAGTCGTTTTCCAGGTTAACAATAATATAGACCTGTTGCCAGGTTCATTTGTTGAAATGTTTATCTACACAAATAAAGCAACTAATTGCCTTGCTGTTCCTAATGGGGCATTGGTAGAGGAAATGGGTAATTTCTTTGTATTTGTGCAGTTAACTCCGGCATTCTTTGAAAAGCGTCAGGTGACAATCGGAACAACAGATGGCAAACGAGTACAGATTCTTTCTGGCGTTAAAGCAGGAGAAAGAGTTGTCAGCAAAGGAGCAGTTATGGTGAAACTTGCGCAGGCTTCAGGTAAATTGGATGCTCATTCAGGTCACGTTCATTAATAGGGAGGGCTTCTTATGAATTTTATTAATGGTATAATAAAAGTCTCCCTGAAAAACCGTTTGCTCGTGTTGCTTGGGGCTATTTTGCTGGTCATTGGCGGTGTATATTCTTCACGGAATATGGATGTCGATGTCTTTCCAGACCTTACAGCCCCAACAGTTGTTATTATGACTGATGCGCACGGAATGGCAACGGAAGAGGTTGAGCGATTGGTTACTTTCCCGATAGAAACAGCGGTTAACGGTGCAACAAATGTGCGCCGCGTCCGTTCCGCTTCCATGTACGGCTATTCTTTTGTGTGGACTGAATTTGATTGGGGTATGGATATCTTCAAAGCCCGTCAGATTGTCAGCGAAAAAATGGTTACTCTTAACGGAACTTTGCCTGAAGGCATCACTCCTGTTCTTGCTCCGCAGTCAAGCGTTATGGGTGAAATTCTCTTTATTGGCTTGCAGGCGGATACAACGTCGATGATGGAGTTGAGAACGCTTGCAGAATGGGTTATTAAGCCTGCTATCTTGGCTACTGGCGGCGTTTCGCAGGTTACAATTATCGGTGGCGACTATAAGCAGTATCAGATTCTTGCCGATCCGCAGAGGATGAACAAGTATGGAGTTTCTATTGATGACCTTGAAGCGGTTGGTAAAACATTAAGTACAAATTCTACAGGTGGCGTAGTGCGTGATTTCGGTAATGAGTTCGCTTTGCGTGGTATGGGCCGTTCAACGGATTTGGAAGAGTTGGGCTCTACGCTTGTAAAGACGCTAAACGGAAAACCTATTGTATTATCAGATGTTGCTGATGTTGTTATCGGTAGTGCTGTAAAGATGGGTTATGCTTCGCAAAATGGGCAGCCGGCAATCATTTTGTCTGTGTCAAAGCAACCGAATATCAATACGCTGAACGTTACTGAAAAGATTGAGGAGAATTTAGAGAATATCCGAAAGTCACTTCCTTCTGACATTAAGATGGATACAAAGATTTTCCGTCAGGCAGACTTTATTGAGACTTCTGTTAATAATGTTGGTAGTGCATTGCTTGAAGGTGCTATCTTCGTTATCCTTATATTGTTTATCTTCTTGAACAGTTACCGTACCACGGTTATTTCTATTATTGCCATTCCACTGTCTTTGCTCGGAACGGTTATCGTTTTATATCTTTTGGGTATGAATATCAATACGATGACCCTTGGTGGTATGTGCATTGCTATCGGCTCTCTTGTTGATGACGCGATTATTGATGTGGAAAACGTTTATAAGCGGTTGAGGCAAAACTATAAGCGCCCGAAGGAGGAGAGAACACCTGCTCTTACAATCGTCTATGAGGCTTCAAAGGAGATTCGTGCGTCAATCTTGAATGCAACGTTTATCATCATGGTTGCGTTTGTTCCGTTGTTCTTCCTATCAGGTATGGAAGGCAGAATGTTGAAGCCACTCGGTATTGCATATATCATCTCTCTATTTATGTCACTGATAGTTGCAATGACTGTAACACCGCTATTGTGCCACCTTATTTTATCTAATGACAAGTATTTGTCAAAAAATGAAAAAGACAGTTGGCTTACAAGAAAACTTTCGTCAGGTTACTATCATTCCTTGTCGTGGGTATTGGGCAAAAAGAAATTGGTTATTTCGACAACGGTGATTCTTCTCGTTGGTTCGTTTGTAACGCTCTTGTCTATGGGACAGAGTTTCTTGCCAGATTTCAATGAAGGCTCGGCAACAATCTCTGCGGTGGCAAAACCCGGAGTTTCACTTGAAGTTAACAATCAGCTTGGAAATTTGATAGAAACAGAGTTGCTGAAAATTCCTGAAGTAACGGCAACCGCACGCCGTACAGGTCGTGGCGAGTTGGACGAGCACTCACAGGCGACAAATAGTGCCGAAATCGATGTCCAATTCGTTTTGAAAGACCGTTCTCGTGATGAGGTTTTCAATGATATGCGTAAGTGTATGGCTTCTATTCCTGGCATTGCGGCAACTGTAGGTCAGCCTCTTGGACACCGTATTGACCACATGCTGTCGGGAACGAGGGCAAGTATTGCTATCAAGTTGTTTGGTACGGATATTAGCCGCATGTATATGATTGGCAACCAAATCAAGAGTGAAATAGAAGGTATTGAGGGTCTTGTTGACGTCAGTGTAGAGCAACAGACCGAGACCCCGCAGTTGCAGGTGCGTGCAAACCGTGCAGCCTTGGCTAAGTATGGCATCACGATGGAGCATTTCAATAAGTTTATCGAGTTGGCGTTTGCCGGTGTTCGCCTTTCAGACGTTTATGAAGGTCAGCGCAGTTTTGATTTGATTTTGCGTCTAAATAAGAATTATACGGAGAGTATAGAAGATGTGAAAAATGCTTTGATAGATACAGGCGACGGTGGCAAAGTGCCGTTGAGCGAGGTTGCTGAAATTGTTTCCGTAGGCGGTCCTAATACTGTTTCAAGGGAGAATGTTCAGCGTAAATTGGTCGTTTCTGCCAATGTTTCTGGTCGTGATTTGGGTAGTGCCGTTGATGATATACGCTCAAAGATTGAGGAGACTATCAAATTGCCGGAGGGTTATCGTGTTGAATATGGTGGCCAGTTTGAAAGTGCACAAAGTGCTACGCGGACGCTGGCTTTGACAACGGTTATTGCAATCTTTGTTATCTTCTTGTTGCTATATGGCGAATTTAAGAGTGCTTCACTTTCAGGTATCGTTTTGATAACATTGCCTCTTGCTCTTATCGGTGGCGTATTTGCAGTAGCGGTAACTTCTGGAGTTGTTAGTATTCCGTCGATTATCGGATTTATTACCCTCTTCGGCGTTGCAACGCGTAATGGTATATTGTTGATTTCTAAGTATAAGCACTTGCAGGAAGAAGGAGAGCCATTGCGACAGACAGTTCTTGACGGTTCTATAGACCGTTTGAATCCTATTTTGATGACGGCATTGACTTCTGCACTTGCGCTTATACCGTTGATTATCAATGGAGACAAGCCTGGTAACGAAATACAGAGTCCTATGGCGGTTGTTGTTCTTGGCGGTTTGCTCACTTCAACACTGCTTAATATCTACGTAATGCCGATTATTTACGAATGGTATGCAAAACGCAAAAACAAAAAGTAATGAGAAAGACAATATTAATCATATCGGCATTGCTTGCATTGCCGGCATTCTCGCAACAGAGTTTTGATGGCGTGTTGAAATCTGTTGAGGAGAATAATTACACACTTGCTGCTGCTAAGGAGTCTGTAAAGGCAAACAAACTTGCCAATAAGACTGGTTTGACACCCTCTGACCCGGAGGTGGAATTTGGCTATATGTGGCGCAACCTTGAGGGTGGTAATAAAAAGGCGGTTAATGTCCGTCAGGGTTTTGATTTTCCGACGCTCTATGCGCAGCGTGGCAAGTTGGCGAATATGAAAAACGATTCAGAGGATGTTTCTTATAGTGTTTCACGTATGAATATCCTTCTTGAAGCGAAAACCGTTTGCATTGAGTTGGTTAAGCAGAATGCTTTGCTACGACTATATGAAAATCAGTTGGCAAATGCTGTCGAAATTTCGCAGACTATTGAGAGAATGGACAAATCAGGAGAGGCGAATCTGCTTGATAAGAATAAGGCACAACTCAATGTTGCAACTCTTCTTTCTGAGGTTGAGGCAATCAAGTTGGAAAAGGCTCGACTGATGAAAGACCTTGTTCGCTTGAATGGCGGTAAGGAAATTACTTTCGATGTGGCGCAGTTTGAGGCTGTTGAATTGCCGTCAGATTTTGCGGAGTGGTATGCCGCTGCAGAGGCACAGAACCCGAATATCCAGTATCTCCGCAGTATGGTAGATGTAAAGGAAAGGGAGGTGAAAGTGTCGAAGCACGAATGGTTGCCGAAGTTGTCCGTTGGCTATTCTGGAGAATTTCTTGACGCAGAAAAGACGCAGGGCGTTTCGGTAGGCGTTTCTATCCCATTGTGGCAGAACAAGAACAGAATTAAGCAAGCCAAGGCAGAAGCACTGGCTGCTGAATATGCAAAAAACGATGCAGAATTGAATTTGGAGAACAGCCTTCAGACTCTTTTCGAGCGAGTAAAGGTCTTGCAGACAAGTGCGGCAAGCATAGGAAAGGCAATAGAGATGCATAATAACGAAGATTTGCTTTATAAAGCGTATAATGCAGGAGAATTGTCGTTGTTGGAGTATTTGCTCGAAGTGGAATATTACATTTCCGTTAAGACAAAACTATTGGAGACCCAGTCAGAAATGACCCAAGCCTACGCCCAACTAACAGCACACACTTTGTAAAAAGTTATTGGTAATATAAAGCAACCGTCCCCAAGCGCGAAAGCACCCAGGGACGGTTTTGCTATTACTATATCTTAGTAGATTTGGATTGTAATAGATTATCTTGTTAATATTTTCCTTTTTCGATAATTGCTTCGATGTCGGCGAGGGTGCCTTTGAAAGGACCTGCTGCCTGTAGTTTGATTGCCGACATTGCAGCGGCAAAGTGTCCTGCTTCTTCTATAGAGCAACCGTTTGCGCGCTTGTAAAGGTAGCCTGTTGAGTATGTGTCGCCACAGCCTGTTGCGTCAACAATCTTGTCGATAGGGTAGGCTGGGATTGTTGTTGCAATGCCATCGGCATAGATAACGGAGCCGTAACTGCCGAGGGTTATGCACGCTTCTTTAATGCCCCAGTCGGCGAGTTGCTTCCCAGCGTCAATTGGGTCAGTATATCCAGTAAGTGACTCAATCTCAAATTCGTTGACTTTAAGTATGTCAATATATTGCAGGTAGTCTTTCTTGTTTTTCCAATCAATGGGAACAACTTTGTCGCCCTGAACTTCTCTAAGAAAACCTTGGGCGTCAACTGAAAGGATTCCTTTTTCAGACAAAGTCTTGAATGCTTCGATTGGGAAGTCGTCTGCAAGAAGTGTTCCGAGATGGTAAATGTCTGCATCTATGTCCTGAAGTTTTTCAGCAGAAAAAGGGTCTGCCTTAGCCAGTACACGTTGTGTTCTATTGTCGTGGTTATGCCCGTACTTGTTTTCAAAAAATACGGTTTTTCTGCTTGGTATAACGGTTGCTTCAATTCCGAGTTTGCGTATTTCTTCAACCGAGCCTAATTCGCTTTCTCCAACAGATGTTACCAATTCAAAATTTTTGCCTCCGTTAAGGCTGTGCATGCCGTGGGCGAAGTAAAAAGCCGTACCGCCTGGCATATTCACCGTAATATCGGGTGTTATGATTCTGTCAAGTGTTATATGACCTATGCAACAAATTTTTTTCATGTTGCAAATTTATTACATTTTCTTTGCTTTTGGGATGTTTGGGTTCTCTTTTTGCACATATTTGCCTAAAAGTAATTATTTTATTGGTTGAGAAATTGAGAAAATTTTGTAACTTTGTGCCGTTCTTAAAAGGAATAGAGCAATGCTCTTATTGTTAAACTAATTTTAAACGACTTGGATCCAGACCCATATTTATCCGTTTTTAGTCAAATCTTGAGTACCATTGACAGTACTCAAAATCTTATTGTCACTCATCCACCAACGATAGCCAGTATAGTTGCCCTTCTCATTGCGGCTTTGGCTTTATGTGCCTCTGCTTTTGTTTCAGGTTCAGAAGTGGCGTTTTTTTCTCTGACAGACCATGATATTGAGGAGATCGATGATGAGCATAAGCAAAAGTCTATTAGAAAAGTATTGGAAAAGCCAGAGCAACTTTTGGCTACGATATTGATTACTAATAACCTGGTGAATATAAGCATCGTTATTTTGTGCAATTATGCCATGGGGCAGATGCTTGAGTTTCGTAGTGAAGTTGCCGATTTCATCTTCCAATCTGTTGTACTAACATTTATTTTGCTCCTTTTTGGGGAAATACTACCTAAATTATACTCAAACAACCATAGGTTTAAGTGGGTGAGTTTTGCAACAGATGGCGTCTTGATGATTTCAAAAATTATGTCGCCACTGGCGAAGTTAATGGCTGCAAGTACCTCGATTGTCAATAAGGTCGTAACCAAGAAATCTGATGATTTGTCGCTTGATGATTTGTCAAACGCACTTGAGATAACCGATGTTGAAGAGGGAAAGGACAAAACCATGCTTCAGGAAATATTGAAGTTTGGTGGAAAGAATGTTTCCGAGATAATGACACCCAGAATTGATGTTGTTGATATTGATTCAGATTCGTCGTTTACATCAGTACTTAAACTTATTAAGGAGACAGGATATTCCAGAATACCGGTATATCAGGGCAATCAGGATAACATAAAAGGAGTTATCTATGCCAAGGATTTGCTTCCTTATCTCGATAAAAATGATGATTTTGATTGGTTGCCTTTGGTCAGAGAACCTATAATTGTTCCAGAGGGAAGAATGATTGATGATATTTTGGAGGATTTCCGAAAAAACAAGGTTCATATTGCCATTGTTATTGATGAGTATGGTTGTACCCAAGGTATTGTTACACTTGAAGATATATTGGAGGAAATCGTTGGTGAAATCAATGACGAATACGATGAAGATGAGAAATATTTTACCCGCATATCTCCAGATACGTTTGTTTTTCAAGGCAGAACGCAGTTGAATGACTTCTACCGTATTGCTGGCATTGATGAAGACACATTCAAGGAAGTAGAGGAAGATGCCGAGACTATTGCAGGACTATTGTTGAATATCAAGCAGGATTTTCCTGTTGCAGAAGAGGTTATTGAATATGGAGGATGTGCCTTTACTGTGGAAAAAGTTGATAAACATAGAATAGAAAGCGTTAGGGTTAAGATAGAACATGGTGAAGATGGTAGCGGAGAGAAAAAATAAGGTATTGTTTATTTTTTCTTTAGCAGTTGTAGTGGTATTGTTGTCGCTGCTCTCTTGTGGTAGAGGCAGAAATTCTTCAGTACCGAGAAAAATGGCGTATCCGAGAATTGACAGGTATTATGATACCACCTATATATGTGCTTATTCCCCGCTTCAACTTTATTTGAATGAAAATGCCATTATTGAGCGTCCATCTCCAGATGGTTTTAAGGTAAGGTATGATAAATATTGTGCAACTCTTTATTGCAGTTTTTGGGAAAATCTGTCTGAGCGGGAATATGTTCGCGTCTTGTCACAAAGAAAAGAGCGAATAGTCAGAGACTGTGGAGGCATTAACCCAGAGACCTATGTTTCCGACAATGGAAACTCTGTTACAACGGTTTTTTATAGTCTTAGAGATTGCCTTACACCAGTTCATTTTCTGGCTGTTGACAGTGTCAACATTGTTTATGGAGTGGTTTCTCTTGATAAAATGGAAAATTATGACTCAATTTCCCCTATAATTGATTATCTTTGCTACGATGTGTCACATCTTGTAAAACACTTGAGATTCGAAAATTAGTTATGCGTATAGAAACTATTAACATTAACGAGAAGATAACGGTATCTTTTGGTGAGATTCCGGGTATGGTTGATTATTCAGAATCGTCATGTCTTGGACTGAGATACTTGACAACAAATGTTCGTTCAGATAACCGACGAAAAGAAGTTTTTGCTACCAATGTCCTTATACATGAATTGTTTGGAGATAACTGCTATTTGAAGCATAAGGCAAATGGCGTTCCATATCTTGAATCAGAAAATAGTGCTGTTCCGCAGATTAGTTTGTCTCATTGCCGAGACCTTGTTGCCGTTGCATATAGTCAGGATTCGGTTGGTGTTGATGTTGAGGAGATAAGCGATAGGGTTATGCGAGTCAGAGAGCGAGTTCAGAGCCTTGAGGAGCAGCGTTATACAGGGCATTCCCTTATCGTTAACACAATAGTGTGGACTGCTAAGGAGGCTATGTTCAAAGTTGTTCCAGAAGAAGGTGTTGATTTTGCGAAAGACCTTGTTCTTGAATTGAAAGATGTTTCACCAAAGAAACAAATCAATGAATTTAGTGCCGTTGCATACGGTAGAAAGTATAAAGTCATTTCGCGTTTGCTTGATGACCGAGTGTTGACAGTTGCTTTTCTTGACGAATAAAAAATCAGATATAATGAAAAAATTAGCAATTACCCTTTTGTTGGCAATGACTGTGTATTTCGTGTCAGATGCCTGCACCAGTTTAATAGTTGGTAAAAAAGCGTCAACTGACGGATCTACCATGATTACATATAATGCAGACGCTTATGTGCTTTATGGCTATTTGCGTCACCAGCCGGCTGCTGACCATCCGAAAGGTTCTATGCTTGAAGTTGTTGAGTGGGATACAAACAAGCCACTTGGAAAGATTGAGCAGGTGCGTCATACGTATGCCACTATTGGCAATATGAATGAGCATCAGTTGGCTATTACAGAATCGACATGGGAGTCACGACCAGAATTGGCTGATACAACAGGTATCATTGATTACGGTTCGTTGATATATATAACTTTGCAGCGAGCAAAGACAGCACGCGAGGCTATCGACGTTATGACCGGCTTGGTAGAAAAGTACGGTTATTACAGTGGCGGAGAGTCATTCTCTATTGCTGATCCTAACGAGGCTTGGGTTCTTGAAATGAGTCCAAAGGGTGTTGGAAATAAGGGAGCCGTTTGGGTTGCTATCAGAATTCCAGACGACTGCATAAGCGGTCATGCTAACCAGGCAAGAATCCATAAGATTCCTTTCGGAGACAAGGAAAACTGCAAATATTCAAAAGATGTAGTTTCTTTTGCTCGTGAAAAAGGATATTTTACGGGTAAAGATGAAGATTTCAGTTTCTCAAAGGCTTATGCGGTAAGTGATTATCTTGCGTTCAGAGGTTGTGACGGTCGCGTATGGTCATACTTCAACAAGTTCTCACAGGGAATGGATAAGTATTTGCCATTTATAAAAGCCCAGGGTGGAGAGGTGATGCCATTATATGTTAAACCGACCAAAAAGTTGAGTGTTAGGGACTTGCAAGGGGCGATGCGTGACCATTTCGAGGGAACGGAATTTGATATGACAAATGACCCTGGCAAGGGTTCTTGGGATTCTCCTTACCGTTATGCTCCGTTGATTTGGAAACAGGATTCGGTAGAATATTTCCACGAAAGACCGATTTCAACGATGCAGACAGGCTTCACTCTTGTTGCTCAAATGAGAAACTGGATGCCTGATTGTGTTGGAGGTATCTTATGGTTTGGCGTTGATGATTCAAAGATGGCTGTCTATAATCCTATTTATTGCTGTTCAACACGCGTTCCTGACTGTTTTAAAGAAGAAAAGGCAGACTTATATACTTTCTCTTGGGAATCAACTTTCTGGGTGAATAATTTTGTTGCAAATCAGGCGTATAACCGCTTTTCTTTGATATATCCTGACATTAAAAAGGTGCAAGATGAGATTGAAAGCAGTTATGAGCAGTCAACAAAGACAATAGAGGCAAAGGCAGTTGAAGCGTATAAAAAATCTCCTAAAGCGGCAATTGAAATGCTTACAGACTATAGCGACAGCGTTTCAATGGCTGCTCACGAAAGGTACCGCAAATTAGGAGAATATCTTTTCGTTAAGAATCTTGACGGTCGCGTGAAGAAAGAAAAGAACGGTAAGTTTGAACGTAATGAGTATGGTTACCCTGTTGGACCAGAGCAACCAGGCTATTCAAAGGACTACTATGATAGAATTGTAAAAGCCCGTGGTGACCATTTCCGTTTTATTGACGTGAAAAAATAACTATATTAAAAAAATGTTTTATATATAGTTGCTAATGTGATAAATAGTGATTATTTTAGCAAAAAAATAAATATGAATCAATACTATTATATAGGTCCCAATAATCAGCAAATGGGTCCGATGCCAGGGGAAGAATTAGTAGGCATTATAAATATGGACACAATGGTTTGGGCTCCGGGAATGGCTAATTGGATGCCAGCGAAAAATGTACCAGAGTTAGCGGAAGCGCTTGCGATGAAACAACAGCAGCAAGCACCACAACCTCCTTTTGTTGGTGCAGCACCGAATGTTCCCCCTTATCAGGGTCAGCATATTCCTTATGGCGGACCTGCTCAACCCCAGGGACAGTATGGTTATGCTCAGCAGAACCAGTATCAGAATAATTTCAATGGCGGAATGCCACCAAGACCTGAAAATTATTTGGTTTGGGCTATTCTCACTATCGTTTGCTGTTGCTGGCCACTGGGTATTGTTGCCGTCGTATATGCTTCAAAGGTTAACGGCCTTTATGACCAAGGACAGTATGAAGAAGCAAAGAAGGCTTCAGATAATGCAAAAACGTGGACAATAGTATCTGCTGTTTTAGGCTTTGTCGCAACTGGTGTAGCATTTTTTGCAGGTATGCTTGATGGATTTATCTCCGCTTTTTAATTTAGATTATGGCAAAATATTATTACATCGATTCCAATAAGCAGAAGGCAGGTCCGCTTTCTGTTGAAGAACTTATCAATCTCGGTATCGTTCGGGAAACGCCTGTATGGACAGAAGGGATGGTTAATTGGACTCAGGCAGGTAGCGTTCCAGACTTTAAAGAGCAGTTCGATAAGGTACCGCCATATTTTGAACCGAATAAGGGATTTAATAATAATTGCCAGAATTTCCGTCCTGCAGCGGAACCTCCATTTAAGAAGCCAGACAATTGGCTCGTGTGGTCAATTCTTTGCACATTACTATGCAGTCAGATATTTGGCATTGTTGGTATTGTCTTTGCATGTCAGGTAGATAGCGCATGGAATGCGGGTAGATATGAAGAGGCGCGCTCTAATGCCAAGAAGGCGAAATTGTTTACTTTGATTGGTATGGGATTGTCGCTGCTTATGCTAATTATAGCATTTGTTGTCTATTTCGGTTCGATAATTGCCTTGTTCGGATTAGGCGCTGCTGCATCAAATGGAGCCATTATTTAAAAAACATAAAAAGAGAATCATATATGCAGTCATTGCCGTTTTGGCAGTGACTGCTCTTTGCTTATATTCCTATTTCGTGGACACCAGAGAATTGGCATTTGCCCCAAAGTGTGTCTTTTACCAGATAACTGGTTTTAAATGTCCGGGATGCGGAACGCAAAGGGCATTGCATGAACTTGCTCATGCAAATTTCCATGGGGTTATAAAGTATAATTCATTGTTGCTTTTGGGGGTTCCTTATCTTATCTTGCTTTTCTATATGCAGTTCTTTGGAGGAAAGGAAAGGTTTCCAAAGTTTTATAATTATGTGTCAGGAAGGAATGCAACACTGGTAGTTTTGGTTATCGTTATTGCATACTGGATCTTGCGAAATATATTTGGCTTTTAGAAGAGTAGGGAATCTTGTGCTGGTTTGGGTTAAATCAGTTCCAAAATCTTATCCGTTTCGCCAGGTTGTAGCCATACCATTAACTGGTCCTTGGCATACCATGTAAGTTGCTTTTTTGCATATACCCTTGTATTTTTCTGTATTCTCGCAACGGCAGTGTCAAAATCCATTGTTCCGTCCATCCAAGCAAACATTTCTTTATATCCAACAGTGTTGAGAGAGTTAAGATGGCGTAGGTGATAAACGCTTTTAGCCTCTTCAACCAATCCGTTTTCTACCATTTTCTCAACTCGTAGGTTTATTCTGTTGAAAAGTTCTTCGCGGGGAAGATTAATTCCCGTTTTGATAATACGGAACGGTCTTTGCTTAACGGTATTAGTCCGTAGTGAAGTATATGTTGTCCCTGCTTGTCGGCAGATTTCTATTGCGTGGATAACGCGTTTCATGTTCTTAAGGTCAACGATGCTATAATGTTCCGGGTCGAGGGCTTTTAGTATTTCTCTCATTTCGTCATCGCCCTTTTCGTGCCATTCATCGTATGTCGCTTGGCGGATTTCGTCGCTAATGGTCGGAATATTGTCAATGCCCTTGCATACAGCATCGATATACATCATTGAGCCTCCGCACATAACGGCAAAGTCGCTTTTTTCGAAAAGACTTGGTAGCAGGTTAATTGCGTCTTCTTCAAATTGAGCGGCGCTGTAGTATTGGTCAAGGTCGAAAATGCCGACAAAATGATGCTTGACCGTGTCTAACTGCTCTGTTGTTGGAGCAGCCGTACCGATAGGGATTCCGCGATAGATTTGGCGGGAGTCGGCAGAAATGATTTCCGCATTTAACTTAAGGGCCAAATCTATCGCAGTATCTGTTTTCCCGGAGCCCGTAGGGCCGGTTATTACTATCAGTGTTTTCTCTGCCACTATTTTTCAGCAACAAGTTTACAGATTTCAACTACAACGTCGGTAGCCTTTTCCATTGATTGTACTGGAACATACTCGAATCGTCCGTGAAAATTCAGTCCTCCAGCGAAAATATTCGGGCATGGAAGGCCTTTAAATGAAAGTTGGGCTCCGTCAGTACCGCCACGGATAGGTTGCACTTTTGGTGTTATGTCTGAGTTCAACATTGCTTGCTTTGCAATGTCAATGATATACATAACCGGCTCGATTTTTTCACGCATGTTATAGTATTGGTCCTTTATCTCTATAGAGGCACAGCCAGGAAATTCGTGGTTGATTTTTCTTACAAGATGCTCAAGTTCTTTTTTTCTGCGTCCGAAGCGGTCCATATCGTGGTCGCGGATAATGTAAGTCAATGTTGTTTCTTCAACAGTTCCTTCAAATCCAACGAGGTGGTAGAAACCTTCGTATTCTTCAGTATGTTCAGGAGTTTCCCAGCGCGGAAGCATGATAGAGAATTGGTTTGCAATTCTGATTGAGTTAATCATTTTGTGCTTAGCATATCCAGGATGAACGTTTCTGCCCTTGAAAGTAACTTTGGCAGCAGCAGCGTTGAAGTTTTCGTATTCAAGTTCGCCAATAGCACCTCCGTCCATAGTATATGCGAAATCTGCGCCGAAATGCTCAACGTCGAATTTGTGAGCACCAAGACCGATTTCTTCGTCAGGGTTAAAGCCTACTCTTATTTTGCCGTGCTTGATTTCCGGGTGAGCGATAAGAAACTCCATCGCAGTGATGATTTCGGCAACGCCTGCCTTGTCGTCAGCACCGAGGAGGGTTTTACCGTCGGTAACAACGATGTCCTGACCAACGTAGTCTTTCAATTCAGGAAAATCTTTTTGAGAAAGGACAACACCGTTTTCCGCATCAAGGGTGATGTCGCCACCATCGTAGTTCTTAACGATACGAGGGTTTACGTGGCGACCTGACATATCGGGAGAAGTATCGAGATGCGCTATAAATCCTACTGTAGGAACTTCTTTGTCGATATTGGAAGGAAGGGTTGCCATAAGGTAACCGTTTTCATCAAGAGAGATGTCTTCCAATCCTATTTTTTTCAACTCTTTTTCCAATGCTTGTGCAAAAATCATCTGACCTGGAGTTGATGGAGTCAGGTTAGTCAATTCGTCGCTTTGAGTATCAAATTTGGTGTAACTCAAAAATCTGTCTAAGACATTCATATTGGTTGGTTTTATTGTTTCTCTGTTGTTTGATACGCTTATTTGCTTATTTATCTACAAAGTTATAACAAAATCCTCAAATGTCGTTTATTATAGTAATAAAAAAGAAGTTTGGCATTTAGAGCAAACTTTTAATGCAGAAAATGGGGTTGCAAATTTTTGTATGCAACCCCATTTGATTAATTTGTATAGTTGTTAGTTTTGTTGCTTTGGTTTCGGGAAGATTGAGGCAGAAGTGCTAATAGTGTGCATAACGCCCTTGAAGTTGCACTTGTACGCAGACGACAATTCTGTGCCGTTTTTACTAACCTTGATGTCGATGTCAGTAAAAGCAAATTGTTCGTATGGCTTGTCTCCAATTTCAGGAATTGCATTGCTTGTTGAGATAGTGTATCCTCCTTCAGAAGGAACAACTGGCAAGTTCTTAACTTCCATAGTCATAGCAGGCATACCTTCAGCGAATTTGGCATTTCTGATAGTCATAGTAGCAGTTTTTGAGTCTGTCAACTTTAGTGTTACTGTAGCATCACTGTTGAAGCTTTTGCCGTTTGCTGGAGTTGTAATGGTAGTTCCGTAGAAATTGGCATCTTTTCCAACAACAGAAACTTTGTATCGTCCGTCAACTTTATAAGAAATTTCGAAAATGTAGTTTTCTTGAAGAAAGCCTTGTACCTCAGTGTAATATGCGAAAATTTTACCCTCAAGGTCTGTCAGTTTACGGTCGTTGCCACTTTCTAAAAATACTTCTCCCGGAACTTTGAACTTATATCCTCCGTTTTCGTCAAAACTTAATTCAATGTTTTTGATTGAAAACATAACAGGACTGAGATCGTTGCGGAGGCTTACATTCATTCGCATGTCGAATAATAAGTTTGTAAAGTCAATCTTCAAGTCATAGTTTCCAGCGGTAAGGGCTTTAGTGTTGTCTGACTCGTCACTAACTGAGTTGTAGCAAGTGAATCCTGTGTTTACAACATACTTTGGGTCTTCGCTGTTAGAGCAAGAGATAATGGCGAAAGCCAATACGATTAATGTTAGTAGTTTTTTCATTTTTTTATTTGTGTTTAAATGTTTATTTTAATTGTTGCTCCAAATCTTGCGGGCTTTCCTCTTTGTAGAAATTCGTGCTTTATAGAAACGAAGTAAAATGTTGAATACTGCGTCCCTGTGATGTTTTTTGCCCATATTTGAAGAGAAGCTTTTTCAGCGCTTAGTTTGATTCCTGCATTTAGCAAAGCGTAAAAATTCTGATGAAGACTGTTTTTTTCATTCCAGTATATTTTTCCAGCGCATGTGGTGCTTGCGTCAAATGTTATGTATTTAAGATACCCGTCCCCAAGTCTAAGTGAATAGGCGGCACTGGCGTTTAGAGTATTCATGGGAGCATGAGGAACGAATTTTCCAGAATAGTTGTTTTGCCCATCGTTAAAGTTGATGAATTTAGCATTGGTGTATCCGTAACTTGCGTTGATTGTTAATCTGTTGACAGGCCTTGCGGTAACAGATATTTCCGCACCTATGCTTCTTGATTTTCCTGCATTTGCCATGATTCTTCCTGTTGTTGTCCCTTCAGGGAATACTGTCAGTTGCTGGTCTCTGCAATCGATATAGAATGCTGCTGCTTCTGTTTGAATTTTGCCGTCGGCAAGGGAGATGTGCCCGCCAATTTCATAGTTCCAACTTTTTTCCGGTTTGTATCCTATTATTTCGTTGATTGTATATAGTTTGTCAATACCCATTTCGTTCATCAGTTCCTGTTGCAAAACGTCGGAGAACATTTGTGTGTTGAATCCGCCTGCCTTATATCCTTTGCTGAGACTTGCAAAGAGGTGGCAGTTGCTGTTTATTTTGTAAAAAACAGAAATTTTAGGTAAAAGTTCATTGAAACTTTTTGAGAGGGAACCTTTCGTGTGGATGTTAATTTCTTTGTGCTTGTATATCTCTTTGGAGTTCTCTGTTACGTGGAATATTGTGTAGTTTGTGTTGCAGTCGCTGTTATAGTTGAGTTTTGTATGTTCATGGTCGATGCGGAGGCCTGCTGTTAGAGTAAACTTGTCAATGTCAATGCTTATTTCTCCGTATGCGGCAAGTCCGTAAGACGGCATTTTGAATTTAGATCCGAGTACGAAACTATTAGAGTCCCATTCAATAGGGTATATCGGATTCATTTCGTTAGGTTTTTTTATTATAAGTTCCTCGATGCCTGTTTGCTTGAATGTAACAGGAGCGTCCATTTCAGTTCTTTTGAAAAAACCGAAAGCACCAGTAAGCCATTTGATTTTCTTGTTTCCGTTGCTTTTAATGATTAGGTCTTGAGTAATTCCGTGCTCCTTTTTTTTCTGTGTTAGGGTAAAGTACGGTTGCGGAAGAAAGTCTTGGTCGAGTGTCATATTGTCGTTGAGGAACTGGTAACTGGTAATGCTCGAGATAGAAACATCTTCCAGATTTGCCTTTATTGTCAGACCGTCGAGAATGGAAGTGCGACGATAGAAGCACGTGTCGTTATATGCTATCTCACCTGTTTTTACATATTCGTAAGCGTATCCGCCTTGGCGGACTACTGTTGAACTTGCTGCATTTTCTATTGCAATGTTTTCTTTTGGTTTCCATATAGTTTTTAGGCTTATGCGTCCAGAATTTTCCTTGTCGCAATTTTCTCCGTTGAAGTTGTTTTTAAAGAATCCGCTGCCGTGTCGGTACGTAATTGTTGCACCTAAGCCAAACTGTTCGCTTGTCTTGTTATAGTATCCTATGTTGGCATTTATGGAATTTCCGTTGCCGTATCCGAGTGATATTCTCGTGCCTTGATAATCGAAAGGTGATATGGTTTGAACGTTGATTACTCCGCCCATTGTGTTTCTTCCGTACAGAGTGCTTTGAGGCCCTCTGGCTATCTCCATTGTTTCGATGTCTGAGATGTCAAAGTCATAGTTATCTTTGTTCAGTAAAGGAATGTTATCAATATTCATTCCAACGACTGGCTGGTCTATTCTTGCTCCAATGCCACGTACGTAAATGGATGAAGTTATTCTTGAGCCGTAGTCTGGAATGTAGAAGTTAGGTGCTATTGCAGTTGCATCCTTTGCCGATAGAATGCCGAGTCTTTCTGCTGTGCTTCTGTCTATTAAAGTTTTAGCCCTTGCCTTGCTTTCGGTAGCCGTTGATTTGATTGCTGTTACGTTTATTTCTTTCAGGAATAGGGTATCAGAACCTATTGAACCTTTGGATAGAAACGGAATTGTTGCCAATATGATAACAAAATATATTCTCACTTTTTTTTGCCTGCAAAGTAATTGCATTTTTTTGTAATGGGCAATCACTATTTGTTGTGATTTTGGCATTATTCAACCAGAAATATTAAAACTTTTGAATTATTAACTTTTTAGTATTTTTATTATTATTTTTAAAATGGCGGGTAAAAAAAACATTGTCAATTGGCGGAAATCCGCCGAAATTTGCTATATTTGCAACGAATTTTATATGTTGCATAGGGTATGAAATGTAACCTGCTACTTGTGAGACGGTTATATGTCAGCCTTGCGTTATTTGAATAAATATTTTAAGTAATTACATACATGGTTTTATCAATTTTTGGTATTCAAAGTACAACGACGGCATTGGTCGCAGCTATTTCCGGGTTGGCATTAGTTTTTCTTGGATTGTGGTTAGCTGGCTTGATAGGCCCTCGTTCGTATGCTCCTCAAAAAAGTGAGGCTTACGAGTGCGGTATCCCTACGCGAGGTGAGAGTATGGTTCAATTCAAGGTTGGATATTATTTGTTTGCTATCCTTTTCTTGATGTTTGATGTTGAAACTGTATTCTTGTTCCCTTGGGCGGTTATAGCCAAGAGTATGGGAACTGCATCAATTATGGCTGTTGCTGTGTTTATGGGTGTTTTGATTTTAGGTCTTGCTTACGCATGGAAGAAAGGAGCGTTGGAATGGAAGTAAAGATAAAAGGAATGAAGAGGGAGGACTTCAACGATAATGAGTACATCGATAATCTCGTTGAAGAACTTAAATCCAACGGTCAGAATGTTGTTGTCGGCAAATTGGACCAGTTGATAAACTGGGGTCGCTCTAATTCTTTGTGGCCATTGACATTCGCAACAAGTTGCTGCGGTATTGAATTTATCAGTCTTGGTGCTGCACGTTACGATATGGCTCGCTTTGGTTTTGAGGTGGCTCGTTCAAGCCCACGTCAGGCTGACTTTATGATGGTAGCAGGTACAATCGTTCATCGAATGGCTCCAGTATTCCGCCGTCTTTATGAGCAACTTGCAGAACCGAAATATGTTATCGCAGTAGGTGGTTGCGCAATTTCAGGAGGACCATTCCGAAACTCTTATCACGTTGTAAAGGGTATTGACACTGTCGTTCCTGTTGATGTGTTCATTCCTGGTTGCCCTCCAAGACCAGAGGCAATGTTTTATGGAATGATGCAATTGCAGAGAAAGGTCAAAGTGGAAAGATTCTTTGGTGGAGTTAACAGAAAGAAAACGCGTGAGGATTTCTTCAGAGAAAATCCGGGTATCGCTGAAAGAGAACATGTTCAAGAATAATTTTGTAAATTATGGCTGATATTAAAGATACTATTAAAAATATATGTCCTGAAGTCGTATTCGAGGAAAATGAGGTATTGACAGTTGCTGTCCCTGACAAATGCTGGCATAATGTGGCTGTAGCTATCAAGGAGGCTGGCTATGAATGGCTTACTGCTCTTATTGGAGAGGACTTTGGAGAAGCACTTGGATGTGTTTATTACTTTACCTCTGTAAAAGATAACTCTAAACTTTCTGCAATTGTTAAGACTGAGGACCGTGAGAATCCGATGATTCACTCTGTCTCAGATTTGTGGAAAGACGCTTTGCTTGAAGAACGTGAGGTTTATGACTTCTACGGTATCAAGTTTATCAACCACCCTGATATGCGCAGACTTTTCTTGCGTAATGACTGGGTGGGTTTCCCATTGAGAAAAGATTACGACGAATCAGAAGAGTTGAACCCTGTTCGCCTTTATCACGAAGAGGTTGACGATTCATCTGTTACTTATGTCGAGGATGAAAACGGCAAGGTCTCTGCAAAGAAGGTTGACGTGTTCACTTCTGACGAATTTGTTGTCAATATAGGTCCGCAGCACCCTGCTACTCACGGTGTGTTAAGGTTCAGAACTTCACTTGACGGTGAGGAAATTAAGAAAATAGACCTTGTATGTGGTTATATCCATAGAGGTATTGAAAAACTTTCAGAGAAGTTGACTTATGCTCAAAGCACTCACTTCTTTGATAGAATGGACTACTTCTCTGCTTTGCCAAACGAGCACTGTCTTTGCATGTGCGTGGAAAAGGCTCTCGGTATTGAGGTTCCACGCAGAGCGCAGGTTATCCGCGTTATGGTTGACGAATTGTCGCGTATTGCATCTCACTTGCTCTTCTTCGGAACTTACTGTATGGACCTTGGTGCAACAACAGCGCTTTTCTACGGTTTGAGAGAAAGAGAGACTATCCTAGATATCCTTGAGGAAACTTGCGGTGCGAGAATGTCGTTTAACTATGATGTTATCGGTGGTGTTCGCGAAGATATTCATCCGAATTTCGTTCAACGCGTTAAGGACTTTATCCCAGTAATGTATAAGGCGTTGAAGGAGTATCACACACTTGTTACCGGTAACGTTATCTTCAAGAACCGCTTGATTGGCGTTGGTATGCTTAGCAAGGAAGACGCTATCTCTTACGGCGTTGCAGGTCCTTCTGGACGTGCATCAGGCTGGGCTTGTGATATCCGTAAGGTTAATCCTTACTCAATTTATAGCGAACTCGACTTTGAGGAAGTTATCATGACTGGTTGTGATTCTTTCGACAGATACCTTGTCCGTATGAAAGAAATTGAGCAATCGCTTAAGATTCTTGAGCAATTGGTTGACAATATCCCAGAAGGCGAATACTGTGCGAAAGTTCCTAAAATTATCAAGTTGCCTGTTGGCCACTGGTATCAGGAAGTTGAGGCATGTCGAGGTGCATTCGGTGTTTATATCGACAGTAAGGGAGAAAAGACTCCTTATAGAATGAAGGTAAATGGAACATGCTTGCGACTTGCTGGCGTTGTTGATCATCTTACACGCGGTTCTAAGATTGCTGACTTGATTACAATTGGCGGTTCTTTGGACTATGTTGTTCCTGATATTGACAGATAATTAATAGAGTAATAATAAGAAAAAATATAATTATGTTTGACTTCAGTATAGTCACAAGTTGGTTCGATTCGTTGCTTAATGGCTTTTTGCCTGTTTGGGCAACAACTATTATAGAATGTCTTATCATTGGAATAGGCTTGATATTGGTTTATGCCCTTCTTGCACTATTCTATATCTATTATGAGCGTAAATTCTGCGGTGCTATCCAATGCCGTATCGGTCCTAATCGTGTAGGACCTATGGGATTGCTCCAGAGTTTTGCTGATATGTTCAAGATGCTTATCAAAGAGTTGATTCCTATTAATCATATCGACAAGTTCCTTTTCGGTCTTGCTCCGTACCTCGTTGTTGGTGCATCATTGACAGCGTTTGCAGTGCTTCCTTGGGGTAATGGTTTGCAGATTGTCGATTTTAATATCGGTATCTTCTTCTTAATCGCTGTTTCTTCAATCGGCGTTCTTGGTATTTTGTTGGCAGGTTGGTCTTCAAATAACAAGTTCACTCTTATTGGTGCAATGCGAAGCGGTGCACAAATGGTAAGTTACGAGTTGTCAATAGGTTTGTCTATTATGACAATGGTATTGCTTGCTGGAACGATGTCGATTACAGGCATTGTAGAAGGTCAGAAAGACTTGTGGTTCATCTTCCAAGGTCACTTGCCAGCTCTTATTGCGTTCCTTGTATATATGGTAGCAGGTACAGCGGAAACAAACCGTGGTCCGTTCGACTTGCCAGAGGCTGAGTCGGAATTGACAGCAGGTTACCATACAGAGTATTCTGGTCTGCATTTTGGTTACTTCTACCTTGCCGAATATTTGAATATGTTTATTGTAGCAGGTGTTGCGTCTCTTCTTTTCTTTGGAGGTTGGATGCCTCTTCATATCCCTGGATGGGATGCCTTCAATGAGGTTATGGACTATATTCCGTCTGTTATCTGGTTCGTTGGCAAGGCAGTTGCACTTTCTGCAATTATTATGTGGTTCAAATGGACTTTCCCTCGCTTGCGTATCGACCAGTTGCTCGCATTTGAGTGGAAATATCTTTTACCGCTGAATTTATTAAACCTTATTGTGATGTTGATTGTTGTAGCATTTGGATTGCACTTCTAATCAATTATAATAAATCACATTTTAAGTAATATAATATGAGCGAGAAGTTAGGAAAGATAGCACAGGTGATTGGTCCTGTCGTTGACGTATCTTTCGAAGTTGAAAAAAACGATTTGCCTCCGATATATACTTCCCTGAAGGTTGTCAGAGAAGATAATTCGGAGTTGATGCTCGAAGTTGAGCAGCACATCGGTGAGCATACAGTTCGTTGCGTAGCGATGGACTCTACCGATGGCTTGCGTCGCGGAATGAGTGTTGTCAATCTCGGTCAACCTATTGCAGTCCCTACAGGTGAACAAGTAAAAGGTCGTTTGCTGAACGTTATCGGCAATCCAATTGACCACTTGCCAGACCTTAAGGATGAAAATAAAAGACCTATTCACCAACCTGCTCCAAAATTTGAAGACTTGTCTATCGGGTCTGAGATTCTTTACACCGGTATTAAAGTGATTGACTTGTTGGAACCTTATTCAAAAGGTGGTAAAATCGGTTTGTTCGGTGGTGCTGGTGTTGGTAAAACAGTTTTGATTATGGAGCTTATCAACAACATCGCCAAGGGACACAATGGTTTCTCCGTATTTACTGGTGTTGGAGAGCGTACTCGTGAGGGCAATGATCTTCTGAGGGAAATGCTTGAGAGCGGTGTCATCAAATATGGTGACAAATTTATGAAAGGACTTGAAAAGGGGCAGTGGAACCTTGATGACGTTGACATGGAAGAGGTTGCTAAGTCGCAAAGTACCCTTGTGTTTGGTCAGATGAACGAACCTCCTGGTGCTCGTCTTCGTGTTGCTCTTTCTGGATTGACCGTTGCAGAGCAGTTCCGTGACCAAGACGGTGGAGGTAAGGATATCTTGCTATTTATCGACAACATTTTCCGTTTCACACAGGCTGGTTCTGAGGTGTCTGCGTTGTTGGGCCGAATGCCTTCGGCCGTTGGATACCAACCGACACTTGCTTCTGAAATGGGTGCATTGCAGGAGAGAATCACTTCTACCAAGCAGGGTTCCATCACTTCAGTGCAAGCTATTTATGTGCCTGCCGATGACTTGACAGACCCGGCTCCAGCAACGACCTTCAACTTCCTTGATGCTACGACAGTATTGAGCCGTAAAATATCAGAGTTGGGTATCTATCCTGCTGTTGACCCGTTGGAGTCTTCTTCTCGTATCCTTGACCCGAATATTATCGGTGAAGAGCATTACAATGTTGCACAGGCTGTTAAGCAGCTTCTTCAAAAGTATAACGAATTGCAGGATATCATTGCAATTCTTGGTGTTGATGAGTTGTCTGACGAAGATAAACTTGTTGTCGCTCGTGCTCGCCGTGCGCAGAGATTTTTGTCGCAGCCGTTCCACGTTGCTGAGCAGTTTACTGGCCTTCCAGGCGTTATGGTTCCGCTAAGCGAAACTATCCGTGGCTTCAAGATGATTCTCAATGGCGAACTTGACGAATATCCGGAACAGGCGTTCCTGAACGTTGGCACTATTGATGAAGCAATCGAGAAAGGCAAGAAAATGCTTGCTGAGGTTCAAAATTAACAGATTATTTAATAATGACACTAAAAGTAATTTCAGCGGAAAAAATCCTGTTCAGCGGCGAGGTGGAATTAGTCACTTTGCCGGGAGAGATGGGAGAGTTCACAGTTCTGCATAATCACGCATCGCTTGTTTCTGCTCTTGTTCCTGGTGTTATCACTTATGATGACAAATCAGCAGAGCGAAAGACCATCTCCATTGACGGAGGTATTGTCGATGTTGATAATAATGTAGTGTCAGTATGTGTATATTAGTATGAAAAAAGTACTTGCCATATTATTTTTAGTAATTGCTGCAGTGGCATCTCCATTTACGGCAGTTGCCTCATCATCAGAAGGCGGGGAAGTGAATCCGAAGGAAATCATTTTCCATCACTTGGGTGATGTGTATGGGTGGGAAGTGCCTTTTTCGCACGATAAACGTATCCCACTGCCGATTATTGTTAATGACAATAGCGGTAACTGGCATATTTTCAGTTCAAATGAATTGAACGATGGTAAGGCTTTTGTTGACGGAAACGCTACTTTTACAATAAGCCATGGCGAAGAATATAACGGTAAGGTCGTTCAAGTTCTTGACGGCGGAGAGGTTTACAGACCTGTTGACCTCTCGATTACAAAAAATGTTTTCGCATTGTTTATAACAGCGTTTTTGTTGATTATGGTTACTTTCTGGCTCGTAAGATTCTATAAGAAGAATGGCTTTAAGGCTCCGAGAAAAGGGTTGGGCTTCTTTGAAATGCTTGTTTCGTTCATATACGACGGCGTTATTAAGAACACACTTGGAGAAAAGGCACCTAAATTTGCGGGTTACCTTCTTACTGTCTTTTTCCTCATTTTCTTTATGAATTTAATGGGCTTGATTGTTATCTTCCCTGGTGGAGCGAACCTTACTGGAAATATCGCTGTTACTATGGTGCTTGCACTTTGTACCTTTATCATAACAAATGTTAAGGGAAACAAACATTATTGGAAGGATATCTTCTGGCCAGATGTGCCACTATGGTTGAAGTTCCCATTGCCTATCATGCCGATGATTGAATTATTCGGTATATTTACAAAACCGGCTGCGCTTTGCGTCCGTCTGTTTGCGAATATGATGGGAGGACACATGATTGTTTTGGTCTTCACGCTGTTGATATTCATCTTTGCTAAATTTGGTGCTGCTGTTTTGACAACGACGACCGTAGTATCAATTGCATTCTCTTTATTTATGCTCTTGCTTGATGTCCTTGTTAGTTTTATCCAGGCATACGTGTTTACAATGTTGTCAACACTGTTTATTTCATTTGCTGTAACAGAAGAGCATTCTGAAGAGCACGCATAAAAACGATTATAAGAAACAATAAAAAAATAACCATTTAAAATTAATAATTATGTTAGGAATGATTTTAGCACAAGCAGCAGAGACAATGATGTCTTTGGGTATTGATAAGCTCGGTGCATGTTTAGGTGCTGCAATTGCTGCTATCGGTGCAGGTATCGGTATCGGTAAAATCGGTGCAGCCGCAATGGAGGCTATCGCACGTCAACCGGAATCTGCCGGCGACATTCGTAGCAACATGATTGTAATTGCTGCTTTGATTGAAGGTGTTGCACTATTCGGTGTTATCGTCTGCGTTCTTTCTCTATTTATCTAATCTAAGGATTGTCGGAGATGGAATTGTTCACGCCTGATTTCGGCTTGGTGTTCTGGATGTTCTTAGTGGTATTGCTGCTATGTATTATCCTCGGTAAATTTGCATGGCCTGTTATCATCAAAATGATGCAGGGCCGTGCAGACCTTATCGACAATGGCGTAGCGTATGCTCAGGAAGCAAAGGAACACTTGGATAATGCGAAGGCTGAGGCGGACAAGTATATCCAAGAGGCTAAACGTCAGCAGTCTGAAATCCTTAGAGAAGCCGCTAAAATGAAGTCTCAAATTGTTGAGGAAGCCCGTGAGGCTGCTTCTGTAGAGGCTAAAAAGGTTATGGATGCAGCAAGGCTTTCCATTGAGCAGGAGCGCAAGGAAGCCCAGATGCAGATTCGTAATGAGGTAAGCGATTTCTCTATCAGAATTGCAGAGAGTATTCTCCGTGAGAAAATGTCTGACAGCAAAGCCCAGTCTCAGCTGGTTGACAAACTTCTTAGTGAGATTGAGTCTAAAAACTAATTGTTATGAACGAAGGATTGATACCAAACCGATACGCAAAAGCGCTTTTTAAGTTTGCTGCTGAAAGTGGCAATGTAGAGGAGGTTTATTCACAAACCATCTCTCTTGTGAACAGTTTTGAGTCGGTTGACGGTATGGTTTCCGCTATTGAGAACCCTTTCTTGCCTCTCGAAAAGAAGGTAAGGTTTCTTGAAACGGCTTCCGGAGCTCCTAAAGATGGAACGCTTACCAAGTTCTTTAGACTCGTCTTTAGCCATGGCAGAGAGAATATGATGCTTCAGATGGCTCTCTCTTATGGCAAATTGTTTCGTGAGGATAGGGGAATTTCGCAGGTGGTGATAACGACCGCAGCGAAATTATCCCAGGATGCTGTTAAGAAGATTAAGGCATCTGTCCAATCTTGTGTAGGCTCTAAGACTTTGGAGTTTAAGGAAACAGTAAACCCGGAACTAATTGGTGGCTTTACTGTGAAAATTGACTCGCAATTATTAGATGCTTCAGTCAGCAGTGAATTAAGAAATTTGCGTTTAAAACTTTTATCAAATAAATAAAATGATTGATCCAAGTGAGATTTCCGATATTCTGAAACAGCAACTTGCAGGGATGAATTCTGAGGTTGCGTTTGAAGAGGTCGGCACAGTCCTAAACGTTGGCGACGGTGTTGCCCACGTGTATGGGTTGGAGAATGTCGAGGCCAACGAACTTGTTGTTTTCGACAATGGGTCTACCGGCGTTGCGATGAACCTTGAGGAAAGCAACGTTGGTGTTATCCTTCTCGATAAGGTCAACGAGGTAACAGAAGGCATGTCTGTTCGCCGAACTGGAGAAATTGCTTCTATTCCGGTCGGTGAAGGATTGCTTGGCAGGGTTATTAACGTCTTGGGTGAACCTATTGACGGAAATGGTCCGATTGAAGGAGAGAAGTTCCGTCTGCCTCTCGACAGAAAGGCTCCAGGCGTTATCTTCCGTCAGCCGGTGAAGCAACCGCTACAAACCGGTTTGAAGGCTGTTGACTCAATGATTCCTATCGGTCGCGGACAACGTGAACTTATTATTGGTGATAGGCAAATCGGTAAGACTGCTATCGCCATTGATACTATAATTAACCAAAGAAAGAACTACGAGGAAGGTAAGCCGGTTTACTGTATTTATGTAGCCATCGGACAAAAAGCTTCATCAATTGCGGCTCTTGTCAACACATTGCGTAAGCATGGTGCGATGGACTATACTGTTATCGTAGCCGCTTCTGCTTCTGACTCTGCAGCGATGAGGTACTATTCTCCTTTTGCAGGTGCTGCAATCGGTGAGTTCTTCCGTGACAGCGGTAGAGATGCTCTAATCGTTTATGATGATCTCTCTAAGCAAGCCGTTGCCTACCGTGAGATTTCTTTGATTTTGAAGCGTCCTTCTGGTCGTGAGGCTTATCCTGGTGATATCTTCTATTTGCACTCTCGTCTTTTGGAGCGTGCTGCGAAGATTATTGAAAACGATGAAGTTGCGAAGAATATGAACGACCTGCCAGAGGCTTTGAAGCCTATTGTTAAGGGTGGTGGTTCGCTTACAGCACTTCCTATTATCGAGACTCAGGCTGGCGACGTTTCTGCGTATATTCCTACCAACGTAATTTCAATTACCGACGGTCAGATCTTCCTGGAATCGGCTTTGTTCAACCGTGGTATCCGTCCTGCAATTAATGTGGGTATTTCGGTATCTCGTGTGGGTGGTAACGCTCAAATCAAGGCTATGAAGAAGATTGCCGGTACATTGAAGATTGACCAGGCTCAGTTCCGTGAGTTGGAGTCGTTCACCAAGTTTGGTGGCGATATAGACCCGGTAACAGCGAGGGTTATCGACAAGGGTAGAAAGAATGAGAGATTGCTTATTCAACCACAATATCGCCCAATGGCAGTAGAAGAGCAGGTTGCTGTTATCTTCTGCGGCACTAAGGGCTTGATGGCAAGTGTTCCAATGACAGAAGTGGCAGATTTTGAAACTTCGTTGCTTGAGTTGCTCAATGCTCGTCACAAAGAAGACGTTCTTGCAGTTATCAAGTCAGGTCAGTTGACTGACGATGTGGCTGAAAAATTAACTGCGGCTGCAAAAGAGGTTGCCGCAAAATATGTACAATAAACTGATAGATTATGTCAACGTTGCGTGAACTAAAAGGTAGAATCGGTTCAGTTGCTTCATCTGAAAAAATCACGGGAGCAATGAAGATGATTTCTTCTGCAAAAATGCATAAGGCTGAATTGGCTTTGGGAAAGATTGTGCCGTTTAAGTCACAATTGCAGACAATAATGTCGAATCTCATTGCCACTGATGCTGAGTACACCTCAGTGTTGACGGAAATCAGGACTATCAACACGGTTGCAATCGTTGTCCTCGGGTCTGATGATGGATTGTGTGGCGCATATAACATCAATATTTTCAAGGATTTGCTTAATCATATACGGTCCTTGAAAAAGCATTTTTCTGCAAATGTTATCATTTACCCTGTTGGCAAAAAGATAGCAAAGGCTGTTGGCAAATTGAATATTGACGGAGTAAGTGTTGTTGCCGCTGGAGTTTCCCCTAAGGCAGACCTTACAGAAGTAAAGAGGCTAACCGAGTTGTTGAGAGATGACTTTGTTGCGTCTAAGATTGACAAGGTGGAGATTTTTGGAATGGAGTATATTTCTGCGGGCAAGCAGAAGTTGAAAGTTTCACAGTTGCTGCCTGTTGCGTCAGAAGCGTTTGGCACAGTAGGCGAGAGCAATAAGCCATACTTGTTTGAGCCTGACGCTAATACAATCTATAATTCTATTTTGCCGTTGTACATTAACTCTCTTATGCAAGAGTCTTTCTTGCAGAATGTTGCATCTGAGCAGGCGGCTCGTGTTATGGCTATGCAGTCAGCCAACGATAATGCCGGCAAGTTGCTTGATGAGTTGAAACTTGAATTTAACAAATTACGTCAGCAGGGTATTACAACAGAGTTGCTTGATATCCTTGGCGGTCAAGTTGAAAAATAAAATTGCAGAGAGGAGGGGTTAATATACCGGACCCCTTCTCGCCTGCTTATTGATTATTAATATAACCGGTATTTGCAACACTTCGAGAAACTATTTATGAGTAGTGTAAAAGAATACTTCTCCGAAATTGGTGAGGGCTTTTCAAGCCTTCTAAAGGGTATGAGTGTTACTGGTAGAGAACTTTTTACCAAGAAAGTAACCGAAGAATATCCGGATAATCGCGACAATCTAAAGATTGGCGATCGATTCCGTGGTACATTAGAGTTGATTTATGATGAGAACGGCAACCACAGGTGTATCGCTTGCGGCCTTTGCCAGATGAACTGCCCTAATGGTACAATACAAGTTATTACCAAGATGGTAGAAATGCCTGACGGTAAGAAAAAAAGAAAATTAGACAAGTATCTTTATGATCTTGGCAGTTGTACATTCTGCCAGATGTGTGAGTCTTCTTGTCCGCACGATGCTTTGCGTTTTACCAATAGTTTTGAGCATGCAGTTTTTACTCGTTCGAAACTCGTGAAGCAATTGAATTATCTTCCTGAGAAAGAAGAACCGGTTGCGCCTAAAACAGACGCTGCAAAAGCCGATTAATTTTTAATCCGAAAAATAAGAAAAATAATTATATATGGATGTAGTAAGTAATTTTATCGTCTATTGCGTGATTGCAGTTGCAATCGCTGCATTCTCGATTTTATCGGTTACTTCTCGTAAGATTTTAAGAGCGGCTACATACTTGTTATTCACCCTATTTGCAACTGCGGCAATGTACTTCCAGTTTGGGTATGAGTTCCTTGGTGCGGTTCAGTTGGCTGTGTATGCAGGTGGTATCCTCGTTCTTTTCGTTTTCTCAATCTTATTGACAAGCAAACCGGGAGACAATGCCGAGCGTCTCGTCTCTAAAAAGAAAAGGCTCGGGCTTTTAGCGGCTGGTGCCGGTGTGGCTGTTTGTGGTTATGCGCTTTTTGCTTTCTTCAAAAGCAAGGCTGCTACGCTTTCTTCAACATTTATAAATGTTGATATGGAAAGAATCGGACACGCTCTTATGGGTACTGAGAAGTATGAATATCTTCTTCCGTTCGAAGCTATTAGTGTGTTGTTATTGGCATGTATAATCGGAGGCATCGTTATTGCCCGTAAAAGATAGACGTTATGGATTTGACAATTTTATATTATCTTGTCCCGAGCCTTATCATGTTCGGCTGCGGTGTTTACGGTTTCATCACCCGTAAGAATTTGATTGCCATCCTTATTTCTTTGGAATTGATGCTTAACTCTGTTGACATCAACTTCGTTGTTTTCAACAGATTCCTTTTCCCTGGTCAGATGGAGGGTATGTTCTTCACTTTGTTTGCCATCGCTATTGCTGCGGCGGAAACGGCTCTTGCTATTGCAATTATCATCAATATCTTTAGAGCAGTGAAAAATGTTGATATCGAGAATCTTAACAAAATGAAATTTTAAGGCTTATGGAATTATCGTATTCTGCTATTACAATACTGTTGCCATTGCTCATGTTCTTTGTTTTAGGACTTCTCGGTACGAAGTTGTCTAAGACTGTTGCCGGTATCCTCGGTACTGGAGCAATGCTTGTTACTACTATTATTGCATATTCTGTTGCATTGACATATTTCTTTGACCCTCAATACACTGTTGACGGTATTCGCCAGCCTGTTGAGGTGTTTAATTATGTATGGCTTACTCTTGGAAATAACCTCACTGTGGATATGGGTATCTTGATGGATCCTATCGCTGCTATGATGTTTATCGTTATTACAACAATCTCTTTGATGGTCCACCTTTACAGTTTGGGCTATATGCACGGTGAAAAGGGATTCCAACGTTACTATGCGTTCCTTTCCCTATTTACTTTCTCAATGTTGGGATTGGTTGTTGCAACTAACATTTTCCAAATGTTCATCTTCTTCGAGATGGTGGGTGTTTCTTCTTACTTGCTTATCGGCTTCTACTATCAGAAGAATTCTGCTGTTTCGGCTTCAAAGAAGGCGTTCATCGTTACTCGTTTCGCTGACCTTGGTTTCCTTATCGGTATTATGCTTCTTGCATACTACTGCGGAACATTCGACTTCGTTACGTTGATGAAGAATCCGGGTAGCATCGTTAGCAGCGCTGCTGGTGTAACTTTCTTGGGTTGCTCTGCCGCTTCTTGGGCTCTTGCTTTGATTTTCATCGGTGGTGCAGGTAAGTCTGCTATGTTCCCGTTGCATATCTGGTTGCCAGATGCGATGGAAGGTCCGACACCAGTTTCTGCACTTATCCACGCTGCAACAATGGTTGTCGCCGGTGTTTTCTTGGTGGCTCGTATGTTCCCGATGTATTTGTTTACTCCGGAAGTTCTCGATCTTATCACAGTAACAGGCGCCGTAACTGCTCTTTATGCTGCAGTTGTTGCTTGCGTTCAGACTGATATTAAGAGAGTGCTTGCATTCTCAACAATTTCACAAATTGCTTTCATGTTTACTGCTCTTGGCGTTGCCCGTCCAGAGTTCCACGAAGGCGTTGGCTATATGTCATCAATGTTCCACTTGTTCACTCACGCAATGTTCAAGGGCTTGCTCTTCCTTTGCGCCGGTGCTATCATCCACATGGTTCACAGCAACGAAATGGATGCTATGGGTAACTTGAGAAAATATATGCCTATTACTCACATAACATTCTTGATTGCGTGTCTTGCCATTGCTGGTATCCCTCCATTCTCAGGCTTCTTTAGTAAGGACGAAATTCTCGTTGCTTGCTATTCACAAAGCCCGTTGTGGGGCGTTTGGATGTCTGCCGTTGCTGGTTTGACTGCATTCTATATGTTCCGTCTTTACTACCGTATTTTCTGGTGGAACAAGCCGGATTATTCACATCACACTCCGCACGATTGCGAATGGGTAATGACTCTTCCGTTGATTATCCTTGCTGCTATCACTCTTGTTGCTGGTTTCATTCCTTTTGGACATTTTGTTACTTACAATGGCGAAGCCTACGACATTCATATTGATATGACTGTTGCATCTGTCAGTGTGATTATTGCTGTTGCTGGTATTCTTCTTGCTACCGTTCTTTACCGCAAGGAGAACCCAATGCCCGACAAACTCGCCAATTCGATGCAGGCTCTTTACAAGGCCGCTTACCGTCGCTTCTACATGGATGAGTTGTATATGTTCATCACGCACAAGATTATATTTGGTATAATCTGCCGCAGCCTTGCTTGGTTTGACCACCATATCGTTGATGGTTTCATGAATTTGCTTGCAATCGTAACAAATTCTATCTCTTACTCAATAAGGAAACTTCAATCAGGCTCTATCCAGATGTACGTTTGGATTTACCTAATTGGTGCATTGCTCCTTGCTGTGGTGACTTGTTTACTCATAATTTAATAGTTGTCGGTAAAATATAAAGATATGTTTAATATACTTTTTTTATTTGTAATAATACCTGTATTGACGTTGGGTGGGCTTTTCCTCACTCGTAACGTCAAGCAAGTACGCGCAGTTGCAGCCACTGGCGCTTCTATGTTGCTCTTGGCGGCAATCTATCTATGCTACGCGTTCGTGACAGAAAAAGCGCTTCCGGAGAATGCCGGTCAAGCAATGCTTTTTGTTGAAAGTTTCATGTGGTTCGAACCGCTAAATATACATTTGGCTGTTGGTGTTGACGGTATCTCTGTTCTTATGATTATGCTTTCTGCTATTATCGTATTTACTGGTACTTTCGCATCTTGGAAAGTTGAACCGCTTACTAAAGAATATTTCTTGTGGTTTATCCTTTTGTCAATCGGTGTATTCGGTTTCTTTATCTCAATCGACTTGTTCACTATGTTCATGTTCTACGAGGTTGCGTTGATTCCGATGTATCTGTTGATTGGCGTTTGGGGTAGTGGTAACAAGAACTATGCAGCAATGAAACTTACCCTTATGCTTATGGGTGGTTCTGCATTCCTTCTTATCAGTATCCTCGGTATCTATTATCACGCAGGTGAAACAATGAACCTTCTCGAAATCGCTGCAAACGGCGTTGACGCTGGTTGGCAGAATGCTCTCTTCGTATGTGCATTCGTTGGTTTCGGCGTTCTTGGTGCTATGTTCCCATTCCACACTTGGTCTCCTGACGGTCACGCTTCAGCCCCTACTGCAGTTTCAATGCTTCACGCAGGCGTTTTGATGAAACTTGGAGGTTACGGCTGTTTCCGTATCGCTATCTACTTGATGCCGCAGGCTGCCCTCGAATTGGGTTGGATTTTCATGATTCTTACTGGTATCAGCGTTGTTTACGGTGCGTTTGCAGCTTGTGTTAAGACTGACCTTAAGTATATCAATGCTTACTCTTCAGTTTCTCACTGTGGTTTGGTGCTCTTCGCTATCTTGATGATGAACCAGACTGCCATGAGTGGTGCCGTTCTTCAAATGCTTTCTCACGGTTTGATGACAGCATTGTTCTTCGCGCTTATCGGTATGATTTATGGCCGTACTCACACTCGTGACGTACGCGAAATGGGTGGTTTGATGCAAATCATGCCGTTCCTTTCAGTTGGTTACATCATCGCAGGTCTCGCTTCTCTCGGTTTGCCGGGTCTTAGCGGTTTCGTGGCTGAGATGACAATTTTCCTTGGTTCGTTTGAATCTTCTGATATCTATAACGCTGTTCTTGGTGATGGTAACTTGTTCCGCCATGCGTTCGCTTTGGTTACAACAACTTCTATCGTTATCACTGCAGTCTATATCTTGCGTGTTGTTGGCAAACTCTTGTTTGGCCCTGTTCAAAACGAGCACCACAGAGAGTTGGACGACGCTCACTGGTATGAAAGATTCAGTACAATCACTTTGATGGTCGTTATCGCTCTTATCGGCTGTTTCCCAGACTTGGCAAACGGCATCTTGCGCGACAGTTTCGGCCCGATTGTTGACCACATTATGACTTATGTACAATAAAAGTAACGAACTATTAAATTGATTTAGAATTATGGATTATTCACAGTTTATGATATTACACCAGGAAATAGGCTTGCTTGTCGTATTTCTATTAGTGTTTTTGTTCGATACTTTTCTATCGAAAAAAGCGCAGTCTAAATTGACTGTTTTCGCAACTGTATTGTTTGGCGTATTTACAGTAGCAAGTTTCTTTATCCCGATGAAGGCGGGTCAGGAAGTTGCTTTTGCTGGTATGTTCATAACATCTCCGATTGTTATGTGCATCAAGAATATTCTTAACGTTGGTCTGTTCCTCGTTCTTCTTCAGTCTATCAAGTGGAACGACAGTGAAGACCAGGCTATTCGCAGAGGTGAGTTTATTGAATTGATGATGTTGACACTATTTGGTATGTACCTTATGGTTTCTGCCCGTCACTTCCTTATCTTCATTATCGGTCTCGAAACAGCATCTCTTCCTCTTGCTGCTTTGGTGGCATTCGAGAAGAAGGCTTACGAATCACACGAGGCTGCCGTTAAGTACCTCTTTACAGCAGTATTCTCTTCAGCAATCTATATGTTGGGTCTTTCATTCGTATATGGCGTTTGCGGTACTCTTTACTTCGACGCTATTGCAAGCAAGATTCTCGTTGCTGACGGTTCTCTCATCCTATTCGTTGCATTGGCATTCGTTATCGCAGGTATCGGTTTCAAGATTTCTATGGTACCGTTCCACTTGTGGACTGCAGACGTTTACCAAGGTGCGCCTACATCAGTTACATCTTACCTTTCAGTCGTTTCAAAAGGTGCCGCTACTTTTGCAGCGTTCATCGTTTTGACACAGGCTTTCGGTACTGTATATAGCCAAGTTTGGGAGTGGATGCTCTATGCGTTGATTATCCTTACAATCACAATTGGTAACCTCTTTGCTATCCGTCAGGATAACATCAAGAGATTCCTTGCATTCTCTTCAATCTCACAGGCTGGTTACATCATGCTCGGCGTTATCGCCAACGCATCTGTGGGTGCTGCATCTTTGGCTTACTATGTATTGATTTACATCTTCTCAAACCTTGCTGCATTCGGCGTTATCCAGGCTATCGAAAACGCTTCTGGAAAGTTGAATATCAGCGACTATAACGGTTTGTACAAGACTAACCCTAAACTCTCATTTGCAATGATGCTTGCAATGTTCTCTCTCGGTGGTATCCCTCCGTTTGCAGGATTCTTCAGCAAGTTCTTCATCTTCTCTGCTGCTTTGCAGGAAGGAAGCGTTGCAATGTATGTTTTGGTGCTTATCGCGTTGATTAATACAATCATTTCACTTTACTACTACTTGTTGGTAGTTAAAGCAATGTTCATCAACCCGAACGATAACCCAATCGCAACCTTCAAGTCACACTGGAGCGAGCGTGCAGGTTTGGTAATCTGCGTAGGCGGTATTATCGTTCTTGGTTTGTTGAGCAGCGTCTATGTATTCCTCAACAAGGCAGCAGAAGTAAGTTCACTATTCTAATAGAGAGTTTGCAATATCCAAGCAGACCGAAGAGTAGCCTCTTCGGTCTGCTTTTTTATGCGTAACAGGCGCAAAACTTTGATTTAGCAATTGCGGACACTCTGCAGAGTGTCCCTACAGCATGAGTCCGGCAATGGGTTGGTAATCATTTGTCAGTAGGGACGAAATGCATTTCGTCCGCCTCCTGAGAGCAAATACAATTTCCGTAAATGGTGCGAATCGAATAAATGTTTCCGATATTTCAATCTGGTGCGATTGAGCATCGCACCCTACAGGTCGCACGCATCAAATACTCGTAACGCGGTTGCGGTTCGGATTATAAAATAAAAAAACTTCGTTTTTTCTTTTATCTTCTCTCACCTTGCACTATCTTTGAATAAGATAAACTGCACCTCGGGAAAAAAATCAAATAAATTTGTTTTTTCTCCACTCGGTTTGTATTATCTTTGCAGAGAATTTTGCAGGTAGATGAAATTCTATAATGTATTGTTCCAATAAAATCTATAAAAATGAAGCAACTCGAAAGAATCTTAGCAGAAAAGTTATTGAATATCAGTGCAATCAAATTGCAACCAGATAACCCATTTACATGGGCTTCAGGCTGGAATTCACCAATCTATACTGACAATAGGAAGACTTTGTCTTATCCTGAAGTCAGATCGTTTATTAAGGTTGAGTTGTCGCGTTTGATTATGGAGAATTTCCCGGAAGCGGAAGTTGTTGCAGGTGTTGCAACGGGAGCTATTGCTCAAGGTGCTTTGGTGGCTGATACCCTTGGCTTGCCGAATATCTACGTTCGCTCAACACCAAAGGATCACGGCTTGGAGAACCTTATCGAAGGTAATTTAAAGCCAGGTCAGAAAGTCGTTGTCGTTGAAGACCTTGTTTCAACAGGCAGCAGCAGTTTGAAGGCAGTTGAGGCTATCCGTAATGCAGGAGGTGAGGTTGTTGGTATGGTTGCTATCTTTACTTACCAATTCCCAGTTGCTGAGGAGCACTTCAAAAAGGCTGGCGTTAAGTTGATTACGCTTAGCAATTACACTGCAATGCTTGAAGCCGCTTTAGATATCAATTATATTAAGAGTTCAGACGTTGAAACATTGAAGGAATGGCGCAAAAGCCCTTCTACATGGACAGGAAACAGCGCCGTTGACGAAGAATAATATTATGGCTACATTTAAAAGTGCAGTAAAAACCATACCGGCAAGCGTCCAAAGCGTCTATGCCAGTCTTTCTAACTTGTCTAATTTCGCTACATTCGCAGAAAGCGCGCCTGCAGACCTTAAAGGTAAGGTCGATTTTGAAGTGAAGGATGATTATTTCACTATCAAGACGAATCAGATAGGTGATATATCTTTCGTTATGTCGAAAAAGGTGGAGGATAAACTTATTACACTCGAAACCGTTTCTGGTTCTTCTCCTCTTCCTTTTGCTATAGACCTAAACATGGAGGAGTCAGGTGAGGCAACAAACGTTTTTGTTGAGACTCGTATTGAATTGAATCCTATTGTCAAGGCAATGGTTTCTAAGCCAATTCAGGATATGACCGACAAATTTGCGGAGTTGCTAACCATTTTGCCATATAGCAAATAAGACAACTTTATACATTATTGCGGCGGATGCATCAGCACCCGCCGTTTTTGGTTTACCCTGCTGCAGTTGCGCGTGCAGGTTTTTTGCTTTTTCTCAAAATAAACACAAATAATTTATAAACACTTTGTAAAATTTCATTTTTGGTTTGAAACATAGTATCTTTGCAATCTAATTGGTTGAAAATGCGTATTGATATACTGACAGTATTGCCGGAGATGCTTGAATCTCCCTTGAATTGCTCAATCCTGAAGCGTGCACAGGCAAAAGGTTTGGCAGAAATCGTTGTGCATGATATTCGTGACTATACACTTGACAAGCACCGTAAGGTTGATGACTATCCTTTTGGGGGAGAGGCAGGTATGGTTATGAAGATTGAACCTATTGACCGCTGCATAACATCGTTAAAGGAGCAGCGTCATTATGATGATGTTATCTTCGTTACGCCCGACGGCGAGCAGTTTACGCAGAAAATGGCAAATACATTCTCCCTTGCAGAGAATCTTATTATCCTTTGCGGGCATTATAAGGGAATTGATTATCGTATTCGCGAGCATTTTGTTACCAAGGAGATTACTATCGGTGATTATGTGCTTACAGGTGGCGAGTTGCCGGCTGCTATCATAACCGATGCCATTGTCAGGGTTATCCCGGGTGCTATTGGTGACGAGCAGTCTGCGTTGAGCGATTCTTTCCAGGATAATTTGCTTGCCCCACCTGTCTATACCCGTCCGGCTGTGTATAAAGGTTGGGAGGTTCCGGAAATTCTGCTTTCTGGAAACCAGGCTAAAATTGATGAGTGGAAGCATAACATTGCAGTTGAAAGGACGAAGGCGTTAAGACCTGATTTGTTGGATATAAAGTAAATATATTATGGCTAAGTTGGGCTTCCTGAACAAGATTAGCAAGGTGCATATCCTACTTGTTGCGTTTCTCGGTTTTGGTGTATATATGACTTTTTTCTCAGAGCATAATTATGAAGAAACTACGAAGTATGCTAAGGAAATCAAGGTTTTGCAGGCAAAAATAAAGGAGACAAAGGATTCGGCTGCAACTTATCAAGTGAAACTTAATGCTCTTAATTCTAATCCGGAAATGGTAGAGAAAGTTGTCCGCGAGGAATATCATTTCAAGAAGGAGAATGAAGACGTTTATATAACAAAAGAAAAATAGTGATGAAAAAAATTTTGAACGAGAGTATATTGAATTTGCTGCTGTCCTTGGCAACATTGTTGCTGTTGGTTGCAGCATTTTTGCCGTTGGTGAATATATCGCCAGAATGGCTGCCTATAATTTACGTTGCGGGAGCGGTATTGGCAGTTCTTGTGCGATTAATGCAGAGGTTTAATTATAGAAAAGATAAGACAATTTCAACAGGAGTGCGCCGTTTGCTTCACGTTGAGTTTTGGTCATCAATGTGTTATCTTGTTTCTGCATACTTTATGATTGCCGACAAGTATCACCCTGGAAACTGGCTTGCTTTCCTTCTTGCTGGGGCGGCGTTGCAAATATATACATCATTTATGATTCCTTACCGACAGAAGAAGGATGCGATGAAGAAATAACGTCAATTTGTCCGAAAAGGTAATTTATTGCGTTTTTGAAAAATTTTCGAATTTTATCTTAATTTTTGGCAATCTTATTTATATAACCTGCAATAGGTTAAAAGTATGGGCAAAATAGAGATTGTTTGATTGTTATTTTATATCTTTGCATAAAATGGATTGTAGTATAGCGATAGACAGAGGCAATTCCTCAGTTAAACTGTCGGCGTTCGACAAGAGCCAGTTGGTCTGTACAGAGCGCGTTGATGCTTTGACGGCAACTCTTTTAGAAGAATGGAAGGCACGTTTTGGTGCGGAAAAGGCCATTATGTCATCGGTAGCAGGTGATGACAGCAAAGTTGCGGGCATCCTTGATGAAATTTTTGGAAAATGGCTAATCCTTGATAATGAGTTGCCTATTCCTTTGCAAATATATTACCGAACTCCTAATACGTTAGGAAGGGATAGAATAGCGGCGGCTGTTGGCGCAAGTGCTTTGTTCCCAGAGAGAAATATGCTTGTGGTTGATACAGGAACAGCAATAACACTTGATGTTGTAACCTCAGACAGACGTTTTATAGGTGGCAATATTGCACCAGGGGTGACAACTCGGTTTGCTTCCCTAAAGCATTTCTGTCAGAGATTGCCTTTAGTTGATGAGGAGGGAGAAACACCCTTGATTGGTGTTGATACCCAGACTGCAATCCGCTCTGGAGTTATTCTTGGCGTTGTTGCAGAAGTGCAATATATGGCCGACAGGTTGGCAAAGGAGTATGGAGATTTATTTTTGGTAATAACTGGAGGTGATGCTGATATTATCGGCCGTTACCTTGCATCAGAATATAAATATAAGATAGTTAACGATTTAGTTGCTATCGGGCTTAATAGAATATTATTATATAATGAAGAACTATAAAAAAATTCTATCGGCGCTCGTTCTCATATTAGTAGCGTCGGTGACAGTAAATGCTCAAAATGAGCAGTCTCCGTATTCAAAATTCGGATATGGTATCTTGCGTGACTATTCAACCAGTATGCAGAGAAATATGGGTGGCGTTGGTATTGCCATGACAGGAGGTCGCCAGGTTAACGTTATGAATCCGGCTTCTTATGCTGGCGTTGACTCATTGACGCTTATATGGGATTTGGGTATTGACCTTACTCGCCTTTGGTCTAAGGAGAATAGTGAAAAGGGCAAATCATTCGGTGGAGGTTTGGATTATTTGACACTTCAGTTCCCTATTTCAAAGTTTATGGGCGGTAGTATAGGTCTTGTTCCATACTCTTCTGTTGGTTATTCTTTCGGAGCGGACGTTACTGATAAAGACGGAAAAGAAGTGGGCTCTTCAACATTTGCAGGAGAGGGTGGCATTAGTGAACTTTATGTAGGCGTTGGAGCCAAACTGTTCAAAGGTTTTACATTAGGCGCAAACTTTTCCTACCAGTTTGGCACTATTATCAACGACTCTTATATCAATGATGAATACGGAACAACAAGTACCCTTTTTGAAAGAACAATGGAAATTCGTGACTGGAATATTCTTTTAGGTTTGCAATATACAATGAATTTCAGACAGTTGCATAAGGTTACAATCGGTGCAAACTACTCTCCGAAAAAAGATTTCCACGGTAAGACATGGGGTACCTATTATGATATTAACAGCGATGCAAAGCCTGATACAGTAGGTTATACAAGACTTAAAGACGGTGCTTATACTAAGCCGCACTCTTTTGGTGTTGGTGTTAGTTATACATATAATGATCAGTTTACTGTTGAGGGAGACTTCTCATATCAGCAATGGAGTAAAGCCAATTATGCAACGCTCTTTGACGAAAAGGGAAACCCAATTTCAGAGTCAACGAGATTTGATGACAAATGGAAAGGAGCATTAGGCTTTCAGTATGTAGCATCTGACAGAGGTGCATACCACAAGCGCATAGCATACCGCCTTGGTGGTTTCTATTCAAGAGACTACATTATGGTTGGTGATAACCATACTCGCGAATATGGTGCTTCTATAGGTTTTGGTTTCCCAACGATGGGAACAAAAACCGTTATCAACCTCGGTTTCGAGTATCGCAGACGTCAGGCATATCCTGCAAAAAACCTTGTCTCTGAAAACTATTTCAGCATAACACTCGGCGTTAACTTCAACGAATTTGCTTTCTGGCAGAATAAGATTCGATAAGTATGAAGTTACTTCGGTTGCTTGCTATATCGCTAATCCTTTGCTCCATCTTTCTCGCAGGCTGCGGAAAGGGTGAAGTAAAGGATATTGTTAATATTTCTGTTGACTATGACAGCATTCCAACAATGGTAACGCGTGAGGTTAAAACGGTTATCAGCGATTCTGGCATGGCGAAATATCGTATCTCATCAAAACTGTGGATTGTTTATGATGAGGGCGAAGATCCAAGGTGGAAGTTTCCAGTAGGCTTATATCTTGAGAAATTTGATAGTAAATTTAATGTTGAGGCTCATATTAAGTGCGATTCTGCAACATATTTCAAAAAGGATAAACTTTGGAGACTTGACGGTGATGTGGAAATCAAAAACACAGCAAATGAGGAATTTCTCACGGAGCAACTATTCTGGTCGCAGTCAAAGCATGAAGTCTATTCAGATTCATTTATTCATATTGTCAAGAGCGATAGGATTATTGAAGGTTACGGTTTCAAATCAAATGAAAGGATGACTTCATACCAGATTAACAAACCATCCGGAATATTCCCTATTGACGAGGAGCGTTCTGGCATAGCCAATACAAATAAATAAATTATGGATTTCTCAACGGCTTTAATAATAACTTTGGTTTCAATGGTTTTTTCTGCATTCTTTTCTGGAATGGAGATTGCATTCATTACTTCAAACAGGGTTAGGATTGGTCTTGACTCGCAAAAGAAAGGCATTACAAACCATTTGATTAATTTTTTCTACAAGCATCAGGATATGTTTATCTCAACATTGCTGGTTGGTAATAACATTATGCTTGTTATTTATGGTATGGGAATGGCGAGGTTGCTTACCTTTGCCCTGCCTTTTATCCCCGAGGATTCGGCTCTCGCTCTTTTTGTGCAGACGATTCTTTCTACCTGCATTATTCTTATTACTGGTGAGTTTATTCCCAAGACGGTATTTAAGATTAATCCTAACTCATCATTGAGGCACTTTGCTGTTTTCGTTTTTCTAATCTATTTGTTGCTTTATCCGATTTCTCTCCTTGCTTCGCTCATTTCAAGAGGGATAATGCTTCTCTTTGGTGCAAAAGTTGAGGATGTTAAAGGTGATATGATAACTGTTGGAGAACTTGATGATTATATCCAGCAGACGATGGATGATAAGAAAAATGAAAAAAAATCTGACGATGAGGAAGATATTGAGAACGAGATGAAAATTTTCCAAAATGCTCTCGATTTCTCTAATACTGTTTTAAGGGATTGTATGATTCCGAGAAACGAGATTGTTGCCGTTGACATTGAGAAGACTAACATTGAGATTCTTCGCCGAAAGTTCAGTACAACGGGATTGTCTAAAATTATTGTTTATAAGGAAGACATTGATAATATTGTCGGATATATTCACGTAAGTGAGTTATTTCATAAAGAAAAGAATTGGAAAAATTCTATTAAGCCAGTAGTATATGCTCCAGAATCGATGCTTGCCAATAAGATGATGCGACGTCTGCTTGCTGAAAAGAAAAGTATTGCAATTATTATTGACGAGTTTGGTGGAACATCTGGCTTGCTGACTCTTGAGGACCTTGTAGAGGAAATTTTTGGGGATTTCGAAGATGAGCACGATAAGAAACGGCTTGTTGATATGCAAATAGATGAAAATCATTATAAATTTTCTGGTCGTGTTGAAATTGAAAAAATAAATGAAAAGTACGACCTTGGAATACCTGAAAATGATGAATATCAGACCCTTGCTGGGTATATTATCTATAATTTGGAGGAGCTCCCAGCGCAAAATGATTCTTTTGAAATAGAAAATTTGAAATTCACGATTTTGAAGAAAAGTTCTACAAAAATCAACCTCGTCGAAGTCCAAAAGATAGACTCTTCAGACTCTAACCACTCCGAAGACTAAATATTGCTTTTTGGCATTGATAAAATAATATCAGAGGCTGTGTCAGTACATAACTGAAACAGCCTCTGAGGTTTTATGATGTTCGATTAATGCTCTTTGATTAAGCCGTGGCGGTATGCGGCTAATAGCTTTTTCAAATCTCGCACTTGGGTCTGTAGTTCTGCTCCTTTGTCCGTGTCTTTAACCATCATTCTTTGACTGTTGAATTCAACAAGGAACGTGTTTGACTTAATGTCAAGGCCTTCTTCAATCGCTTTTTGGCGTGATTCGAAAGGTTCATGCTGAACAAGTTGCAATGCGCGGGAGTGGTATACGAGGGTATAACCAGCAATGCCCGTTTCCGGTTGGTAAGCCTTCGAGAACCCTCCATCGATTACCAGCATTTTACCATTTGCCTTGATTGGCTGCTCGCCTTTGATTGTCTTGACAGGAACGTGACCGTTAATAATATGAGAATGGATGTCGTCGATTCCAAATTCATTTAGAATTTTGTTGCAAATGTCTTCTCTGTCGCGGAGAACGTAGTAGTATCCTTTTTCTTCTTTATGCAATTCTTTGTCGGCAATGAAATAGCGTTCAAAAGTTGCCATTTTATCCTTATCGAAAGAAGGAGAGTCTTTTCCGCACCACAGGTACCAAACGTAGTCAAGGCAGTATTGTCGTTCTGCTTCGTCCTCCTCGAAATATGCTGACCTTACCATTTGGTCAACTTTGTCAAGAAGTCGTTTGCCTGATACTTTTTCCCCGCGTATTTCGATAACTTTGAAATCTCCGTTTTTGTCAAGAGGGATGGATGCGTGGAATAGTAGGTTCTTGTTGCTCACAAGGTACATGCTGCCGTATGTGAAAAGGCATTTGATGTGCTTTTGCAGTTTTTCGCTGTTGACGAATGAGTAGTGCAGTTTGTCAACAAGTATTTGCTCTTCTGGAGTCAGTTGATATGGGTCTTTGGGATCTATTGTTGGGAACATTTTGTCGAGCATTTCGTATTCTTTGTCGCCTAATTTGAAAATGCCCCTTTCATAGTCAACTTTGTCGAGAAGCAGACGGTTTTGCATTCCGTATTCTGGATGGCGTTTGATTATGTCGCCCTCCAGTTTGAATTGTATAACGGAAATAGCCTTGTGCATTTGAGCTATAAGCCTTAGTGTCTTTTCCGTGTATGTTTGGTCAGCAAATTTTTGTTTTGCGGCAAACATTGTGCAAGGGTCATTTGCGTAAGTTTCCATTGCAAATGTTGCCAACGGAAGGAGGTTGATGCTGTAGCCTTCTTCAAGAGTTGTAAGGTTTCCGTATCTCATGCTAATGCGGATAACGTTTGCTATGCAACTGTTGTTTCCGGCTGCTGCACCCATCCATAGGAGGTCATGGTTTCCCCATTGTATATCAACGTTGTGATAGTCGCACAGGGTGTCCATTATGATATGTGCGCCAGGTCCGCGGTCAAAGATATCGCCTACTATGTGTAGGGAGTCGATTGTGAGTCGCTGGATTAGGTTGCACATTGCTATGATGAAATCATCCGCACGGCCTGTTGAGATGATTGTTGTTATGATCTTGTTGAAATACGCCTGCTTGTTTGGGTCGCTTTCTGTTTCGTGCAGCAACTCCTGAATAATGTATGAAAAGTCGTTTGGGAGCGATTTCCTCACTTTTGAGCGGGTGTATTTTGATGAAACGGTCTGGCAAACGCGTACAAGTTGGTTAAGCGTTGTCATGTACCAGTCATCGATATCCTCTTCTACTTGTTTTACTAATTGTATTTTCTCGTCTGGATAGTAGATTAGTGTGCAAAGTTCTTTCTTTTCAGTTTCTCGTAGAGAACTGCCGAAAATTTCATTGACTTTACGTTTAATTGAGCCTGAAGCATTCTTTAACACGTGTTGGAATGCTTCGTATTCTCCATGAATATCTGTCAAAAAATGTTCTGTTCCTTTGGGTAAGTTCAGAATAGCTTCAAGATTGATTATTTCGGTACTTGCAGATGCTATTGTCGGAAATAATCTGGATAGCAGTTGAAGGTATCTGATGTCTTTTTCTATATCTTTTTTATGTGTTGTGTTAGTATTTTCCATCTTAATGGTCATTTTAATGTGGCAAATATAATATTTCATTTTGAAATATATAGTATTTCAAACCAAAATATTGAGTAATTTTTGTCAGTTTTCTGGAATTATTGTCATTAAAGATGAATTATTGACCTATTCTGTTGACTGGCACTGCATTTGCATATATTATTCGTGAACGATTGAAAGACCGCTCAAAGATAAATTGAATGTAAAACTTAACTTTGGAGGATATGATTATGATGCCAGTTAGAAGAAACCAAACATGGTTACCGAGTATTTTTAATGATTTCTTTGATAATGAGTGGATGGAAAAGACTAACGCAACTGCTCCGGCTATCAACGTTACTGAAAACGATAAGGAATATAATGTTGAGGTTGCCGCTCCGGGTATGACTAAGGAGGATTTCAATATCCATATTGATGAGGAAAACAACTTGGTTATTACGATGGAGAAAAAGAATGACAAGAAAGAGGAGGATGGAAAAAGGTATTTGCGTAGAGAGTTTTCCTATACTAAATTCCAGCAGGCAATGATTCTCCCTGAAGATGTGGAAAAGGAAAAGATTTCAGCATCAGTGATCAATGGTGTGCTTGACATTCATTTGCCTAAATTATCTAAGGAAAATTTGCCGAAGGCTTCACGAACTATTGAAATCATGTAAAATTTAGGAGTTAAACAAAAGCGGCAAGAGTCAGTTTTGGGATTCTTGCCGCTTTTGTTTATGTTGTTAATTAGAAGAAATATCCGAGAGTAACAGTCCAGTATGATGCCTTGTTCTCAAGCTCGATATGGCGGTATCCGTCTTTATACTTTGTGAAATTGCTTAGTCCGTGGTTATAGCTGAAGGCGATTTCTGTCTTACCTTTAATCATAGCGCCCAAGCCTACTCGCCAGTCTGTCTGCACTGATGTTGGGCTAAGCGCGTATGAATATCCTGATTGTAGTCTGAAGCCAAAGACTGGGCCGGTGAATATCATTGGCGAAATAACTGGCAGGTCGAGGCGGTAGCGGAGCATTAGTGGAATGCTGAGTGTGCTTACTCTGTATTTTCCTGTATTGTCGTCGTCTGCAACGGCGCGCATTTCCATTTTTCCTGAAATTTGTTGGAACATAACTTCCGGGTCTATGCCAAAGCCTTTTATTATGTCAATCTTGGCAGCTACACCACCTGTAAAGCCTGTTACATTTTTGTCGAGGAAGGGTAGTTCTCTTTTGGAGTTTATAGTTCCGTCTGATAGACCATTGCTGTTTTCAACCTTAGAGAAGGTTGCTCCCAACTTGATTCCGAATTTGAATCCAACGGCATCTGCTGATAGTGTTATCAGTATCAATGCTAAGGTAATGATTAGTTTTTTCATAGTTTTACTTTTTTTTACAAATATACATAGATATATAGTATAAACAAAAAAAACAGTTTTTTAACTGTTTTTTTTGTTTATACTATTTGGCTTTAATAGCCTTCTCTTATACGGATAACTCTTATGCCTGTGTTTTTACTTGCTCTGAGCATTTCGTAAAGGTCATATTTGTCAATCATGACTTTTTTGCCCTTAGAAGATGCATGGAGAAGATGAGGTTTATCGTCAACAAAGCGGATAATGCCAAGGTGACTTACATCAAGACCTTCTGTCTTTGTCGTTAGGCAGATAATGTCGCCGTCTTTTAAATCGGCAATGAGGTCCTTTTTGTGAAGGTTCGTCTTCTTTATATAAGGAAACATGTGCATATTGTATCCGCTTTCAAGTTCTTTTATTTCTTGAAAGGCTTTGTCGTCTTTTAAAGCGGGGTAACTGTCGCGGTGACGGCTCATATAGTTAAGCGTTTTTATCTGCTGTTCTGCGTGAGGCAGGGCAGAGGTGCGCTCTTCTATAATTCCGCGGGCAGTGTTTTCAACAATCCAAGCACTGATATAATGTAGGCGGGAAGCGTATCCGTTTACTTTTCCGTTGTGGTATCTGATTTTCTCAAGATTCGCAGCATAAGTGTACCATGTAGGAGAGTTTTGCATTGTTGACATTGTTAAAGCCATAAGTGTTTCAACAAATGTTGTGCAGTCGAGTTCGTCAATGTTTATTGTGAGAAATTCCGGGTCGCCTTCCAATGTGTGGGCTACGTACGGCGTTCCAAGCAATTTGTCTGCATAAAAAGAGACGAATTGGTTCGGGGTTTTCAAATCTGCTGAAATTCCTTCCTTTAATAAGGTGTTGATTTTAGTAGTGTCTTCACTACAATGGAAACGGGTAGTTTCTATTGAAAAACCGTAACATGGGATAGAAGCAACTGCTACAAGTAGTGTAAATAATATATGTTTCATAGTCAATTTCTGTTTGTACTGCGAATTTACCATTATTTTTTGAAATACTTCGTCAATCGTCTCTTATTTCTTTATTTTTTACAGAATTCTAATTTTAAAATTTTCGAGCGAGGAAGGCTATTTTTAGAAAGTGTTTAAAATTGCTGATTTTTGCTCAAAAAAAGTTTTCGTTGCAAATGGTTGATTTATAAAGTGTTTTGAAAAATGATTAAAAAAAGATGAAATTTTTTTGCAAAAAGATTTGGTAGAATGAAAAAGTCGCCTTACCTTTGCACTCGCAACCACGAAAAATGGTTAGCGCTAAGAACTTTGAAATGATGCGACAGCAAGACAAGCAGGGAGCAAAATAAGGCTCCCCGTCAAGCGTATGGCCGGGACAAATGACCGTGTCCGCAAGGACAAAGAAAAAAAGAAAAAATAAATATTTAACAACGGAGAGTTTGATCCTGGCTCAGGATGAACGCTAGCGACAGGCTTAACACATGCAAGTCGAGGGGCAGCGAGGGGTTAGCAATAACTCTGTCGGCGACCGGCGCACGGGTGAGTAACGCGTATGCAACCTACCTGCATCAGGGGGATAACCAGGAGAAATCCTGACTAATACCGCATATATCGGTTGACCGCATGGTTGATTGAGGAAAGAGTTATCGGATGCAGATGGGCATGCGTGGCATTAGGAAGTTGGCGGGGTAACGGCCCACCAATCCGACGATGCCTAGGGGTTCTGAGAGGAAGGTCCCCCACATTGGTACTGAGACACGGATCAAACTCCTACGGGAGGCAGCAGTGAGGAATATTGGTCAATGGACGGAAGTCTGAACCAGCCAAGTCGCGTGAAGGACGACGGCCCTACGGGTTGTAAACTTCTTTAGTGCGGGAACAAAGGAGGGGACGTGTCCCCTTATGAGTGTACCGCAAGAATAAGCATCGGCTAACTCCGTGCCAGCAGCCGCGGTAATACGGAGGATGCGAGCGTTATCCGGATTTATTGGGTTTAAAGGGTGCGCAGGCGGACAGTCAAGTCAGCGGTAAAATCGCGGGGCTCAACCCCGCTCAGCCGTTGAAACTGATTATCTAGCGTGGCGTCGAGGTATGCGGAATGCGTTGTGTAGCGGTGAAATGCATAGATATGACGCAGAACTCCAATTGCGAAGGCAGCATACCGGGCGCCTACGGACGCTGAGGCACGAAAGCGTGGGTATCGAACAGGATTAGATACCCTGGTAGTCCACGCAGTAAACGATGAATACTTGCTATTCGGCGGGAATGACCGCTGGGTGGCGGAGCGAAAGCGTTAAGTATTCCACCTGGGGAGTACGCCGGCAACGGTGAAACTCAAAGGAATTGACGGGGGCCCGCACAAGCGGAGGAACATGTGGTTTAATTCGATGATACGCGAGGAACCTTACCCGGGCTTGAATTGCAGAGGAAGGATTTGGAGACAATGACGCCCTTCGGGGCCTCTGTGAAGGTGCTGCATGGTTGTCGTCAGCTCGTGCCGTGAGGTGTCGGCTTAAGTGCCATAACGAGCGCAACCCCTCTCCTTAGTTGCCATCAGGTTAAGCTGGGCACTCTGGGGACACTGCCACCGTAAGGTGTGAGGAAGGTGGGGATGACGTCAAATCAGCACGGCCCTTACGTCCGGGGCTACACACGTGTTACAATGGCAGGTACAGAGAGACGGTCCCTTGCAAAACGGATCAAATCCTTAAAGCCTGTCTCAGTTCGGACTGGGGTCTGCAACCCGACCCCACGAAGCTGGATTCGCTAGTAATCGCGCATCAGCCATGGCGCGGTGAATACGTTCCCGGGCCTTGTACACACCGCCCGTCAAGCCATGGGAGCCGGGGGTACCTGAAGTCCGTAACCGCGAGGAGCGCCCTAGGGTAAAACTGGTGACTGGGGCTAAGTCGTAACAAGGTAGCCGTACCGGAAGGTGCGGCTGGAACACCTCCTTTCTGGAGAGACGATTATTCTTTCTAAAGTAGAATGAGAGACATTGGATGAAGGCAGGTTTCTCTTCTTGTACTGACAAGTTTGTTTTTTAGATATTAGAGATAGAGGAAGCTGGGCAGAAGAGTCCACTCTTTACCAACTACAGTCCTATAGCTCAGTTGGTTAGAGCGCCACACTGATAATGTGGAGGTCGGCAGTTCAAATCTGCCTGGGACTACTTCTATGAATGATACCTTTGTACGTAACGAAAAGTATGGGGGATTAGCTCAGTTGGCTAGAGCACCTGCTTTGCAAGCAGGGGGTCAACGGTTCGAATCCGTTATTCTCCACACCAAAGGAAAAGGCCGGTATGAGGTGATTTTTTACCTTTTTACCTTTTTACCCTTTTACCTTTAAAAGGCTATTCGTCGGAGAGTTCTTTAATCTGCTTCTTAGGTGTAACACCCAGTTTCTTCAGACTCTCTACCCTTCTCATGACATTACCAGCGCCATCATAAAGTTGCTTTTTAGCCTTGTCAAAGGTTCCAGACAGACGGGTTATCAAGTCGCCCACACCCATAAAGGTGTCCTCAAAACCTGCCACCTTATCATACAAGTCTGCTGCAGTCTTCACTATTTTCTCTACATTCTTGTTTTGACGGTCATACTGCCACAGGTTGTATGCCAACTGAAGAGCCATCAGAAGATTGCTGGGCGAAATGATGATAATTTTCTTTTGATAAGCATAACGGCTAAGCTCAGGTTGCTGCTTCATGGCTGCAATATAGCTGGTTTCGTTGGGAATAAACATCAGAACAAAGCCAATGGCATCATCCACCAGCTTGGAATAGTCTTTTTCTGCCAGTTCGTCGATATGCCTGCGCACACTTGCCGCATGCAGTTTCATCAGCCGTTCACGCTCGCCATCATCTTCTGCCGCTATGGCATCAGAATAGGAGTAAGCGAAACCTTCGAGTCGATGACTACACTTCTGCCTTCTGGGAACCTCACGATGACATCAGGGCGGAAGTTCTTGCCCTCTTCATCCTTAGTGTTCTCCTGGATAAAGAACTCCTCGTCCTTTCGCAATCCACTGTTCTCGAGAATGGTTTCAAGCACCATCTCACCCCAGTCGCCCTGCATCTTACTATCTCCCTTCAGGGCACGAGTTAGATTAGCTGCATCCGAACCTATCTTCGAAGTCTGCTCCTTCAACAAGAAACTGCTTGCTGCTGCTCCTGCTGAAAGAGTTTCATCGTTGCCTCAAAGGTATTCTGCAGTTCTTTTTGTTCACTTCGTTCTGAGTCTTGCTTTCCTCAACCGACTTTTTGAAGTCTGCAAACTGTTCCTTGATAGGCTTCAACAGTTCATCCATCTGCAGACGGTTGTTCTCCTGCAAAGCCGACTGCTTGGCAGCCAGTTGCTCTGCAGCCACTTTCTGATGTTCTGCATTCATGCGTTGCATGTCTTGCTTTAGCGTTTCCATCTTCTGCGCCCATTGCTGGTCGCTCTCAGCACGCAACTTGGCAGCATACTGGCGTTCGTTCTCCATCTGTCCCTTCAGCGACTGCATCTCCGAAGCATGTGCTTCCCTCAATGCCTGCATCTCTTCGGCATGATGGGCTCTCTCATTCTTCAGGATAACATCATAATGTTCCTTCAGATTTTCTTTCTCCTTCTCTGCCTGCTTACATAATACTTCTTTTTCCTTCTCTGCCTGCTGGCGCACCTGGTCGGTCAGGCTCTTAACCTGTTCCATCTCTGCCGCCAACACTTGAGCCTTTGCCACAAGCAGTGTTTTCTCCTCGCTTGCAGTTTTCGCAGCCATCAGCTTGCCAAGAAAGAAGCCTACGATGATGCCGATAATAATGGCTATGATAATGATGATTTCCATTGTTTTGTTTATTTCTTGCGTTTACTCGATTCAACATATAAGGACTCTCATCCCTACAATTACCAGACGCAAAGGTACACTTTTTCTGACGAATATCCAAGCCCCCATCCTTTTTTTAGCCAAGAAAAGCCATAGCAATCGTTTTTGAAAACCGCATCAGGCTGCCACTCCAAAAGGAGTTCTTGTACAAGTCAAGCATCCTCGGAGTTCCTCGGCTGAGCACCTTCGGGGAGCAAGCTCTGGCAGATTTTTCACATTGATTTGACACACTCATCATACACCGCTAACCCTTTCACGGTCAGAAGATATTTCTGGCGAGGATGATGTGGCGAGTTTGGATAAAGCAAACGTACATACCCCTCACTGATGGCCGGCTTCAGATAAAGGTTAAGAAAATTATCTCTTCCCTTTAATTCTAAAGCATCCATCATATTCTTCACTGACAACTCCTGATTTCCTATTACAAAGATCAGTCGTTTGGTGTTTGCATTATTCGTGTGCAACTTATCCTGCACTTGTCCCGTACTTGTCCTGTACTTATACTCTTCTTGCAGGGTACTTGTCCCTCCTGCAAGTTTAAGCTGCACTTTCCATTCATCTGTTGCATGGATATGAAGGTAGCGATTGCGCAAATCCCACTTTTCTCCTAACAAAAGATTTCGGAAGAAACGCTCCAGATACACAGGAGTGTAATCAATTCCTTTTAGAGCGTTCTTGTAATTTGCACGTACCAAGGCATTACGGAAATACCATGAGTGTCGGGCAAAAAGACTATTGTCCACCTTGAAGCCAATAGAACGGAGATAGAGTATCGTGAATACAGCCGTTGTGCGAGTATTGCCTTCGCAGAAAGCGTGAATCTGCCACAGACCAGAGACAAATCGTGTGATGTGTTCCACCATGGCGTCAAGTGATATACCATTATAGCTAAACTCCTTCTCTTGATTGATATCATAGTCAATGGCCCTTCTCAAATCCTCCCAGTTCAGGTAGTTTACGGTATCACCGTCAAGTACCCATTCACGCTTGGTTATATCATAGTCACGCAGTTTTCCTGCATGCTTGAATACACCATCAAAGACTCTCCGATGAACAGAGATATAACCACCTGTGCTAAAATCCAATGTCTGCGACGAAAGAATCTTAGTGATATTAGCCGAGACCTTATCCGCCTCTTGCTTCTCGTCATCATCAGGTTCACGCAGAGTTTTCGACTGATAATAACTATTTATCAGTTCACGGGCCTCATCAATATCGATCTCGCCCTCTATGTGCTTACATGCCGTAGCCTTCAGATAATCAGAAGTCTGCAACCCATCCACAGCCTGCAATCCGATTGCCGTCTGCCAAATGGAGGCTTTCTCCTTCTGACTTGGCTCGCCTTGACAGATGTATTCATCGAAGTCGGTGTAATGTTGTTTGATATCACCCATACAGAATGTCCTTTAATTTAAATCTCATAGATTGAGTTCTCCACATTTCCACACTTATAGACCTGGAAATTTAAACATTTCCATTAGTTGTTGTATTAAAGTTTCGGATCTATGCTTAATATTTTCGATAGTCCATGTGTCTAACTTGGCTATTTCGTTGTTAATGTCAAGTCCATTCTTGTAACCAATAAACCGCTTGCCATCTTTGCTCTGACGTTCACGCTTCTCTAAGAAAGACTTGTTACCCAAAGTGCTGTTATAGCCAGTAATTGTCAGATTACCTATCTTATGCGTGTATTCGTTTAGATACTTTCTCATCGAGTTCCTTGCATAAAGAAACCTGACAAGCACAAAACAGACAAACCAACAAACAATAGACTCTATTCATGACAACAGATTATTATTTTTACTTTTTACTAAAAGTCCCATTTCACACCTAAGCAGGGACGGCATTTGAAGCCACCTGTTGAGCCAAAGTTGTTGCTCAACTCTACCTCGCCTCCTACACTGAGGTTCTCGCAACCGAAGTGCTGACCTACATTGTACCAGAGCTGTGGCTCGGTGATGAAGACTGTGTGCTTGGTTGTAGCTGAACCATCCTCCTGATAGTCGACAGCATGAGTCTCCCACCAGAAATCGGCAAAGCCGTCGAACTTCAAACCCTTTACACCAAAGATGTCGTTACAGGTCCAGACAGCAGTAAACTGCAAGGGTACATTCTGATCAGTCTGACGGATGGTCTTGTATAGAGCATTCAGAGTCAAAGTGTTCTTGTAATTCTTGTCGTGCACGAGGTATTCCACACCGAAGAGCCATGCATTGTTGATGGGATAATTCTTGGTGATACCACCATTGTACTCCACATGAAGGCTCCAGTTCTTGAACTGAGTTTTCTGCCAGAAGTTGAGTGCACGTGAAATCTCTGTATAGGTTCCTCCTTGGGCAATATTCTTCTCGCCCACTTCCATTTTGTCGTAGTTGAAGTCGTGGTCAACAAAGAAATAAGTACTACCCCACTTGTCCTGCTTGAACATTTCGAGGGTAAGGGTAACAAACTTACGGTCGGAACCGAAATCATACAAAATCTGAGCGTTGGTCTGTGCCTTTGCCACTGAGCTGCAAGCCCAAAGAATCAGCAAAGCCATAACTAATCGCAAATGTCGGAGTTGGTTTAAAATCATTGTTTCTTATTATAGTTTTAAATATGTACAAGAAAGCCTCCTGCTCTCTAATCGTTTGCAAAGTTAATAAAAACTATAATAAGAAACAAACAATCTTAAATAAATATTGAACTCAACTTTTGAAAATGGGGAAGTTAAAGAAGTTAAAGAAATTAGAGAAGTTAGAGCCATATACTTTACAGCTAAATCTTCAACTAAAAAGACTGTTGGCTATAACTTCTAACGCCCGAAGGGAGTGATAAA
>ERZ791624.34-NODE-34-length-91611-cov-3.522598_pt1 | contig 91611 bp, 75 predicted proteins | sample MGYA00510058_ERZ791624 | MGnify/ENA primary metagenome ERZ791624 (study PRJEB30046, sample SAMN00715158) | human gut metagenome | study: EMG produced TPA metagenomics assembly of the A metagenome-wide association study of gut microbiota in type 2...
CCGTGCGCTACTACTCTGAATCGACTGCACCTACCGTTGGTCCTGTTTCCGGCGCAGTGATGTATGCAGTGCGCTACGAATAAGCTCGTAAAAGTTATCGTCTTTCGATAAGAGGCGAAAAGTACCACAGCCGGACCTCAGGTTCGGCTGCATAATTTTTTTCATTTTAGGGGGTGTGAAATGTCAGTATTAGCTTTAAACCACTGTGCACGCGGCTTGTCATATGCTTGTTTCAAGATGTACAGGCTGCTGTCTCTGCTGCTACTCCCTTTGCTGTTGCTATTTTTAGTGCTCCCTGCTCAGGCCAGTCTTATGATCAAGGGGACGCGTGTGATCTATAACGCGGATAGCAAAGGTGCTACCGTAGAAATCTCTAATACCGACGATTTTCCCAATATTATGCAGGCCTGGATTGACACAGATCCCGAGAACAAAAGTCCAGAAAATGCAAAAGCTCCGTTTATTATTACTCCTGCGGTTGCAAGATTAGACCCTAAGTCCAGTCAGACACTGCGCATTATTTATACCGGCGATGAACTGCCTAAAGATCGGGAAAGCGTTTTTTATCTGAATGTTCTGCAGATTCCTGCTCAAAACAGTGCGAATGCATCGGCGAATCAGTTGCAGTTTATGCTGCTTAGTCAGATCAAGCTTTTCTATCGGCTATCCATCTCAAATAGCAGTGCTATTGATACAAAGAATAAACTCAGCTTTTCTGTGAAATCACCCGAAGGGACTGATTGGTCGATTGAAGCCAAAAATGCAGGGGCCTATTATGCATCCCTTAGCAACGCGCAGCTGATTGCTGGCGGCAAGGAAATTCCACTACAAGCAGAAATGCTGGCTCCTTACAGTGAGCAGGTATGGCATCCTGTGAAATCTTCTCCACTTCCTGCAGGCAAGTTGATGCTGAAAACATGGCTGATCAACGATTATGGCGGGCGTGAAGAAGTAACTTATGAAATTGCCCGTTAGCATAATGATGAAAATAAAACAGTATTTTTTCTGGTGCCGCTTTGTTTTTGGATTGGTTCTGCGTATGCACAAGAAGAATATTTTTTTGATGACTCCTTGCTGAAGGGATGGGGGCTTCGTCAAGATCAAATCGCGCGCTACACCCAAAGCGGGCATTTTGAGCCTGGAACCTATGAAGTAGAAGTCTTTGTCAATGGGAAGCATCGCTCCCGCATTCCTGTTCAATTTTTGGACAACCCAAAGACTGGACGTCTGGAGCCATGTTTTACACCTGAGCAACTGGTCAAGACGCTGAAAAGCAAGTGGGAAGATGAATCCGCTCAAGAGGGTGCTACGCAATGTCTATTGCTGGAACAAGCACTACCAGGTGCCAGCTATGACGCTCAGCTTAACAAGCTTCAGCTGCACTTGAGCATTCCCATGGCATTGCTGGCTTGATCACGTTGATCCATCCGAATGGGATCCTGGAGAGACAGCTTTTTTTGCTAACTATGATCTGAACTGGTATCAGTCCAAGTACCGCAATGGTTTTGATGGAAGCTCAGACTATGGATTTGCCGGTCTTAACTCTGGCTTCAATATCGGTCTCTGGCGCTTCAGACATCAATCCACCTATAGCTATTCACAATTTGGCGGGTGCTCTAACAACAGATGGAATAATTTGAGGACCTATGTGCAGCGTTCTATTCCGAGCCTGCGCAGTGAACTGACGGTTGGTGAAAGCTTCACGACAGGGCAACTTTTTGGCGGCATGAGCTACCGAGGGGTGAACATTAAGTCAGATCAGCGGATGTTGCCACCCAGTCAGCAATACTACGCTCCAGAAGTGCGAGGAACAGCAACTACGACTGCACGGGTGCTTATTCGGCAGCGTGGTCAGATTATTCGTGAACTTACCGTTCCGCCTGGCCCTTTTATTGTTGATGATCTGCAAAGTACTTCATACAGCGGTGACTTGGACGTTGAAATTATTGAAGCAGACGGCAATGTGACACGTTACACCGTGCCCTTCGCGGCCGTCCCGCAGTCTATCCGGCCAGGCCTGTCTCAGTACAGCCTCACACTGGCGCAAGCTTCTCAATATGATGAACCATGGTTTGCTGAAGCAACGTATCAGCGCGGCTTGACCAATAACTTGACGGTCAATCTCGGCAGCAGATTGGCCAAAGACTATGTGTCATTGCTGGCTGGAGGCGTGGTCGCTGGGTGCATGGGGGCTCTGGGTGTGAATTTCACATCCTCCCACGCACGTGTGGAAAATGGAACCCGCAAGAATGGCTGGCGACTGGGTGCTGACTACAGTCAGACATTTGATGGGTCCAATACGACGCTGACGCTGGCCGGTTACCGTTACTCTTGGCTGGTTATCGTGAGCTAAGCGATGTTCTGGGCATTCGTTACGCTGAAGGTCGTTATGGGAGCTGGAATTCTTATAGTTATCAGCAACGTGCTCAATATTCGCTCATGCTGAACCAGAACCTGGGGCGGTACGGATCGCTGTATTTTTCAGGATCAACCAGTGATTATTATCAGGGGAAGCAGAAAAATACGCAATTCCAGCTGGGTTATACCAATAGCTGGAAGAGTATGAGCTATACGCTTTCATGGTCTTATCACAAGAATGCTTATTACCAGTCTTATTATGAGTTTGCAGGAGCGCCTCAGATTTCCAATGTGCAAAAAGGCAATGTCATCTCTTTGACGGTATCTTTCCCATTGGGTTTGAGTCCGCGTGCGCCATCTTTGACCAGTACTTACACCTCGAGCTCAGGTGAAAACAGAGGCAATACGCTGCAGACTGGAATTACAGGTGCTTTTGGTGAAAACAATGCATATAGCTATGCAATTTCCACTAGCAAGGATAGTGAGCTGGATGGCCTGAACTGGAGTGGTAACCTGCAACGTCAAGGCCCGTATGCATCCATGACACTGGGCTATGGCCAAGCGCAGGACTACCGTCAGTACAACGTCGGGATACGTGGTGGCCTGGTGCTGCACGAAGGGGGGCTGACACTGGGCCCATCGCTGGGTGACACATTTGCGCTGGTGCATGCTGCTGGCGCTGAAGGCGCGCAGATTCACAATGGCCAGATCACCAGCATTAACAGCCGTGGTTATGCCGTCGTTCCTGCATTAAGCCCTTACCGCTATAACACCATTCGAATTGATCCTCAGGATCTTCCTGCATCTACAGAGTTGCTCGAAACTGAAAAACGTGTCGTGCCTTATGCGGGTGCGATTGTGACCATGTCTTTTGCAACCCGGTTTGGACAGGCGCTTCTGATCGAGGCAACTCAGGAATCTGGTCAACCCATCCCCATGGGGGCAGCAGTATCCGCAGCAGACGATCCAGAAATTGGTGTGGTTGGACAAGGCGGTCAAATTTATGCACGTGTTTCTGAAAAAAGCGGCAATCTGACAGTGCGCTGGGGTTCTTCGGATGAAGATAGCTGCGTGCTTTCATATGACATCTCTGATGCAGACTGGAATCAGGATCTGGTGCGCCGCAAGGATATTTGCCGACGTGCAGATGCCAAAGTGCAGTAATTCTGACTCATCAATTATTGAACGCATTAAAAGTAAAAAATATGAGAATCACAAAATCATTTTTATGGCCTGTGCTCGCTTTGGTGCTTTGTAGCGCGGCACCTCATGCTTTTGCAAGATGCTACAAGGTCATTGGTACTCAAGATAATCCAGGGGTCACTTCCGGCTATATCAAGCCAAGTGAAGGCGTCGCAGCAAGTTGGGCAGGTGCATGTGACACTTGTAATGGAAATTTGGGAATTCCATCGGTGATTAACTTGAGCAGTGGAGATTTTATTCCGCCCGGAACAATGCTAGCCAGCAGTGTGGCTCCATTTGTTCAATATGGAACGACTGGTGGTTATGACCCAGAGAGGGTTTTTTTCGCTGTGCACCGGAAGATCCTGTTTATGAAATGTATTCGACGAATGGTGATAACTATTACAGTGGTCACCCAACGCGGGATAAGACAGGGCTGGCACTTGGCCTTGAAGCTGCCTATGAAACAGCATGGGACAATATTCTGCTCAGGCTCACTAATGTGACAACGGGTGAGTATTTTACGGACATCTGGAAAGAAAGACTTTTAACGGATCTTGATACTGATAGCCATGGCTACCGCTTGGTAAAGGCTAAAAATCTATCAACAGTGCGTGCAGAAGTCTATAGTTCTGGTGGAAATCAAAGTCATTTATATGCAAACACAAGATTAAGCCAGATCTATGCCTATACGCAGCCAAGTGCGTACATTGCGATAAAAGGACCAGGCCTGGCCGCTCCTACAACCGGCAATTCACACGTGAATGACTTTAACGGATGGGCTAGCAACTGGCCAGGTGCGATTGGCATGTACAGGAATGTTACGCTCAAGCGTTATCCAACGTGTGTGGTGCTCAATGCCACTCCTTATGTCTTTCTTCCGTCAGTGAGTCGTAACGACATAGAAAATGGTACGGCGACCAGTGAGGTGCCATTTCAGATCAGCTTTAAATGCCAGAACGCCATGGTCTCTGGAACGGGTAATAATCAAACTGCTTTAGGTATTCTTGCTTCGCCGGGGGCATATGCTGCGGCCCAAAAACTGGGACTGGTTAATGCACAATCAGGTATTTCGCATCTGGTTTCAGACAACTACGGCAGTTCTGGCTATGCGGAAGGGGTAGGGATAAGAATTCTGAGAGACAACAACCCTATCAACCTGCTTTCCAGTGAAAACTCCGCACTTGGAGGAGCCAATGCCAACCAAATGGGCTGGTATCCCATAATTGGAAACAATACGGTGCTGACCGGAAATCGCAATGGCGTTGATTTCTATACTGAAAACTTTCGGGCCAGACTGGAAAAATTACCCCAGGCTGCTGCTGTGACACCAGGACGTGTCCGAGCGACAGCTACGGTCGTCATTCGTGTTCAATAGCAGTTTTCACATGAAAAAAAGCAGCTTTATCTCTTTGCTTTCTCTGGCTTGCATGGCGCTGATGTCTACGGCATTTGCCGGAGTAACGGCAGAGCGCACCAGAGTCATCTTCCCTCAGGACAAGAGAGAAGTATCTTTAATGCTCGCCAACCTGAACACGTACCCAGTTATCACTCAGGTCTGGGTCAATGACGGACAACCAGGAAATACGCCTGAATCTGCCAAGGCACCGGTCATGCCTCTGCCACCTGTTTTCCATATGGACCCGCAGCAGACGCAGACATTGCGCCTGCTGCAGCTCGGTGACAAATTGCCCAGTGACCGCGAGTCGCTGTACTGGCTGAACATTCATGAGGTTCCGCCTACGCAGCAGGGGCCTGAAGGAGAGGACAGCACGCAAGTGACAGTCACCATGCAAACCCAGATGAAGCTGATATTGCGGCCCCAAAAGCTACCCCAGTCTCTGGAACGCACGGCTGCATCTCTGCAATTTCGCATGGATGGCGATCGCATCACTGTCACGAATGAAGGGCCGCACTATATCTCGCTGGCTTATCTGCAGATTGATGCAGGTCTGGCGCCCCTTGATCTTGAAGACGGCACCTTGGCACCTTTTTCGACCAATGAACTTCGCTTGCCTCAACCAGGTTCAGGAGCACAACCTGTACGTGTACGTTATGGCTGGATAGATGACGATGGTGTTGTGCACGATGCATCACGGTCGCTGGAGGGCTCAGAGCAAGCACGCTGAAAACTTCGCTTGCAGATGCGTCAGAAAGCTTGGCGCCTGACATACGAAGAAAGCCTGCAATGCAGGCTTTCTTTTTGTGAGCTGGGATGAATTTACATGCCCGAGTAGTTGGGCCCGCCGCCGCCTTCAGGGGTCACCCAGACGATGTTCTGTGTGGGATCCTTGATGTCGCAGGTCTTGCAGTGCACGCAGTTCTGCGCATTGATCTGCAGACGCTTGCCGCCCTGAACTTCATCATTCACAAATTCGTACACGCCAGCAGGGCAGTAGCGCTGCTCAGGGCCTGCGTATTTAGCCAAGTTGACATTCACAGGCACGGACGCATCCTTGAGTGTCAGGTGTGCAGGCTGGTCTTCGCTGTGGTTCGTATTGCTGATGAACACGCTGGACAGGCGATCGAAGGTGATCTTGCCGTCAGGCTTGGGATATTCAATGGGCTGGCACTCTGCAGCAGGCTTCAGATATGCATGATCTGGCTTATCGCGGTGCAGCGTCCATGGGATATTGCCCTTGAGCAGAAACTGCTCAATGCCATTCATGATGGTGGCAGTAGACAGCCCCTTCTTGAACCAGGTCTTGAAGTTGCGAGCCTTCCACAGCTCGTCGTACAGCCAGCTTTGTTCGAATGAGGTTTCGTAGGCTGTCAGCACGTCGCTCTGACGGCCTGCAACGATGGCGTCATAGGCAGCTTCTGCAGCCAGCATGCCGGTCTTGATGGCGGCGTGGCTGCCCTTGATGCGGGAGGCATTCAGGAAACCTGCATCACAGCCCACCAGTGCGCCACCGGGGAACACAAACTTGGGCAGGCTCAGGATGCCGCCAGCGGTGATGGCACGTGCACCATAGGAAATGCGCTTGGCAGGCTTGATGCCCTGAGATTCATCTCCTTCGAGGTAGTAGCGAATGTTGGGGTGGGTCTTCCAACGCTGCATTTCCTCAAAGGGAGACAGATAGGGGTTAGCGTAATCCAGGCCCGTCACAAAGCCCAGCGTGACCAGATTGTCTTCGAGGTGGTAGAGGAAACCGCCGCCATAGGTCTTGCTGTCCATGGGCCAGCCACCGGTGTGGATCACCATGCCGGGCTTATGGCGGGCAGGGTCAATCTCCCACAGTTCCTTGATACCGATGCCGTAGGCCTGAGGGTCCTTGCCATCGTCAAGCTTGTACTTGGCAATCAGCTGCTTGCCCAGATGGCCGCGTGCGCCTTCGGCAAAGATGGTGTACTTGCCGTGCAACTCCATGCCCAGCTGGAAGTCACCTGTGGGCTCACCATCCTTGCCCACGCCCATGTTGCCGGTAGCAATGCCTTTGACGGAGCCATCTTCGTTGTACAGCACTTCAGCGGCTGCAAAGCCCGGGAAGATTTCTACGCCCAGTGCCTCGGCCTGTTCCGCCAGCCACTTGGTGACAAAGCCCAGACGTACGATGTAGTTGCCTTCGTTGTGGAAACACTGTGGCAGCAACCAGTTCGGGGTGCGCATAGAGCCTTTTTCGCTCAGGAACACCATGGCGTCTTCTGTCACAGGCTGGTTCAGCGGCGCGCCTTTTTCCTTCCAGTCAGGAATCAGCTCGGTCAGTGCGCGAGGATCCATGATGGCGCCAGACAGCGTATGCGCTCCGGGCTCACCGCCTTTTTCCAGTACGACCACCGAGACGTCCTGACCCTTTTCCGCAGCCTGCTGCTTCAGGCGAATGGCTGTGGCCAGGCCGCCGGGGCCACCACCGACGATTACGACATCGTATTCCATGGCCTCTCGAGGGCCGTATTGCGCCAAGATTTCTTCGTTTGTCATCGGGGATGTCTCTCTGGGGAATATAAAAATCGAAATGAGGTGCTCACGCGCGTCAAATTGCGGCTGATTCTATGCGGGCTTGTATCAACTCCCAAAGAAAACTGGGGTGGCATGCTCTGATTGGGCGAGCAATGCATGTTTTTAGAGACATTGTTGACAAGGCGACAATGCATCAGCATTGCTTGAATCCAGCTATTAAAGTCTCGCATGGCACGGTGCTTTGGCTTCCTTGTAACTCAGCAAGTGCTCTTGCTGGAGCAGGCGGCGATCAGCTGCATCGTTTTTTGCGAGGAGCAAGACAAGGGCTTATGGCCTCTTTGACGCTGATCCCTCTCCCCACTGCTGCAAAGCGCGGCGCAAGCTGGCGACCAGCTCCTGATGCCATGCCACAGGCTGCAAGATGCGCACATGGGGCAGCCAGTAGCGCACCACGGGCAGCAGCTGGTACATATGGTTCACATGGGTGCTGACCAGCAGGGAGCCATCACGGTCCTGTCGCTGCTGCTGGTGAGGCAGCAGCGCACGCCGCAGAAAGTAGTGCGCAACTTCCGGAGCAATACGCAGCAGCACTTCTGTGGTGTCTTCAGTGAACCATACATCCTCTTTGCCATTGATGTATTCCGTGTGTTCACGCTTGGGGGCAAATTGCTGCGTTCTGTCCAGTTGCAACGCCTGGATCAGTGAGATGCTGAAGTTCTTCAGCCGACCGTCCTCTTCGGCAGCCAGATACCAGACACCATTTTGATGAATCAGCTTGTAGGGGTAGACCAGGCGTGCCTTGCTCTTGTAAGCAAAATGGCAAGGGTGCTTGTGCGTGATCGCAGCCTGCAGTAATGCAAACTCTTGCGCGTAAGCTTGCATGTCCTCATGAGAGACAGGGTGTACCTGTGTCGTTCGCTGTGGCTCGGGCGTGTGCAGCTGTTCCAGCAGATAGGGCAGGCTCCCATCCGGGAAAAGATGCTCTGTGCCTGACAGCCGTGCGTAGGCATAGAGGTGCTTGGCCGGAATATTGCTGCGCACCGCATGCTTGATCTGCCACTGACCATTGGTTGCGCGTTCGATGATGCCCCCCAGACGTTCACTGAGGTCTCGTTCAATCGTGCGCACGTCAACCTGAAACTCTTGGGCAAGCGCGTGTTTGTTAATGGCTTCGCCCTGGTGCAGGCGGGACAGAATCTGCGACAGACGCTGCGCCAGCTTTTCACCTTTGGACTCAGCGCCTGTCGTATTGAAAAAAGACATGAAAAAACGCCAGGAATCAGAAAATGTAACTATACGTTTTTTATGTGGGCGTTTGAGCCAACCCGACTGGTGACTTGCTTGGATGCTGCTGGCGGCTGGGGCCATCAGGCAGCGGCATCTTGCAGATTTCTTAAACCCTGAATCAGTCCAAGCATCTGCTGCTGTATTTGCTCAAGACCATGGAGCAAGGCCAGGAAGCCTGTCGTGATGTGCTGCAGTTTGGCTTGCTTGATGCTGGGCACACTCGCTGGCTCCGGATCAGTTGTTTGCCATGTGATGGCAGTACACGACGGCAGCATTTGTATTGCCCGCTGCACCAGCGGGGATGCATTCAGCATGGTCACGCGTTGCAGGATGTCGTTCCTGAATTGCTCGATGCGCCAGATGGCCAGGTGGCCATATACCTCCAGAAACTGCATTTCCAGCGGGTCTTGCAGCTGCAGCGCCTGTATTTGCGAACCAAAGTGGGCGAGTGCCTCGGTGATGTGGAGGCGCAGATCTTGATGTGTACGGCACTCGCGCGCATACAGGGCCTTCAGTTGTGCGATGAGGATGGGTACGACAGTCTCACACATAGTCATGGCGTTGAAACAGAACACACCAGACTGTAGAAACTGCAGGCGACAGGCTGTGTCGCCTTACTCTTGCCTCATTCTTTGTAGGCCTGCACTTTTTCGGCCTGCAGCAAATAGCCGCTCACGCCCATCTCGGAATGCTTGCGGTTCAGACCCAGCCTGCCGTTGACCCACACGGCACTCATACTCTCAAAACCTCGTACCGGCTTGCTGGTCGTGACGTGGATGATCTGGTTAGCAGGCGGTGGCGGCGAATGGATGCAGGCTCCGAAATAGGGCACAAGCAAAAATTCCGACATCCCTTGCCTGTCGCCTTCCAGAGGTACGACATAGCCGGGAATACGGATGTTTTTGCCTTCCAGCGCTGCCACGGTGGGGGCTTCGTCCCAGACCTTGCGCATTTGCTCGTAGAGCTTGGCTACGCGCGGATCCGTATCAGGCAAATTGGCTAGATCCTGGAGATTGCTGAAGGACTGCATAGGGTCCCAGTCAGCAGGGACCAGTGCTTCCCAGTCCAGCTTTTCGAACGACGCGGCATGCAGCCATGAGACATTCATGCCCATCAGGGCAGCCGTGGAGCACTGAAGCCATCGGCGGCGGGTCAGCAAAGAAGCAGAAGCAGGCATAGGAATCAGACTTTGGGGGACAGGCCATCTGCCAGAGAAAGCCGGTAGGCACGCAAGCCAGGCAGCAGGCTGGCCAGCCATCCTGTCAGTACCAGCCCAGCGAGTAGCAGCATCTGCATGGAGTTCAGCTGACTCCATTGCAGGCGGAGGCCAAAACTCGATTGCAACCAGGGTGCGAATGTCCAGCCGCAGAGGGTGAATGTCAGCAACCCCAGGGCACAGCCCAGCACGGTCAGCAACAGGCCTTCGAGTGTCAGCAGTATCAGAATATGGCGCAAGCTGGCGCCAACGGCACGCAGCACGGCCAGCTCCCTGCGGCGTTCATTGAGGCCAGCCAGAATGACCGACATCAGTCCGGCCATGCTGACCAGCGCAACGACACCTGACATCAGCAGCAGAGCCTGTTCGCCCATACCCACAATGCCCCAGAGCTCATCCAGCGCCACACCGGGCAGGATAGACATCAGCGGCTCTGCGGCAAACTGGTTGACCTGGCGCTGCACGGAAAACACCGCGGCACGGTTGTGCAAACCTACCAAAGCCGCCGTCACAGACTTGGGCTGCAGGTCGTGCTCACGCGCCGCCTGTGCATTGACCCGCATCTGGGGGAGCGGCGCTCCCGCCACCCAGTCCAAGTGCAGCGCTTCCATCGCCTCCAGACTGATGTGCACGGTACGGTCTACAGGTGTTCCTGTCCGCGCCAGAATGCCGGTGATGGTGAATGGCTTGTCGCTATGGTCGTTGCCCAGTCTGACTTCGCTATTGCCATGCGTCAGAGTGATGCGCTGGCCCAGCTGGTAGCCCAGTCGCTCCGCTACCTCTGCACCAATGACTGCGTCATACAAATCTTCAAAGCGCTGGCCCTGCTGCAGTTGCAGAGACTGCTTATTGCCATAGCGCATGTGGTCGAAGTACGCGGCCGATGTTCCAAGCACGGGAAATCCACGGTGCGAATCTCCCAGAGACAGCGGTACCACCCATGCGACGCCACGCATGGACTGCAGTGCCTGCACACTGCTCCAGCGGATATTGTTAGTAGGGCTGCCTACCCGAAAGACAGCGTACAGCAGCAGCTGTACCGAACCAGTGCGTGCACCCACAATCAGGTCGGTGCCTGAAACCGCCGAGCTGAAGCTGCTGCGCAAGTCTGTGCGCATGCGCTCTACACCCATCAGCATGAAGGTGGAGAGGGCGATGGAGCAGATGGTCAGCAGCAGGGTCGAGCGGCGGTTCCAGGCGCTCAGGGCGGCCAGCTGCATCAGATAGCGAAGCTTCATGCTACCCCCTCGCTGCTGCGCTGTGCTCGGTTCAGTGTGGGTAGTGAGATCTGGCGCGAAAAGCGGCTGGCCATGCGTGGGTCATGGCTGACCATGACGAGGGCCGAACCCGCCTGTGTACATGCCTGCAGCAATACATCCAGAAAAGCATTGCGCCGCTCTTCATCCAGTGCAGAGGTTGGCTCATCGGCAATCACCAGGTCCGGGGTGCCAATCAGGGCTCGGGCAGCCGCCACACGCTGCTGCTGACCAACGGAAAGCTGGTGTGCGGGCTTGTTCCACAGGCTGCTGTCCAGATCCATGTTGCTAAGCCAGGTCTGGGCCGCAGCGTCTACCGAACCTGCCTGCTGCAGGGCAGCCCGCAGGCGCTGCTGTGAAAAGCGGCAAGGCAGTATGGCGTTGTCCAGCGCAGACAGATAGGGCAGCAGGTTGAACTGCTGGAAGATATAGCCTACGTGGTCTACGCGCCACTGGTCTCGTGCCGTAGCGCGCAACTGGTTCCAGGGCGTACCCAGCAGTGCAACATGCCCGGACTGTGGCAGCAGCACCCCTGCCAGCAATGACAGCAAAGTGCTTTTGCCACAGCCACTGGGTCCGTGCAGAAATACGGTGTCGCCACGATCCACGCTCAGTGCAGGAATATCTATGCAGTCTTGTGTTGCACCAGGCCAGGCAAACCGCAGCTGGTCAACTTGGAGTACAGCTTCAGCCATGTGGACCTTCATCGAACCAGACGAAGCCGTGTCTCGCCGCCGTGCAGCTGGCGCTTGGACTGCCCCTGCGGTGCAGCCACTTGCACCGCTACATGCTCCAGGCGTGGAAACGCACGGAACAGCTGCTGTACATCCAGAAATTGCGCCTTATGGGCATGCGCACAGGAGAAAACCACATACACATCCATGTCCGCATGTTCGTCATGCGCGTGGTCGTGCGCATGGTCTGCATGGTGGTGATCATGCGTGTGATCAGACAGGATGGGGGATTCCACATCCACGCTGTCCAGCGCGCATTGCGCTGCAGGGTCAGGCTGTATCAGCTGCTGCGCTGACTGCAGCGTAGCGAGCAGCTGTTCAAGCTGTTGCTGCTCTGCTTCTGTGCGTGGAGCACGTTCAAAACCCAGAAAAGTGTCCAGTGGGCTGGAAAGTGTGACGGTGATAGCCCGGGCATCTACTGCCACATCCATGTGCATGCGGCCATGCGTATGTGCATGCTGCTGGGCAAGGCTTTCTGAAGGGGAGAGTAACAAGACAGCCAGCATGGCGCTGGCGGGGATGGCAGCTTTCAGATTTCCCAACATAGGCAGTCCGGTTGCAAGTTCCTCGTGGCGCAGGCTGCTTGCTGTTCAGTGCTATACAGAAAGTGAACCGGCCAGCACCATGTTGTGGAGCATAGTGCTGGCCGTGGAGTGCACCTCAGTGTACACAAGGTGCGGGCTGCTGCTGCCGTTCAGCGACTGGCGCCAGACGGCATCTGAAAGACATTAAAAGTCCCAGTCTTCGTCCTCAGTAGCCACTGCCTTGCCAATCACATAGGAAGAGCCCGAGCCAGAGAAGAAGTCATGGTTCTCGTTCGCGCTGGGGCTCAGCGCCGCCATGATGGCGGGGTTCACCTGGCACATGTCCTCGGGGAACATGGGCTCAAAGCCCATATTGCTCAGCGCCTTGTTGGCGTTGTAGTGCATGAAGCGCTTGACGTCTTCGGTCAGGCCCACGGGGTCATACAGCTCGGCGGCGTAGTGGCATTCCAGGTCGTACAGGTCGTACAGCATGGCGTAGGCCTCGCCCTTGATGGCTTCCTGCTGGTCTGCAGGCAGCTTGGCAAAGGCCTGCTGGAACTTGTAGCCAATGTAGTAGCCGTGCACCGCCTCGTCACGGATGATCAGCCGAATCAGGTCGGCCGTGTTGGTCAGCTTGCCGCGGCTGCTCCAGTACAGGGGCAGGTAAAAGCCGCTGTAGAACAGGAAGCTTTCCAGACACACCGAGGCAATCTTCTTCTTGAAGGGGTTCTCTTCGGCCTTGTACTCTTCGAGGATCAGCAATGCTTTCTTCTGCAGCCAGGGGTTCTCTTCCGACCAGCGGAAAGCTTCGTCGATTTCCGTGGTTGAGCACAGTGTCGAGAAAATCGACGAATAGCTGCGCGCATGCACCGCTTCCATGAAGGTGAAGTTCGACAGCACGGATTCTTCGTGCGGTGTCACTGCGTCCTGCATCAGCGAAGGTGCGCCCACCTGGTTTTGCACGGTGTCCAGCAGCGTCAGGCCGGTGAACACGCGGATCGTCAGCTGCTGCTCGTTGGGGCGCAGCGTGGCCCACGAGGGGATGTCGTTAGACAGTGGCACCTTCTCAGGCAGCCAGAAGTTGGCCGTGACGCGGTTCCAGATCTCCAGATCCTTGTCGTCTTCAATACGGTTCCAGTTGATGGCTTGGGTCAGCTTGGTCATGACTAATCTTTCTTACAGAGTGCAGGACACGCAGGTCGCATTGACTTCCGTGCCTTCCAGCGCCAGCTGACGCAGGCGGATGTAGTAGATGGTCTTGATGCCCTTCTTCCAGGCATAGATCTGGGCCTTGTTGATGTCGCGCGTGGTGACGGTGTCGGGGAAGAACAGCGTCAGCGACAGGCCCTGGTCCACGTGCTCGGTGGCTGCGGCGTACACGTCGATGATGGCGTTGGGGCCGATCTCATACGCATCGCGGTAATACTCCACGTTGTCGTTCGACAGGAAAGGCGCGGGGTAGTACACGCGGCCAATCTTGCCTTCCTTGCGAATTTCAATGCGCGAGGCGATAGGGTGGATCGACGAGGTGGAGTTGTTGATGTAGCTGATCGAACCTGTGGGCGGAATCGCCTGCAGATTGCGGTTGTACAGGCCGTGCGCCATCACGTCCTTTTTCAGCTGTTCCCAGTCTGCACGGGTAGGCAGCTGCACGCCGGTCTTGGCAAACAGGGCTTTCACCGTTTCAGAGGTGGGCAGCCAGTCGCGGGACACGTACTTGTCAAAGTACTCGCCCGTGGCGTACTTGCTGTCTTCAAAGCCTACAAAGCGCTTTTGCTTTTCCTGGGCCAGCAGGCAGGAGGCACGCAGGCAGTGGAAAGCCACGGCAGCAAAGTAGACACTCGTGAATTCCACCGCCTCAGGGCTGTCGTAGTGAATGCGTTCACGTGCCAGATAGCCGTGCAGGTTCATCTGGCCCAGGCCAATGGCGTGGCTGTCCTCATTGCCCTGGCGCACCGAAGGCACGGAGTTGATGGAGCTCATCTCCGACACGGCAGTCAGCGCTCGGATGGCGGTTTCCACGGCCGCGCCCAGATTGCCGCCGTCCATGGTCGTGGCAATGTTCAGCGAACCCAGGTTGCACGAAATATCGTTGCCAATGTGCTCGTAGTTCAGGTCTTCGCCCAGCACGGACGGTGTATTGACCTGCAGAATCTCCGAGCACAGGTTGGACATGTTGATGCGGCCCGCAATCGGGTTGGCGCGGTTGGCCGTGTCCTCGAACAGAATGTAAGGGTAGCCCGACTCAAACTGGATCTCGGCAATGGTCTGGAAGAACTCACGTGCCTTGATCTTGGTTTTCTTGATGCGGGGGTCGTCCACCATCTCCTTGTAGTGTTCGGTCACGGAGATGTCGGCAAAAGGCTTGCCGTAGACGCGCTCGACGTCATAGGGCGAGAACAGGTACATGTCCTCGTTCTTCTTGGCCAGCTCGAACGTAATGTCCGGAATCACCACGCCCAGCGACAGCGTCTTGATGCGGATCTTCTCGTCCGCGTTTTCACGCTTGGTGTCCAGGAATCGCATGATGTCAGGGTGGTGTGCGTTCAGATACACCGCACCTGCGCCCTGGCGTGCGCCCAACTGGTTGGCATAGGAGAAGCCGTCTTCCAGCAGCTTCATCACGGGAATCACGCCCGAAGACTGGTTCTGGATGCCCTTGATGGGCGCGCCTTGCTCGCGCAGATTGCTCAGCAGCAGGGCCACGCCGCCACCGCGCTTGGACAGCTGCAGGGCAGAGTTGATGCCGCGGCCAATGCTCTCCATGTTGTCTTCCAGACGCAGCAGGAAGCACGACACCAGCTCGCCACGCTGTTTCTTGCCAGCGTTCAGGAAGGTAGGCGTTGCAGGCTGAAAGCGCCCGGCAATGATCTCTTCCATCATGCGCATGGCCAGCTTTTCATCGCCACGGGCCAGCGCCAGTGCCGTCATGACGACACGGTCTTCAAAGCGCTCCAGATAGCGCTTGCCGTCACGGGTCTTCAGGGTGTAGGCCGTGTAGTACTTGTAGGCACCCAGGAAGGTAGGGAAGCGGAACTTCTTGGCAAACGCGGCCTTGAAGATCTGTTCAATAAATTCCGGCGAGTACGCATCCAGCACTTCGCCTTCGTAATAGTTTTCAGTGCGCAGATAGTCCAGCTTTTCCTGCAGGCTGTGAAAGAACACCGTGTTCTGGTTCACATGCTGCAGGAAGTACTGGCGCGCGGCCATGCGGTCGGCATCAAACTGGATCTTGCCTTCAGCATCAGGCAAGTTCAGCATGGCATTCAGGGCGTGATAGTCCAGTTCAGTTGGGGTATGCAAGGTCATGGCGATGCTTGGAAAGCAGAAAATTCAAAGTGTTCAGAAAAATGCTGGTCAATGGCCTGCAGGCGCTGCCAGTCTCTGGCCGTGCCGCTCATCTCGATGCGCAGCAGCAGGGGCACGCCACATTTGCGTGCCACAACTTCTGATGCCTGCGCAAACAGGGCCCCAAAGTTGCGGTCGCCACAGCCAACGACTGCGCGCAGCCACTGGCGGCGCTGCGGGTCATTCAGAAAGCGAATCACAGGCTTGGGCACGGCACCTTTGCCGGTGCTGTCGCCAAACGAGGGGGTGACCAGCACGAACGGACCATCTACCGCTGGCATGGGCGCGTCTACCTCCTGCGGAATGCGCAGTGCGGGCAAACCGGCCTGGCGCAACAGCTTCTCGGTATTGCCAGAGCGGGAGGAGTAGTACACCCAGCGGGTCATGGCTCAGGCGATAGCGCCCAAGGCAGCCAGACGGTCGGGGCGAAAGCCGCTCCAGTGCTCATCACCCGTGAACACCACGGGCACCTGGCGGTAGCCCCAGGCTTGCACTTGTGCGGCCGCTTCCGGGGTTTGCGAGACGTCGATGACCTCATAGGCGACGCCCTGGCGATCCAGAGTGCGTGCAGTCATCGAGCACTGGGGGCAATTGGGTTTGGAGTAAAGCGTAATCATGAAGCCGACAAGTCCAGCAAACACAGGCAGGACGTCGGGCTTGCACATCGAAAAAGAAAAGTGAGCACGCAAGCCATGCAGGCATGCGCGACAACCACAAAATCTTCAAAAACATATGCATACCACCCAGGCGTCCCCGCCTGTACGGTTGAGGAAATACATGGAGGAACCAGGTCGTTCCATGTGGTTAGTTGGCCGGTATCCAGACTGGTGGGCCTGGGCAGCACGCCTTCCCAAAGGCTTTCAGGCTTCAGTGGCTGTGTGTGCTACCTTGCACCGCGGTTTGACGCAGCGCGCCTCACTTACTGTTGCGGGGGCAGTTCAGGTTGGCACTGTGAAAAAGTGCGCCCTGATTCCCGTTTAACCTTGCTCAAGCACTCGAGCAAGTGCACCAACGGGCTCAATTCTACGGCCGTTAACCGAGCGAAATATTGCGCTGCATGCCGTGCTTGAATGGCAAAAAAATGCTAGGCACTGAGCACCCCGGAGGGTGGCCTTGTGATCTGAGGATGTGCCGCCCAAGAAATCAAAGACTTAGGCCTTCGACCTTGTCGCATGCCGGCATGCAGGTAGTGCGGCTAAAACACAACACACACTGTATGTATGGGCCAAGAACCATGGCAGACCCTAGGGGTATGGGGCGAAGCGCTTTAATTGCAACGCCATGTAACAGCGTCATAATGCAGCAGACAAGAAAAAACACACGGAGCAATGCGGGTGAGCAATTTCGAGTTTTTGCAGGCACATTCCAACGCCTTGGCCACACTGGGCGCCACGGCAGAAAAAATCTTTCCTCACGACCCGGTCAGTTGCGTGGCCAAGCTGCGCCTGCTGGCCGAGGCCATTGCCAAAGACATGGCCAACCGGCTCGGCATCCAGTTGCTGCAGCCCACCCAGGCCGAGTTGCTGCGCGCCATCGATGCCCGCCTGGGGCTGGATGCACAGGTGCGGCAAATGTTTCACTTGTTGCGCACCCGTGGCAATGAAGCCGCGCATGAAGTCGATCACCGCATTGGCTACCGCGAAGCGCTGGAAAGCCTCAAAGTCGCGCGTGAAGTGGCCCTGTGGTTTCACCGCACCTTTGGCAAGGACCCACACTTCAAGCCCGGCCCCTTTCAGCTGCCCGATGACCCCAGCCAGAAGCTCTACGCCCTGCAAAAGCAGATAGAAGATCTGCAGCGCAAGCTCAGCAGCACCGAGGCTGCCAGCAGTGACACTGCCGCGATGGCCGAGCTGCTGCGCCAGCAGGCGGAGCAGGAAAAAGCGCTGGCCGAGCAGGCCCAGCAGGAGCGCGATATTTACGAACAGCTGGCCGAAGAAGCCAGCCAGACCATTGCAGCCCTGACGGCCGAGCTGCACAAAGCCCAGGCACAGGCCGCGCAGCAACAAGCACCAAGCAGCCAGTCCATGCGCAGCTGGAGCGAGCGCTCCCGCAAGGCGGCCAGCCTGGTGCACATGGACGAAGCCAGCACGCGCCTGCTCATCGACCAGATGCTGCGCGACGCGGGCTGGGAGGCCGACACCGTCCACCTGACCCACGCCAAAGGCGCACGCCCGCAGCGCGGCAAAAGCCAGGCCATTGCCGAGTGGCCCATGCAAGGCATGCAAAGCGCAGACTATGTGCTGTTTGCCGGTCTGGTGCCCGTGGCCGTGGTGGAGGCCAAACGCCTGAACCAGAACGTGGCGGGCAAGATCAGCCAGGCAGAGCGCTATGCCCGTGCCTTTTTACCGGCCGATGGCGTGCAGGCCGCGTGGCAGCTGGCCCAGCGCGTGCAGCCCTGGGAAGACGGGCAGGGCGCGCACTTCACCATTCCCTTTGCCTACTCCTGCAATGGCCGCCCTTATGTGAAGCAGCATGAAGAAGCCAGCGGCACCTGGTTTCGCGACCTGCGCCACAGCTCCAACCTTGCCAAGCCGCTGCAGAACTTCCACTCGCCCGAAGGGCTGCTGGACATGCTCCAGCGCGACATTGCCAAGGCGCAGGAGGCGCTGGCGGCCGAAGGCCACGCCTACCTGGGCCTGCGCGACTACCAGGTCAAAGCCATCAGCGCCGTAGAAAGCGCACTGGCGCAGGGCCAATCCAACTGCCTGCTGGCCATGGCGACTGGCACGGGCAAGACGCGCACCATCATTGGCTTGATTTACCGCCTGCTCAAGGCCGAGCGCTTCAAGCGCATTCTGTTTCTGGTGGACCGCACGGCGCTGGGCGACCAGGCGCTGGAAGCCTTTGACGACGTGCTGCTGGAGCAAAACCTGCCCCTGTCCAAGCTCTACAACGTGGCCGATCTGGGCGACATGGCGGCGCAGGCCGAAGACCGCGTGCAAGTCGCCACCGTGCAGGCCATGGTCAAGCGCATCTTTGCCAGCGACAACCCGCCGCCCGTGGACCAGTTTGACTGCATCATCGTGGACGAAGCCCACCGTGGCTACACGCTGGACCAGGAAATGACCGAGGGCGAGCTGGAACTGCGTGACCAGGCCCAGTACCTGTCCACCTACCGCCGGGTGCTGGACTACTTTGATGCGGCCAAGGTGGGGCTGACCGCCACCCCCGCCAAGCACACCAGTGATATTTTTGGCAAACCTGTGTATACGTACAGCTACCGCGAAGCCGTAGCCGATGACTGGCTGATCGACCACGAGCCACCCATTCGCTACACCACGCTGCTCACGCAAAACGGCATCCACTTTGACAAGGGCGAAGCCGTGGAAAGCATCAACCTGCACACAGGCGAGGTGGACCAGGCCGAGCTGGAAGACGAGCTGCACTTTGACGTGGCCAGCTTTAACAAAGGCGTGCTCAACGACAACTTCAACCGCGTGATCTGCAACCAGCTGGCCATGGAGCTGGACCCCTTCAGCGACGAAAAGACCATGATCTTCTGTGCCACCGACACCCATGCTGACAAGGTGGTGCGCATGCTGGGCGAGGCGTTCAAGGAGCTGCATGGCGATGCCTACAACCAGGCCACCGTGGTCAAGATCACCGGCAAGAGCGACAAGGTGGACCAGCTGATCCGCCGCTACAAGAACGAGCCATTTCCCAAAGTGGCCGTCACCGTGGACTTGCTCACCACCGGCATTGATGTGCCCGCCATCTGCAATCTGGTGTTCATGCGCCGCGTGCGCTCGCGCATCCTGTACGAGCAGATGATTGGCCGCGCCACGCGCCGCTGCGACGGCATTGGCAAAACCGTGTTTCGCATCTACGACCCCGTAGACCTGTACGCCACGCTGCAGGATGTGAACACCATGCAGCCGCTGGTCAAAGACCCCAAAGTCAGCATCGAGCAGCTGCTGGCCGAGCTGGACAACCCCGCCGCTTACACAGCCGCAGGCAGCAGCCCGCAGCGCCGCCATGCCGACGATGTGCTGGACCAGTTGAACCAGAAGCTCATGCGCGTGCTGCGCAAGGCCGAGCACATGGCGCAAAAGAAACCCGCGCTGAAAGCGCAGCTACAGCAGCTGGAACAAAGCTGGGGCGTGCCACCGGCCCAGCTGCACCAGCACCTGCATGCCGTGGCCAAAAAAGAGGGCACACAGGCCGCCGCCAGCTTTTTGCGCGAAAACACCCGCCTGCTGGCCCAGCTGGGCGAAGTGCAGCAGCTCATGGGCACGGCCTACCAGCCCGTCATTTCCACCCACCATGACGAGTTGGTGGCCCGCGAACAAAGCTGGGGCCAGTACGTCAAACCGGCAGATTATCTGGACAGCTTTGCCCGCTTTGTGCGCGAGCAGGTCAACCAGTCCGTGGCGCTGTCCGTCGTGGTCAACCGCCCCAAGGACCTCACGCGCGAGCAGCTGCGTGAAGTGCGCCTGCTGCTCGATGGTGCAGGCTACTCGGAAGCCGCGCTTAAGGCCGCGTGGCGCAACCAGAGCAACCAGGACATTGCCGCAGGCATCGTCGCCTACATCCGCCAGGCTGCTTTAGGCGAGGCGCTGCTGCCGTTTGAAGAGCGCGTCAACCGCGCCATGCAGCGCATCTACGCCATGCACGCCTGGATGCCTGCGCAGCGCAGCTGGCTGGAGCGCATTGCCAAACAGCTCAAGCACGAAACCGTGGTGGACCAGAACTTTCTGAACGAAGCCTTCCGCCAGCAAGGCGGCATCAAGCAGGTCAACAAGGTGCTGGACGGCAAGCTGGACAGTGTGGTTGCCACACTCTCCGAAGCCCTGTGGCAGAAAGCCGCCTGAATGCCTGCGGTCGCTTGACCCCTTGCCATCCCTTGCTATGCTGCATGGCAAAACTTTTCATATTTCAGAAAAAAGAGCGGCTAGCGCTGGATTTATAAGCATTTCAGGCATAAAACATGCTCAAACCCATATAAATCCAGCGCTGGCAGCTATCAAAACTACAACACACCCTCTATGACCACCTCTGACATCGTCCAGAAACTCTGGAACCTTTGCGACGTGCTGCGTGACGACGGCATCAACTACAGCGATTACGTCACCGAGCTGGTGCTGCTGCTCTTTATCAAGATGGAGCATGAGAATGTGGAGTCCGGCGTCATCACCGCACCGCTGCTGCCCGAATACGCACGCTGGGAGCAGCTGCGCAGCAAGTCCGGCCTGAACCTGCTGAACTACTACAAGGAAACGCTGCTCAAGCTCTCGCAATCCACCGATGTGCGCATTGCCGCCATCTATGCCGATGCGCAGACGCGCCTGAAGGAACCGCGCCATCTGGAGCAGCTCATCCGCAGCCTGGACCAGATTGACTGGTTTGACACTGACAAGGATGGCCTGGGCGACCTGTACGAAGGCCTGCTGGAAAAGAACGCGTCCGAAACCAAAAGCGGCGCAGGCCAGTACTTCACACCGCGCCCGCTGATTGACGCCATGATCACCGTCATGCGCCCGCAAGTGGGCGAGACCGTGCAGGACCCGGCCGCAGGCACTGCTGGTTTTTTGATTGCCGCAGACCGTGCCATCCGCGCCCAGACGGACGATTTGCTGGAACTGACCGAAGCCCAGCGCGCCTTTCAGATTGTGGATGCCTATGTGGGCATGGAGCTGGTGCCCAACACCCGGCGTCTCGCGCTGATGAACTGCCTGCTGCACGGCATCGAAGGCCGTGGCGAAGGCGCGATTCGTCTGGGCAACACGCTGGGCAGCGCGGGCAGCCAATTGCCCAAGAGCGACATCATCCTCAGCAACCCGCCGTTTGGCACAGCCAAGGGCGGCGGCGGCCCCACACGCGATGACCTGACTTTTGCCACCAGCAACAAGCAGCTGGCCTTTGTGCAGCACATCGTGCGCCACTTGAAGGACGGTGGCCGCGCCGCCGTGGTGCTGCCGGACAATGTGCTGTTTGAAGCCGGCGTAGGCACGGACATTCGCCGCATGCTCATGGACAAATGCCGCCTGCATACCATCCTGCGTCTGCCCACGGGCATTTTTTACGCGCAGGGTGTCAAGACCAATGTGCTGTTCTTTGAAAAAGTGAGCGAATCTGCCACCGGCAGCACGGACAGCGTCTGGGTCTATGACATGCGTGCCAACGCCCCCAAGTTTGGCAAACGCACCCCGCTGACCGAAGCGCACTTTGCGGACTTCATCACAGCCTATGGCGAAGACCCGAACGGCCGCAGCCCCCGCGCCGATCAGGGCGAGCAGGGCCGCTGGCGCTGCTTTACACGCGAGTGGATTCGCGATGAGAAGCAAGATAGCTTGGATATCGCCTGGCTCAAGGACGATAGCGTGGAAGACGCGGCGGATTTGCCCGAGCCTGCGGTGCTGGCGCGCGAAATTACCGATGAACTCAATGCCGCGCTGGAAGAGTTGGAGGGGATTTTGGCGGAGTTGGGGGAGAGTGCTGAATGAGCTTGCCTAATTCATGGGTGGTGACCCCACTCAGTAATTTGCTTGATCAAATTGTCGGTGGTGGAACACCAAGCAAAGCAATTGCAGCCAATTTTATAGGGACAGTGCCATTCATGACTGTGAAAGACATGAAGGCTCGGTTTATCTCTGATACTGCTGATCACATTTCAGAAGAAGCAGTTGCATCAAGTGCAACAACAAAAATACCTGCAGATACTTTAGTTGTTGCTACAAGAATGTCACTTGGAAAAATTGTTCGTCCCTCTGTGGAAGTGGCAATTAATCAAGATTTGAAAGCATTATTCCCATCTGCAGGAATTAATAAAACATATATTGAATATTTTTGGCGTTCAAAATCGGACTTTATCCAGTCAAAAGGAACAGGAACAACAGTTAAAGGAATTCGAATCGAAGATATTAAAAATCTCGAAGTTCCTTTGGCTCCTGAAAATGAACAACGCCGCATCGCCGACAAACTTGACACCACACTGGCGCGCGTCGATGCCCTGAACGACCGACTGGCGCGCATCACCCCCTTGCTCAAACGCTTTCGCCAGTCTGTGCTGGCTGCTGCGACTTCGGGGAGGTTGACGGAGGATTGGCGTGGAACTAGTTCCATTGAGAGTTGGCAGGCCAAAAAATTAATCGAGGTCTGTGAGTCAATTAGTGATGGAGATCATCAAGCACCACCCCAGTCGCTAGAGGGTATTCCATTTATTACGATTTCTGCCATAAATAATGGTTTTCTTGATATTAAAAAAGCAACAAGAAATGTTCCGGAGTCTTATTATGAAGCCTTGGACGATAAAAGAAAGGCGAAAATAGGAGATGTTTTATTTTCCGTAACTGGATCAATTTCCATTCCTGCGCTTGTGAATGACAATTTGAAGTTTGCCTTTCAGCGGCATATTGCAATATTGAGGCCTAAAATTGATTTAATATCCAGTAAATTTCTTTATTTTTTACTTGGTTCAGAATCAATTAAGAAGCAGGCAAATTCTGTTGCAACAGGAACTGCACAGTTAACTATTCCATTGAAAGGTTTGAGGATTTTTCATATTTCCCTACCTACATTGGAAGAACAAACCGAAATCGTCCGCCGCGTTGAAACCCTGTTTGCCTTTGCCGACCGCTTGGAAGCCCGCCTGCAATCCGCCCAGACCGCGGCCGAGCGCCTGACCCCTGCGCTGCTGGCCAAGGCCTTTCGCGGCGAGCTGGTGCCGCAGGACCCCAACGACGAACCCGCCACCGAACTCCTGCGCCGCCTGCGCGCGGCGCGTGTGGCGCAGACACCTCCCAAGCCTAAGCGAGGTCGTAAGGCGGCAGCTACTGAGTCGGCCCTGCAAAACTCAAAAACCCGCACCAGCATTGGCTTTGCACTGTTTCCTAGTTGACTGAATCCCGCAAAAAACCACTGCAAAATATTCAAAAACTGAGGGATTTGAAGACATCTGCTGACCTTAACAGTTGCAGGTGTTGCAGTTCAGATTTGAATCCGCCCTGGCTTTGCATGCTGCAATGGCTTTGAGGTAAGCAAAGGGATCACGGAACCAGTCCTGCGCTACGGCTTCCCGGGCCAGTTTTTCGCCGGACTCCATGGGCATCACAGAGGCTACGGCATCAACCATGGCAGAGGATAAGCTCGGCCATAAGGACGCACTTTTCTAGAACTCCAGATTGTCAATCAGCCGTGTGTTGCCTAAACGCGCAGCGCCCAATGCGACCAGGCTGGAAGCTTGAATGTCTGCTGGCGCAGGCGGCAGAAGATCATTGCGACGGCGAACGGTCAGATAATCAGGCTCCCAGCCCAGGGCCGATAGCTGTGCCATGGCCTGCGCTTCCAGCTCGGCCAGCGCAGAAGTGCCCTGCAGAGCCTGTTCGGCGAGCCACTGCAGCTGTGCATACAGTGCACGGGCCTGGTTGCGTTGCTCCGGTTCCAGATAGCCATTGCGTGAGCTCAGCGCCAGTCCGTCTTCAGCGCGCTGGGTATCAACGCCAACAATCTCTATCGGCATGGCAAACTGCTGCACCATGTGGCGGATGACCAATAGTTGCTGGTAGTCCTTTTTGCCAAATACGGCAACGCCCCCCACCGAATGACCAAAAACGCAGTGAAACAGCTTCATGACGACAGTGCTCACGCCGGTAAAGAAGCCTGGACGGAACTGTCCTTCGAGGATGTCGGCCAGTGCAGGATCTGGGTGGACCTTGAATGTCTGGGGTTGAGGGTAGAGGTCAACCTCCTTAGGGGCGAACAGCACATCACAGCCCAGTGAAGCGAGCTTGGCACAATCAGATTCAAACGTGCGTGGATAGCTGTCGAAGTCTTCGTGCGGCAGAAACTGCAGACGATTGACGAAGATGCTGGCAACCGTCACGTCTGCAAGTGTTTGCGCATGGCGCACCAAGGAAAGGTGCCCCTCATGCAGATTACCCATGGTCGGGACAAAGCCGGGGCGGCCGCGGCCGGCCAAAGCCTGGCGCAAAGCATCTGTGGTGTGAACGATTTGCATAGGTGAAATATCTCGAAGATGCTGAGCCTGTGTTTACCAAGCGTGCAGAGCGTTGTCGGGAAAGCTGCCTGCTTTGACCGCCTGGACATAGGCTTGCATGGCTCCCTTGATGCTGTCTGCGCCTTCCATGAAGTTGCGCACAAATTTAGGCATCTTGCCCAGATTCATGCCAAGCATGTCATGCAGCACCAGCACCTGGCCTGCAGTTCCGTTGCCTGCGCCAATCCCTATGGTGTGGCAATGCACCAATTCCTGGGTAATGCTGGCTGCCAAGCTTGCAGGAACCATCTCCAGCACCAACATGCTTGCACCAGCCTCCTGCAGCTGCAGTGACTGCTCGCGCAGCAATTGCGCGGCAGACTCGTCTCTGCCTTGAACACGATAGCCGCCCAGAGCGTAAACGGTCTGGGGCGTCAGGCCAAGATGGGCGCAGACGGGCACGCCTCGAGCGACCAGGAACTCAACGGTTTTGACAGTCCAGCCGCCACCTTCAAGCTTCACCATGTGAGCGCCAGCCTGCATCAAACTGCACGCGTTGCGCATCGCCTGCTCGGGACTTTCTGCATAACTGCCGTAGGGCAGGTCGGCTACCAGCCAGGCGCTACCCTGGCTGCGATGAATGCCTCGAGCGACGCTAGCCGTGTGATAGACCATGTCTTCCATGGTGACACCCACCGTGCTGTGGCGTCCCTGACATACCATGCCCAGAGAGTCTCCGATCAAGATGCAATCTACGCCTGCGACATCGGCGACTGCTGCAAACGTTGCATCGTAGGCTGTGAGCATGGCGATTTTTTCACCCTGTGCACGCATCTGTGCCAAGCGAGGCAGGCTGACCGGCTTACGCCCAGGCATGGGTGAGGCTGGGGGAATGGTGCCGTAAGGTGTCCCAGAAGAAACGCTGGCCTTGGAGTCCGTCGTATTGCTCATGTCCGTACACTTTCATTCAGAAGTTAACGGCCGCTAGCCAATCCTTTGATCCAGCACTGCTCAGTCAGCGCCTTGAGGGTTTGGCTTATTTCTTGAACTGTCAGCGGCTTTCAAGTGCGGAGCCTGCCGTGCTGGCAGGCAAGATCCACAGGGCGCTTATGCCCTGTGCGTAGCTGTCAGGTGTGGGCGACAAAGTCTTAAAGAGACTGTGTAGGAACTTTATGGCGCAGCGCTGTCTGGCGGTTGTTGTCATCCACAAAAACCAGTTGCGGCTGGTGATTGGCGACATCTTTTTCATGAACCTGGGCAAAAGCGGCAATGATGAGCAAATCACCCACCGCAGCACGGCGAGCGGCCGAGCCATTGACCGAAATCATGCCGCTGCCACGTTGCCCCTTGATTGCGTACGTGACAAAACGCTCACCGTTGTCAATGTTCCAGATGTGAATCTGCTCGTTTTCTGCAATATTTGCGGCATCGAGCAAATCCTCATCAATGGCACACGAACCCTCATAGTGCAGCTCGCACTGCGTGGTTTTGACGCGATGAATCTTTGACTTCAAAAGTGTACGAAACATATATCTCCCTGCTTATTTATTTTGGGTAGTCACCAGGCAAGGCTAAATTGAAATGCCGGTGATCTTGAGCGTTTGCGCACAAGGCGCGGATTATGCGGAGTCTGCCCAATGAACTCAGCATCTGCAATGGCGAGTAGCCCATTCGTGTATTGGAACTGCTTTGCCGTGCACCAAATAGCAGCTCCTGTCTTTTACAAATCAGGGGCGCGAGCAAGTGAAAAAAGCCAGGATCAGGCCCAAGGTTGAACATGCCCTCAGGGTGATCAAATGCCAATTCGGACACCGCAAGGTCCGCTATTGAGGTTTGCAGAAGAACACCCCGCAGCTACACACCTTATCAGCCTTAGCCAACTTGTGGATGGTTCCTAGGGCGTGTCATCAATTGAGCCATATGGCGATTGCTGCCAGATGGATGCCTCCCAAGAACGCATCTGCAGTTTTGTCGTAGCGTGTTGCAATACAGCGGTACTGCTTCAAGCGTGCAAAGAAGTTCTCGATCAGGTGAGGTGCTTTGTATAAGTGTTTGTCGTACGGGCGTTTTTCTTTGCAGCACCTGCGACTGGGAATAACCACTTGTTTGCCTTGTCGCAAGAGCGGTTCAACGACTCGCTCTTGTGCGTCATAGCCCTTATCGGCTAAGACGGCTGCAGCAGGAATGGATGCGATTAGATGACACACCCTAAGCGCTTGCTGAAAACACCAGAAAACAGGGCTTAAATGCATGGCCTCAAAGGCCAATGCCCGCCAAAAGGCGGGCATTGAAGCTGGCTTGAAGATGAAAACCACCTCTGTTTGGACACATCGGGCGCTACAAGCACACCCGAGCACTATTTGTGCAGAGCTTGCTTAGGGTGTTGTTGGCTCATGTCAGGGAGCTGTCTCATCCGGCACATAGATGATCTCGCCACTTTCCAGCCGGTAGGCCGTACCCACGCGCTGGCCCTGGCGGGCGCTGTTGCCTTCGGCCTGGGCGTCACCGGCCACGTAGCGTGAGACTTTACCGCCTTCGCGGGTGATGATTTCCATGTCTGGCTGGCCGGGGTTTTTCACCACGGTGAAGTCCTTGGCGGTGAGCATGTCGGCAATGCGCAGGTTGGACACCAGCGCAATCATCAGCGCCAGCGCAAATACCAGGGCCACATCGAACAGGTTGATCAGAAAGCCCATGGGGTCCATGTCGTCGCTGTCGCCACCGCGCAGCAGGGAGCGGCGGCGCTTCATGCCTTGTCTCCGCGCAGGCGGGCGCTGACCAGATCCAGCAGCGACAAATCGTCCATGGCCCAGCGCTGGGTGGTCTGGTGCAGCATGAAGCCAATGGCACCAATCACCAGCCCGACCACGGTCGTGGCAAAGGCGACTTCCATCTTGCGCGCCAGCACAGCAATGTCGCCGCCTGCCAGGGCTACCAGTGCGGGGCCCAGCGGAATCAGCGTGCCCATCAGCCCCAGCAGGGGGCCAATGCGTGTCATGGTGCGAAACAGCGCCAGGCGCTGGTCAACAGCCAGTTCAAACTCGGTGACTACGCGCTCATGCCAGACCGGGTCAGCAGGTGCTTTCCGCAGTGCCTGCAGGGCCTGACGCAAGGCGTCTTTGGGGCGAACGCAGGCTTGCTCCAGTGTGTCGAGCAGCTGCGTTGCGGGAATGTCTGCCAGCGTGCCCATGTGATGTCTGCGGCGCAGGCGGTCGCTCCATTGGCCATAAAAGCCGCCCAGTGCCAGCAGGCCGCGCGCCAGCAGGTAGAGGATGGCGACCACCACCGGCACTTGCAGCGCGGTGGAGATCCAGGACAGGGTGTAAATCAACGATTCCATAAAACTTGTGTGTCAGAGAGAGTTGTGTATTCAGAGAGAAAAGCCGCATCAGCGGCGGCGCTGCCACCACCAGCCCACAGCGGCCAGTGCCAGCACCACGCAGGCCGTTGCGGCCAGCCGTTCGCCCCACAGCGGCACGGGATCAACGCTGGGGGGCAGCACCGGACGCGCCAGCCACAAGGCAGCCAGGGCCTGCACACCATGCAGACCCACGCGCAGCACATGGCGCACGCTCATCTCAGGCAAGGCCCAGTGCAGCAGCGCGCTGATGGCAGCCAACACCAGTGCAAAGCTGAGGGCGCACAGCCAGCCCAGCTGCTGGTAGTCCCAGCCATCGACCAGCAGCATCACGCCCACCTGCGCAAAAAACAGCATCAGCATGGCCGAGGGCAGGGGCAGCCAGCTGAGCAAGCGCCACCACCAGTTACTTTGGCCCTGCGCGCCGCATATGGCCTGGCAGCCGTAGAGCAGGGCTTCGGCCAGCATGAGGGCGGCCAGATCCTGGCGGCGCTGCGGGTTGGCCGCCCATTGCAGGATGCTGGCCATGCTGGTGTGGCTGGCCAGATCGCCCGTAGCCAGCAGCAGGGCTACGAGTGCCAGCGGCGCAGCCAGCTGCAGCCAGCGCGGCCACAGGCTGGCCTGTAAGGCGAGCAGCACCCAGCAGCAGACGGCCAGCAGGAGCAGCAAGGTGGCATCGACACTCATGCGCCAACCCCTGCATGGCGGCGGCGCAGCCACCACACCAGTGCGCCCAGTGCCAGCACCACGCCCGTCAGCACAGCCAGCAGAGCACCGCTGGGGCGCAGGCTCAGCGTGGTTTGCTCATCCTTATTGGGCTGCTGCGCCTTATTGGTGGGCTGTGCCTGCGCTGCATCGCTGCTGGCAGCAGGCTGGGTGGGATTGCCCAGGGGGCCATCGTTGGTTTTTTGCAGGACCAGTGCCTTGTCGGTGTTCACGCTGGCCCCGGCGTTGGCGGTCTGCAGCGCGTCCTGATAGGCCTGTCGCACGTCCTCATCGCCCAGCTGCTGCGCAATAAAGGTGCGCAGCGCCCGGTTGTCGTTCACAAAGCCGGTGCCACTGGCGCCAAAGCGGCCTACCAGGTCGGCGTGCAGCATGCTCAGCTCCTGCAGGCGTTCATCGCCAGGCAGCCAGTAGCCTTTGCGCGCGGTTTCGAGCATGACGGCGGTCATCTCCTGCAAGGCGTAGGGGTTCACGCGCTCAAAAAATGCCTGCACGCCCAGCTGGTGGCGGTCACGCACATAGGTGTCGTGCAGCGCATCCCACATCTCGGGGGCAAAGGCATCGGTTTTCATGACGTTCCAGCCGTAGAGGTTGCGGGTGATTTCCGCCAGGTTTTCTGCTGCAGAAGCGCCGCCTTGGGTCAGCGACTGGATGTAGGACGGGTTGAGCACCGTGGCGCGTGCCTCCACCGCAATGGCGGCCTTGGTCTCGCGCATGGCGGGGCGGCTGGGGCTGCGGTAGTCGCTGAAGTAGGCGTCCGGCTCCTCGCCGGTGACTTCACGCACGGCCAGATTCAGGCCGCCCATGAACTCATAGACGTGGTCCAGCGAGATCGGCCCCCAGGTGTTGGACTCCAGCGGTTGCACCACCAGCTGCGTGCCCGCCAGTGCGGCTTCAAAGGCACCGGCCTGGAAGTCGCCCCAGATTTCGCCTTCGCCATAGCTTGCGCCCATGTTGGCGATATAGGTCTGGGCCACTTCAGAGCGGTCTTGCCAGCGGTCACCGGCTTCCACCATGTCCATGATGCCGCTGCCGTAGCCGCCATTGACGCCACCGAACACGCGCACATGGGCCAGTTTGCGCGCCTGCGCCGGGGCTGCGCCGCGCTCTTTCAGGGTGCGCTCCACCGCCTGCACGCCCTGAGCGACGGCATTGTCCGCTTCACGCGCCTGTGCCGCCATGGCCACGGCCTGGTTGATCAGGTACAGGCGTGAGGCGGCCAGATCGCGCAGCTGGCCCGAGGTCTGCACCACCACATCAATGCGGGGGCGGCCCAGCACTTCACGGTCGATCAGGCGCAAACTGGAGACACGGCCAAAGGCATCGCGCACCGGTTCCACCCCCAGCAGGTAGAGGATTTGCGCCACGCTGGTGCCTTCGGTGTGGATGAAGTCACCCGCCCACAGCGTGAACGCCACTTTGCTGGGCCACTGGCCCTCATGGGCAGCGCGGTGCTGGGCCAGCATCTGGTCCACCATCTGGCGTGCCACACGCCAGGCCTGCTCGGATGGGGCCTTTTCCGCATCAATGCTGTAGAGGTTGCGGCCCGTAGGCAGCGCCTGCGGGTTGACCAGGGCATCGCCCCCCGAAGACGGCTCGGTAAAACCGCCAGAGAGCGCATTGCTCAGCGCCGCCAGTTCACGCGCAGGGCTGTGGGCCAGCTGCTCGCGGTAGTCGGGGATGGCCTGCAGGCGTGCGCGCAGCGACAGCACGGCCTGGGCAAAGCGGCGCTCGCTGTCCTGCTGCTGATCTTCTGCTTTTTGTAGCGCTTTGCGCAGATGCTCTAAGCCTTTCAAAGCATTTTGTATTTGAAATGCTGATGTATCAAGCGCTGGCTGCTCTGTTTTTTGCCAGAACGCCAAGGCAGCGTGCAATTGCGCACGGGCCGCTGGATTGAGTTGCTGCACGTGCTGTTGCGCCTGTTCTGCACTGGTGATGGCAGCTGCCGTATCCAGCGTGCCTTCATACTGCTGGGCCTGTGCCAGCCATGCCTGCTGCGCGCGCTGCCTGGCCTGCAGTAGTTCAGCTTCTACGCTGGCCTGCAACGTGGGGTCGGCCAGCCAGTCGAACACTTTCTGGCGGCCTGCCGCGCTTTGCATGACTTGCAGCAGGGGCAGCACATCGGCATCAGTGGCGATGTCCAGCGCCTTGCCCATGACCGGAATGGCCTTGGCGATGCTGCGTGCGGTTTGCAGCGCCTGAGGGTCCAGCGCCCGCAGTGCGTGCTTGAGCTTTTGCTCAGAGCGCAGGCTGTGCAGAAATTCCTGTTTGTCAGGGTCGGCCAGTGCGCGGGCGAGGTGCTGGCGCAGCACGGCATCATCCACAGCCGGGGCTGCGGCAGGTGCTGCAGATGCGCGCTGGCTGCCCAGTGCGATAAAGCCGCGCACCAGGTCGTCATCGCTGGGGCGGTGCTGGCTGTGCTCCCAGTCCAGCGCGCGTTGCAGCTCGCCGGGCTGCAGCACTTGCTCCAGCAGTTTTTGTGCAGGCTCGCCTTGCTGGGCCAGCTCGATCAGCGCCTGCACACGCGGGCGGTAGGTCTGTGCCAGCCATGCGCTGTGCTCCAGCTGGGCCCGTGCAACGCTGCCGCGTGCTACGTCCAGCTCTGCCAGTGCGTGCAGGATGGCGTCTTCCCCCATCAGCTGGGCCATGCTGTCCAGCGCGCGGTCCGAATAGGGCGTGCCCAGTGTGTAAAGCCCATCGGTGATGTTCGCGCTGGTCACGGTTTCCATGTGGTCGGCCAGCTGCTGCAGCTGTGCTTCGCTCCACGGGGCATCGGCGGTCAGGGACAAGTCCTGGTGCAGGCCCAGTGCCACCGCCTGCTGCTGGATGTCCTGGGCGTACTGGTGCTTGAGCGCGCCACTGTCTGCGCTGCTCCAGGCCAACAGCAGGTCGGCCAGCTGCTTATGTGCAGATTGGGCACCTGCAGCACGCAGTGGCGGCGTCAGGTGCGAAACAGTGGTGGCATAGCTGCGCCGTTTGGCAATCATGGCTTCACCCACATTGGCCATGGTGTACAGGTACAGATGCGGCACATTGCCAATCAGGGCATCGGGCCAGTCGTGGTCTGACAGGGCCATCTGCTTGCCGGGTGTGAATTCCAGGCTGCCGTGGGTGCCAAAGTGCATGACCACATCGGCGCCAAAGACTTCGTGCGTCCACAGATACGAAGCCACATACGGCCAGGGCGGAGCCTGCTTGGTGCCGTGCACGATTTTGAAGCTGTCGTCACCCACGCCAGACAGGGGCTGCGGCAGCAAGACCACATTGCCCAGCGGCACACGGGCCACGGCGACGTGGTTCTGGTGGCTCAGGTAGTTACCGGGCGCAGGGCCAAACTGCTGGCTGACTTGCTCACACAGTGTTGATGCAATGCGTGCGCCGCACCATTGCTGCAATTGCGTGGCAGACACCAGTGCAGGGTCTGCATGCTGCAGAAACTGGGCAAAGTCGCCCTTGGCGTAGGGCCCAATATTGGGGCCGCGCTGTTGCAGCAGGCGGGCAAACTCCGCTTCAGTGGCAGGCAGGCCATCCACTCGGTAGCCCTGTGCACGCAGGTGCTGGAGCAGGGCGTACAAAGAGGGCACGACCTCCAGATCACCTGCCGTCAGCGCACTCTGGCCGGGGCCTTTGTAGTAGTAAATGGCCAGTTTTTTCTCGGCATTGGGCATGGTTTTGAGGGCCACGCTGCGCTGCACCAGATCGGCAAAGCGCTCCAGTCGCTGGGGCAGGGCGCGGAAAACACGCAAACCCGTGCTGTCGCGAAACTGTGCGGCAATCGCCATGGGGGTGGTGGCGCCGTCCAGCTCTGGCAAGGTGATGGACATGGTCAGCAGGCTGCCGTCAAAGCTGCGCGGCTCATCCAGCCTTGCTTGCTCTTCCGCAAAGATGCTCACGGGGGCAAACAGCGGAATATTGCGCTGCGCCAGCCACTGGCGGGCCTCATCGGCCTGGCCCAGCGTCAGCCGCCCATGGGGCATGTAGACCACGGCGTCGGGCTGGACCTGCTGTAAAAAAGCCAGGCGCTGGCGCACCGCTGCCATGGGAATGACTTCAAAGCCACGCGATTCAAATGCGCGGATGGTGGCATCCACATGGTCACGATTGGCATTGAAAGGTCCGGGCACGCTGGTCAGCAATGCCAGACGTGGGCGCTGTGGCTGCCAGCCGGGCTGCTGTTGCAGGTGTTGCTCCAGGCTGGGTAAATCAGCGAAGACAGCTTCATCGCCCAGGTGAAAAAACACATCCTGCGGCATTTCCTGCGCAGGCTGTACGGCCTGCGTAAAAAAGCGCTTGCCATCGATCATGCTGCGTACGTAGGCCTGCAGGCGTTCGTAATTGGCAGGGCCACCGCTGTGCAGGTAGCTGGAGACGGCGTCCAGATCCTCACCCTGCAAGTTGGTGAGGGTGTCGTGTTGCGGGTTGCTGGCCCCATCCACAAACAAAGGGGTGCCTGCCTGCGCAGCTTCGCGCAAATGCTGCAGCTGCGTGTCATCCAGCTTGAGGCCACGGCCAAAAACCAGCACCAGGTCATAGTCCTTGACCTGCTGCAGGCGCTGCAGTGGCAACACGCTGATGCGATGAAAAGCATCAGGGCTGGCCTTGACCAGGCGTGCTGCCTGGAACTCCGGGTAGTTCACCAGCGCGATGCGTGTGGGTGCCAGCCATGTGCGCCAGCCTATCCACAGCCACACAGCACATGCCAGCAACAGTAAAGCGCCCAGCGCAATGCGCTGCCAGCGCCGGGCAGTAAAGCGTGAGCGAAAAGCTCCTGTCATTTTTCTTGACCTGTTCAGAAAATCAATTTGTGATGTTATAACATTCTTTGTTTCGCATTTGGTTCAAGGTGAAGTGAGATGTTTCGTATGACTGCGCTGCAAGCAGCGATCTGGGGGGTATGTGCCAGCATGGGAGTGGCCTGGGCACAGCAAGCACAGGGGCAGATGCATACGCACCCCGGCGCACAAGACAAGGCAAGTGCCAGCCTGGAAGCCGTCACCATTACGGCAACCCGCAGGCCCTCCGCAGCGTTAACGACGCCTGCGACGGTGACCGTGATTGACAGCCAGCAGCTGCAGGAAGACCTGGTGAGCGATCTGCGCACCATGTTTCGCCACGAGCCCGGCGTGGCTGTGGGGCGCGATCCACGTGGCCGAGGTGGAGAGGCGCATATCGAAGTGCGTGGCATTGGCAGCCAGCGACTGGGCTTGATGGTTGATGGCGTGCGCCAGCCAGGCGGTTATGTGGCCGCAGGCGCCAACCATGGGCAGTTAAAGCTGGATGTACGGTCGCTGTCGCGTGTGGAAGTGCTCAAAGGGCCGGCATCCAGCCTGTATGGCAGCGATGCGCTGGCGGGTGTCGTGCTGTTTCGCACGCTGGAGCCACAGGATTTTCTGGACGATGGTCAGCACCTGGCAGGCTCTGCATCTGCAGGCTTTGATGGTGCTGATGACAGCCGCTGGGCCAATGCCAATCTGGCATTTCGCGCGGGTGCCGCGCAAAACCTGGTGTCGGTTTCATCCAGCCGTGGGCATGAGCTGCAAAACCACCCTGACAGTGCACTGCAGCCAGACCCACAGGATTGGCGCATGCACAACGTGTTGCTCAAGTCTGTGCTGGGCATAGATAGCAGCCAGAGCATGACGCTTACGGCAGAACACTTTCGCAAGGAAAACAGCGCCTATCTGCAATCGCTGCTAGGCCCCATCGCAGGTGGTACACGCATTACGCGCAGTGCGGCCGATGACAGCAGCCAGCGCGATCGACTGGGGCTGGCTTATCGCTACACACCCGGAGGGGCATGGTTTGAAAACCTGTCCGCACAAATCGATGTGCAGCACAGCCGCAGCAACGAATTCACCGACGAGGCACGCCAGCCGCCGGGCGCACAGCCTGCCCAGCTGCGCGAAAGCACACTGGCACACAGCGAAAAGCAATGGTCTGGCAGCCTGCAACTGGATGGCCAGCACCAGCAGGGCGCACTGACCCACCGCTGGGTACTGGGCGCAGACATGCTGTACAAAAAGCTGGAGGTGCGCAATGACGCACTGCAGCGCACTGTGGGCAGTCAAGTGGTGAGCAAGATCGTGGATGGTGACTTGTACCCGCGCAAAATCGCACCAGACACCACGGTGCAAAACCTTGGCGTTGTTGTGCAGGATGAAATTGCGCTGCTGCATGACCGCCTGCGCATCACGCCCAGCCTGCGCTTTGACACTTACCGGATTACGCCACACCCCGATGCGCTGTTTGCCAATGCCAATGTGGCTGGCAGCAAACCCGTGGGGCAATCCAAAACCGCATGGACGCCGCGCCTGGGCCTGAGCTACAGTTGGCTGCCCCAGCAGGTGATCTATGCCAACTTCGTCACGGGCTTTCGCATGCCCACCTATGACCAGCTCAACCGCATAGGGCGCGTGCCTGTCGCCAGCTTTATTCACGACTTTATTCCCAACCCCAACCTCAAACCTGAGCGCAGCAGGGGATTGGAGCTGGGCATGCGTGGGCAGTTTGAGCGCGGCTCCTATGAGGTTGCGGCTTTCTACAACCGCTATACCGACTTTATCCAGACGCAGATGATTGCCTTCATTCCACCAGGGCAAAGCGGCGATGCGCGGGCCATCCGCACGTTTCAGTCACGCAACATTGGCGAAGTAGAAATCTACGGCATTGAAGCCAAGGGGCATTTGTCAATCGGGCAGTGGCTGCACGCCAAGGACCACTGGAAGTTGCTGGGCGCGCTGCAGTTTTCTGTGGGTAACGACAAAGTCACCAACCAGCCACTCAACAGCATTCAGCCCGCACGGCTGGTCGCTGGTCTGCGCTGGGATGAGCGCAGCCGCCGCTGGGGCGCAGAACTTACCGCCAACCTGGTGGCCGGTAAGCGCCGTGTCAATGAAGCTTTGGCGCAGACTGGCCCCACCGCACCTGTGCCGCTGAAAACCAGCGGCTATGCCACCGCAGATATCACGGCCTACTGGAGGCTGGGCAAGCAGGTGACGCTTCATCTGGCGATCCACAATATGTTCAACCGCTCGTATTACGACTGGTCCACCGTGAGCCACCTGACAGGGAATGATCCACGCCTGGCTGCCTACAGCGCACCGGGGCGTACAGCCGCAATGAGCCTGCGGCTGGATTTTTAAGGGCGAAAGAGGCAAGCCGAGGGCTCAGGCCCCGGCTGTCGGTTCAGCTTCAGGCTCTGCCGCAGCCGTTTGGTGGCACTGGTCACAGGTGCCATGCATTTCTACCGTCGCCGTGTGCATGTGAAACGCATTGCTCTTGGACCAGTTTTTCAGACGACGCTCCACCGTCTGGTCGGGAAACTCATTGACATGCCCACACTGGTCACAAATCGCAAAGACGACCAGGCCATGCTGATGATCATGGGGGTGGGCACATGCCACATAGGAGTTCAGACTCTCTACACGGTGCACCAGGCCGTATTCGATCAACTTGTCCAGCGCTCTGTAAATCTGCTGTGGAGCACGCAGACCTTCACCACGCAGCTGATCCAGCAGCGTATAGGCGCTCGCCGGAGCTTCCTCACGCGCAAGCGCGTTGAGCACGAGTGACTGGTGCTTGGTCAGCTCATGGTGGTGCGTCTTTGCTGTGGATGACATTGCTTGCATAAGTGATGTTGTAACGCCAGAGAGTTTAGCCTTTATCGCAAGCACGCATGACTGACCCCAAGTGCAGGAGCGTGTGCGTCCAGCAAGGGCAGGGGAAAGCTGCAGATGTGCAGGACGAGGGCATGAACGGGTAGCCCATGAAAAATACAGTGCACCTGGCTACACCAGCCACTAATGCAAAAAGCCTGCTACTTTTCCAGTAGCAGGCTTTTCTTTATTTCATTGGTGCCGGTGACATGAGTCGAACACGCGACCTTCTCATTACGAATGAGCTGCTCTACCAACTGAGCTACACCGGCAACGAGGAAAAATTATAGCGCTTTTTGATCCGCTTCGAGGTGATATTGCGTCACGCGTTCCACTTCGTTCTTGGAGCCAAGGATGACGCTCACGCGCTGGTGCAGCTCGGTGGGCTGGATTTCCAGAATGCGCTGGCGGCCGTTGGTGGCCATGCCGCCAGCTTGCTCAATCAGCCAGCTCATGGGGTTGGCTTCATACATCAGACGCAGCTTGCCGGGCTTGTGGGGCTCACGCTTGTCCCATGGGTACATGAAGATGCCGCCACGGCACAGGATGCGGTGTACGTCTGCCACCATGGCTGCCACCCAGCGCATGTTGAAGTTCTTGCCACGGGGGCCTTCTTCGCCTGCCAGGCACTCGTCCACATAGCGCGTTACGGGGGCATCCCAGTGGCGCATGTTGGACATGTTGATGGCAAATTCCTTGGTGTCTTCAGGAATCTTGACGTTTTCTTCAATCAGAATGAAGGAGCCTTGCTCGCGGTCCAGCGTAAACATGGCCACGCCATCGCCCACGGTCAGCACCAGTGTGGTCTGGGGGCCGTAGATGCAGTAACCTGCCGCGACTTGCTGGGTGCCAGGCTGCATGAAGTCGTTGTCGTGCACGCCGGGGTGGTTATCAGGTTTTTTGAGCACGCTGAAGATGGTGCCAATCGACATGTTGATGTCGATGTTGGAGGAGCCATCCAGTGGGTCAAACATCAGCAGGTATTCGCCCTGGGGGTAGCGGTTAGGCACCACATAGATGCCTTCCATTTCTTCCGAAGCCATGGCTGCCAGGTGGCCACCCCATTCGTTGGCTTCGATCAGGGTTTCGTTGGCGATGATGTCCAGCTTCTTCTGCACTTCACCCTGAACGTTTTCACTGCCAGCGGTGCCCATGACATCGCCCAGTTCACCCTTGTTCACGGCAAAGCTGATGCGCTTGCAGGCGCGTGCCACCACTTCCAGCAGCAGGCGCAGCTGGGGGGGGATGCGTCCGTCAACGCGTTGTTGTTCGACCAGATAGCGGGTCAGGCTGACACGACGTGTCATGGGGTCTCCTTCGGGTAGAAGTGAAAAATAAATATCAAAAATGCTAGCTACTAGCGCTTGCTGCACAAGCGCTAGAGGCCAATTTCTTATTTAATCGCCAATCGCGCGGGTGATGACTTCACGCACATCGTTGCTGAGGTCGGGCTTGGCAGCCACGCGGCCCAGTGCTTCACGTGCGGCAGTGCGGTAGGGCTCGGCCAGCTTGCTCCAGCGGTCCATGGCACGCGCAAGGCGGGCGGCAACCTGTGGGTTGATGGCATCCAGCTCCAGCACACGCTCGCTCCAGAACACATAGCCTGCAGCATCGGGACGGTGGAAGGCGCCGGGGTTGGCTGCGCAGTAGCTGAAGATCAGGCTGCGTGCGCGGTTGGGGTTCTTGAGGCTGAAATCAGGGTGCTGCATCAGCTGCTTGACCGCAGGCAGCACCTGGCCACCACGGTCGCAGGCAGCAGCCTGCAGGCTGAACCACTTGTCAATCACCAGCGGCTCGTTCTTGAACATGGCGTGGAAGCGCTCCAGCGCAGGCTGGGCCAGCGCCGCGCCGCTGTGCACCAGGGCAGACAGGGCATTGAAGCGGTCGGTCATATTGCCTGCCACCTTGAAGCGCTGGTAGGCCTTGCCGGGCCAGACCGTGTCGCCCGTGCTGCGAGCCGCCAGGCACAGCATCAGCAGGGCCAGACCAGTCAGCGAGCGGCGACCTGCAGACACAGGGTCTGGCCGGTATGCGCCGGTGTCCTGATGGGTCTCATAAGCCCATTCCCAATCCGCTTGCAAGGCCAGTGCCAGCTGCTGGCGCATGGATTCGCGCACGGCATGGATACGCTGTGGGTCCACCACGTCCAGCTGTTCGGCAATGTAGGCTTCAGAAGGCAGCTGCAGCACGAGTTCCTTGTAGGCCGCGTCCAGTTCAGGGTGACGCAGCACATCGCGCAGGGCGCTGACAAAAGCTGCGGGCAGGATGTCGGCAGCCACTTCACCTTCAGTACGGATGGCTTGCAGCGCGTAGCGCAGGGCCAGGCGCTGGCCCGCTTCCCAGCGGTTGAAGGCATCGCTGTCGTGCGCCAGCTGGGTCAGCAGCTCTGCATCGCTGAAGTCGTAGTGCAGCACCACAGGGGCGCTGAAGCCACGCAGCAGCGAGGGCACGGGCGCTTGTGTCACACCGTGAAAGACCCAGGTCTGCTGGTTTTCTGTCAGCACCAGCGTCTTGCTCAGGCTGCTGTCTGCTTCGCCTTGCAGCTGCAAGGGCAGGGCGGTGCCGTCCTGACCCAGCAGCCCCATTTGCACAGGAATCACAAAAGGCAGCTTCTCGCTCTGACCTGCAGTAGCAGGGCAGCTTTGCGACAGGGTCAGGGTATAGGTCTGTGCAGCGGCATCGTACTGGCCCACAGCCTTGACCGCAGGAGTGCCAGACTGGCTGTACCAGCGCTTGAACTGCTCCAGATGCTGAGCCAGTGGGCTGTCGGGGTTGGCATCTGCCATGGCCTGCACAAAGTCGTCACAGGTCACGGCGTTGCCGTCATGGCGCTCAAAGTACAGCTTCATGCCCTTGGCAAAGCCTTCGCGGCCGACCAGGTTGTGCTGCATGCGCACCACTTCGGCACCTTTTTCGTAAATCGTGACGGTGTAGAAGTTGTTGATTTCGATATAGCTGTCCGGGCGCACGGGGTGGGCCATGGGGCCTGCGTCCTCAGGGAACTGCACGGTGCGCAGCACGCGCACGTCTTCAATGCGCTTGACGGCGCGGGCCGAAGGTGTACCCGCCATGTCCATGCTGAATTCCTGGTCGCGGAAGACCGTCAGGCCTTCCTTGAGGCTGAGCTGAAACCAGTCACGGCAGGTGATGCGGTTGCCGGTCCAGTTATGGAAGTACTCGTGCCCCACCACGCTTTCGACGTTGGCAAAGTCCACGTCGGTCGCTGTGGACTGGCTGGCCAGGACGTACTTGGTGTTGAAGATGTTCAGGCCCTTGTTTTCCATGGCGCCCATGTTGAAGTCGCTGGTGGCGACGATCATGAAGCGGTCCAGGTCCAGGCTCAGGCCAAAACGTGCCTCGTCCCATGCCACAGAGTGCATAAGCGAGTTCATGGCATGCTCGGTTTTTTCCAGATCGCCGGGGCGCACAAACACCTGCAGCAGGTGGTCACGGCCTGCACGGCTCTTGATCAGCTGCTCGCGAGCCACCAGCTTGCCAGCCACCAGTGCAAACAGGTAGCTGGGCTTTTTGTGGGGGTCTACCCACTTGGCAAAGTGGCGGCCATCCTCCAGATCACCGGCTTCCACCAGGTTGCCGTTGGACAGCAGCACGGGGAAGGCTTCCTTGTTGGCGCGCAGTGTCACGGTATACATGGCCATGACATCGGGGCGGTCCAGGAAGTAGGTGATACGGCGAAAGCCTTCTGCTTCACACTGCGTAAAGAACGTGCCCTCGCTCACATACAAGCCCATGAGCTTGGTGTTCTTCTCAGGCGCGCAGGTGGTGAAGATTTCCAGCTCGATAGGGTCATCCCCTTCTGGGAGGTTCTCCAGCACCAGCTGGCTGCCATCCATCTTGAACGAGGTGCCGCCACCGTTGACCAGCACGCGTGCCAGATTCAGCTCGTCGCCATCCAGACGCAGTGCCTGTGCAGGCACGTCGGGGTTGCGACGGATGCGCATCTTGTTGAGCACACGGGTCTTGGCAGGGTCCAGGTCGAACGTCAGATCGACGGTCTCAATCCACCATGCAGGCGCCTGGTAGTCGGCGCGGTAAATGGCAGTGGCTTGTCCTTCACGCAGCATGAAAGCTCCTTACAGGCCTTGCTTGAGCGAGGCTTCAATAAACATGTCCAGATCGCCGTCCAGCACCTTCTGGGTGGCCGAGACTTCAACGTTGGTGCGCAGGTCCTTGATACGGCTGTTATCCAGCACGTACGAGCGGATCTGGTGGCCCCAGCCCACATCGGTCTTGGTGTCTTCCAGCTTTTGCTGCTCTTCCTGGCGCTTGCGCATTTCGTAGTCGTACAGGCGCGAGCGCAGGCGTTGCCATGCCACGTCACGGTTGCTGTGCTGCGAGCGGCCGTCCTGGCACTGCACCACAATACCCGTAGGAATGTGGGTCAGACGCACGGCAGAGTCGGTCTTGTTGATGTGCTGACCACCAGCGCCGGAGGCACGGTAGGTGTCGGTGCGCACGTCAGCAGGATTGATGTTGATCTCGATGGAGTCATCAATCTCTGGGTAGACAAACAGCGAAGAGAAGCTGGTGTGGCGGCCGCCCGAGGAGTCAAAAGGCGACTTGCGCACCAGACGGTGCACGCCGGTTTCCGTGCGCAGCAGACCGTAGGCGTATTCGCCTTCAATCTTGATGGTGGCGCTCTTGATGCCAGCCACGTCGCCGGGAGTTTCTTCTTCCACGGTAGCCTTGAAGCCCTTGCGCTCCGCGTACTTCAGGTACTGGCGCAGCAGCATGCTGGCCCAGTCGCAGGCTTCGGTGCCGCCGGCACCCGCCTGGATGTCGATAAAGCAGTTCAGAGGGTCTGCTTCATGACGGAACATGCGGCGGAACTCCAGCTCCTCGATCAGGGGCTGGAGCTTGGCGGTTTCTTCTTCGATGGTCTCCAGACCAGCGTCGTCGCCTTCTTCCTTGCTCATCTCGAACAGCTCGGCATTGTCAGCCAGTTCTGTGGTGAGCTTTTGCAGGGTCAGGACGACGGAGTCCAGCGACTTCTTTTCCTTGCCCAGTTCCTGAGCCTTCTTTGGGTCGTTCCAGACGGCAGGGTCTTCCAGTGCCGCGTTTACGGTGCGCAGACGTTCGTACTTTGCATCGTAGTCAAAGATACCTCCGTAACTCTTGGGTCCGGGTGGACAGGTCTTCAAGAGTTGCTTCGATTTGATTGATGCGTTCGGCTTCCATGTCTGATTCCTGTTGTTTGGGGTTTGTATAGCCGAGTGCAGTCCGCATAGGAGCTGTAGGCTAGTCAAAACGGGGATTTTCGCATGTCCTGACCGCTCATGGCTTGAATGCTGTCCAGCAAAAGCAGTGAATGGCTGCTATTGCCTGTGGCGCACACCAGCGAGCCATCCAACAAAAACGCCACCAGCAGTGTGGTGGCGTACAGATGCCGGCCAATGGCGTGCCGTAAATTAGCGATTCTTGGTTGCAGGTGGCAGATCACGCTCATCCATGATGAACGCCTGCAGCTCCAGGTCCATCGCCTGGGCTTCAGGGGCGCGCAAAGGCTTGACCGTCGCTGCGGCAGGCACAGCTGGCTGGCTAGCTGCTTCACTCAGATCCAGAGAGAGCTCTGCGACCAGCGCCTCGTCAGGTGCAAAGTGCTGCACAGGCTGGAAGTGCGACTGGCCCGATTGCTGTTCCAGCGGTTCATGCACGGGCATGGTGCTGAGCAGGCCCAGATGCGCTTCATCAAGCGACAGTACAGGGGGAGCTTCAGCGGCAGGCGCTGCCGCAGCCTGCACAGGAGATGCTGCACCAGGCACTTCCGGAAGAGGGGGAACAGCTTGCCCCGGCGTCACCTCAGGTGCAATTTCAGGCAAGGGCGCTTCGCTGGGAGCGGTGCGCCTGCGACCAGGCATGGCACCGCGGCTGGCGGCTGGGGTGCTCTTGGCCACGTTGTAGAGCATCAGCAGCTCATCAAACGCGGCCAGGTCAAAGCGCTGCGCTGCTTCGTTCTTGCGCAGAATCAGATTGCGCAGCAGCTCCTGCACTTCATCTGTGGGCCACAGCGCTTCAATCTGCGCCAGTACGTCAGGGTGGGCGCTCCACAGATCATGCCCCTTGCGTGAAAAGCCCAGAAAGTCAGGGATGTGCACATTGAAGTGCTTCTGGAACTGCTGGCGCACTTCTTCATAGGCGTCCATGCGGCCAAGGCGGAAAAGCAGCTGCAGCAATTCCACATAAGCCAGCGGGGAAGAGTTCTCATGCTCCGCAATATGGGCCTGCAGAATTTCAATGGCCTGATCGTTTTCGCCAATAGAGGCATAAAACTCAGCCTGCTCCTGCACATCGAACAAGGCCTGGGCAGTCAGCACCTCGGTGAGCGGGAACATGGTCGCAGGAGCGAGCGAAGGCGGCTGAATGCTGGATTCAGCAAACGCCGTATCCGGGAACTGCGTGAGTGCCTGCGCCTGCGGCACGCTGTCGCGCGTGTGCAGGGAAGCGGCGGCCATAGAAGCCACAGGCTTTGCCACTGGTTCCGCCTTCGCCGCAGCCACTGGGGACGCAACTGGTGCAGAAGGCAACTGGCCCTTGCCGGTACGGACTGCGGCGCTGTCAGTATCAACACGCGTAAGGCTTGCAGAGTTTTCCACTGCCAGCACGGTGTTTGCCCAGTCGTTCTGCGCTTTCAGGCGCTCCTGGCGCAGGCGTTGCAGCAGCCAGGCGATACAGGCCAGCGCCAATGCCAGCAGGCCCAGCGCTGCATGGACCCAGACTGGCAAGGCTGCGTTCTGCGCTTCGACCAGTTGCCGCTGGAGGGTAGAAATTTCTGTGAGATTGCTGGTCAGCTGCTTTTTAAGCGCCAGCAACTGGCCTTCCAGCGCATCAATGCGTTCCGTATTGGCCTGCAGCAGTACCTGTGTTGCTTCAGCAATGGGCGACTCTGCCTCTGGTACTGTATCCGGCAATGGCGCGGCAGATGCTGCTCCAGTTCCAACTGCAGCAGCATCTGCGACTGCGTCTGTAGCGGGGGCCGTGCTTGCATTAGCAGGTTTTGCATGCAAGCCTTCCAGGCCGTCGAGTGGTTCCATGCGCTGGCGAGAGCGGCCGGTATCAGCGGCCTGTGCATCTGCTGTACCTGAGGGCACCGCAGCTGGCTGCGAAGCAGACTTGGCGGGTGTTTCTTCAGGCGCAGGAATATCTACCGTATCGGCAGACGCAACCATGGAGGGCACAAAGTACGCTGGCAGGCTGTTGTCCTGCACCGCCCGTGGGTTGACGGCGCGTTTGGCAGGGCGACGAGGTGTTGCCGCAGCGCGTGTTGCAGTGCTGGCGCCTGCGCTGCCTGCCACAAACGCAGCGGGCAGAGGGGCTGCCGCCTGAATTTTGCTCAGATCAATGGGCTGCACCGACGCTGCCATAGAGCCTGGCGGGTCCGCAAAGAAGGTGTAACTGCGCGTCATGGTGGCGGAACAGCCAGCACTGAGCTTGACGGTAAGCAAAGGCTCGTTCACCGGAATGGTGGTTTGCACACGCACAGAATTGCCTTGCGGCACGAGTGTGAAGTCTCCGCGCGCGAGCGGGACGTCGCCCATCAGAATGTCAGCAGCAACGCAGCTGGTTTCTGCCGTATGGCCAGCATCCGGCTTGAGCTGAAAGACCAGATCCATGGGCGAGCCAAGCTGCACATTGCCCTGGCTGTTGCCAAGCGATAAGGCGCTGACTTGCGAAGCAGCAGCCACACCGCTGAGCAAAACGAGTAGATCACGAAGGTTCACGGTCATTCTTTGCCGTCAGAAGTTGACAAGCGCACTGTGCGCTGCGAATGCATCTCCCACCCCTATGCGATCGCTGCCGTGCGAGAGCTGAAAATGTATCAAATCGTGAAGCACAAATGCCTTGCCTCAAAGCAATTCAGTGCGAAAAACTCCGAATGTGGCGCAATGAGAACTAAATGTTAATTAATGCTAACTATCTAGAAGGCGTCTGAATAGCTTGCATCGACAGCGCCTGCAAGTGTTCTGCCAGACGCTGGATAGAGCGTGGCGCACAGCCTTCCGCATCGTTACTGATAGTGACAAAGGCCGATTGACCAGCACCTGTGATGCCTTTCACGGTGCGCGCCAACACCGCCAAGGTGTGCGGGTCTGGCGTGCGGATTTCGTGAAACGGCTGGTGCTTTTCCTGTGCGACAGGGTAGCCAAAGGGACCAAATGCCGTATTCAGATTCCACCTGCAGACCAATGGCGTGGGCCAGAGGCGGCGCAGCATGGGGAGTTGCTGCTCAATGGGAGGCATCTTGCCGTGCAGGCCCAGGCACAGCGTAGCTCCATGCCGCTTGAGCACCTGCACCAGCGCCTCTTCCAGCAGCAGCGGATCACGCACCTCGACAGCCACGATCACATCCGGGGCCTGTGTCAGTGCTTCACGCGTGGCTTGCAACAGGCTGGCGAGCAGGTCATAAAGTGGCGCTGTGTGCGAGAGCATGTCCCACGGCAGGGGACTGAGTTGGTAGACCAAGACCCCCAGCTTGCTACCCAGCCCCTGCAGGGCAGGCTCTACAAACTGCTGCACAGCCAGCCCCGCGTCCAGAAAAACCGGATTGCGCTGCTGGCCCTTGCCGTCCTCGCCGCGCACCAGCGCATCGGTCACTACGTTCGGACATTTGACGACGAAGCGAAAGTCCTCAGGCACCTGCGCCGCCATCTGCGCGTACTGCTCCACGCTCAAGGGCCGCCAGAAGCTGCGGTCTACACAGACCGTGCGCATCAGCGGGTGCTGGCTCAGTGCCGTCAGCCCCTTGCGAGAGAGCACGCCGGGGTCGTATGCACCGTCCCACACCAGCCCATCCCAGCCAGGATAGGACCAGGTCGACACCCCCATGCGCAGCTGGGGCGGCATGGCCTGCGCCAGTGCCAGCAGGGCTTCGGACGGCACAACTGCCTGCACGCCCCTGGACTTGCGCACAGACTGCGCGGCAGGCGTGGTGGAGGGCGGTGGCGCATCTGCGCCAAACAGATCGTCTTGCATAGATGATGAAATTTTGAGCGATTTTGGCCTCCAGGGCAGATCCTGCCTGCGCGAACAGCTATCAAATGTGAGGATATGTTTTTGTCTATGGGCACGGCTGCGGTCTATGGCAAACTTGCGCGCTTTCGGAGCTACAGCGCCAAGGGGCGCGCAACGCATGCAAAAAATCATTGGGCAGATTGCCGCAGAGATCAAAGTCAGTGCGCAGCAGGTGACAGCTGCCGTGGAATTGCTGGACGGCGGAGCCACCGTCCCTTTCATCGCCCGTTACCGCAAGGAAGTCACAGGCGGGCTGGACGACGTGCAGCTGCGCGAGCTGGAAGCTCGTCTTGCCTATCTGCGCGAGCTGGAAGACCGCCGTGGTGCCGTGCTCAAGGCCATTGACGAGCAAGGCAAGCTCACGGACGCGCTGCGTCTGGCCATTGCCAATGCGCCCACCAAGCAGGAGCTGGAAGACATCTACCTGCCATTCAAGCAAAAGCGTCGCACCAAAGGGCAGATTGCCAAAGAGTTCGGCATTGAGCCCCTGGCCGACAAGCTGTTTGCCGACCCAACGCTGGACCCGCACGAAGAGGCGAAGGCTTTCTGCAAGCCTGCCACTACGCTGGATGACGGCAAGCCCGGCCCAGACTTTTCCACCACTTTTGCCGTGCTGGACGGTGTGCGCGACATCCTTTCTGAACGCTGGGCAGAAGATGCCACCCTGGTGCAGAAGCTGCGTGAATGGCTGTGGCAGGAAGGCCTGCTGCGCTCACGCAAGGTGGACGGCAAGGACGAAAACGACGCTGAAGTCTCAAAGTTCCGCGACTATTTTGATTACGAAGAACCCATCTGCCGCGTGCCATCGCACCGGGCGCTGGCTGTGTTCCGTGGCCGTGCGCAGGAGATTCTGGAAGTCAAGCTGGCGCAACCTGAAGAACCGGTGGTGGGTCAACCCAGCCTGGCCGAAGGCCGTATTGCCCTGCATCTGGGCTGGAGCCACGCCAAGCGCCCCGCAGACGATCTGATTCGCAAATGCATTGCCTGGACCTGGCGCGTCAAGCTCAGCCTCTCGACGGAGCGTGACCTGTTCAGCCGCCTGCGTGAAGATGCCGAGCAGGTGGCCATCAAGGTGTTTGGCGACAACCTGCGCGACCTGCTGCTGGCCGCACCTGCAGGTGCCCGTACCGTGATGGGTCTGGACCCCGGAATCCGCACCGGCGTGAAAGTGGCTGTGGTGGACAGCACCGGCAAGCTGGTGGATACCGCCACGGTCTACCCCCACGAGCCCCGCAAGGACTGGGATGGCTCGCTGGCGGTGCTGGCCCGTCTGGTGGAAAAGCATGGCGTGAACCTGATTGCCATTGGCAACGGCACGGCCAGCCGCGAAACCGACAAGCTGGCCGCTGACCTGATCAAGCTGGCTGCCAAGGTGGACAAGCAGCTGGAAAAAGTGGTGGTGAGCGAAGCCGGGGCATCGGTCTACTCGGCCAGCGAATTTGCCTCGCAGGAGCTGCCGGATGTGGATGTGAGCCTGCGCGGTGCGGTCTCCATTGCCCGCCGCCTGCAGGACCCACTGGCAGAGCTGGTCAAGATTGACCCCAAGAGCATTGGCGTGGGCCAGTACCAGCACGATGTCAACCAGAGCGAGCTGGCACGCAAGCTGGATGCGGTGGTGGAAGACTGCGTGAACTCCGTGGGCGTAGACCTGAACACGGCTTCCGTGCCGCTGCTCACCCGCGTGTCGGGCCTGAGCGGCTCGGTGGCCAAGTCGGTGGTGCGCTGGCGTGATGCGAATGGTTCGTTCCGCAACCGCAAGCAGCTTATGGAAGTCTCTGGCCTGGGCGCCAAGACGTTTGAGCAGGCTGCAGGCTTTTTGCGCATTCGCGGGGGGGACAACCCACTGGATATGACCGGCGTTCACCCTGAAACCTACCCCGTGGTGGAGCAGATCATTGTGGCCACCGGCAAGCCTGTGGACCAGATCATGGGCCGCCCCGAAGTGCTCAAGCCCCTGAAGCCAGAGCTGTTTGCCAACGAGCAGTTCGGCCCCATCACGGTCAAGGACATTCTGAGTGAGCTGGAAAAGCCCGGACGTGACCCACGCCCTGACTTTGTTGTGGCCCGCTTTAACGATGGCGTGGAAGACATCAAGGACCTCAAGGAAGGCATGATTCTGGAAGGCACCGTGAGCAACGTGGCGCAGTTTGGCGCCTTTGTGGACCTCGGTGTGCACCAGGACGGTCTGGTGCACGTGAGCCAGATGAGCCACAAGTTTGTGGAAGACGCGCGCGAAGTGGTCAAGACCGGCCAGATTGTGAAAGTGAAGGTGCTGGAAGTGGACGTGGCCCGCAACCGCATCAGCCTGACCATGAAGCTGGACGCCGCCCCTGCACGCCGCGATGGCCCACGCGACAACCGCTTTGAAGCTGCAAGCCGCAACCAGCAGGGCCGTGGTGGCTACGCCCAGCCCCAGCGCAGAAACGATGCCCAGCCACAAAGTGCCATGGCATCGGCCTTTGCCAAGTTGCAAGGGCTGAAGAAATAAGGCTTGGGCCTTGGCTGCAAAGAGCTGCTTCGGCAGCTCTTTTTTATTGCTGCAGAGGCGGTAAAAGCGATGGTTTACGGCCTGGATTTGCTCAAAATTCATAGCTGCCAGCGCTTGATTGACGGACGCCACATTCTGAAAACACTCATAAATCAGGCAAGGGATGACGTAAAAGCCTGACAGCCTGCAGCTGCATGGCATCTACGCGACCTGTGCCAGCCATGCACTGACGGCGACAGTGGCGCAGGAAGCAACCCAGGGCTGGGGCGATGTGCAGTGGCTGGTGGTTTCCGTCTTTCATTCCCAGCCACAGCCCATGGTGCGCCAGCTGCTGCGCCGCGTGCGCCGCCGCTACCCCCACACACAGATCATTCTGGCTCTGTGGAATGCTGGCCCGGATGTACTCACCGAAGAAAGCCTGGCGCGCATGGGTGCTGCCAGCGTAGTCACCAGCCTGCAGGAGCTGCTGCTGCGCCTGCAGCAGCTGGTATCGCCCGAGCAGGGCCAGCAAGGCTACATGCCAGACAGCGATGCCGAACGCGTGCAAGCCCTGCAGCGCAGCGGGTTGCGCTCTCCCAGTCTGCTGCCTGCGTACAAGGAAGCGGTGCTCAAGGCAGCCAATACCTTTCATGTGAAATATGCACAGGTGTCGCTGGTCGATCACGAATGGGTGCATACCCCCGGCAGTCTGCTGGCGCATGACCATGCGCCCGATGAACTGCCCGGCCTGGCACGCGATATATCCATTTGTTCCTATGTGGTTCACGATGGCGAAGCGCTGGTTGTGGAAGACGTGGCACGCGATCCACGCTTTGCCGATAACCCGGCCCTGCAGGAGGCCGAGGTCAAGTTCTATGCCGGTGTACCGCTGCGCAACAGGCAGGGCGATGTACTGGGTACGCTGTGCATCATGGATGAAGCCCCTCGGCAAATGGCTGAAGGGGAAATGGATGTCCTGCAGGAAATGGCCAAGGAGCTGGAGGAGGCATTGCGCATAGCCTCGCAGGACAAAGGCAGCACGGCCAACCCATGAAACCACGGCACTGCAGCTCGTGCATCAAGCACTTGTTGCCATATTTTTGATTCCCCGCTTTTCGCGGATGCCCAGCTTGCACTCAGCAGAGTGCGCATGCCACGAAAGTGCCAGCGAAAACTCACTTGTAAACATCTACTCACTCGCATTTCGATAGCTTCAAAGCCATATAGCATCAACGCTTTCTCGTGAGTGCGGCGCTGCATCAGGAAAAACCACACTGCTTACATTGTGTAACAATGAGCGCCTCTTTATCGAAGCCACTGGCGTATTGCCTGTGGCTTTTTTTCATTAGACCTTATGCAATTTCAAAATATTTCAGTTGCCAAAAAAGTTTGGGCATTGGTCATCGCCATTCTGGTGTTACTCGTTGCAGCCAGCCTTGGGCTGGCCCGCCACATCAGCAATCTGGAGCAGGAGGTACGTGAAAACACCAGCCTGATGGAGCATCGCATCTTGCTGGCTTCCAAGCTGAGAACAGGCATGGATCTGGGCGGTGCAGAAAATGCGGCTTCCAACCTGGGCAAGGACCTTGCCACGCAGGACTTTTTCGACGCACGCTTTGCGCGGACCAAGCAGCGCAATGCGGCCATGATGCAGGAGTTTCTGAAAGTGGCCACTACGCCTGAATCGGAAGCACTGATGGCCAGTCTGATGGCCCAGCTCAAGAAGTGCGACGCCTTGATTGATGAGTCCGACAACCTGCGCAAGCGTGGTGTGGACGTGGACGACCGCGTGCGTGGCGTGAACATGGTCTGTACTGACGAGTTCACGGCCAAGTTCGACGAAATGGTGGATCTGCAAAACCAGATGAAGCAGGCCTATCTTGCCAAGGCAGACGAGCAGCGCCGCACCGCATGGCTGGTAGCCAGCCTGTGCTTTGCCGTGGTCATCATTGTGTCCTTGCTGGTCGCTTCCTGGCTGGTGCGTCAGCTGACCGAGCCTTTAGGCCATGCCGTGGTGCTGGCGCAGGAAATTGCCAAAGGCAATCTCACCCATGAACTGAACGACAGCCGCCAGGATGAACTGGGCGTGCTGCTGCGTGCGCTGAACACCATGACACAAAAGCTGCGTGCCCTGGTGGGTGAAGTGCGCCATGGCGTGGACTCCGTACAGACGGCAGCAGCACAGATTGCGGAAGGCAACCAGGACTTGTCGGTGCGCACAGAGCAGACCGCCGCCAACCTGGAGGAAACTGCTTCCAGTCTGGAAGAGCTGAATGCGCATGTGTCACAGGCTTCGGACACTGCACGCCAGGCCAGCCAGCTGGCAGCTACCGCCGCCAAGGCGGCCGAGCATGGCGGAGACGTGGTCAGCCAGGTGGTGCACAGCATGGAGCAGATCAATACCTCCAGCCGCAAGATCAGCGACATCATTGGTGTGATTGACGACATTGCCTTCCAGACCAATATTCTGGCGCTCAATGCAGCGGTGGAAGCCGCACGCGCTGGCGAGCAGGGTCGTGGCTTTGCCGTGGTGGCCGCAGAGGTGCGCTCTCTGGCCGGGCGCAGTGCCGAGGCTGCCAAGGAAATCAAGGAGCTGATCACCAGCAGCGTGGCCAATGTAGACACGGGCACCCAGCAGGTGGCCGAAGCCGGCAAGAGCATGCAGGACATTGTGGACAGCGTGCGCCGCGTGACCGATCTGATCAGCGAAATTGCTGCTGCCGCCACCGAGCAGCGCGATGGTTTTGGTCAGGTGAACCAGGCCGTCAACAATCTGGACCAGATGACGCAGCAAAACGCGGCCTTGGTGGAAGAGTCCAGCGCTGCTGCACTGGCCATGAAGGAGCAGACGCAGCGTTTGGCAGAGCAGGTGGCGCAGTTCAACCTGGGAGCACGCCAGAACGTGATGTAAGACGGCTATAGCGCTGCGGCATACGCGGCGCTTCTAAAAGCAGAGCTGCCTGCGCTTATGTATTCTTGATTTCAAAGTTGTAATGCTTTGAAATCCAGCAAATACAAGCGCAGGCAGCTCTTTTTTATGTAGCTTCAGAAGAAAAAATGCGCTGTTTCCAGCGCATTTTTTAGGTGCTTTGTGCTTTGTGCTTTCAGCCCATTAATTTCCGCTGGAGAAAGCATCACTATTGCTCGGCCTGCGCATGCAGCCTGCAATATTGTTGTTCCAGTTGTGGCCATCCGGCGCGCACTTCCAGAAGGTGGCAGGTCCTTCCAGCATGCAGACCGGGCGCGACAGGAAGTGCGCCTCGCTGCAGCTGCGCACCTGAACGGCAGGCTGTGGAGCAGGGGCTGGCGCAGCTGGAGGAGGGCTACTGCGTTGCGCCGCCTCACGTTCCCGGCGCTCTCTGGCTTCTGCTTCACGTTTGGCCTTTTCAGCCTCACGCTTGGCGCGCAGCTCTGCATCGCGCTTGGCCTTGGCTTGCGCCTCTGCCTTGGCTTTGGCTTCATCCTCTGGCGATGTGCTGGGGACGCCTGCAGCTGGGGGAAGTCCAGCCGTGTCAGGCTGGGGTGCTGGCTCAGATGCAGGAGCAGGCGCTGGCAAAGACTGCGGAGGAACGGAACCTGTAGAGGAGGTGGCCTTGTCTGCCTTGTCAGACTTGCCATCAGCACTACCCATCAGGTAATACGCAGCACCACCAGCTGCCAGCAGCACCAGAACGCCTGCAATGATGTAGCGCCACATCTTGCCCGGAGGAGGCGGAGGTGGTGTAGTGCCAGACTGGCCACCACCCGTCGCGGGCTGGGTCTTCAAGCTGGTATCCAGAGGCGCTGAGTGGGGCGTGGAGGGCGGGACACTTTGCGGCTGCCCCACACCTGCTGGTGATGGCTGCGACTGGCCCGCTGCTGCAGCGCCTGCACCTGCACCTGCAGTAATGGCAGTCACTGCTGCGCCGGTGCCGAACAGATCGTCAGCATCAACACCTGCTGCATCAGCAGGCTGGCTTGTGTTTGCGGTGCTTTCAGCAGTAGCTGCCTGCGCAGCTGTGGGCTGTGCGGCAGCCGCACCAGTATTCACAACCACGGGAGCAGGTGTGGATTCGCCAGTGCCAAACAGCTCATCCACTTCAGCAGGGGCTGGTGTAACAGCAGCAGGTGCAGAAGCTGCAGATGGTGCTGCGGGCTGTGTCACCTCAGGCTGAGAGCCTGCAGCATCCGTGCCGAACAGCTCATCCACATGGGTCACAGCGGCTTCGGCTGCCACTGCAGCAGTGGTTGTGGCAGTAACAACAGCCGCCGCGACCAGCGCATCATCGGTCTTGGAAGCTGTGTCTGCTTCTGCTGGGGGTGTATCGGAGCCAAACAGCTCATCCACATCCAGCGGCTTTGCTGGCTCAGCGTTGACTGGGGCAGGCGTCACAACGGGGTCAGTAGCAGGTGCGCTCTCAGGCTGGGGCTGCTTGCTGCCGCAATGGCTGCAGAAGCTGGCATTGCCTCTGAGGGGGCTATGACATTCCCAGCAGGTGGGTGCCGTCGATGCTGCGCTGGGCGCAGGCGTGGTTTTCTGTCCGCATCCGGAGCAGAACGCCGCGCCGTCCGGTAGTTCTTTATTACAGTGTGGGCAATGCATGGCTCAAGCTCAACGAAGTTTGTGACCGCAGGAAGTGTAGAAGGCATCGCCTGCGCCTACCACCTGGTGGCATGCAGGGCAGCTGATTGTTGCAGCTGCTGCAAGCTGGGCCACGGGCGCAGGGGGCGTACTGGTGCCTGTGCAGCAGGAGTTGGCACGGGGGCAGGTGCCGCAGCTGGAGCCGCTGAAGGGACAGGCGCGGCAGGGGTTTGCACAGGTGCTGGCGCAGTGGCAGCAGCATAGGACTGACGGTTAGCTGTGTTGATTGTCTTGACCGCAGCCTGCAGCGCTTGCAGCTGACCGCCTTCCGTGGTTGCCACATAGACACGCATGCCTGCTGCAGGAGGAACTTCAGACATCCATTCCTTTTCCAGCGTGAACAGGTATTTTTTATTTATTGCCATTGGAATTCATCAAGCCTGTGCCGTGCTGACAGTCGCGCAGGATAGTGCCTTGGTGCATGTTTGTTTGCATGGTGTAGTTAGTGGTTATAAACAAAGCTTTATTGCACAAAAGCACAGCAATGCATCTAAACCGGGCAATATATCGCGATGCATGATCTGCAATGTGCTTAAAGCACAGTATTTACTTGGCTGAATGTTTTATTTTTTCTTCTCAAGACAGCACATCACAACTTCTGGAATCACCGCTTTGGCGACTGATTTTGTGAATGATGCTGATCTACGCACCTGCATTCGTGCGAATACTTAGCCAAAAGATAAAGAAAACTGCGGTCAGCAAAGCTGAAACCGCAGTTGACAAAAGCTGGCTTACGCATCAGAGGCTTGCATGAAGCAGGCCAACAGCCTGCGCATCAGGCATAGACATGGTCAAAAAACTGTCGCTCCAGTTGTACGGCACGCTGAAAGTAGCTGGCAGCTTCAGTGCGTTCTGCCTCGCTCAGATCTGTTGCAATGCGATCCAGCTCACTGCGCAGCCAGCCGACAAAGCCACGGAAAAAGTCATTCGCGTGCAGCGTGATCCATTCTGCATGCTCAAATCGTGCAGGCAGGGGCAGATGCTTTTTGGCGGGCTGATCAGCCCAGTCCAGGTACAGGCCTTCAGCCACGGCCAGCACCGCAATGCAGTTGGCGTACTTCTGGCTTTGCGCCGCTTCATGCATGAGCTGCTGAAATGCCTGGGTAGGCGCCGTCAGCGCAGGCTGCAGGCGTTCTGACGCGGGAACACCCAGCGCATCAAAGCAGCGCAGAAAATAAGTGTTCTCATCGCTGGTAATCATGGCTGCAAATTGCGACAGCGTAACGCGAGGTGCAAACACATCGGCACTGGCAATGGCTGCGCCCAGCAATGCCACAAAGCGGTTGATGAACTGATAGTCCTGCACCAGATAACGGCGCAGCACGTCATCACTGAGGCTGCCATCAAAAATCTCATGCACGAAGCGGTGCTGCACGCAGGCATTCCAGTCATCCAGACAAAGCTGGCGCAGCTGTTCGGCAAATCCTGTGGCGACACTCGCCGGGGCAGTGGTGGCAGACATATGGTCCTGGTCTCCTGAAACGCTCTATATATGTACGGGCTTAAATGCTGCGCTGCAGCGCGCGTATTGTGCAGGCAAATCTGCGCAGCCCTTTGACCTGCATGCCGACCTGCTGGCAGTGCAAGACGCAAAAAACATAGCTGTCAGCGCTTGATGAATCTTGATTTCGAAGATGCTTCACCTTGAAACCAAGATGAATCAAGCGCTAGCCGCTCTCTTTCTAATAGAAGTCGCAAACACTGCCAGCGCTACTCCTCATCCATCAGATTCGCGGCCTGGTTGTGGATCACGGATTCCGCGCGGAAGTAGCCCAGCACGGTCGCCACGCTCTGGTGCCCCGTCAGTGCCATGGTCTCCGCCAGCGGCACATTGCGCTTGCCAGCTTCCGTCACAAAACCCGAGCGCAGGGAGTGCGCTGAAAAATCACCTTCCACTCCCGCCAGAGCGCAGCGTTCCTTGACGATAGCGCGTACTGCGGGTGCCTGCAGGGGCTCGCCCACATGGCCACCTTTGCGGATACGGCGAAAGATGGCGCCTTCCGTGATCTCGCTGGCCTGCAGCCAGTCACTTAGCGCTTTGCCTGCCGCTCCCAGCACCGGCTTGGTGTTCTCAGGCAGGTCTGCGCCGCTCTGGTTGGTTTTGGAGACAGCCAGTTCATACAGATATTGATCCGGGCCAATTTGCCGCAGGTACTGCATGTCTGCTGCACTGACTTCAGAGCGGCGACGGCCGCCGCTGCTCCAGGCAAACAGGAGCAGGGCGCGATCGCGCTTGCCGCGCAGGCTGTCGTCACAGGTGGCCAGCAGCTTTTGCAGCACATCTTTGGTGATCGCCGCTTTTTTCTGTGCACGCTCGCCACGTTTGGCGTAGGCCTTGCGCGTGCGTGAGAGCAGTTCGCGCACGCGCTCGTCATGACAGGGGTTGGGCAGCCCGCGGTTCTGGTGCGCCTTGGACATGACAGCCACACGGTGCACCAGGGTGTTGTGTGAGGGCGGACCTAGCCTGGCCTTGCAGCCGGACTGCACCAGCGCAGCGTCAATCGATGCAGGCAGCTCACAACGCAAGCCATAGGGCGTGCTGCGCTGGGCGTGGTCCGCAATAAACAGCAGCACAGTTTCCACGGGCAAGGGCAGGGCAATGGCTTGCCCCATGCGGAACTGGTGCCAGCCTGCCCAGTAGCGCATGGCGCTCTGGTAGCTGCGCACTGTGTTTTCTGCTTCACCTTCTCTGAGCAGCTCACGCAGGGCATTGAGCGTGCTCTGGCTGAGCTGCGTGAGGCTTTGCGCCCCAGATCCGGCGAGCAGTTGGTTTTCACCTGACATATGTTGTATTTTTTCTATATTACGTATTAAATATTACATGTTATGTATGTTGTTATATAATAATATTTAACAACTCACGATAACAATCTCTTATCGATGGTAATCTACTTCCTATGCAACCAGTAGCACCAAAAACATCGCGTGGCATTCAAGAGGCAGACGTCTGGGCTGCCGCAGACGCCTTGCTGGCCGATGGCCAGAAACCCACGATTGAAAAAGTCCGCCAGCGCATGGGGCGCGGCTCCCCCAATACCGTGGCCCCCATGCTGGACGCCTGGTTCGCCACACTGGGCGCACGCCTGGGGCTGAATCAGCAGACGCAGGAGCTGCGCAATTCCGTGCCCAACGAAGTGCTGGAAGCCGCACAAACCCTGTGGAGCAGTGCACTGGAGCAAGCGCGTGAACTCGCAGAACAGGCACTGGAAGTCAGAGAAAAGGCAGCCAGCGAGCTGGAGCAGGCGCTGCAAGGCCTGCAAGCCAAACTGGCACAACGCGAAGAAGGCCTGCAGCAGCAAAAAGAGGCCATGGATGCCGCACTCAAGCTGGCCCATGCCCAGCGCGAAGATCTGTCGCGCCGCCTCGATGAAATGCAGCAGCAACTGACAGAGCGTGACCAGTGGCTGGAAAAGCAGCGCCAGGAAAATGCCGAACAGCGCAAGGCCAAGGAAGCCCTGCGTGAGCAGCACTCCCGCGAGCTGGAAGCAGCTGCGCAAGAGCGCCAGCGGCTGGCCGAGCAGTTCGCAGGCAATGAGCGCCGCATGCTCTCTGACGTGGATCGCAGCCGCCAGGAAGCGGAAAAGCTCAAGAAACAAATGCAGGATGCAGAGCGCGCCGCCGCTGCACGCTATGAAGAGCTGCAAAACCGCCATCTGCAGACCGAGGAAGAATTGCTGACCACCCGTGCTGCTCACATCAATCTGCAGCAGGCCCTGGACATGGCCAATGAGCGCGTAGCTGAACTCAAGCTGCTGCTGCAGGCTCGTACTGCTGCCCCTGCAGAGTTCGCAGCAGCCGCCGAAGCACCAGCCGACAAGCAGCGCAATAGCCGTTCGTTGCAGCGCCGTGCACTGTCGCAGCGCTCGCTACGACTGGGGCGCAAATCCATCTGATGGCCGTACCGTGGGTGGCTGCAGCGGCACAGCCATCCACTTTTGAGCTTTGTCCTACAAACAAGGCCCTGCACAGCGCCGCAACTGCTGGACAATAGTTCTTTGAAGGTGAGCACCTTGGCCTCACCTGCAAGGATTCGCTCTTTCCCCATGACTGCTGCAGCAGCACATCCCCATCCATCTCTGTCATCACTGAAAGTTCTGGTACTTGCGGCCGGGCAGGGCCAGCGCTTTACAGCCAGTGGTGGGCGCACGCACAAGCTGCAAGCTTCTTTATTCGATAAACCAGTGCTGCAGCATGTGCTGGATACGGTGGCCGATGCAGGCTTGCAGGCCTTTGTGGTTCGCCCTGACGGCGCAGCCACCGCGGGCATGGGTGACTCGATTGCCAGCGGGGTACGCGCAACCTCTGATGCCTCAGGTTGGCTCATCCTGCCTGGCGATATGCCTCTGGTACACGCGGCCACACTGCGCACCATTGCGCAGCAACTTCTGAGTACTGACCGCTTTGACGCTGTGCAGCCCGTCTGCAATGGCCAGCCTGGCCACCCCGTAGGTTTTAGCGCCCCATGTGCTGCGGCGCTGCAGCAGCTCACTGGCGACCAGGGCGCGCGCTCGGTACTGCAACAGCTGCGCAGCCAGGGCAGGGTGGTGCAACTGCCCGTCGAAGACCCAGGCATCCTGCAAGACATAGACACGCTGGACGATTTGCAGCGCGCGCAAGCCGTGCTGGAGCAAGGTGCTTTGGTGCGCCCGCTGTCAACCCCATAGAAAGACTCCCCGATGGACGCTGTAGATATCACCGTATTGCGCGCACTCAAGGCCTGGCGAGAAGCGGGTGAAGACGCCTTGCTTGTCACCGTCGTCAAAACCTGGGGCTCCTCACCGCGCCCTGTTGGGGCCATGCTGGCGGTCAGAGTCGGAGTGGAAATGGTGGGCTCTGTCTCAGGCGGCTGCATCGAAGACGATGTGTTCCAGCGTTTTGCCGATATACGCGACATGCCAGCCACCACATTGCTGCGTTATGGCGTAAGCGCCGAGGAAGCACATCGCTTTGGCCTGCCATGCGGTGGCACGATTGAACTGATGGTGGAGTGCAATCCCAGCCTGCAGTCCATCGATGCCTTGCTGACACAGCTGGATGCAGGGCTGCTGGTGCAGCGCAGGGTAGACCGGGCTTCCGGCAGCGTTGAACTGGAGCCTGTGAAAGCCTATGTGCCTTTGCAGTTGACGGAGCAGGCCATGTCCTTGTGCATTGGCCCACGCTGGCGCATGCTGCTCATTGGCGCAGGGGTGCTGGCCCAGTATCTGACCACCATTGCACACAGCACAGGCTTTGCCGTGACGGTGTGCGACCCACGCTCCGAGCACAGCTTCAGCTGGGATGAAAGCCTGGCACCGCTGATGCGCTGCATGCCAGACGACGCCGTACAGGCATTCAAGCCTGATTACAGCAGCTGCATCGTCACCCTGAGCCATGACCCCAAGCTCGATGACCTGGCTATTCTGGAAGCATTAGGCAGCCCGGCCTTTTATGTCGGAGCCATTGGCTCCCGCCGCAATAACGAGGCCCGACGCGCCCGACTGATGGAGCATTTCGATGTCTCGCCTGCAGTCATGCAGCGCCTCAGAGGCCCGATTGGTCTTTTTATAGACAGCAAAACCCCGGCAGAGATCGCGGTGAGCATCATGGCAGAAATCATTGCCGTGAAAAACGGGGTGCCCTTGCTGCCGGAAATGCAGGTCTGCGCTGGCAAAGCGCTGCACGAACTGCGTGCCAGGGCCGAGGCCTAACAGCGAAAGAAACCGCTGCAGCACAAACCTGAAGGCAAGATTCAGGTATACCGACCTCAAGGTGTTGGATTTTTTACGCCCATCTCAATAATCCAAGACTATTGGCGTAGGAATTTTCCTTCATGTACGTAGGAATTCAAGAAATTCAGGACACAACTTCAATCAATAAAAACAATAAGACATTGTTTTTATTAAGTTTATTTTGTTTGAAAAATGTTTGATTCATCTAGCACTGACAAGACTTGCTGAATTGAAAAGTGCCATTTCTTTGGCACACTCTCACAGCACACAGATATTCATGCTCCACGAATCACCCAATACATCAGCCCATGTGCTTGAGTATGTCTTGCGGTGAGGTCCAGACAGGAAAAACAAATAATGGCTGCAAGTTTTAGTCGCCGCGACTTTATCAAGTTAGGCACATTTGGCAGCATCACCGTCATGCTGGGGCGCCTGCCCGTGACGCAGGCGACGGAGGTGCATTCTGGTCCCCAGACCAGTGAGTGGATGGCGCCCAACGGGGATGTCAAATACCGCTGGGATGCCATTCGCAAGGTGACGGGGGAGAAAGTGTTCGCACGCGACTTCCGCGCCAAGGATCTTGCGGGCTGGCCACAGGAACAGGCCCATGCCTTCTTCCTGAAAGCCACTGATATCGAACACAGCTTTGAGGACATTGATCTTTCCGTACTTGGGCAAGATCTGCAGCCAGACCAGCTGGTACGTCACGAAGACATGGCGCGTGACGGCATCGCCGTGCCAGAACTGCAGGATCTGGGCATTGGCTTTTACGGCTACAACTTCCTGCTGCCCAAAGGTGAAACATCGCCCATGTATGGCCATCCTGTGGCTTTGCTGGTCTACAAGGATTTTGATCGCTTTGAGGCAGCCAAACGCCTGCTGCGCTTTGACAAGAACATTGTCAAATATGGCAAGCACACAGGCCCCAAGCCACCACCCAACTATGGTGCAGCCCGCTATGTGCGCATTGGCGGTGAGACGCCATCTGCAACGCCCGCCTTTTCGCCCATGCAGGATGCAGTGATCTGGGGCAATTTTGACGGCGACACGCCCGTGTGGCCCAGCCCGGATGCAGAAGGCTTTCTGGTGCCGCGCTCCGTCATACTGCGGCATCGCGGGGGTGGGGCAGTACGTGATCCAGAGCAGGTGGCCCACGAAACCTATGAACCCATGCGCCGGGGCATGGCAGCAGCCAAGGCCCTGGAAGCAGAAATCGAGGCAGCACGCCAGAACCCGAACAAGCTGGTGCTGCAGCGCCAGGGTTTTTCGCAGTCTATTGACCCCAGTGCCATGGAGCCGGACAACGGCAATGCCTGGTACGACGCGGCCAGCAAAACGCTGCACATCATGATTGCAGCGCAGTCGCCCTACGAGGTGGCGCGGGTGGCAGCCTTCATGATGAAGGACAACAAGCGCTTCCCCGTAGAGAACATCGTGCTGCTGTCTGGCTCGACGGTGGGCTATGGCTCCAAGGACCACTCCATCTTTCCGTTCTACGTGATTGCTGCCTGCTTCTACGGCAATGGTTTGCCCGTGCGGCTGGCCAATGACCGCTATGAACAGTTCCAGATGGGCATGAAACGCCACAGTATTGAGGCAGACCTGACACTGGTGGCAGATCGTGCAACCGGCAAGTTTGAATTGCTCAAGGCTTTCTACAACTGCAACGGAGGAGGGCGGGCCAACTTCTCTTTCTCTGTGGCACAGGTAGCGGCTACTGCCGGGCAGTCTATTTATTACTTCCCCAAGTCCGACATGTCCAGCGCCGCTATTGCAAGTGCAGCAGTGGAAGCAGGTTCCATGCGCGGTTACGGCACGATTCAGGCCATGTCCCTGACGGAGCTGCTGGTCGATGAGGCGGCTGCCGAGCTGAAGATCGACCCGATTGAACTGCGCCGCCGCAACGCACTGCGTGCAGGCGATGCCAACACCCAGGGTGCAGTGCAGCTGGGTGATCCACGCAATGTGGAAATGCTGGAACTCGCGGCCAAGCATCCGCTGTGGACCAACCGTGACAAGGCCAAGGCAGCCTACGAGGCACAGCACCCTGGCAAGCGCTACGGTGTGGGCTTTGCCCAGGTCCAGAAGGACTACGGCACAGGCGCTGATACCTCGGCACTGGTGCTGGAGTTTGATGCCCAGGGCCAGATCACCATGCGCCATTGCGTGCAGGAAATTGGCACAGGCGCCACCACAGCGCAGCAAGTCATGGTGCAGCGCATGCTGGGCAAAGCACCAGACGTGACGATCTGGGGCGAAACCGACTTCCCGCAGCTGCCGCTCAAGAGCAATTTCGAGCCTTTTACCATTACCCAGGAGCAGCAGGACGAGCTCTCACGCGACCCGCACTGGGTACCGTGCATTCTGCCGGCCATGAGTGCCTCCAACAGCGCTTACTTTCTGGGCTTTGGCACACGTCAGGCTGCACAGTTTCTGCTGGAGAACACCATCTGGCCTGCCGCCAAGGCCATCTGGAGCAGTGGCCCAGCAGGCGGGCAGATCGCCAGTGGCAATGTGACCCTGCAGGATTTGCGTGCCGTGCCCGGCGGCATTGGCGGTGGCGGCATGGCCACCATTGCTTTTGCGGACATTGCCCGCAAGGCACATGAGATGGGCCTGGTCACCGGTGTGGCCGTGCACTGCTTCAGCCGCTGGGAATGGGCAAGGGCGGACTTTGACATCCCCGGTGTTGGCAAGCGCCATCTGGCAGTCGATGCGCTTGCCGTGCGCTACGGCGATGGTGCACCGCAAGCCCTCAAGTCGCGCATGACGACTGGCGGCTATGACTTTATTGCACGCAGTCAGGTGCATTTCCCCTCTGCCCAGCGCAACAACGCAGGTGTGACGACCTACACGCCTGCTGCCTGTCTGGTGGAGCTGAACGTCAACACCTTTACCGGTGAAGTGCAGATCATGAGCCACCACAGTCTGCTGGACCCCGGCAGCGTCATCGTTCCCGCGCTGGTCTCCGGCCAGCAGCAGGGTGGGGTGGCCATGGGCATTGGCCACGCACTGATGGAAGAGTTGCCGCTGTACGCCGATGGCCCCGGCAATGGCACCTGGAACTTCAACCGCTACACCTTGCCCCGTGCACGGGATGTAGCGGTCTGGACCCAGACTGCAGACTATCTGGAGCCCTTGACCGAAACCTCCCCACCCAAAGGCATGGCTGAGGTGGTGATGATCCCCGTCGTCGCTGCAACCGTGAATGCGGTGACGCACGCGACCGGCACACGTTTTTATCGTCTGCCCGTGACCCCTACCAAAATCAAAAAGGCGCTGATGCTATGAGTCTGGAAAAACGCCCTCTCGCACTGACGATCAATGGTCAAAGCATTGGCCCTGTGGACGTACCCGTCGGTATGCCCATGATCGACTTTCTGCATGACTATCTGAACCTGACTGGCACACGCTTTGGCTGCGGCCAAGGCATATGCCATGCCTGCACGGTCATGGAGCTGCGCGAAGGCAATACACCCATAGAGACACGCACCTGCGTGTTTGATGCCCATTTCTTCAATGGCAAGAAGATCATCACCATTGAAGGCCAGGCCAAGCGTGACGAAAAAGGGCAGGTGCAGGAGCTCACACCCGTGCAGCAAGCCTTTATCGAGCACTTTTCCTTCCAGTGCGGCTACTGCACACCAGGCTTTGTGACGGCTGCCACCGTCTTCATTGAGTCCCTCAAGCAAAAGCCGGTAGCGCGCGCTGAGCTGCGCAGCCGTATTGAGGCATCGTTGAACGACCACATCTGCCGCTGCACGGGCTATGTCCGTTACTACCAGGCGGTAGAGGAAGTGGCGCTGAAGACACCAGGCTGCGTAATCGGCTGAAGGAGATGACGATGAAAAGCCATACCTTGCGCAACAGCCTGCTGGGCATTCTGATTCTGCTGATCGTCTTGTCCATTGCCGTGCTGGTTGGCGTGTTTCGTAGCAGCAGCGTCGCCCCGCAGGCCAAACAGCCGCTCAGTGATGCCCAGATGCATGACCTGATCCCCACAGGCCGGGAACTGGCGCTGGCAGGTAACTGCATGGGCTGCCACTCGCAGGCCCAGGGTCCCATGGGAGCAGGGGGCGTGCCCATTGACACACCTTTTGGCACGTTGCACTCCACCAACATCACGCCAGACCCCACCTACGGTATTGGCAAGTACACGCGCGAAGACTTTCACCGCGTGATGCGTGATGGCATTGCACCCGGCAATCGCAATCTGTATCCCGGCATGCCGTTTGTGTTCACGCACATTACGCGGCCTGACGATATCGACGCCCTGTATGCCTACATCATGAGCGTGCCGCCCATTGCACAGCCCAATGCGAACAACACCGGCGTGTTCACCTTGCCCGTGCGTCCGTTCATGAACTTCTGGGCGCTGATCAACTTCCCGGACCGTGAACCACCCACACGCCAGGGCGCTTCCGAGCAATGGCTGCGCGGTGCCTATCTGGTGGAAGGCCTGGGCCACTGCGGTGCCTGCCATACGCCACGCAATATCACCATGGGGGTGTCGTTCTCGCGCTCCTTGCAGGGCGGTGATGCGATTGACGGCTTGACGGTGCCCAACATCACGGCTGAAACGCTGGCACAGCGCGGCTTTGATGCGGCATCGCTGAGCCAGTATCTGCGCACAGGCACTTCGGCGCAGGGCACATCGTTTGGCAGCATGTACACAGTGACGCATTTCTCCACCAGCGCCATGCAGCGCGAAGATGTGGATGCAATTGCTACCTATCTGATGACCGACAAGCAAGGCAAGCTGCTGGCTGCAGCACCTGGCCCCGAAGCATTGCCGATAGCTTCTGATCCACTGCTGCAGCCAGGCCGCCTGAGCTATATGTCTGCCTGCGCGGCATGCCACGGCGTAAGTGGTGAGGGCATTCCCAATGTCGCGCCGCCCATGCGTGGCAATACTGCCGTCATGATGGAAGACCCGAACAATCTGGTCACAGTCATCCTCCATGGCGTACAGACGCAGACCTTTGCTGGCAACGAGCGCATGTATGCCATGCCTGGTTTTGCCGACCGCATGAGTGCAGCAGACGTTGCAGGACTGGCCACCTGGATGCGTGCGCAATGGGGCGCTCAGGCGCAACCCGTGACTGCAGAGCAGGTGCAAAAGCTCATCCCCAAGACATACGACTGACGCGCTTTGCGCCTTCGAACCATCCAGCCGTGCTGAGAGCGATCTCAGCGCGGCTTTTTCATGCATATGGCACACACGCCAACGCACAAGCGCTTTACAAAAAATAGCTGCTAGCGCTTGCAAAATCTTGTTTTCAAAGTCTTATGGCATTGAAAACCATATGAATTCAGCGCAAGCAGCTCTGTTTTCAATAGTGCAGTACCCAAGCTATGCTGCGATGACTAGATAGCTTCATACATTAGTTATTTAACATAATATACATTGTATTTAATTCGCAGATCCCCACAGGGTAAGCACCGATTGGGCTACTTAGTTGCCTGTGCAACTATTTGAACATTCATCCACGTTGATTGTTCATTGCGTTTTGCCCAATAGCTATGCACCAGCCAGATTCCACACCCCGTCCTTCGATTTACTACGACTACCAAGTCTTTCAGCCATGGTTGCCCAGCGCGCATGGCACGCCAAGCCGCCAGCAAGTGGTGATCGTTGGCAGCGGCCCTTCAGGCATGGTGACGGCGCTGGAGCTGGCGCGTTACGGTGTGCGTAGCGTGGTGCTGGAGTCCGAGCTGCAGGTTTCCGCTGGCAGCCGCGCCATTGTCTTTACCCGCCGCAGCATGGAAATCCTGCAGCAAGTGGGCGTGGCAGACCGTATGGTCGAAAACGGTCTGCCATGGCAGTTTGGCAATTCCTACTATCGCGGCCAGCGCGTTTTCCGCATGGAAGCACTGCACGATGCGGATGATCGCTTTGGCCCCATGCTCAATATCCAGCAGCAATACATGGAGCAATACCTGCTGGAGGCATGCGAGGCATCGGACTTGATTGACTTTCGCTGGGGCAACAAAGTGGTGAAAGTCAGCCAGGACGCACAGACCGCCACACTGGAAATTGATACGCCCGAGGGCACATACACGCTGGAAACAGACTGGCTGGTCGCTGCTGACGGTGGGCGCTCCGGCATCCGGCAGGGATTTGGCCTGAAGATGGAAGGCGCTTCCTACGAAGGCCTGTTTGTGATTGCAGATATCAAGGTCGATCTGCCGCTGCCCACGGAGCGCCTGGCCTTTTTTGACCCTGAGTGGAACCCCGGCAACACCATCTTGATGCACCGTGAGCCACACGGCATCTGGCGCCTGGACTATCAGCTGCCTGCAGGTGAGACACCTGAAGAGGCGCTGGCACCTGAATCCTTGAAGTCGCGCATCGATGCGCAGCTGGCCATGATCGGCTATCCGGGTATTGCCTGGGAGCTGGACTGGTCCTCGGTGTACTCCGCCCGCACACTGACACTACCCAGCTATGTGCATGGCCGTACCCTGTTTACTGGCGATGCCGCCCACCTCCTCCCCATCTTTGGCGTGCGCGGTGCCAACACAGGTTTTCAGGATGCGCAGTCACTGGCATGGCATCTGGCCATGGTCGTGCAAGGCCGCGCAAAGCCCAGCCTGCTGGAGAACTACAGCCGCGAACGCGTAGGTGCGGCACGCGAAATCATTGACGAGGCTGGCAAAAGCACACGCTTCATGACCCCGCCCACCAAGGGCTTTCGCCTGCTGCGCGATGCCGTCCTGTCTCTGTCATTGACGCAGGAGTTTGTGCGTCCCCTGTTCCACTGGCGCACTTCCCGCCCCCATGCCTACGAGCATTCAGCCCTGAACAGCCCATGTGATGACAACGCCCTCTTCGCTGGTGGCCTATCCCATGGCGCACCGCCACAGAACATACGCCTGGGCGAAGACCAGTTCCTGTTGGACAAGCTGGGCGCGGCTTTCGAGCTGCTGTACTTCACAGATGCAGACGCCCTGCCAGCAGACATTCAGAGGGTAGTCACCGACATTCAAGCCACAGGCATGCCGCTGCGTGTGACGGCCATCCGCCGCAGTGGCACAGCCAGCGTTCTGGGAGTTGACCAGACCTTGCTGGACCCTGCAGGTCAGGTGCACCAGCGCTATGGCGTGCAGCAGGCAGGCAGCGCGTATCTGCTGCGACCTGACCAGCACGTCTGCGGCCGCTGGCTGCAGCTCGATGCACAACGCCTGAAAGCCACTTTGGAGCACATCCAACAATGCTGAATCACCTGGAGACAAGCACCATGACCCGTAACCCCAACACCTCCAGTCTGGCCGATACCGAGGCCATCTACGATTTGCTGGCCGAGGCCATTGACCAGGCTGGCCCCGGAAAAACCGAGCTTTTCCTCACCAAGCTGGCTTTGCTGCAATCGCACGCTATTGGCCATGTGCCCAGCGTGCAGCAATATGTGAACACGGCTTTGCAGGATCTGTGACGCGCTTTTGCCAGGGCGCATCACGACTCAACCCCTTCAGGAGACAAACACCATGCTGATTCAAAAAATTCACCACGTGGCCTACCGCTGCAAAGACGCCAAAGAGACCGTGGAGTGGTACACCAAGCATCTGGACATGAAGTTCGTGCTGGCCATTGCCGAAAACGAAGTGCCTTCCACCAAGGCACCTGATCCTTATATGCACGTGTTTCTGGATGCCGGTGATGGAAACATTCTGGCCTTCTTTGAGCTGCCCACCAAACCAGAAATGGGCCGCGATGAAAACACGCCTTCGTGGGTGCAGCACCTGGCCCTGAAAGTAGAGTCACTGGATGTGCTCAAGTCCACCAAAGCGCGTCTGGAGGCCGAAGGTATCAAGGTCATCGGCCCTGTTGACCACACCATTTTCTATTCGATCTATTTTTTTGACCCCAACGGCCACCGCCTGGAACTGGCTGCCGATGTCGGTACACCCGAGATGTACGCAAAGCTCGATGCCGTGAAGTGGGACATGCTGCAGGAGTGGAGCGAAACCAAGCGCGCCCCCAAACATGCGGCCTGGATGCATGACGGCAGCATGCGCAAGCAGTAAGAACCGCCAAGCCTGTGGCTTTGCGCCATATTTTTCCCTCCGCAGCGCTCGCACTTGTGCCGCTGCGGCTTTTGCATTTGTACTTTTTCCGTTGAATGCCATTTGCCATGACAGACTTTTTGAACGAAACCCACAACCCTGAACTGCGCAGCTGGGTGGGCAGCGCCAATGTGGCCGGATGTGACTTTCCCATCCAGAACCTGCCTTTTGCCAGCTTCAAGCGCAGCGGCAGCAGCGAGCCCATGCGTATCGGCGTGGCCATTGGCACTGAAATTCTGGATTTGACGGCCGCTGCAAAGACGGGCGTTTTTTCGGACCAGGCCGCCGAGGCTTTGCAAGCGGTGGCACAGCCCACGCTGAACGCACTGATGGCACTGGGCAAGCCCTGCTGGAGTGCGCTTCGTCTGGCCCTGTCGCGCGCTTTGCGAGAAGGTGCAGCGCAGCAATCGGCCCTGCAATCCTGCCTGGTTCCGCAAGCTGAAGTGGAATACGCCCTGCCCGCGCAGATTGGTGACTACACCGACTTCTACACCTCCATCTACCACGCCACCAACATCGGTCGACTCTTTCGCCCCGACAATCCATTGATGCCCAATTACCAGTGGGTGCCGATTGGCTACCACGGCCGTGCATCCAGTGTGGTGATTTCGGGTGAAAACTTTGCGCGTCCATGCGGCCAGATCAAGGCACCTGATGCACCTGCACCTGTGCTTGCACCCAGCAAGCGCCTGGATATTGAGCTGGAACTGGGTGTATTCATTGGCAGCGGCAACACGCTGGGCCAGCCTATTCCTCTGAGCCAGGCCGAAGACCATGTCTTTGGCATCTGCCTGCTCAACGACTGGTCCGCCCGAGATATTCAGGCCTGGGAATACCAGCCGCTGGGCCCCTTCCTGGCCAAAAACTTCGCGACTACGATTTCCCCCTGGGTTGTCACCCTGGAGGCATTGGCCCCCTACCGCGCCCCGCTGGAGCGCCCTGCGCAAGACCCGCAGCCCCTGCCCTATCTGGACAGCGCAGACAATCGCAGCCACGGCGCGCTCGACATTCAACTGGAAGTGGGCCTGCAAACCAGCCAGATGCGTCAGCACGACCCTAAGGCAGAAGCTCGCATCTGCCGCACCAGCTACCGCCATGCCTACTGGACCATGGCACAGATGGTGACGCACCACACCGTCAATGGCTGCAACCTGCAGCCCGGCGATCTGCTGGGGACAGGGACGCTGTCCGGCCCCACACTGGATCAGGCAGGCGCACTGATCGAGTTGACCAGCGGCGGCAAAAATCCCTTGCAACTGCCCAATGGAGAGCAACGCACCTTCCTGGAAGATGGCGATGCAGTGGTCCTGCGCGGCTGGTGCGAAAAACAAGGCTTTGCGCGCATCGGTTTTGGTAGCTGCTGGGGCACGATCCTGCCTGCTAAACAGCCAATTTGAGCCCGGAAACAGCCATGAAGCACTACAACTACTTTCGCAGTGGCACTTCCCACCGCCTGCGCATTGCGCTCAACCTCAAAGGTGTCAGCGCGGAGTACATTCCGGTCGATCTGCGCGCAGAAGCGCATTTGCAGTCTGACTTCACCACGGTAAACCCCCAGGGGCTGGTTCCCGCCCTGGTGCTGGACAGCGGCGAAGTGCTGACCCAGTCTCCCGCCATCATTGAATGGCTGGAAGAGCGCTACCCTGAGCCACCGCTGCTGCCCGATACCCCTGAAGCACGCGCTCATGTGCGCGCCCTGGCTGCGCTGGTCGGATGTGATATTCACCCCGTGAACAACCGCCGCATTCTGGAGTATTTGCGCCATCAGTTTGGTGCGAATGAAGACGCCATCAACCAGTGGTGTGGACACTGGATCACGGCTGGTTTTGATGCCTATGAGGCACTGCTGGCGCAGCATGGGCAGACCGGGCCCTACAGCTGGGGCGACAGCCCCACACTGGCCGACGTCTATCTGGTGCCACAGGTAGAAAGCGCACGCCGCTTCAAAGTGGATGTGTCGCGCTGGCCCAGAATCTCGGCGATTGATGCTGCCTGCGCCAAGCTGCCAGCGTTTGCACAGGCATCTCCCTGGACACAGCCAGACACGCCGGCTTAAAAACGATCAAGGGCTGCGTCCACAGCCCTTGTTGTTGCGTAGCGCTATAGAAAAACGCCCTGCATGCGCCAGATCATGCAGGGCGTTGTGCTTGGGAAAGCAGTGTCAGGCCGATTCGGTCACCAAGGTGCCGCGACGGATCTGGTCACGCTCGAGCGACTCAAACAGCGCCTTGAAGTTACCCTCTCCAAAGCCTTCATCGTTCTTGCGCTGAATGAACTCAAAGAATACGGGGCCCAGCAAAGGCTGAGAGAAGATCTGCAGCAGCAGGCGCTTTTCGCCATTGGCCGTCGTGCCATCCATCAAAATGCCGCGCGTCTGCAGTTCGGCAACGGGTTGGCCGTGGCCTGGCATGCGCTCTTCCAGCATTTCGTAATAGATGTCATTGGGCGCAGTCATCAGAGGCACCCCGGCCATTTGCAAGGCATCCACACTGGCGATGAGATCGTCGGTCAGCAAGGCAATGTGCTGAATACCTTCACCGTTGAACTGCATCAGGAACTCTTCAATCTGACCGCCGTTCTTGCCCGACTCTTCATTGAGCGGGATGCGAATCATGCCATCGGGGGCCGTCATGGCCTTGGATGTCAGCCCCGTGTATTCGCCCTTGATATCGAAGTAGCGAATCTCACGGAAGTTGAACAGGCGCTCGTAAAAATCTGCCCAGAACGCCATGCGGCCTTTGTACACGTTGTGCGTCAAGTGGTCTATGACTTTGAAGCCGTGGCCTGTCGGGTGACGATCTACACCGTCAAGGTATTCAAAGTCGATGTCATAAATGCTCTTGCCGTCTTCGAAACGGTCAATCAGATACAGCGGTGCACCGCCAATGCCTTTGATGGCAGGCAAGCGCAACTCCATCGGACCTGTGGGAATTTCAATGGGTTGCGCGCCCAGCTCCAGCGCACGGTTGTACGCGTAGTGCGCATCCTTGACGCGGAAAGCCAGACCACAGGCACTGGCACCATGCTCTGCCGCAAAGTAGCTGGCGATGCTTTTGGGTTCACGGTTGACGATGAAGTTGATGTCTCCCTGGCGATAAAGCACCACATCCTTGGAGCGATGCTTTGCGACCAGCGTAAAGCCCATGCGCTCAAACAATGGCTCCAGCACTTGCGCCATGGGAGAGGCAAACTCCACGAATTCGAAGCCGCACAGCCCCATGGGGTTGTCATACAAATCTGCCATTTCTGTCTCCTTGGTCGTTTGCATGCAGCTCTCCGATGAACGTTTCTGCATGCAAAAAGATTTCTTAACTGCTCCTGCTGCTCTGATCCCGGAGCATGTCAAGATAGTTGTCGCCTCATTCCTTGCCCGTAGATCAGCAGCCATGCATTGGATAAAGTCTAAAAATCAAGCCTCACAAAGAGTTTTTATTTGAAGCGCTGGATTTCCCTTAAGCACCAAATAAAAATTCATCCAAAGCCAATAAAAAGAGAAAATATTTCCTATGAATGAGACAAGCATCACACTGGACCGCATCGACCAGAAAATCCTGGCCCACCTGCAGACCAACGCACGCGCGACCAATCTGGAGCTGGCGCAAGTGGTGCAGCTGTCCCCCGCGCAGTGCCACCGGCGCCATAAGCGGCTGGAAGAACTGGGGCTGATTCGTGCCTACGAAGCGCGGCTGGAACCTGCAGCGCTGGGCTGGAGCGTGACAGCCTTTATTCATGTATCCATGGAGCGCAGCCATGTCCGCGAGCTGGAGCAATTTCTGGTGCATGTGCGCCAGCTGGCTGAGGTACTGGAGTGCTACTCCGTCACTGGTGACTTTGACTATGTGCTCAAAGTCACTGCGCGGGATTTGCCATCGCTGTCCCGCTTCCTGATGGGAACGCTCATGCGTCTGCCTGGCGTGGCATCTGTGCGCTCCAGTGTCTGCATGGATGAAATCAAATGCACCAGTGCGCTGCCTGTCGAGCTGTAATCCATCCGCTGGAATCTGAGCTTTGCGCTAATAGATTTCTCATTGCTTTTCCACCTGAATAATCAAACTCAACGAGAAAAAACTCGGGAAACCTCTTGGTTGCGTGCGCAACCTTCACCGCTACAGTCTCCGTGTTGCTGCCACAAGGCAACACTATTCCAACCAGAAAAAAAGAACCAGAAGGTTCTACGGAGACGTTTCATGTCCTTAGCCCGACGTAGCTTTGTTATTTCCTCCTTGCTTATGCCCCTGGTCACATGGGCAGATGCTTATCCCAGCAAACCCATTGAATGGGTCGTGCCCTATGCTGCGGGTGGCGGCACAGACGTAGTGGCACGCGTACTCAGCGAGCCCATGGGCAAGGCACTGGGCCAGTCCATCATCGTGGTCAACAAGCCTGGCGCAGCCACCAACATCGGTGCGGATGCCGTAGCGCGCGCCAAGCCCGATGGCTACACCATTCTGACTGGGGACACTGGCACCCTGGCTGCCAACCCCTATCTGTACAAAAAACTCAGCTACAGCGCAGAAAAAGACTTCGTGCCAGTGGGGCTGCTGGTGCGCTTTCCCATGCTGCTGGTGGTCAACAGCCAGCTGCCGGTCAACAACTATGCTGAATTTGTGGAATGGGCCAAGCAGCAGACCAAAGGTGTTTCCTATGGCACGCCTGGTGCAGGCAGCCCACACCATCTCGCCATTGAGTTGCTGCGCTCGCAAAGTGGCTTGAACTTTGTGCACATCCCCTACCGCGGCTCAGCCCCTGCGGTACAGGACGTTGTGGCGGGTCAGCTGCCATTCATGTTTGTAGACACGGCCGCAGGCATTCAGCACGTGCAAGGCGGCAAGATTCGCGCCATTGCCGTGGCCAGCCCTGCCCGTCTTCCTACACTGCCAGATGTACCTACGCTGGATGAACAAGGACTCAAAGGCTTTGAAGCCTATGCATGGCAAGGCATTGTGGCGCCGGCTGCCGCCCCTAAGGAACGCGTAGCCAAGCTCTCCGATGCCCTGCAATCTGCGCTCAAGCAGGCTGACATCGTGGCCAAGCTGGAAGGCATGGCGCTGGAAGTCACGCCCAGCACCGCTGAAGAAATGGATGCCTACGCTAGCGCAGAACGTAACAAGTGGCGCAGAGTGATTGAAGAGAGCCAAATCACACTGGACTGAGCCGCCTCAAGATCGCCATCTTGTGCGGGAACGTACAGGTAGTGAGAATTGGGGCTTTCAAAGACCCCGCCTTGCAAAGGCCTGCCACATATTCTCTGGCAGGCCTTTGGTTTGAATGACAGCCATGAATTCACGCGAACATACAGACTGGGTGCCTCTGGACAGGACCTACACCCACCGCATTCACACGCTGATGAAGCTGGCCGATCGCATCACGCAGCTCGCCTATGAGCAAGAGTCCGGCATTCCCGCCCATGAAGCGCGCTGCCTGGCAGCCATTGGCAACTTTGCGCCGCTTTCCGTGAAAGATCTGGCACGAAGCGCCAACCTCGATAAGGCCCAGGCCAGCCGCGCAGCGCAGGCACTGGTAGACAAAGGCCTGATTCTGAAAGCAAGCAGCCCAACCGATGGGCGCGGTGTGGTGCTGAACCTCACGGCGCAAGGCCGCGAAGTATGGGTGCGAACCATGCGTCTGGTCACGCGGCGCAACCAGGAAATAACAGCCTGTCTGGATGCAGAGGAAGCACAGCAGCTGGATGTCATTCTGGACAAGCTTGTGGCCCATGCGCGCCAGAGTCTCACGTAGTGGCACCAGCCAAGGCAATATTTCCCGTGCACTGCCATGTGCGCTGCATCTTTGTGCAGAATATGCGCTTATGAGAATCCTCCACACCATGCTGCGCGTTGGCAATCTCCAGCGCTCTATCGATTTCTACACCAAGGTGCTTGGCATGCAATTGCTGCGCACTTCGGAAAACACCGAGTACAAGTACTCGCTGGCCTTTCTGGGCTATGAAGGCGGCAACCCCAACCAGGCAGAAATTGAGCTGACCTATAACTGGGGCACTGAAAGCTATGACATGGGCACGGCTTATGGCCACATTGCCATTGGTGTGCCAGACGCCTACGCGGCTTGCGACAAGATCCGCGCTGCAGGCGGCACCATTACGCGCGAAGCTGGCCCCGTCAAGGGCGGCACAACCGTGATTGCTTTTGTGACAGACCCTGATGGCTACAAGATTGAGCTGATCGAACGCAAGGACGACGCTGGCACTGGTACTGGCTTGCGTTAAACCATATCCACGGTCACCTTCAAACGCCCAGGTAGCTGATGCACCGGGCGTTTTTTATTTCTTCAGCAGTGAAACTTCCACACGGCGGGCTTCAGCCAGATCGAGCGTGTCTTTGGAGACTGCGGGTTTGTTCATCTGCATGACAGATGCTGGTACACCCAGATCTATCAGGCGTTTTTGCACTTCCAGCGCGCGTTTTTTTGCCAGCGCAGTGTTGAGCATGGGATTGCCTGTCTGATCATGAAAGCCCGCAATCTGAATCTTGTGTCCGTCACGCCAGGCATCTGCAATGGCTTTCAGGCCCTGATCCGCAGTCTCGCGCAGCTCTGCACGGCTGGCCGCAAAAAAGAACTTCACCTTGTCCTGCTCTACCCGGTAAGCCGGTGTACCCGCCTGCACGACGGCCGAAGGAGCCAGTGAAGGCGGCTCGTATGCGTGGGGGCTTAACCCCGCCTGCTGCAAAGTCTCTGTGCTTGAAGCAGCAGATGCTGATGGGCTGTCGCTGGAAGCATCAGCTTCCACCGAAAACGCCACAAGCATGGCAATACCTGCAGCAAAAGCAGCAAGAGGCAGTAAGGGAGGATGGGCAGCGGCGCTGAACTGTGACATGGGCAGGATCTTGCAAGCGAACGGATGTGCGCAGTGGAGCGTGGAGGTCGGTTTCTAAGTGTTACGGGAAATTGTAAAAAATCTATACATTGGTGAGCTCTTTTTACTGCAGCACATCAAAAAAATGCCTAGTAACTTCCCTTTCATTGGCATTTTCACGGTACACAATCCGCTGTATGAGCCAAATTTCCACCCACATTGCTGATTTGCGCAAGAGCTATGAACGTGCGGAGCTCAACGAAACAGCCTCGCATGCCGACCCTCTGCAGCAGTTTGACCAGTGGCTGCAAGAAGCCATCAAGGCAGAAATTGCCGAACCCAACGCCATGACGGTAGCCACCGTGGGCAGCAACATGCGACCCAGCACACGGGTCGTGCTGATCAAGGGCTATGACGAGCGAGGCATTGTCTGGTACACGAACTACGACAGTCGCAAAGGCAAGGAGCTGGCTGGCAACCCTTTTGCTGCATTGCAGTTTCACTGGGTGGATCTGGAGCGTGTGGTACGCATCGAAGGCCGCGTCGAGCGTGTGAGTGCGCAGGAAAGTGACGCCTATTTCAACAGCCGCCCGCTTGACTCACGCATTGGCGCCTGGGCCAGCCCGCAAAGCCAGGTCATCAGCGGCCGCAGTGTGCTGGTGACGAATGCGGCCAAATACGGTGCGCAGTTTCTGTTGAACCCTCCTCGCCCTCCGCACTGGGGTGGCTTTCGTCTGGTGCCGGACCGCTGGGAATTCTGGCAAGGGCGCAAAAGCCGTCTGCATGACCGTCTGCGTTATGAACTGAGAAACAACGAGTGGGTGCGCGAGCGTCTTGCCCCTTGATGGCAATGGGCCGCTAAAAATCAGCTTTCCACGTTTGAAAGCTGATTTTTACACCATGTAAGCTAGATTCAATCCAATATTGATAGCTGCTTGCGCAGTTCTATAAAGGTTTTCAGATATTTTTCATATTGAAACTCAATGAATTCAAGCGCTAGCAGCTATCTTTTTATTGAACCGCACTGATCAGCAACAGCATCACAGGCACGGTGACAAGACAGCACATGGTGCCCAGTGCAATGCTGGCCGTGACCTCTTCTTCTGCCACACCATAGCGCTGGGCAAACATCAGCACATTGGCCCCTGTGGGCAAGGCAGCCGCAAGTGCCATGGCCACCATGGGGATGCCCTGCAGATGCATGCACCAAGCCACGGCCAGAAAGACCAGCGGGTGAATCACAATCTTGACGCCTGCCATGCGCAGTGCCGGCTTGAGCAAACTGCCGATGCGGCTGTACGCTAGGGTCACGCCTACCAGCAGCAAGGCCATGGCGCCCAGCGCTGAGCCCAGCAGTTGCAGGGGCTTGTCAATCACAGCCGGAATGCTCCAGCCCGTCTGCGCAAACAGCAGCCCTGCAATAATCGGCAGCGGCACAGGGTGAATGACGCTGTTTTTCGCGGCCTGCCCCAGCGTGCGCAGCAGTCCTTGCGACCGCCCTGCCTCGCTGTGCTGCCGGGCCTGCGCAAGTTCCAGAATCAAGGTGCCACTGCCCAGCAGCAGCAGCGCGTGAACGGAAATCAAGGTCAGCAAAACCACCAACCCCTCCTTGCCCAGCACCAGGCCAATCAGGGGAATGCCGATCATCACGTTATTGCTGAAGGTATGGCCCAGCGCACGCGTTGCAGCCAGCGTGTTAAAGCCGTTGACCAGCAAGGTGCCCGCAAACACCAGCCCTGCGGCCATGAAGTACACCACGATGGGCTTGAAATCCAGCTCAGACAGCCGCACGCTGGCCATGGTGCGAAACAGCAGTGCCGGGGTCAGCACATAAAACACCAGGTGCGACAGATCGCGAATGGCCGTAGCCCGGATCCAGCCCAGCTTGGCGGCCAGCACACCGCTCATGATGATCAGAACAACAGGCAGCAAAGCCGTCAGCGCAGGGGAATCCACGTTGCCACACCCATAAAAAAAGCCGAGGCACGCACCCTGCGTACCTCGGCTTGACATCTTAAGAAGATTTCAGTGCATGGACGGACAAACTGGCGACCGATTTTGGCGAGCAATTTCAGCGCTCACCGTGCTCGCTACCCGGCATTGCATGGATGCAGACCAGGAGCATCTACATCGGAAATATGCATAAAAAGTGGCTTTAACGCTGATACAGCAGGCGATAACAGCTATGGTTTTAGAAAATTCAGACCGGCATATGTGGCGGTGCACGTGCATCAAAGCCCGCGCGAGCCACAGGCCATGCACCGGCTGCCGGGCACCAGACCGGAACAGCATGCGGCTGGCCATGGGGGTGCAATGCCAGCGGCAAGGGCTGGTCGCAACCGAGGTTGAGCTGGTCAAAGGCCAGACACTCCAGCGCAGAGTGTTCCGCAAACAGCGCATGCCCTGCTTCATCCCCTGGCTGTGCCTGGGTGTGTGGCAATACAGGTGCGTGCAGCACTTCATGCATGCGCCCCAGCGCTGGTGCCACCACCAGAGCCAATGCCAGCCACCACGCCATCCAGGGCGTGCGCAGTTGGTGCATGCGGGACAAGAAAGTCATGACAAAGTTACGCAGCAGCTCGCCCTGTGCTTAGTGGCTATGGCGCATGCCGCAGTTCTTGCCCAGTGCCAGGCCCTTGCAGCTGGTCTGCAATTGCTTCTGGCAGTCTTCGTACTTGTTGCCCTGTTCCAGACACTGTGCGGCCTGCTCGTGGGCGCGCGCCATATCGCGGTGGCGTTCGATGTCTTCCAGCGTGTGCTTGTCCAGCTGGCTGGATGCAGGCGCTGCGTGGTCATGGGCGTGCGCATCCTTGGCATGGTCGTGGTTATGGGCAAAAGCCGGTGCGCTCAGCGCCAAAGTGGCGGCAAAGATGCAAAGCAGTGATTTCATGGTGTGAAGTCCTTGAAGGGGTGAAGGTAAAAAAGCCAAACGTGCTGCGTGTGGCGCTCATTCAGGGCTTTGTGCACATTGCGCGCACTCGCCATGCATGGCCACATCAATGGAAGAATTGCGCACACCCGCGCTGTGTGCCAGGGCCTGGCGCAGAGCCTGCAGCGCCGACTGCACGGCGGCTGAGCCCTGATCCAGGCTGAAGTGCTGGCGGCAGCGCGTGCATTCGAGTTGCGGCACGGCATCGGCACCCTCTGCCGAGCGCAGCCAGTAACGCGTCACACGCGAAGCATCCACGCTGCGCTGCAGCAAGCCCGCCTGCACAAAGCGGTCCAGCGCCCTGTACACCGTCACGCGATTCACCACCACCCCACGCGCCTGCAAGGCGGATTCGACCGTACTTTCGGTCCAGCCCTGCATGGGCTGCTGGGGCAGGATGTCAAGCATGGCCAGCACCGCACGCGTGGCACGCATGCCAGCGGGCAGCTGCAGTGGTGTAGAAGGTGAAACAACAGGCATAGGCAATTCCATGGCATTGCTAACGCAACACAGTTGCAATTATGCCTGTGCAAAGTGCAGCTTCAGTCGTCCTGCTTCACGTGCTGCGCAAAGGTATGCAGGAACTTCTGCACCTTGGGGCCGACCACATAGGCGCAGTAGCCCTGCAATGGATTGCGCGCAAAGTAGTCCTGGTGGTAGCCCTCGGCGGGCCAGTAGTTGTCCAGCGGCTGCACCTGCGTCACAACCGGCTGACCAAAGGTGTTCTGCGCATTGAGCTGCTGCACAAAAGCCTGTGCCTGCTGCAGCTGGGCCTCGGTGGTTGTGTAGATGGCACTGCGGTACTGCGTGCCTACATCGTTGCCCTGGCGGTTAAGTGTGGTGGGGTCGTGCGTGCCAAAGAAGATCTCCAGCAACTGCTCCAGTGCAATCTGCGCCGGGTCAAACTCCACTTTGAGCACTTCGGCGTGCCCGGTCGTGCCTTCACACACCTGCTCGTAGCTGGGGTTGGGCACATGGCCATTGGCGTAACCGCTTTGCACATCCAGCACGCCCCGTACGCGGTCGAACACAGCTTCTGTGCACCAAAAGCACCCGCCGCCGAAATAGATGGTTTCCTTCATACCCTGTTTGTACACGCTGTCATCCCGCACTGACTACCGGCACCATGCTTGTCCATGCAGGAAGCAATCCTTACTTGACGCACACCCATCTGCTTTCTAAGATTCTGGTTAATGACCGATCGGTCATTTTCTTTTTCCCCTACCGCTCTGACACTCAGGTGAACACTGCTTCCACCCGCCGCACTCGCCGCAAAGCAGCACGCCCGGCTGAACTGCTGGCGGCGGCCACGCGCCTGTTTGTGGCAAAAGGCTATGCCGCCACCCGCGTGGAAGAAGTGGCTGCGCTGGCCAATGTCTCCAAAGGCACCTTGTTTCTGTACTACCCCAGCAAGGAGGCCCTGCTCAAGGCCGTGGTGCGCGAAAACATTGCCGGGCGCTTTGCCGAATGGCAGGCCGAGCTGGAAAGCTTTACCGGCAGCACGGCCGATCTGGTGCGCTATGCCTTTGCTGTCTGGCTGGAGCGCATTGCCAACAGCGAAGCAGGTGGCATCTACAAGCTGATGACCAGCGAGTGCTGCAACTTCCCTGAGCTGGCCAGCTTTTACCTGCAGGAAGTGATTTACCCCGGGCAGGCGCTGGTGCGCCGCATTCTGGAACGCGGTATTGCACGTGGCGAGTTCCGGCCCATTGACCTGGACGCTGGCGTGCACCTGATCATGACGCCCATGTTCTCCTACATCCAGTGGAGGCATTCCATGGGTGTGCACTACCCCGAATCGCTGGGCATCAGCGACACGGCGTACTTCGATATTCACGTTGACAACCTTCTGCGCGGCCTTGCCGCACTATCCGCATGACGCAGACTTCTTCTTCCTCTTCCTTTCGTGTGCCGAAATGGATGTGGCTGCTGGCCATTATTTCTGTCATTGCCATCGCAGCTGGCGTCTGGCGAGCGGTCGATGGCAGAAGCGCAAAAAAAGAAGCACTTGAGGCAAGCACAGCAAGCGCTGCACGCACTTTCAGCATTCCTTCACAGGAGTGGTTTACCGTGCAGCCCAGGCAGATGCCACTGGGCATTCCCATCACCGGCAGCCTCTCAGCCATGGACAGCGCGCTCGTCAAAGCCCGCATTCCCGGGGAACTGCGCGATCTGCAGCTGCGTGAAGGCGACCGTGTCACACGCGGCCAGGTGATTGCCCGGGTCGATGCCACAGAAACCGAGGCACGCTTTCGCCAGGCCAAGCTGCAGGCCGATGCTGCACAGGCCCAGGTCACGATTGCCCAGCGCCAGTACGACAACAACCGCGCACTGGTGGCCAAGGGCTTTATCTCTGATACGGCCCTGACGGCTTCGCTGTCTAACCTGCAGGCCGCACAGGCCAACCATGCCGCAGCACGTGCGGCGCAGGATGCTGCCCGTAAAAATCTGGACGACACCGTGCTGCGCAGCCCCATTGACGGCCAGATTGCCAGCCGCATGGCACAAAACGGCGAACGCGTGAATGTGGAAGCTCCCATTGTGGAAGTCGTAAACCTGTCTGCGCTGGAGCTGGAAGCGCAGATTCCTGCCAACGACTCTGCACAGGTTCAGATCGGCCAGGCGGCAAGCCTGCAGCTGCGTGCCAGCAACGGTCAGCTGCCTCAGAGCCTGCAGGCCAAGGTGGTGCGCATCAACCCCAGCGCCTCCAGCAGCAACCGTGCGGTACCTGTCTATCTGCAGGTACTGCCCGCTGAAGGCGTCACCCTGCGACCCGGCATGTATGTAGAAGGCTTTATCCAGACCGGCAGTCTGGAAACACTGGCTGTTCCCCTGTCTGCCGTGCATACCGACCAGCCTCTGCCCTATGTGCAGACCGTGCGGGATGGCACCGTGCAGCACACCACGGTGTCGCTGGGCGCACGCAGCGTGGGGCAGGACGTGACCTGGGTAGCCGTTGAAGGTCTGCAGCCTGAACAGATCGTGCTCACAGGCTCTGCGGGGCGTATTCCTGCAGGCACGCGGGTTGAGCTGCAGCCGCAATCCACACCTGCCCAGCCGTCCAATGCCTCGTAGCGCAGAAAGAAGAGCTGCATCATGTGGTTTACCAAGGTAAGTCTGCGCAATCCGGTCATGGCCACCATGGTCATGCTGGCCTTTGTGGTGCTGGGTCTGTTTTCCTACCAGCGTCTGGCGATTGATCAGTTCCCGAATGTGGATTTTCCCGTGGTGGTCGTCACCGTGGACTATCCCGGCGCTTCACCCGAAGTGGTGGAAAGCGAAGTCACCAAGCCGCTGGAAGAAGCCATCAATTCGATTTCGGGCATTAATGCGCTGACCTCGCGCAGCTACGAAGGCAAGTCCGTCATCATCATCGAGTTCCAGCTGCACATGGATGGCCGCAAGGCCGCTGACGATGTGCGCGAGAAAGTAGCCACCGTACGTCCTACGCTGCGAGATGAGGTCAAGGAGCCGTGGGTGCTGCGCTTTGACCCGGCCAGCGCACCCGTGTGGTCTGTGGCGGTACTGCCCAATCCAGCTACCTTGCCTGAAGGCGCCCAGCCACTCACGCCCATCCAGCTGACCACCTGGGCCGACCAGGTGCTTAAAAAACGCCTGGAAAACGTGCGCGGCGTGGGGGCCGTCAATCTGGTGGGCAGTACACCGCGCGAGATCAATATCTATCTGGAGCCCACATCGCTCAAAGCCTATGGCATCACCCCAGCTCAGGTGGTGCAGGCGGTGCGCAGCGAAAACCAGGACCTGCCGGTAGGTACCATCCGCTCTTTGCAGCAGGAAAGCGTGGTGCAGATCAATGCACGCGTTGCCCGCCCTGAGCAGTTCGCCGACATTGTGGTTGCTCAGCGCAATGGCGCCCCTGTGCGCCTGGGCCAGCTGGCGCGCATTCAGGATGGCGCGCAGGAACTGGAGAGCCTGGCGCTGTACAACGGCGAGCGCACGCTGGTGCTGTCGGTACAAAAAGCACAGGATGAAAACACCATCGAAGTGGTCAACGGCCTCAACCGTGTGGTCGCAGAGCTGGACCAGGACCTGCCGCCCGGCATCATGCTCGAGACCATTGCCAACACGGCCCGCCCCATTCAGGTGGCTGTGGACAACGTGCGCCAGACGCTGATTGAAGGCGCGGTGCTCACGGTGCTGATTGTGTTTCTGTTCCTGAACTCCTGGCGCTCGACCATCATCACCGGCCTGACCCTGCCCATTGCGCTGATCGGCACCTTCTGGTTCATGTACATGTTTGGTTTTTCAATCAACATGGTCACGCTGATGGCGCTGTCGCTGTGCGTGGGCCTGTTGATTGACGATGCCATCGTGGTGCGCGAGAACATCGTGCGCCACGTGCAAATGGGCAAGTCGCCCTATGACGCTGCCATGGACGGCACGCAGGAAATTGGTCTGGCCGTGCTGGCGACCACCCTGTCCATCGTGGCCGTGTTCCTGCCCATTGGTTTCATGGGCGGCATCATTGGCAAGTTCTTCCACGAATTTGGCATCACCATCGTGGCAGCGGTGCTGATTTCCATGTTCGTCAGCTTCACGCTGGACCCTATGCTCTCCAGCGTCTGGCATGACCCCAGCATTCACCTGCACGGGCAGCCTGCCGCGAACAGCAAACGCAGCCTGTACGACCGCACCCTCGGTCGCCTCACGGCCTGGTTTGACAAGGCGACAGAAGACCTGACCGAGCTGTACCAGCGCCTGCTGCGCTGGTCGCTGATGCACAAGCTGGCCACCGTGCTCTCTGCGCTTGCCATCTTTATCAGCAGCTTGCTGATGCTGCCCTTGCTGGGCTCTGAATTTGTGCCCGGTGCGGACTTTTCGGAAACCTACGTCAACTTCGAAACGCCGCAAGGCTCCTCCATCGAAGCCACGGAAACCAAGGCACGGCAGGTGGAAGCCATCATCCGCGCCCAGCCCGGCGTGCGCTATACGCTGACCACCATCAACACAGGCAGCGCCGAAGGCAAGCACTCGGCCAGCATCTACATTCGCCTGACAGACCGCAGCGAACGCGCTCAGAGTCTGGAGCAGATGACGCGCACGCTGCGTGATGCACTGCGGGGCATTCCCGGCATTCTGGTCACGCACGTGGGCCAGCTGGAACCCGTGAGCGGCCAAAAGCAGATCGAGTTTTCCATCATGGGGCCTGACCTGCAGGAGCTGGACCGCATCAGCCAGGAGCTGCAGAGCAAGCTGCAGCACATTCCCGGTCTGGTCGATCTGGACAGCAGCCTGCAGCCGCCCAAACCCATTGTGGAAGTCAAAGTCCACCGTGATGCAGCGGCTGATCTGGGGCTTTCCGTGGCCAGCATTGCCAGCAGCCTGCGCACGCTGGTGGCTGGCGACACCATTGGCAACTGGCGCGCCAGCGATGATGAAACCTATGACGTGAATGTGCGCCTGGCGCCTGAAGCACGCACCCAGCCTGCGGACTTGCAGCACCTGCCTTTTGTACAGACACAGGCAGATGGCAGCCCGCGTGTGGTGGAGTTGAATCAGGTGGCCGATGTGGTCGAGTCGCGCAGCCCCAGCCAGATCAACCGCCGCTCCATGACGCGAGAAGTGCAGTTCACCGCCAATACCTCGCTGCGCTCGGCGGGTGAAGTCTCCAGTGACATTGCCAAGATGCTGCAGGATCTGCAATTGCCGCCCGGCTACCACTGGGAGTTTGGGGGCTCTACCAAGAACATGAATGAGTCCTTTGCCTATGCCGTGTCTGCACTGGCGCTGGCCGTTATCTTCATCTACATGATTCTGGCCAGCCAGTTCAAGAGCTTTATCCAGCCGCTGGCGCTGATGACTTCGCTGCCCCTGACCCTGATTGGCGTGGTGCTGGCACTGATGATGTTCAACTCTGCCATGAGCATGTTCTCCATCATCGGCATCGTGATGCTCATGGGCCTGGTCACCAAGAACGCCATCTTGCTGGTGGACTTTGCCATCCGTGCCCGTGGCGAACACACGAACGAGCAAGGCGAGATCAGCCCGGGTCTGCCCCGCGAGCAGGCCCTGCTGCTGGCAGCTCGCGTGCGTCTGCGCCCGATTCTGATGACCACGCTGGCCATGGTGTTTGGCATGGTGCCGCTGGCCTTTGCCGTCAGCGAAGGGGCCGAGCAGCGCGCCCCCATGGGCCAGGCCGTCATTGGTGGGGTGATTACCTCGTCGCTGCTGACGCTGGTGGTCGTGCCCGTGGTGTATTGCTATCTGGATGATTTCACGCAGTGGCTCAAGCGACTTTGGCATGGGCGCGAGTCCGATAAGGCCGCAAACCCATCCTCACCCTCGTAGAATCACGGATTTGTTTCAGATAAGCCATCCCGTAGCGGAGGAGACCACCATGAATTTGCCCCTGAACAGCCTGTTAGACCGTAACGACCCCACCGAAAACGCACGTTACAACATGGTCCAGCAGCAAGTGCGCCCCTGGAATGTGGACGGTGAACGCCTGCTGGACGCGCTCTACACCGTGCGCCGCGAAGATTTCACCCCACCTGCACACTACAGCCTGGCATTCATGGACGTGCTCGTTCCTCTGACTGAAGGCGCTCAGTCCCTGGACAAGGGCGAATGCATGTTCCAGCCCCGCGTGGAAGCCCGCATGATCAACGACGTGGACGTGCAGCCCACCGACCACGTGCTGGAAATTGGCACCGGTTCTGGCTACAGCGCTGCCCTGCTGTCCAAGCTGGCCAAGGAAGTGGTGACACTGGAGCTGAACGCCGAGCTGGCCGAAATGGCACGCGAAAACCTGGCTGACGCTGGCTGCGACAACGTGAGCGTGCGCGTGGCCGATGGTTCCAAGGACGTGCTGCCTGAAGGCCCCTTTGACGTCATCATGCTCAGCGGCTCGGTGGAAAGCATTCCTGAAGAGCTCCTGCCCCACCTCAAAGATGGTGGCCGACTGTCTGCCATCGTTGGCAATGAGCCCGTGATGCGTTTCACCGTGGTCACCAAGCAAGGCGGCTCCATCGTGACCAAGACCCCCTGGGACATCGTGGCTCCTCGCCTGCACGGTTTCAACACGACCAACCGTTTCAAGTTCTAAGTTCCCTGCCCGCATCACCGGAGAAAGTTTGCATGTTCTATCAAGTCCCCCCAGCCCAGTTTGATGAGTGGCTGGGTCAATTCGCCGGTGATGCCGTCAAGCCTCTGGTGCTTGACGTTCGTGAGCCTTGGGAATGCCAGATCGCCAGCATTGCGCCCAGCGACCAGTTTGAGCTGCAGTGCATTCCCATGGGGCAAATCCTTTCTCGCTTTGAAGAGCTGGACCCTGACCGCCCCACTGCCTGCCTGTGCCACCACGGCGCACGCAGCATGAGTGTGGCGAACTATCTGGTGCGCGCCGGTTTTGAATCGGTAGCCAACATCGCCGGCGGCATTAACGCATGGTCGCAGGAACGCGATCCGAGCGTGCCCACGTACTGACACAGCCCTGAGCGAGATTCTGGAGACGAATTCATGGTGTTCCCCACTGCGTTGCGAAACCTTGCCGCTTTCCGCTTCTCGCTCAGTCATCTGGCCTGCGCTGCAGCACTGTGCTGCGCATGGCCTGCCGCGCAGGCCCAAAGTCTGGTCGAACTCACCGAGCGGGCCCAGACCTACGACGCTGCCTGGCAAAGTGCACGTGCACAGTACGAGGCCACCCTCAGCCAGAGCGCACAGGCCAAAGCCGGCTTGCTGCCACAGATTGGCATTCAGGCCGACAGCCAGTACAGCGAAACACGTGTGCGCGGTGATTTCCCCTCACGCCAGCTGGATGCCCGTCAAGACTCCGCCAGCCTGCAGGCCACCCAGCCGCTGTACAACCCTGCCAACTTTGCCACTTACAAGCAGGGCCAGTTTCAGGCAGAACTGGCTCAGATTCAGCTTGATGCAGCCTCGCAGGACCTCCTGGTGCGCACAGCCCAGGCCTACTTCCAGGTACTGACCACACAGGAAACGCTCAAGCTGGTCCGCGCCCAGCAACGCTCGGTCGCTGAACAATACGAATTTGCCAAGCGCCGTTTTGAAATTGGCGACGCCACCATCACGGATGCGCGCGAAGCGCAATCCCGCCTGGACCTGATCCGCGCCCAGGAAATTGCTGCAGCCAACGATGTGCGCGTTGCCCAGGCTGCGCTCGATCAACTGCTGGGCACCAGCAATGCCAGCCCCTGGCCCCTCGCCCAGCCCGAGCGCCTGCCTGAACTGACACCTGGCGACCTGCAAGCCTGGCTGGACCAGGCGGAAAACCACAGCCCGCAAATCCGCCAGACTCGCATTGCGCAGGACATTGCCAGACTGGAAACTGACAAGGCCTACGCTGGCCACAAGCCCACGGTGGATCTTCAGGCCAGCTATGGCACGCAGCGCAACCCGGATGGTTCCCTCACTCAAGGCTTGCCTGGCCGCGTCAACTCCACAGTCGGCAGCGTGGGCGTGGTCATGAACATTCCTCTGTTTGCAGGTTTTGCCGTACAAAACCGCGTCAAGGAAACCCTGTCACTCGAGGAAAAAGCCCGCGCAGATCTGGAAGGCGCCAGACGCCAGGTCGCCCAGGCCGTGCGCACGGCCTTCTTTGGCGTGCAGTCGGCCTATGAACAGGTCAAGGCACTGGAAACTGCGGTCGCTTCCAGCCAGAGTTCTCTGGAAGCCAATATGCTCGGCTACGAGGTAGGTGTGCGCATCAATCTGGACGTGCTCAACGCCCAGAGCCAGCTTTTCCAGTCGCAAAAAGACCTGGCACATGCCCGATACCAGCTGCTGCTTGGCCTGCTGCAACTGCGCCAGGCTGCGGGCAATCTGCGCATGCAGGATGTGCACACCATCAATGCCGTCCTCAGCCCTGCAGCGCAAAACCCCGCACAGCCTGCTTCATAAAAAAGAGCTGCCAGCGCTTGTCATTACTGGTTTTCAAAGTCATAGAGCATTGAAACCTTTATTTTTTCTGCGCAAGCAGCTCTATTTTTCATAGTTCCCTATCACACCTCTGTCACAGCATGTGCAGGACTGCCGATCTGTGTTTCGGCCGCTTTAAAACAGCATGTAAGCTAGATTCAAATGCCGTAAAAAAAGCTCCGGCAGTCACGCCGGAGCAGTGGCTGGTACTGGCTTACTTGACCAGCTCCAGCATTTGCTTGAATGCGGGGTGCTCGCAGCTGCGCAGCCACTCAAAAGCCACCATCTCTGTGGTCACCAGCTCTGCGCCAGCACCGGCCAGGCGGTCGAATGCTGCATCGCGGTTGCGCTCTGTGCGCGAGCTGCAGGCATCCGTCACCACCCAGACTTCCATCTCTTCTTCCAGCAGTTGCAGTGCGGTCTGCATCAGGCAGACATGGGCTTCGCAGCCTGCAATCACAATGGAGGGGCGCTCGGGCTCCTGCGGTGCCGCAGGCTTTTGCAGGTGCTTGGGCAAGCTACGGGCATTGCCGCCCTGCTGCTTTTTGACGGGAGGACGCAGCAGATCAATCAAGCCGTCTTCTACCGCGCTAAAGCTCATCTTGGCCAAAGTGCGATCACTCAGGGCGCGCAGCTCTGCCGCATTGGGCCCCAGTTTGGAAGGATTTTGCTCGGTCGCCCACACAGGCACCTGCATCATCTTGGCAATCTTGGCCAGCTTGACCGCATTGGCCAGCACCTGCTGCCCTTCGAAAATGGCAGGCATCAGTTTTTCCTGATAGTCAATCAGCACCAGTTGCGAATCATCGGCGTCCAGCAGCATGTAGTTTTCCTGTGTTCTGTTGTGCAAAACCTTATTGTCGCAGCGAAGCCTCAACCCCGTGGCATGCCTGCACACACAGCGGCGACAGGCTGCAGCCTCACAATATTGAAACAAGACGTTTCAGAAGCCGGGATATGCCCCGTCTTTGACATAGCTCTCATTTGTGCCATGCCCGCCGCGTGATAATCTCAAGACTATGACATGCAAATGGCTATTAGTTCTGGCCCTGGCATGTGGCAGCGTACATGCCACGCCTCCAGACCAAGAAGAACATCAAGCCCCCCTTTCCCATGAACGTCTGACAGAAATTCTGGCAGAGCGTGGGTTGGGCGCTAATTTGCAGTCCATGGGCGAGTCGGTTGCGTCCAACACTTCCGATCTGATCAGCACCGCCATGGGCATGATCGGCATTCCCTACCGCTTCGGCGGCACCAATGCTGAAACGGGTTTTGACTGCAGTGGCTTTGTGCGCGCCATCTATCAGGAAGCCGTTGGCCACGTTCTGCCCCGCAACGCACGTGAGCAAGCCAAGGCCACCCAGAAAATCGACAAAAAAGACCTCAAGCCCGGTGATCTGGTGTTCTTCAACACCATGCGCCGAGCTTTCAGCCATGTCGGCATTTATGTGGGTAATGGCCAGTTCATCCATGCACCACGGCGCGGCAAAAGCGTGCGCGTGGAAAGCATGAATAGCAAATACTGGTCCAAGCGCTTTAACGGTGCACGTCGCGTTGACGTTGCACTGAGCCAGCCTCAAGCCATCAACACCAGCACCTCCCCCATTCAGCCCTGAAGTCAGGCCCTACTCTGGCCCACAGTTCAGGACTTCACACTTATGTCTACACCACAGCCCGACAAGGCCATGCCACGGCCCAAACTGGTTTTCTGGATCATTGGAACACCTGTGGCCCTGTTTGCCATTCTGATGCTGGGCAGCCAGATTCTGTTCAACCTCTCTCCTGCCAAAGAGCAGCAGTGGGTGGAGCGTGAAACCATTCGCCTGTGCTGGAAAGAGCGCGAAAAAGGCCCCAAGGAAGACACGCCACCACAGTTCACACCGGGCCAATGTGAGCAGCTTGAATACGACTTCAAGAAGAAATGGAACATTAATCCATAGGATTCAGGCAGCTGATGCTTCACCAGCCATCAAGCTGCCCTTTGCCCCAGATCTTCTGCTTACTGATTCGCCTGCTGCTCGCGCAAGGCTTCTCCCGAAACCACAGAACTGGCTGTTTGCGACAGCGCTTCCTTGATTTTTTGCGGCGTGACAGGGTAGTGATAAAAGCGCTTGCCCACTGCATGGCTGAGCGCATTGCTGACCGCAGCCACCATGGGCACCATGCCCAGCTCTGCCAGCCCCTTGGGCGGCGATGTTTCTGACAAGGGCGGCAAGTAGTCTGCGGTTTGCGTCCACACCGCCACATCTCTGGCGCGTGGCAGCGTGTAGCGGTTGAAGTTCCAGGTGCCATTGCCCGGACCGTCTTCATAAAGCGGCAGCTCTTCCATCAGCGCATGGCCAATCCCCATGGCTGCGCCGCCCTGCAGCTGCCCGGAAACCAGCTCCGGAACAATCATGGTTCCCGGATCCATCAGCCCATGGTGACTCATCACCTGCACCTGTCCCGTAAAAGTGTTCACATTCAGCTCAACGATATAGGATGCAGGCGTATAAGTGGTGGGCCCAGCGCTGCTGCGCTGCGTGGGAGGATAGGTGGCACTCTTGCGCTTGATAAAGTCATATCCGGCTACGGTCATGCGGTTTTTCAGCGCAGCAGGCGCGCCATCGCCATAGCGCACGGCCAGCGCATCAATGGGCAGGTTGCGCAAGCCCACGCCCGGGATATCAAATTCTGCCCGCGCCCATTCCCAGCGGCTGTAGGTATGCACGGCCACCCCGGTGATCAGGCCCATTTCGTGGGCCTTGCGGGCCAGCTGCTCAAAGGCAATTGGCTTCATACCAGCGCCCCCCAAGCCATCTGGGCCAATGCGCAGATCAGCCAACTGCACATTGAAGCTGGACATGGCGCCACCGCCTGCCCCCTCGCTCCAGATCGCACGCGCTGCAGGCCACAAGGTGAACTCCAGCAAAAAGCGTGCTGCCTGGCGCGTGGCAAAGCCGATGTAATACACGCTCGACGACGAACTCATATCCGGCACGATGGATGGCACCCAGTAAGGATTGTTCTTGGAGTACTCATCCTGCAGCTTCTGGTCAGCCCAGGCACTGGTCAGTGGCAGTTCCGGAAACTCCGTCACGCCAAACTCCACTTCGTCCGGTGCTTTGCCCAGCGCCTGCCACACCATGGCCTGCTGTGCCGTCGTCGCGCCCGTGCCAATTTCCTGCACGCAATGGCGCATGCTCAGCTTGCCGTTGCTGTCAAACTCCAGCACCAGAATGCTGGGGTCACCGCTGGAACCATAGACTTGCTGCACCTGCGCAAAACCAACGCCATAGCGCTTGCCGGGGTTGGCCGCCTCAAAATCCGCCTTGGCTTTCTGGCGATTGACCCACAAAGGGTGCTTCGCTGCCAGATCCAGCATCTCCAGCAAGCGCGGATCACCCGCCTGCACGCCCCCTTGTGTGTTCTGCCAACCTTCACGCAAGGCATTGCGCCGGCGCAGCTCGATAGGGTCCAGCCCCAGTTCCCCAGCGATCTCGTCGACCATCACCTCGGTAACGCTCAACGACTGCAAGGAGCCAAAGCCCCGCATGGAGCCTGCCTCCACCGCGCGGGTGGCCAGCGCCACGGCGGTCAGATCAGATTTGGGAAAGTAGTAGATGGACTGCGCCCCACGCGCCGCCACGTGTGACACCGCCACCGACAGGTTTTCGCGGCCTCCGCCATTGCACACGTAGGCACCTTTGAGCACCTCGAACTTACCGGTCTTGCGATCTGCGGTAATGGTCACGTCCATCTCGATGGAATGGCGCTTCATGCCCAGCTGGAACTGCTCGTAACGATTGTTGGCCATACGCACTGGCATACCGTCGCTATACAGGCAGGCCGCAATCGCGTAGTACGGAAACACCGAATAGTCTTTGGAGCCATAGCCAACGGTGGAACCCGTCAGCAAAATGATGCGCTCCACAGGCGCCTGGCTATTGTCTTTGACCATGGCTGCCGCAGCACTGGCCACACCTGCGGGTGACTGGGTCGCCGTCATGATGTACAGGCTGCGGTTTTTGGCGTCATACCAGGCCGTGCAGTTATCGGGCTCCATGGCACATGGGTCGATGGACTGTGAAAAACCACGGCGCGCCAGCACCAGCTTGTCTGGGTTGTTGCGTGCTTGCTCGATCTCATCCGCAATCAGCATGGCGGCATCCATGGCCTGCTCTGCCACGGTTGGATCCAGGCTGGATGCATGCAGGGAGTCCTCAAATCCGCTGCCACGCTTGCGCTTGATGACCTCGGGCATGAAGAGTTCGCGGTCCGGCGTAAAAGGCGGCCATACCACCTCGTTGCCATCAAAAGCACCTTTGATGGAGCCGTTCTGGAAAGGCGCGAACAATGGTGCTTCGTAAGGCTGCGCCCCACCTATACGCACAAAGCGGCCTGCACCGTAATTTGCTGGAGGCTTGGGGCCTGTGAACTCTCCGTACTTGACCGCACTTTTCTCAAAAAGCAGTGCGCGCTTTGCGGCCTGGAAACGGTCAAAATCCTTGTAAAACAGGATGGCAACAGGGTGCCCCAAGAGCGGAGCTGTTTCACCAACCGGCAGCAGAATATGTTCGCCATAAAAGCCCTTGCCCATGCTGTCTGGTGCTTGCAGGCCTTTGTCTGCCAGGTCTTTTTCCAGCAGCAGCCGGTCTGGCTGCAAATCAGCGCCCAGCACGGATAGATCAATGCCTTCAAAGCGATGCTCCGCATCCGTGGCCTTGAGCATGAAGGCATAGCCCTGCTGTTCTGGCCAGCCCGGTAAGTCCTTGGCCCGGAAGTCAAAAGAGAAATTCTTCTCACCCGTCACTTTGCGGATGGCATCCCAGCGGAATTTGGGCTTGCCATTGCTGCCCATCCAGTCTGTGGGACTTGGGCCTGAGTTGACTTCCACCGCCTGCGCTGTTGGCAGGCGCCCCAGCAGCAAGGTGATACCGCCCACAGTACCTAGCTTGATAAAGTCCCGACGAGAAAATCCATTTGGGTGGGTACTTGCCACGTGCCTGCTCCTGAAATCGACTGAAATGATGTTGCGCTGCAGTGCTTAGAAACTATGGTCCAGGCCTGCAAACATTTGCTGTGCGGTGACGTTCTGGAAAGCAAAACCCGTTGCATAGGCTGCTATGACGTAGAACGAGGTGCGCTTGGAAAGGTTGTAGGTATATCCAGCGCTATAGATGTTCTGCTGACGCTTGTCCAGGTTATAGGCGTTGTGAAAGCCGCTGCTTGCACGAGAGCCGCTCCAGCCCACCATCACGCTGGCAGCCGTACCGACAGGCACGGTGGCATTGAAAGTCAAACCCGTGGTTTTAAAGTCTGGCACATAGCCTGAGCCCCAGGTCGCAAAAGCTGGGTTGGACAGATAGGAACTCAGCGCCGACTGGCGGCCATTGATGTCCTGCCCCACCGCAGCCCCCAGCGACACCGATTTAAGCTCATAACCGGCCACCGCCACCCAGGAGTGGACATTTTTGGCCCATGCGCTGGAGTGCAGGCGGTCATAACCCAGGCTCAGTGTCAGCGGGCCTTTGCTATATCCAATAGCACTGGTAATCAGCTTGATTTTTTCATCATTGCTTGTGCCGGATGAGCCCTTGGTATCAAAGGAGTAGCCCACCGAGAAATCCACACCGCTGAATGTTGGAGATTTATAGACAATGGTGTTGTTGGCTTTATTGGAGCCGGCAGCGCTGAAGATATTTTCAATATCCGCAAAGTTTTCTTCGTCAGAGATGCCGGCAATAAAACTGGCGTACTCTTGGATCGCATTACCCACGCGCCCCATGCGCACACGCCCCCACTCATTGCTGGACAGGCCGACCCATGCCGTTTTGAAGTAATGGCTGCTGGAAGTGCTGCCATTGAGCACATTGAACCCGCTTTCCAGCTCAAAACTGGCCGTCAAGCCTTGACCCAGATCTTCCTTGCCCTTGATCCCCCCCAAGCGTTGCTATTCCAGATGCCGTTGAACAAGCCAGATTGGTGCACCTTCACACCCTCTGATTTGTTTTTCCAGGTCTGAAACCCATAAGCGGCATCCACATAGCCAAACAAGGTGATCGAGCTTTGTGCAGATGCAGTGCCTGCCCAAAAACCTGTGATGCACGCCATGCCGAGCAATATTTTTTTCATGCATTCCTCTCTCTTTGGTGCTGAATCAATGCGGCAAAATTCAAACTGGGTATTGGCGATGGTCGCTCAGTTCTCACGGGAATCTGCCAAGATTCTTTGGCCAACTATAGGAGCATGCTATTTCGCTTCATGTAGTAAAAATTCGATTTCAAGGGGCTGCACCCATAACTTGTGACATATCAAGCACTTCAGCGGCACATTCACTTTGAAACTTCATTGCCTTGAAGCTTTACCCGCCTCAAGACCATGCCCCGCATGCCACCCAAGCATCGCCATGCTTCAGACAAAGCCTTGTTTCTGAAAACCGTTGTCTGTCTGGGCACAATAACGCCCTGCTCTTGAAGGCGAACCTGTGCCGCATACCTGTGCCGTATACGCAGTTGCTCCATTCTGAATCCAAAAAGACGGGGAATTTGGCGTTTTTTGGGGTGCTACAGACGGTGCTACAGACCCCAAAAATGCCAATGAATTCCAAAGAAACCAATA
>ERZ791624.36-NODE-36-length-91298-cov-3.430082_pt1 | contig 91298 bp, 87 predicted proteins | sample MGYA00510058_ERZ791624 | MGnify/ENA primary metagenome ERZ791624 (study PRJEB30046, sample SAMN00715158) | human gut metagenome | study: EMG produced TPA metagenomics assembly of the A metagenome-wide association study of gut microbiota in type 2...
CTCCCTGATCTATGGCTGGTTGCCGCTGCAGGAAGTCCTCGATACCCTGCAGGCACGACCGAAAGACGTGCATGTGTGCCTCACGGGCCGCCGCTGCCCGCAGGAGCTCATCGCCATCGCGGACACGGTGACCGAGATGCAGATGATCAAGCACGCCTTTCAGGCAGGCATTCCTGCGCAACGCGGCATTGAAGACTGAAAGGGGAACGGGATGAGCGAGACCCACGATCTGGACCAGTACGCCACCATTGCGGCCACACCGTTTTCGTCGGCCGAGCGAGCGGCCGTGTACCGCGCCATCTACGAGCGGCGCGACATGCGCCACTTTGTGCCGGGCACGGTGCCGGACGAGGTGCTGCTGCGTCTGCTGCGTGCCGCGCACCATGCGCCCAGCGTCGGCTTCATGCAGCCCTGGCGCTTTATCCGCATTCGCTCGCGTGCCATGCGCGAAGGTATTCATGCGCTGGTTGAGCAGGAGCGCGTGCTCACCGCCAAGGCGCTGGGAGAGCGTGAAGAAGACTTCATGCAGCTCAAGGTGCAGGGCGTGCTGGACGCGGCCGAGGTGCTGATCGTCAGCCTGCCGCCGGGGCGCGAAGCCCATGTGTTTGGCCGCCGCACCATGCCCGAGATGGACATGGCCTCTGCCGCCTGCGCCATCCAGAACATGTGGCTGGCCGCGCGGGCCGAAGGGCTGGGCATGGGCTGGGTGTCGATCTACGACCCCGTGGCGCTCGCCCAGCTGCTGGAAATGCCCGCAGGCAGCTACCCGCTGGCCGTGCTGTGCCTGGGCCCCGTGCAGGCCTACTACGCCGAGCCCATGCTGCAGCAGGAAAAATGGGCCGCACGCGCACCGCTGGAAGACATGCTGTTTGACGAGCGCTGGGGCCAGCCCGCCGTCACCAACAATCCGCCTGCGCAGCCATGAGCTGGTTCGATGGCATCGGGGCGCTGGTGCAGGCCATCAGCCCTGTGGCATGGCTGTGCCAGTTGTGGAGCACGGAAAGCATCTGGCAGGCCTGGGGTGCGCAGCAGCTGATGGTGGCCGCACTGGCCGTGCTGGTGGCACTGCTGCTGGATCGCCTCTGGGGTGAGCCGCCCGTGTGGCTGCACCCCGTGGTGCTCATGGGCAAGCTGCTGGGTGGAATTGGTAAATGCATAGCGCCTAGCGCCGATAAATCAAGGGATTGCAAGTCTTTTCTATCTGGAATGCTTGCATGGCTTGCGCTAGCAGCTCTCTTTTTTGTAGTTTATGCCGCGCTGCAATGGCTGTTCCTGTTTACGGCGTGGTGGATGCAAGGCGTGGTGCTGGGTGTGCTGCTCAAGCCGCTGCTGTCCTGGCGCATGCTGTGCGACGAAGTGCTGGCCGTGGAAGCCGCACTGCAACAGTCGCTGGCAGCAGGGCGTGAGCGCCTGTCCTGGCTGGTCAGCCGTGACACCGCGCAGCTGGATGCAGGCGTGGTGCGCGAAAGCGCCATCGAAACGCTGGCCGAAAACCTCTCGGACTCCGTGATCGCCCCCTTGTTCTGGTTTGCGTTGCTGGGCCTGCCGGGGGCGGCGGTCTATCGCCTCACCAACACGGCCGATGCCATGTGGGGCTACCCCGGCTGGCGCGGGCAGGGTGCGCAGCGCCGCCACTGGCAATGGGCGGGCAAATGGGTGGCGCGCACGGACGATGTGCTGAACTGGATCCCTGCGCGCTTCACAGCCTTGCTGCTGGCGCTGGTGGCGCGTGGTGTGTCCTGGGCTGCGCTGCGCCGCGATGCGGCTGTGACCCCATCGCCCAATGGCGGCTGGCCCATGGGCGCAATGGCGCAGGCGCTGGGTGTGCGGCTGGGCAAGCCCGGGGTCTATGTGCTCAACCCCGCAGGGCAGGTGCCGCAGACGGCGCAGCTGCAGCGCAGTGTGCAGCTGGCTGGGCGTGTGGTGCTTGTGATGGCCGTGTGCAGCGCGGTGGTGCTGCTGGCTGCAGGCGGGGTGGTCTATGGCTGAGATAGGCGTGCATGGCGGCACGGATGCACTGGGCATCCCGGCGCATGATTTTTCGACCAACCGCAATGCCTGTGGACCCTGCCCGCTGGCCGTAGAAGCCTTGCAGGCCGCGCACAGAGCACAGTACCCGGACCCCACCTATACCGCGCTGCGCGAGCAGCTGGCGCAGTTCCATGGCGTGGAGCCGCGGCGCGTGGTGATGGCGGGCAGCGCCAGCGAATTCATCCACCGCATCACCATGCATGCGCTGCGCCAGGGCGCATCCTGCGTGAGTTTTCCGGCCCACCACTATGGCGACTATCCACAGGCCGCTCAGGTCTGGGGCTTGCAGCTGGCAGATCGTGCAGCGCAGCGCCTCGGCACAGGGTTGCACTGGGCCTGCGCGCCGTCCAGCCCGCTGGGGCAAGAAGATGCAGTGCTGGCCCAGTGGGCAGCGCATCCTGCAACGCCCGGCACCTGGCGTGTACTGGACTGCGCCTATGCACCGCTGCGTCTGGACTCCGCGCCAGCGCTGCCAGGGCTGGACCAGCTCTGGCAGATGTGGACGCCGAACAAGGCGCTGGGCATGACGGGCGTGCGTGCCGCCTATGCGATTGCGCCGGAGCATGTGACGGAGCAGGAGCTGACTGCGCTGCGCCTGCTGGCCCCTTCCTGGGTGGTGGGGGCGCATGGCGTGGCCATGCTGCAGGCCTGGACGCAACCCGAGGTGCAGCAATGGCTGCAAGCCAGTCTGGTGCAGCTGCGAGACTGGAAAAGCCAGCAGTTGCAGCTGTGCAAACGGCTGGGTTGGCAGGTGCTGCCGGGTAGCCAGGCCAACTATTTTGTCGCGCGCTGGCCAGAGCATTTGCACACTGCCATGCCGCAGTGGCTGGCCGCCTTGCGCGCGCAGAGCATCAAGCTGCGGGATGCTACCAGTTTTGGTTTGCCGGGCTGCGTGCGCCTAGCTGTGCTGCCCCCTGCATCGCAGCGGGTGCTGGAGCAGGCGTGGCAGGAACTGGTCCTAAAGGAATCAATATGACGACACTCCCTCTGCCCCAACCGGGCCAGCGCCAGGCCTTGTGCGTCATGGTGCTGGGCACCAGCAGCAATGCAGGCAAGAGCTGGGTCAGCACGGCGCTGTGTGCCTGGTATCGCGCCCAGGGCTACAAGGTGGCGCCCTTCAAGGCCCAGAACATGAGCAACAACGCACGTGTGGTGGCTACGCCTGATGGACAGTGGGGCGAGATCGGCACAGCGCAATACCTGCAGGCACTGGCCTGTGGTGTGGAGCCCGATGTGCGCATGAACCCGCTGCTGCTCAAGCCAGAGGCGGATACGCGCAGCCAGGTGGTGCTGATGGGGCAGGTGAATGCCCAGCTCTCAGCGCTGCCCTGGCGTGCGCGCAGTGCGCAGGTGTGGCCGCATATCACCGCAGCGCTGGACAGCCTGCGCGCGGAATATGAGGTGGTGGTGATCGAGGGCGCAGGCTCGCCAGCAGAAATCAATCTGCATGACAGCGATATCGTCAACATGCGTGTAGCGCGGCATTGCGATGCGCACTGCCTGCTGGTGGCGGATATCGACCGAGGCGGAGCCTTTGCCCATTTGTACGGCACCTGGGCACTGCTGCCACCGCAGGAGCAGGCGCTGATCCGCGGCTTTGTGCTCAACAAGTTCCGGGGTGACCCAGGCCTGCTGGCTCCCGCGCCGCAGATGCTGCAGGAACGCACGGGCGTGCCCACGGTGGCCACGATTCCCATGCAGTGTGGCCACGGCCTGCCTGAGGAAGATGGGGTGTTCGATGCACGCAGCACGGGGCAGGGCTCCATTCACACGACGGTGGCCATCGTGGCCTATCCGCGCATGAGCAACCATGACGAATTCCAGCCGCTGCGCAGCGTACCTGGCGTGCGCGTGGTCTGGGCGCGCAGCCCGGCAGATCTGGCGGGTGCCGACTGGGTGATTCTGCCTGGCAGCAAGGCCACGGCGGCCGACCTGGCCTGGATGCGCCATCAGGGGCTGGACGCGGCCGTGGTGGCCCATGCACATGCCGGGCGGCGCGTGCTGGGCATTTGCGGCGGCCTGCAGATGCTGGGCGAGGCGCTGATTGACCTGCACGGCGTGGATGGCAATGCCGCTGGCCTGGGCCTGCTGCCGCTGGTGACGCTGTTTGCGCCGGAGAAAACCGTGCGCCGTGTACAGGTGCAGCTGCCACCGCTGCGCGGGGTGTGGTCGGCGCTGAATGGGCTGCAGCTGCAGGTCTATGAAATTCACCACGGCCAGACCCAGCTGCGTGCGGACATGGAGGCGGGCCAGGCACAGCGTGCCGATGAACCCGTGCCCGGCATGGTCTGGCAAAGTGCGCAGGGCAATGTCTGGGGTACGTACTGGCATGGCATGTTGGAAAACGCGGCCATGCTGCAGGCGCTGTGGGGGGCGCAGGCACCGTCGCTGGATCAGGTGTTTGCGCGCATGGCTTTGGGGGTTGAAGACTGGTTTGCTTACAAAAAGTAAGCACATGCTTTTTGTGTAGGTTGCAGACTTCAGCCACTGAGGTCTTGCACCGATACATGCTTTCATGGCAGTGTAGGATGCTCGTCCCATCTCTCATGTTCAAGGAGTACTGACCCATGAAGCAGCAATGGAATACCGCTTTTCGCTGGTCGCTGGGTGCCCTGGCTGTGCTGGGCGCTTCGCTGGCCTTGGCACAGGCACAGCCTGCCCCGGAACCGCCGCCACCTGCAGCCGCACATGCGCAGCCACACCACCCGGCCAAGCAGATGCACAAGCACGGACCTAAGCACGGCACCAAGCACAAGGGCTCGAACAAGTACGCCAGCCCGAAAAAGCACGAAGCAGCAGCCGTTGCAGCTGAGCGCCGCCGTGGTGCAGGCCATGGAGAAAGCATGGACCAGTACCAGCGCAATGCCCTCAAGCGCTGCGATGTGTTCAAGACCGAAGAAGATCGCCGCTCCTGTGTGGCACGTGTGCACCATGCACAGGTGACAGGCAGCGTGGAAGGCGGTGGTGTGCTGCGCAAGTACACAGAGACAGCGCCAGCGGCAGGCCACCACCATGCACCGGGGCATGCTCCTGCCCATGCGCCGCACAAGGCACATCACCCGGAAAAACCTGCCCGCTGATGGCGTGCTGCACCTGCGCAACCCGGCATGGCCGGGTTTTTTTGTGCGTGGGTTTTGAGCTGCCGTGCTTCAGACCTGGCTTGCAAGTTGCATACTTCAGTCTGGGCGCCGTGGCGCCATTTTGTTTGTATGAGGTGTGTTGATATGTCCTGCGTGATCCCTGAAGTTGCTTGCATCCACGATGCTGGTTTTGCTGCCCATGTGCAGACCCTGCTTGATGAGAAAACCAAGCCAGTCGGATCGCTCGGCGTGCTGGAGCAGCTGGCCCACCGCATCGCCTGCATTCTGGGCACGGACCAGCCCGTGCTGCAGCAGCCGCAGATGGTGGTGTTTGCGGCAGACCATGGCCTGGCGGCGCGCGGTGTGTCGGCCTATCCCGTGGATGTGACCTGGCAGATGGTGGAAAACTTCATGGCTGGAGGTGCGGCCGTGAGCGTGCTGGCACGCCAGCATGGCGTGGCGCTGAACGTGGTGGACTGCGGTGTGGCACGCGACTTTGCCGTGCGTGAACAGGACCCGCACGACAAGCTGCCCAAGGCTGGACAGCCCCGCCTGTGGCGCCGCAAGGTGGCCTATGGCACGCAGGACTGCAGCCAGGGGCCCGCCATGACGGCGCAGGAATGCGCGCTGGCCATTCGCAATGGTGTGGAGCTGGTCAAACAGTTGCCCGGCAATGCGCTGCTGCTCGGTGAAATGGGCATTGGCAATACCTCGACAGCTTCGCTGCTGCTGTCCAGGCTGTGTGGCATTCCTGTGGCGCAGGTGACCGGCATGGGCACGGGCCTGAATGCCGAAGGCGTGCAGCGCAAGATTGCTGTGCTGGAAGCAGTGCTGGCCAAGCATGCGGATGTGACCGAACCGCTGCAAGTGCTGGCCGCCATGGGCGGGCTGGAAGTTGCCACCATGGTCGGCGCTGTGCTGCAGGCCGCGGCCGAGCGCCGCGTGATTGTGGTCGATGGCTTTATCCCCACAGCGGCCGTGGTGGTGGCCGGCCGCCTGCAGCCAGCGGTGCTGCAGCGCTGTGTCTATGCCCACCGCTCGGGCGAACCCGGGCATGATCTGATGCTCAAGGCACTGAACGCCCAGCCCCTGCTGGACTGGCAGCTGCGTCTGGGTGAAGGCTCGGGCGCTGCCACTGCCTGGCCGCTGCTGCCTTCGGCCTGCGCCATCCTGCGCGAGATGGCCAGCTTTGCCTCGGCTGGTGTGGCCACCAAGGCAGACTAGACATTCTTCTTCAGAACCCCCTGCGATGTTCGCAGGGGGCAACGGCTTGGTTGGCACAGGCAGCAAGCCCTGGGGCGCCTGTGCTTTGGCCTACACTGTGCCTTTCGTTTTCGCGCACACCCATGATCATTACCAGTCTGCTCGATACCGACCTGTACAAGTTCACCATGATGCAGGCGGTGCTGCACCAGTTTCCGGGCGCGCAGGTGGAATACAAGTTCAAATGCCGCAATCCCGGCGTGCAGCTTGCGCCCTATGTGCAGGAAATCCGTGACGAGGTGCGCGCGCTGTGCCAGCTGCAGTTTCAGGAAGCGGAGCTGGCCTATCTGCGTTCGCTGCGCTTTGTCAAAAGCGACTTTGTGGACTTTCTGAGCCTGTTCCGGCTCAACGAGAAATACATCACGATCACACCGCTGGATAACGGCGAGATTGATATTTCCATTAAGGGCCCCTGGCTGCACGTGATCCCGTTTGAGATTCCGGTGCTGGCCATCGTCAACGAGGTGTATTTCCGTAATACCCAGCCCGTGCCCGACTTCATGGAAGGGCGCAGGCGGCTGGACGAGAAAATCGCGCTGCTGCGCGGTGAAGGTCTGGAAGGCCTGAAAATTGCCGACTACGGCACGCGCCGGCGCTTCAGCCGAGCCTGGCATGAAGAAGTGCTGCGCGTGCTGTGCGCCAAGCTGGGCACGGGTGCTCAGCGCCCGGAGCCGGGCCACGGACCGGGGCAGTTTGCCGGCACCAGCAATGTGCTGTATGCCATGCGTCTGGGCATTACGCCGCTGGGCACCATGGCACATGAGTTTCTGCAGGCCTGCCAGGCGCTGGGCCCCCGGCTGCGTGACAGCCAGATCTTCGGACTGGAAGCTTGGGCCAAGGAGTACCGGGGCGATCTGGGCATTGCGCTGTCGGATGTCTATGGCATGGAAGCCTTTCTGCGCGACTTTGACCTGTATTTCTGCAAGCTGTTTGACGGTGCGCGCCATGACAGCGGCGACCCCTTTGTCTGGGGTGAGCGCATGCTGGAGCACTACCGCAAAAACCGCGTCGATCCGCTGAACAAGACGCTGATCTTCAGCGATGCGCTGACCATTCCCCGCACCATTGAGCTGTACCAGCGCTTTCATGGGCGCTGCCAGCTGGCCTTTGGCATTGGTACCAACCTGACCAATGACCTGGGTTATGAGCCGCTGCAGGTCGTCATCAAGATGACGCGCTGCAATGGTCAGCCCGTGGCCAAATTGTCGGATACACCCGGCAAGAGCATGTGTGACGACCAGAAGTACCTGGCCTATCTGCGCCAGGTGTTTGAGATTCCAGAGGAGACCAACGAATGAAGTGTGTGCGATCTGCTGCTGCAGCAGTTTTGTGTATGGCACTGCCCGCGCTGGCGCAGGCGGCCGAGCTCGATGGCGCCAGCCTGAGCGTGCTGTGGGCCGTGCCTTTTGCGGGCTTGCTGCTGTCGATTGCGCTGATGCCTTTGCTGCTGCCCAATTTCTGGCACCACCACTTTGGCAAGGTAACGGCCGCATGGTCGCTGGCTTTTCTGATTCCGCTGGTCATCACGCATGGCGCGGGTGCGGCAGCCGTGAACTTTGTGCATGCGCTGCTGGCCGAATACCTGCCATTTGTGATTTTGCTCACCGCGCTGTATGTGGTGGCAGGCGGCATTTACATTCGCGGCTCGCTCACGGGCACGCCATTGCTGAACACCGGCATTCTGGCACTTGGTGCAGTGCTGGCCAGCTTCATGGGCACCACGGGTGCCTCCATGCTCCTGATTCGCCCGCTGATTCGCGCCAATGCACACCGCAGCAAGGTGGTGCACATTGTGGTGTTCTTCATCTTCATCGTCTCCAACGCCGGTGGCTCGCTCACGCCGCTGGGTGATCCTCCGCTGTTCCTGGGCTTTCTGAAGGGTGTGGACTTCAGCTGGACGCTGCTGCACATCTGGCCCCATGCCTTGTTTCTGGTCGGTGTGCTGCTGCTGATGTTCTTTGTGCTGGACACCTGGATCAGCCGCCATGACGACAACAAGCTGCCAGAGCCTGTGAGCGATCAGGCCCGCGAGGCCCTGGGTTTTGATGGCAAGTTCAACTTCATCCTGCTGGGCGCCGTGGTGGGCCTGGTGCTGCTCAGCGGCATGTGGAAGTCGGACGTGGTGTTTGACGTGGCAGGCACGCCCGTCGGTCTGCCCGGACTGGTGCGTGATGTGGGCCTGATTGTGGTGGCGCTGGTGTCGCTGGCGCTCACGCCCAAGGCGGTGCATGAGAGCAACCAGTTCGGCTGGGGCCCCATGCAGGAAGTGGCCAAGCTGTTTGCGGGCATTTTCCTGACGATCATTCCCGTCATCGCCATGCTCAAGGCTGGGGTGGATGGCCCGTTTGCCGCCATTGTGCGTGCCGTGACTGAGCCCGATGGTTCGCCCAACAACGCCATGTACTTCTGGGCCACCGGTGCGCTGTCTTCCTTCCTGGACAACGCGCCCACCTATCTGGTGTTCTTCAACACCGCAGGCGGTGACCCTGTGACGCTGATGGGCAGCATGGCCCCCACGCTGATTGCCATTTCCGCCGGTGCTGTGTTCATGGGGGCGAACTCCTATATCGGCAATGCGCCCAACCTCATGGTCAAGGCCATTGCCGAAGACCGTGGCGTGGCCATGCCCAGCTTCTTTGGCTATCTGCTGTGGTCCGGCTGCATTTTGCTGCCGCTGTTTGTGGTGATGACGCTGATCTGGTTCTGACGCTATGACAACTTCCAAACCCCGTGTGCTGGTGGCACGTGCGATTCCACCGCAGGTGCTCCAATTTTTGCAGCAGCACTTTGTGCTGCAGACGAATGAAGACGATACCGTCTGGAGCCATGATGAACTCATCGCCAGGCTGCAGGGCATGGATGGTGTACTGACCACGGGCACGGAGCGCATCGATGCGCAGCTGCTGGCTGCCTGCCCGCAGCTGAAAGTGGTGGCGAATATGGCGGTGGGCTACAACAATTTTGATGTCGCCGCCATGACTGCCGCTGGCGTGCAGGGCACGAATGCGCCTGATGTGCTGACCGAAACCACGGCAGACTTTGGTTTTGCATTGCTGATGGCGACAGCCCGGCGCATCACGGAAAGCGAGCATTTCCTGCGCGCTGGCCAATGGAGCAAGTGGAGCTACGACATGTTCACGGGCTGCGAAGTACACGGCAGCACGCTGGGCATCATCGGCATGGGCCGCATCGGCCAGGGGATTGCCAAGCGCGGCGCGCATGGCTTTGGCATGCAGGTGATCTATCACAACCGCTCGCGTCTTACGCCCGAGCTGGAAGCCGAGTGCAAGGCCCGCTATGTGAGCAAGGAAGAGCTGCTGCGCACGGCCGACCATGTGGTGCTGGTGCTGCCTTACACGCCAGAGAACCACCACACCATTGGAGCGGCAGAAATCGCGCTGATGAAGCCCACGGCCACGCTGATCAATATTGCACGCGGCGGCATTGTGGACGATGCAGCGCTGGCGCAGGCCCTCAAGGCGCAGCGCATTGCCGCTGCAGGCCTGGATGTGTTCGAGGGCGAGCCCAAGGTGCATCCCGATCTGCTGACCGTGCCCAATGTGGTGCTGACCCCGCATATCGCCAGCGCCACCGTGCCTACGCGCATCCGGATGGCACAGCTGGCGGCAGACAATCTGGTTGCCGTACTGGGCGGGCAGGCACCGCGCACGCCGGTCAATACGCCGGATGGCAGGGCGCGCGCTGTGCGCTGGGTTGCATAAAAACAATAGCTGCTAGCGCTGAATATATAAGCATTTCAGATAGAAAACTATCTGAAAACAAGCAATAGCAAGCGCTGGCAGCTATGGTTCAAGGAGTTGCTGTGGAGGTTTTACTGTGGGCAGTGCTTGCCCTGCTGCTGGTGGTGGTGGCGCTGCTGGCTCTGATGTGGCTGCGCCCCCGGCCCGTGCCTGCCGATCTGGATCTGCTGGAGCGCCTGGAGCTGGTCGAGCGCGCACAGCAGCACATACAGATGGCGCTGAGCAAGAACGATGGCGCGCTGGTCGCCATGGGCCAGCAGGTGCAGGGGCTGGTGCACAGCCTGAGTCAGAACCAGGCCACCGCCGCAGACAGCCTGCGCCAGCTGGTGGACAGCCACATGGTACGCCAGCTGGGTGAAGCACGCCAAAGCCGCGTGGAGCTGCAGCAGCAGTTCAATGCTCTGGTGAGCCGCTACCAGCAGATCTACGGCGGCGCACTGGTGGAGCTGGACGGCAAACAGCTCACCATCCCGCAGCTGGGCCCTTACAAGGAGGATCTGGACCCTGCCCTGCGGCCCAGTATCCAGTCGGACAACGCCGCCAAGCTCGAAGAAATGCGCCGCACGGTGGACGAAAAACTCCACGCCACGCTGGAGCAGCGCTTGGGCGAATCCTTCAAGCTGGTCAGCGACCGGCTCGAGCAGGTGCACAAGGGGCTGGGCGAGATGCAGTCGCTAGCCAGCAGCGTGGGCGACTTGAAGCGCGTGATGACCAATGTGAAGTCGCGCGGCACCTGGGGCGAAGTGCAGCTGGGCGCCATCATTGACAACGTGCTCACGCCCGAGCAGTACGCACGCAATGTCAAGACCGTGCCGGGCAGTGATGAACTCGTGGAATTTGCCATTCGCCTGCCGGGGCGCGATGGTGAGCACCCCGTGTGGCTGCCGATCGATGCCAAATACCCGGTCGAGCACTACCAGCGCCTGCAGGACGCCTGGGATGCGGGCGACAAAGTGGCCATGGTGGCGCTGGGCAATGCGCTGGAAAGTTCCATCCGCAACGAGGCCAAAAAGATTGCTGCCAAGTACGTGTCCCCGCCATTCACCACCGATTTCGCCGTCATGTACCTGCCTTCGGAAGGGCTGTTTGCGGAAGTGCTGCGGCGACCAGGGTTGGTGGAAGCGGTGCAAAATGACAGCCGCGTAGTGATTACGGGGCCTGCCAATCTGGCGGCCATGCTCAACAGTCTGCAGATGGGCTTCAAGACCCTGGCCATTGAAAAGCGTTCCTCCGAGGTGTGGGGCGTGCTGGGCCAGGTGAAGACCGAGTTTGCCAAGTTCGGTGAAGTGGTAGAGGCCACGCGCAAGTCGATTGATGCGGCGGCCCGCAAGTTTGAGCAGGTGGATGTGCGCACGCGTGCCATCCAGCGTCGTCTGCGCACCGTACAGGAGCTGCCGGATGCAGTTGCCCATTCCTCCTCATTGCCGCTGCACAGCCCCGATACGCCAGCTGCAGCGGCTGATTTAGACGACGAGTAACAGTCAAGTGACCTGGACATTGCTGCGCCTGATCCTGGCGCAAATCTCCGTGCACGCCTGCATGACGGGCATGCGCATGGCAACGCCATTGCTGGCGCTGCGCGAAGGCTATAGCCCGGCGGCCGTCGGTTTTCTGCTGGCTCTGTTTGCGCTGACGCAGGTGTTTCTGTCCCTGCCTGCCGGGCGCTATGCCGACCGCCACGGCCTCAAGCGGCCGCTGGCCATCAGCGTCACGGTCGCCAGCATCGGCGCAGGTGCGGCGGTAATGTTCCCTATCTACCCCGTGCTGTGCTTTGCGGCGCTGTGCAGCGGGGGCGCTTCTGGCTCGGCTCTGATCGCCCTGCAGCGCCATGTGGGGCGCGAGGCCAAAGACCAGGTCATGCTGCGCAAGATGTTCAGCTGGCTGGCCATTGGCCCAGCGGCCTCCAACTTTCTGGGGCCGTTTCTGGCTGGCTTGCTGATTGACTATGCAGGCGGTGAGGCAGCCAGCGATGTGGGCTTTCGCGCAGCTTTTCTGCTGCTGGCACTGCTGCCGCTGAGTGCCTGGCTGTGGGTGCGTACCCTGCAGGAAACCAAGCCAGAGCCCAAGCCTGCAGGCAGCAAGAAAAGTACAGCCTGGGACATGCTGCAAAGTCAGGGCTTTCGCCGCCTGCTGCTGATGAACTGGGCGCTGTCCTCATGCTGGGATGTGCATACCTTTGTTGTGCCGATTCTGGGGCATGAACGCGGTCTGTCTGCCTCGGCGATTGGCTCCATCCTTGGTGCATTTGCGATCGCTGCTGCTGCCGTGCGCCTGCTGATTCCTTTTGTGTCTGAGCGCATCACCGAGTGGAAGGTAGTCATGACTGCCATGATCGGCGCCTGCATGCTGTTCTGCATCTATCCCCTGATGCCCAGCGCCCTGGCCATGATGGCCTGCTCGGTGTGTCTGGGCTTTGTGCTGGGCTCGGTGCAGCCCATGGTGATGAGCATGATCCACATGGTCACGCCAGCGCACCGCCAGGGCGAGGCACTGGGCCTGCGCATGATGGCCATCAACGGCTCCAGCGTGCTCATGCCCATGCTGTTTGGCTCTATTGGCACTGTCGTCGGTGTGGGAGCTCTGTTCTGGGCGGTTGGCGGCGTGGTCGGCGCCTGTTCGCGCCTGCCATGGCTGCTGGGACAGCAGGATCTGCCGGCGCTCAAGCATCAGGCAGCCAAGGCGCTGCAGCAGAAATAGAAACAGAAATAAAAACAGGCAGCCTTGGGCTGCCTGTTTTGCGAGAGGGCTTGCTGCTGGATTAATCAGGCAGCTGGTAGAAGTCCTTGATGACCTGCCATGCCGCTTCGGGTGTGTCTACCAGGTGGAACAACTTCACGTCCTGGGGCGAGATCATGCCTTCTTCGACCAGCAGGTCAAAGTTGAACAGCTGCTTCCAGAACTGGCTGTCAAACAGGATGATGGGCACGGCCTTGACCTTGGTGGTCTGCACCAGGGTCAGCACTTCGAACAGTTCGTCCATGGTGCCAAAGCCACCGGGGAAGGCCACCAGCGCCTTGGCACGCATCATGAAGTGCATCTTGCGCAGTGCAAAGTAGTGGAACTTGAAGCACAGCTCAGGCGTGATGTAGGGGTTGCCCTGCTGCTCGTGCGGCAGCAGGATGTTCAGGCCTACGTTCATGGCACCTGCTTCGTGGGCGCCGCGGTTGGCAGCTTCCATGATGCCGGGGCCGCCACCTGTGGCGATATACAGGCGCTGGTCTTCGGGGTGGCGTTCGCTGTACTCGGCCACCATGCGTGCAAAGGCGCGGGCGTTTTCATAGCGGGTGGCATTGCGCATGTCGCGCTCTGCGGCCTTGATCTTTGCAGGATCACCGCTGGCCTGGGCCTCGGCAAGGCGAGCCTGAGCCGCCTGTGCATCCACAAAACGTGCGCTGCCATAGACGACAACCGTGTGCTCAATGCCCAGGGCTTTCTGCCCCAGATCAGGCTTGAGCAGTTCCAACTGGAAGCGGATGCCGCGTACCTCACGGCGAGCCATGAATTCGGGGTCGGCAAAGGCCAGGCGGTAGGCATCGGGCAGCAGAGGGTCGGCCGTGGTGGTGTCACGCACCGCTGCAGGTGCATTCAGGGGAGCCAGATCTTCAGCCAGAGAACGCGCATGCAAAGAGGTTTTTGAGTCCATAGATATCCAGTCGCACTTTCACGGAAACAGGTGCTGATCTTCGCAGATTGCAGCGAGCTTTCAGCGCTTGCACGGCAGCAAGAGGGCGGGCCCTTCCATTAACGCAGTGCCTGCTGCACGGTGTAGATGCCTGTGATAGTGAGCAGCAGGGAGGCGAACAGATGCGCTGCCGCCCAGGCTATGGCCATGCCCCAGCGCTGCGCCTGCAGCAGGCCGACGACCTCGGCCGAGAAAGAGGAGAAGGTGGTCAGTGCGCCCAGAAAGCCAGTGATGATGGCCAGCCGCCAGACTGGGTCGAGCTGGGGTGAGGCATCCAGCCATGCAATGGCCAGCCCAATGCCATAGCCACCGATGGCATTGGCGGCCAAGGTGCCCCAGGGTAGTTGCCCCGGGGCAGTGAGCCACAGGCCCAGTTGCCAGCGTAGCAATGCGCCCAGGCTGGCTCCGGTACAGATGGCAAGAACGGCAAGCATGACTTTGAGCGTTAAAAAAGCCTCTAAGCCTTGTGCAGCAAGCGCTAGGCGCTCATTTTTTGTTTAGCTTCCGCGGTGGACTCTGCCTCTGCTTCCTCTGCCGTTTGAGGCGCATTGGGAACAATGCGGCTGACACTGGGAGGCACGTTCTGTCCGGCACGGCGTGCACGGAACAGGGCTGCACGCATCAGAAAGATGGTGGTGATAGGCACGGTCACAGCAATGAAGATGGCAATCAGCAGGGCGTGCAGTGCCAGTCCCTGACCGGTAGCGCTGAAGAACACAAAGGTGGCCCACATGATCAGCCAGCAGCCCATGGTGGCAATGATGGAGGGCGTGTGTACGCGCTCGAAATAGCTCTCCAGCCGCATCAGGCCGAGGGAGCCCAGCAGAGCGATGAGAGCGCCGCCGAGCACCAGCACGGCAATCAGAATCTCAGCCCACAGGGGCAGGACAAATTCGTTCATTCGATCACCTCGCCACGCAGCAGGAACTTGGCCATGGCGGTTGAGCCCACGCAGCCAAACAGCGCAATCAGCAGTGCGGCTTCAAAGTACATGGACGAGCCATAGAGAATGCCCAGCACCAGCATGACCAGCATGCCATTGAGGTACATGCAGTCCAGTGCCAGCACGCGATCCTGTGCAGAAGGGCCACGGTACAGGCGAACCAGGGTGAAGGACATGGCCAGCACAAGCATGAAAAGGGCGACCGACAGCACCCAGACCAGCCATTGACTCATTCGAAAATCTCCATCAAAGGACGTTCGTAACTGTTTTTGACATGGTCGATCACCTGTTGTGGGTCATCGACTTCCAGTACATGCATGAGCAGCATGGAGCGGTCGCGCGAAATCTCAGCCCAGGCAGTGCCCGGCGTGATGCAGGTGATCATGGACAGCACGGCCAGTGCGTTGGGGTCTTTGAGCTCCAGCGGAATGTGCACAAAGGCTGCTGGATGCCTGCGCAGCGATGGGAACAGCAAAAAGCGCACGACCTGAAAGTTCGAGATCGAGGTGTCCACCACCACGGTGCAGAACAGCTTGAAGATGGTCCATGGGTGACGCACACGCACTGGCAGAGGACGCAGGCCGCGCGTGATGATGGGAATCAACAGGCCCAGAATGGCGCCCAGCACGATGTGACCACGGCTGACTGAGTGGTTCAGCAGCAGCCACAGAATGAACAGGGCAATCGACAGCAGAGGGGCAGGAAAGAGTAGCTTCATCATGGCTGAACTCCTGGTTCCTTCGTAGGAGCAGCAACAGGGTTGGGAACAGGGCGGGTACCCATGACTGCCTGGATATAGGTGCCGGGCGAGTGCAGGGCATTGGCCGTGCTCTGGGTGAACTGCATCACGGCATCGGCCTTGACGGTCAGGATGATGCACAGCGCCATCAGCGCGGCAATGGGCAGACCTTCGGCCACGCGCAGTTCAGGCGTGTCGCGTTCGTGCGTGGCCCAGAAGTGGCGGATGCCAGCACGGGTCAGTGCAATCAGTGCCATCAGTCCGGTGCTGATCATCAGCACCATCAGCACCCAGCCCCAGTAGCCTGCCTGGTAGCCCGCAGACTGACCCAGCCCCACAGGGTTGATCAGATTGCTGAGCATGGCGAACTTGCCGATAAAACCGGACAGCGGAGGCAGGCCGGAGACCACCAGCGTGCACATGATGAAAGCCAGACCCAGGAAGGCGGCAGACGCTGGAATGGCGCGGCCGATCAGCACCTGCTCGTTTTCGTCGAGGTTGATGTTCTGGGCAGGCACCAGCTCTGAGTTGAGGAAGGGCGCTTCCTCATCGTCAATGTCTACGTTGCCGTCATTGCGCCAGCGATCCATGATGTCGGCCAGCATGAACAGAATGGCCACGGCCAGTGTGGAGCTGGGCAGGTAATACAGCAGACCGGCTGTGAGCATGTTCTGGTTAAAGCCAATGGCCGCCAGCAGCGTGCCGGAAGACAGAATGGCTGCGTAACCGGCCAGGTGCGTCAGGCGTGTAGCAGACAGCATGCCAATGCCGCCAAAGATCATGGTGATCATGCCGCCTGCAATCAGCCACATGGCGCCAAACAGGGCAGAGTCACCAGCTTCGCTCGAGAACATCAGCGTCCACAGCCGCAAGATGGTGTAGATGCCCACCTTGGTCATCAGCGCAAACAGCGCACCTGCAGGGGCGGTGGCTGCACTGTAGGCGGGTACCAGCCAGAAGTTCAGCGGCCAGACGGCAGCCTTGATCAGAAAGGCCGTAGCCAGCACGGCGGCTGCCGTGTGCAGCAGCCCGCGGTCTGCATCAGACACATTGGGAATGGCCTGTGCCAGGTCCGCCATGTTCAGCGTGCCGGTAATGCCGTAGAGCATGGACACACCAATCAGGAACAGCGAGGAAGCTGCCAGATTGATGGCGATGTAGTGCAGACCCGACTGCACGCGTTGGCGGCCCGATCCATGCAGCAGCAGCCCGTAGGAAGCTGCCAGCATGATTTCAAAGAAGACGAACAGGTTGAACAGGTCGGCCGTCAGGAAAGCACCGCTCAGACCCATGAGCTGCAGCTGGAACAGCGGGTGGAAATGTACCCCCGCCTTGTGCCAGCGTGCGGTCGCAAACAGACTGGCCGCCAGCGCAATGCTGTAGGTCAGCACCAGCATGAGGGCGGTGAGCCGGTCTACGGCCAGCACAATGCCAAAGGGCGCAGGCCAGTTGCTGCCCAGATAAACGCCCATGGTGCTGGTGGAGCCCGACTGGTTGGTCCACAGCAGCAAGGCAATGGAGATAAGCAGGCCAAGCGCGGTAGCGCCCACGTTCATCACCATCTTGATGGTCAGGCGCTCTTCGCGCAGCAACAGCATCAGCGCTGCAGCCAGCATGGGCAGCAAGATGGGGCCAAGCATGAGGTGTGGCATCAGCGATGCCAGCCATTGCAGGATCAAGCTCATGGCATCTCCTGCACGTCACGCGACTTCACGCCGTCCACATGGTCGGTGCCCGACATGCCACGCGAAGCCAGCAGCACGACGAGGAACAGTGCCGTCATGGCAAAGCCGATCACGATAGCTGTCAGCACCAGGGCCTGTGGCATGGGGTCCGCATAGTGCGCCAGTGTTTCTGGCACGCCGGGGCGCAGCACGGGTTCCTTGTCGATGGCCAGACCTTCACGCCCCATGCTGAAGATGAACAGGTTGACGGCATAGGACAGCAGCGACAGGCCCACAATGACCTGAAAGGTACGTGGGCGCAGCAGCAGCCATACGCCGGAGCCGGCCAGCACGCCAATGGCAATAGCGAGTACGGTTTCCATCAGCGGCCTCCTTCCTGAGCTGCTTGCTCTTCTTGCATGCGTGCGTGATAGCGATGGCCGCGCACGGACTGGTGGGCAATGGCGGTCAAGATCAGCAGGGTAGAACCCACAACCAAGGTAAATACTCCTATGTCAAAGAAGGTAGCGCTGGCCAGGTGGATCTGCCCGATCCATGGCAGGCTGAAGTGGAAGGTGTGACTGGTCAGGAAGGGATAGCCTGCGGTAATGGCACCCAGGCCCGTCAAGAGCGCAAACAGCAGCCCCAGACCAATCCAGCGGCGTGGGTACAGCGGCATATGCGCCTCGACCCATTGCGTGCCAGAGATGATGTACTGCAGCAGCAGTGCTACGGAGAACACCAGCCCAGCCACAAAGCCGCCGCCAGGTTCGTTGTGGCCACGGATGAACAGATAGATGGAGACCATGGTGGCAAAAGGCAGCAGCAGGCGCACCAGCACAGCAGGCACCATCAGGTAGCCCACGGCAGTGTCGGCTGCATTGCGGGGGTTGACCAGATCCGTCTGCAGGTCACCCGGAATGTAGCGCTGCTGCTCGGGCAAATCCATGGTCTCACGTGCAGGGCGGAAGCGGCGCAGCAGGGCATAGACAGTCAGCGCCACAATGCCCAGCACCACGATTTCGCCAAAGGTATCGAAGCCGCGGAAGTCCACCAGCATCACATTGACGACGTTGGTGCCACCACCTTCAGACAGGGCGCGCTCCAGGAAGAAAGTTGAGGTGCTTTCCGGGAAGGGGCGGCTCATCATGGTGAAGGCCAGCCAGCCCACACCGCCGCCTGCGGCCAGCGCGATCAGCAAGTCACGCAAACGGCGTGCACGCACGGTCAGATCAGTAGACAGGGCAGGCGCCTGCAGGTTTTTGTCGCGCTTGGGCAGCCAGCGCAGGCCCAGCAGAATCAGCACGGTGGTAACCACTTCCACGACCAGCTGGGTCAGCGCCAGGTCAGGGGCAGAGAACCACAGGAAGGTGATGCAGGTGCAAAGGCCCGAGCCACCAAGCATGATCAGCGCTGCCATTCGGTGGTACTTGGCTTTCCATGCCGCGCCCAGGGCACAGGCACAGCCGATGACCCAGAGCAGCACAAAGGCGGGTGATAGTGGCAGATTGGCGCGATGACCAATCGTGAGCCCCTGCAGCCACAGCGGCAGCGTTCCGGCGAGCAGCGCAATCAGCACCAGCCACAGCATTTGCCATTGCAGACGCTGCGTATTGAGCAGGCGGCGTGTGTCACGCGCCAGCAAGGTGGTGCGGGCCAGCAGGTTCTCGAATACGCGCTGGCCATCGATGCGTGAAAACAGTGGTGCCTCGTCACCCAGCACTTCCTGCTTGCGCAGCCAGCGCAAGGCCATGTAGAGCACCACGCCGCCCAGCAGGGCGACGATACTCATGATCAGCGGTGTATTGATGCCGTGCCAGACCGCCAGACTGAAGTAGGGCAGATTGCCACCAACGACCGGCAAGGCGGCGGCGTTCAGGAAAGCACCTACAGTCCAGGCAGGGAAGATGCCCACCAGCAAGCAGATCAGCACCAGCAGCTCCACGGGGACGCGCATCCAGTGGGGCGGCTCGTGGGGCTTGCGTGGCAGATCTGTAGCCTTGGGACCAAAGAACACATCCACCGTAAAGCACAGCGAATAGGCTACGCTGAACATGCCGGCAATCGTGGCGGCCAGAGGCAGGGCTACGCGTACCCAGTGGTCAGCATCCACAAACACGGTTTCTGCGAAGAACATTTCCTTGGACAGGAAACCGTTGAGCAGTGGCACCCCCGCCATGGCCGCACTGGCCACACAGGCCAGGGTGGCCGTAATGGGCATCATCTTGCGCAGGCCGGAGAGGCGGTTCATGTCACGTGTGCCGCTTTCGTGGTCCACGATACCTGTTGCCATGAACAAGGACGCCTTGAAGGTGGCATGGTTCATGATGTGGAACACGGCCGCCACAGCGGCCAAGGCGCTGTTCAGGCCCAGCATCAGGGTAATCAGACCCAGGTGCGAAATCGTGGAGTAAGCCAGCAAGCCTTTGAGGTCACGCTGGAACATGGCCAGAAAGCCACCGAGCAGCAAGGTGGCCACACCAGCACCGCCCACAATCCAGAACCATTGATCGGTGCCGGACAGCACGGGCCACAGTCGAGCCATCAGAAACACGCCAGCCTTGACCATGGTGGCCGAGTGCAGGTAGGACGAAACGGGGGTGGGAGCTGCCATGGCATGCGGCAGCCAGAAATGGAATGGGAACTGCGCGCTCTTGGACAGTGCACCCAGCAGGATCAGCACCAGCATCGGGGTGTAAAGCTCGTGCGAACGCACTTGCTCACCAGCTGCCAGCACATTCTCCAGGTCATAGCTGCCCACGATATGACCAAGAATCAGCATGCCTGCGAACATGCACAGACCACCAGTACCCGTGACGGTCAGTGCCATGCGTGCACCGCGGCGGGCATCCTTGCGGTGGTGCCAGTAGCCAATCAGCAGGAAGGAAAACAGGCTGGTCAGTTCCCAGAAGAACACCAGCTGGATGATGTTGCCGGACAGCACGACGCCCGACATTGCCCCCATGAAAGCCAGCAAAAACGAGAAAAAGCGCGGGACGGGGTCTGCTGGCGACATGTAGTAGCGCGCATACAGCACCACCAGGGAGCCTATGCCCAGCACCAGCATGCTGAACATCCAGGCAAAACCGTCCATACGCACGACGAAGTTCAGACCCAGAGCCGGCAGCCACACCAGCTCCTGGCGTATGACACCGCCATCTGCCACTTCTGGAAACAGCATGGCGGCCTGAACAGTACAGACCAGCGCAATGATGCCGGCCAGCGTGGACTCGGTATTTCGCGCGTTAGCAGGCAATACGGCAGCCAGAACGCTGCCAATGAAAGGGAGAAGTATGAGGGAGATCAGAGGCATGAATGTGTATTCAAGGGCCAGATATCTTTGCGTATGGAACGAAATAAAGCGTGTGGGGCACGCACGCTAGGAAATTTGGGAACAAAAAAACCCGCCATCGGCGGGCGTGTACTAAGCATAATGGAGAAAACTAGCTTTTTTCTGGTTTTTTGCCTGCACTTTGTGCGGGTTTTGCGGATTTTTCTGCAGGCTTGTTGCTCTGTTGGGTGGCCTTTTGCGTGGCGCCATAGGTCTGTCCGTTGATGGTCAGCCCGGCTTCAGACAGTTTGGCTGCAGATGTGTGCGCAACACCTTTGACGCGCGCAATAAAGTCATCCCAGTTCCTGAACTGTCCTTGCTGGCGTGCTTCGACGATGTGAGAGGCGGTCGCCGGACCAATGCCTTTGACTGAGGTCAGCTCATCGGCCGAGGCTTTGTTGGCATCGACGGCCGCCATGGCCAGTGTGGCATACAGCGCAGTAAACAAAACAAGCAGTTTCTTGAGCATGCGAATATCTCCCTCCGTTACGGAACGTTGTGGAAACAGAAGCACGTGTGCCGTGCAGCCTGCATGTTAAGAAGCTGTGACATCAAATGGTATGGGGTCTGCCTGGTTTCTGGCTGATCGGCACAGATCCGGTTTAATGGCCTTGTGGGTCAATCATTTTTGCGTAAATTGGTGCGTTTTTCGGCATTTTTCCCGTAACGCGCAGCAATGACGGCGGACACCATCAGCTGCATGGGGTGAAACAGCATGATGGGCAGAACCATGGGGCCGACGATGGCTGCAGGAAACAGGACGTTGGCAATCGGAATGCCGCTGACCAGGCTTTTCTGAGCCCCACAAAACAAGATGCAGGCCTCATCGCTGGCGTCAAAGCCCAGGCGGCGGCTGATCCAGACACACCAGGACATGGCGCACATCAGCAAACCTGCGCAGACCAGCAGCAGCATGAGCAGGGCGCTCAGGGGCAGTTGCTTCCACAAGCCTGCGACTACGGAGCCGCTGAACGCGGCATAGACCACCAGCAAGATCGAACCCTGATCGAGCAGCTTGATGTTGCTGCCAGCCTTTTGCAGCCAGCCAGAGGTCCAGGGGCGCAGCCAGTGGCCCAGTGCAAAGGGCAGCAGCAGTTGCAGTGCGATCTTGCCTATGGATTCGAGCGGATTGCCAATGCTGGCGTCCTGCGCCAGCAAAATACCCACCAGCAGCGGCGTAAACACAATACCCATCAGCGTGGAGCCAGAGGCACTGCAGATGGCTGCTGGAATATTGCCGCGAGAGAGCGTGGTCAGTGCAATGGCAGACTGCACCGTTGCAGGCAGGGTGCACAGGAACAGTACGCCAAATACCAGCTCGCTTGGCAGCAACTGTCTGAGTAATGGCTGTGCCAGCCAGCCCAGCAGCGGGAAAAAGGCAAAGGTGGTGAGGGTGACCACCAGATGCAGCCGCCAGTGGCTGATGCCGGCCCAGATGGCGCTGCGCGAGAGCTTGCTGCCGTGCAGGAAGAACAGCATCACGATGACGCCGCTGGTGATCTTGTCCAGGATGTCGCCAAACTGGCCGGAAGCAGGAAGCACACTGGCTAATAGGACAGTGGCTGCCAGGGCGATGGTGAAGTTGTCAGGTCTCAGACGTTGGAAAAGGCTCATCGCTGGATGGACTCCTGTGATTGCGGAGCAAAAAGTGCTAAATATTTGCTGCAAGCTGCCGATACGGAGGTAACTTGTCGTCTTAAAGGTACTGCCTTATGTTGCTTGTCAGCCCAAGCTCTACAGATTCTGTTCATACGCACCATGAGCGCTCCACGGTATTTCAGATGCCTGTTTTCAAGCCCGGGGTGCAGGTCATGCAAGGTGGCCGACAGGAAGTTGTCAGCCATGTGGTGCTGCGCAGGCGTGAGATGATGGTGTATCTGGTTGGTAAGGAAGAGCCTGTGAAGCCGGAACACCTGAGTCTGACGCCTACCTGGTTCACTACGACCCGCAGGCCTGAGACTCTGCACTGGTATCTCTGAGAAAAAAGCTCCATGTTGAATCCATGGAGCTTTTTTTTACGGCTGCTGACTGGCCATCGCCTCGCCCAGGCGTACGGGTGCTGTCGCGCACCAGTCTGCATTGAATTGCAGCGGGCCTGGCGGTGTGAGCAGGACGACCGTGGAGCCGAGCAGGAAACGTCCCATTTCAGCACCTTGCTCCAGGTGTATGTTTTTATCCGCGTAGTTCCATTCACGCACGTGTCCAGGGCGGGGCGGGTTCACTACACCATGCCAGGTGGTGGCCATGCTGCCGACGATGGTGGCACCTACCAGCACCATGACGAAGGGACCATGCTTGCCTTCAAACACGCACACCACACGCTCGTTGCGTGCAAACAGACCGGGTACGCCTCGGGCGGTGGTGGGGTTCACTGAAAACAGGTCGCCCGGGACATGAATCATGCGCAGCAGACGGCCTGCGCAGGGCATGTGGATGCGGTGGTAGTCGCGAGGGCTGAGGTAGATGGTGGCGAAGTGACCATCCTGAAACTGTGCTGCCAGCTGCGCATCGCCACCCACCAGTGCCTGCGTGGAGTAAGAGTGTCCTTTGGCCTGAAAAATCTGATCGCCCTGAATGCGTCCGAGCTGACTGACTGCACCATCTACGGGGCAGATCCATTCTGAGTCGGCCAGTGGGCGTACGCCTGGCTTGAGTTCTCGCGTGAAAAAGCTGTTGAAGCTGGAATAGGCAGCTGGGTCCGGGTTGAGGGCTTCGGCCATGTTGACCTGGTAGCGACGGATGAACCAGCGAATGACTGCGGTAGTCACTGCACCAGCTTCTCGGCTGGCAAGATAGCCCATGAGCTGCGTCAGTGCGCGCTTGGGAAGAAGGTATTGCGGAAGAACCGCGAGGCGATCAGACACGTGCAATCTACGAAGAAAAGGCAAAGGACTCGGGATTCTATAGGGTGTGGCAGGGGCCATGTGATCCGCACGCCTGCGACATATGGCCGAGTTCTGCACAATGTCGCCGTGCTGTCATAAACAGAGGCGGCCCGATATGAACAAGGTGTTAGTGCTTTTATGGATCCCCTGAGAAAGTCTTCGACCACACTGGACGCTCACCATGCACAGCTTGGCAGGTGGGCACTTTGGCTGCGTAATTTTTTGCCAGCTTCGGTACGCATTGGCTATGCAGAGGCTTTTCGCATTGCTCTTGGTGTTGCGCTCGGGGTGCTGATTACCGGCTGGCTGTCCAGGTGGTGGGGTGGGAATCCGGACAATATCTGGATGGTGTCCTCTCTGGGGGCTAGTGCTGTATTGCTCTTCGGTATGCCAGCCAGCCCTATGGCGCAGCCATGGCCGGTGTTGGTGGGAACCATTGTTTCTGCGCTGGTTGGAGCTCTGGTGCAGATGGTGGTGTCAGATACGGCTGTGGCCTGTGCGCTGGCTGTGGGCCTTTCTGTGATCTTGATGGTTCCCTTGCGCTGCATGCATCCGCCTGGTGCCGGCTTTGCCGCCTATGTGGTTCTGGAGCACCTGGATGGTGTGGGGCTGGTGATGTTCCCCATCCTTTTCAATATCACCACACTGCTGGTGTGTGCGGTCCTCTACAACGCTTTGACGGGGCGACGCTATCCACACCCTCAGCACAGCCTGAAGCCGGGCAGCGCATCCGGAGGCTTGCAGACCTTTACTGCAGCTGACGTGGACGCTGCACTGCGTCACTACAACCAGGTGCTGGACGTCAGTCGTGCAGATCTGGAGGGCTTGCTGCATGTGGCTGCTCGTTCGGCATTCAACCGCAATTTTGGCAATCTGCGCTGCGTGGACATCATGACCAAGCCGGTGTTTGCCGTGGAGCCGGGTGTCTCACAAAAGGAAGCGTGGGCGCTGATGCGGCAGGAGCACGTCAAGGCACTGCCGGTTGTGGATAGTGAAGGCCAGGTGCTGGGGATGGTGAGTACGGCAGATTTTGTGCGTCAGGCCAATATGGAAACACCAGAAGGCATGGTGCAGAAGCTGCGTAACCTCGTGACAGGTCGTGGTGTCAATAAAAGCAAGGTCCAGGAGCTGATGGATGCGGATGCACCAGTGGTGCAGGTGGACTGCATGCTGGTTGACTTGATACCTTTGTTTTCTGCAGGGAATTGCCACCACCTGCCGGTTGTGGATGCGCAGCGCAAGCTGGTTGGTATCGTTACCCAGACTGATCTGATTCGCGCACTGGGAGCGGCCATCAATATGCCTGCGCAGTAGTGTGGAGGCGCTACGGCGCGCTGCGTGTGGCCGTCTGGTTATGACAAGAATTGCACGTAGCTGTATGCGGAAAACTGCGTTGTTTTTGCAAGGATTCATGCCGAGCCGCTACAATTAGCGGTTATTTTTGTGGCTGAATATGCCACGCGACATATTCCGTTGAGGCCCTCTGTTCGGTTTGCGCCCTGCGCACTTTTCCTGCCGCGCAGATGCACACATACCTTGTGTTGTTGCGAGGGCAGCGTGGTTTTGAAGCAAAGGCGCCGCAAGCATATACCTATCCTTAAGAGCTAATTGAACATGGCGAAAGAAGAATTGATTGAAATGCAAGGCCAGGTCACTGAAGTCTTGCCCGACTCGCGTTTTCGCGTGACCCTGGAAAACGGCCACCAGCTGATTGCTTACACCGGTGGCAAGATGCGCAAGCACCACATCCGTATCCTTGCGGGTGACCGTGTTTCTCTGGAAATGTCTCCTTACGACCTGAGCAAGGGTCGTATCACATTCCGTCATCTGCCCAATCGTGGCCCAGCTCCCACGACATCGCGCTAAGCATGGAATGTGCAGATTTTTTGAAGTTTTCAAAATGGCTTCGAAAATCTGTATATAATCTGTGTCTTGTCGGAGCGTAGCGCAGCCTGGTAGCGCATCTGCTTTGGGAGCAGAGGGTCGCGAGTTCGAATCCCGCCGCTCCGACCATCACATTGAAAAGGGCTAGATCGCAAGATCTAGCCCTTTTACTTTTTCTGCTTAGCTTGGATCTTGTGGAGTAGCCGGTGTTTGCGTGAGCAGGCCGGTGCTCATTGCATACCGATACAAATCGGCATCGCGTGTCAGTCCCAGCTTGCGCATGGCGTTGTTTTTCTGTGTGCTGATGGTCTGTTTGCTGCGGTGCAGGCGATCTGCAATTTCGTTGATAGACAGTCCGGCAACAAACAAGCGAATAACTTCGGTCTCTCGTTGTGACAGGGCGGTCGCTCCCTGGCGCGAGTGGTTGGAGAAAGTGGTGCTTTCTAGAATCTGTCGCACGCTGGGTGAGTAATAGCTGCCGTAGGCGTATGCGGCATGGATGGCGGGCACGATGTGGTTGGGGTCATCGGCTTTGCTCAGAATGCAGGCAATTTGTGCGTCCATGAGTGTTTTCAGAATGGCTGGGTTGTCCAGCATGCTTAGCACTACAAAGCGCAAATGAGGGAATCGCCGCTGCAGCAAAGTGATCATGGAGATGCCATCGCCGTACTGGCCGCCGGGCATGATGTAGTCTGTCACCAGAACATCGCAGTCATGCTGCTCCAGGATATTCATCACTTCTGTTGAGTCAGACGCCGTTCCAATCAGAGACAGTGTGTTGTTTGTCAGAGCAACGCTGCGCAGGCCAAGCATCAGTGCAGGGTGGTCATCGGCCAGCAAAATTTTGATGGAAGCAGACATTGTGGAGTGGGTCTGTAGAGTCTATTTGGAGGGGCTGCTGTTTCTGGGGCCGATAGAGCACTCCAGTAAGCAGTCGGTCAGCGTTTAATGTGCAGCCAGAGCTTGCTCGTTGTACTTACTTGACAAGCTGGTTATTGCAATAGTTCCTGATCAGATACGATTTTTTGATTTTTTACAAGTAAATCATATTTAAACTCTAAGAAAAGCATTATTTCTATATGGAAATAGGAATTTTCTTATCGTATGAGTAGGATTTTTCTGTCAGGATGTGTTTTTTGATCTAATGCGGTAAATACTGTTATATTTTATATTATGAAGCAAAAAAATACGAATGGTTTTTTTCAGTTTTTTTGATGTAAAAAGATTTTTTGGAGAAAAAATTCTTTTTTGGGGCGCTGCATTTATAAGTTTCTTGATAGTTGCTGTGTTTTGTGTGGGTGCAATGGTGAAAATTCTGGGGTATGTATCCAATGCACGTCTGATTTTTAGTGCGCAAAAAACGTTGATCCAGGCAGAGCTGGATGCCAAGCAGGCTTCAGTCAGGAGAGGTATTAGCCATGCAGAAATGCTATGGGCCAACGAAAGGCAAGCTTCTGTGTCATCCAGTGCTTTGCCGAAATTTGGTGAAGCAAAGGATTATATTTATATAAAGGATGAGCCGAGCTTCTTTGAAGTTTTTGCAAAGGCTGATGTAGATAATCATTCGGTTGAATATTTTGATGATTATATTCGTTTCAGTGAACGTCTCGCAAAAATTGCAACAGGAGATGTTTCGGCCACAAAAAGTCCTTTGCATAGTTATCACTACACTCCGGATGGAAGCTATATGGCATTTATGCCTCCATCGGTGGAAAACATTGAGCTTATTGAACGTGAAAAAATTCCTCAGTTAATGCAGAAGTTTTCGCTGGACCTGGGTGATCTCAGTGATCCGGAAGTACGTAAAGCATGGAAAGAAAGTCGTGCAACCAAGTGGCTTCTTCCAGGAGAGGGTCTGCTGCTGGAAGATCAGGTGATTCGGCTGGTGCAGCCAGCTTTTGATGAGGATGAGGTATTCATGGTTTATGCCAGTGATCTGGCTGTGGACAGATTGAAGGCGAACTTGCAGCGCAGCGATTTTGATGGGGCTTTTTTTGTTGTAAGCAATGATGGGCAAATACTTCTGCAAAGCACTGGTGATAAAACCAATGATGCAGAGATGGCCGCCATGGCGCAAATACTCAAGAAGACAAAGGCGTGGCAACTGTCCGGTCCCAACTTGAAAGTACATTACTCACGAGGTTTGTTTACTGTGAGTCAGCCGCTGGGAGATACGGAGTGGTTTGCAGTCTATGTCTATACCGTGAAGACCATGGTTCAGGCATTGAAGGGGCCACTTTCTTTGTATGGCGCGATTGCGTTGGGAATGCTTTTGGTGTTATGGGTGGCTGTTTTTGTCTTTCATTACCGTTTCTTTTTGCCTGCATATCAAAATTCTCAAAGAATATATGAAAGTGAAAAACTTAGTCGCAGTATTTTGAGCATGGCTCATGTGGGGCTTGGGCTGTTGAGCAAAGGTTCGGGTCTTGTGCTGCTCGAGAATAAGGCCATGGAGCGCTATACCATTGAGGGTATGCCTTTGGCGGCATATCTTTTTGGACGTTATCAGCAGGAAATAGACGCGCAGAATGTAGAGCTTGTACGTGAAATCAATGCTCTGGATGAAGCACTGCAGCCGGCAGACCTGCTGGTGCACATGGCGCCTTGCTATTACCAGGGGCAGGCAGCTTTGCTCAGCAGTGTCCTGGATATCACAGAGCGCAAAAAGGCTGAGCATGCGTTGCAGCATGCGCGACTGACTGCAGAGCGGGCGAGTCAGGAAAAATCCATGTTTTTAGCGGCTGTCAGCCATGAGATTCGCACGCCTTTGAATGCCATTCTGGGAAATCTGGAACTGCTGGAGCGTGAAGAGTTGCAGCTGCGTGCACAAGAGCGAGTGCAGATTGTTTCTTCTGCGTCTAGGACTTTGCTGCGCGTGATTGACGATACTCTGGATTTGTCCAGGGTTGAGTCCGGAATGCTGTCGCTGGAGATGCAAGCTTTTGATATCACGCAGGAGGTAGAAAGTGTGGTGCAGACCTTTTTGCCGCGTGCAGAAGCCAAAGACCTTGCCCTCTACTGTCGCATCATGCCTGGGATTTCTGCATGCGAAGGGGACCCGTTCCGTCTTCGGCAAATTCTCGGGAACTTGCTGAGCAATGCCATCAAATTTACGCAGGACGGGCATGTACTGGTCACTGTAGATTCTTGGGTGGTGAATGGGCAGCGTTTGCTGCGGCTGACAGTGCAAGACAGCGGCATTGGTATGAGCCCAGAACAGCAGGCACAGTTGTTTACACCGTTTACGCAGGCCAGCTCGTCCATTGCCCGTGAGTTTGGTGGTTCTGGTCTGGGGTTGGCACTGTGTCAAAGAATTGCTGGCCTGATGGGGGGTGTCATTCGTGCAGAAAGTACGCTGGGGCAAGGGAGTACTTTTGTGCTGGAGCTGCCACTGGCACATGGCATTCAACATGAAAAACTGCAGTCCAGTCACTGGTCGGGCAAACGGATTGCGATCTGGTGTGATAACCCGCAATGGCAAGCTGCATTGGCTCCGTACTGGTCGTATTGGGGCGTGGAGAGCATTTCCTGTGAAAGAGCATTGAATGCATTGAGCGAGGTTGATGCTCTGGTGCTGCTGGGCAATCCTCGTACTTGGCCGTTCGTCCTGGAAGATGCCGCCATCAAGGCTGTGCCTGCGGTGATCGATGTGCAGGAAAGTGGTCCGACTCATCCCCTCAGGCGCGATGGTTGGGTGCAAGTTTCCTGCTATTCGCTGGCAGGTATTTATGAATCCCTTGCTGTAGAGCCAGCGCAGCGGCTAGCGAGCATCGATGACGTCCAGGCAACGGGTATGTTGCCTCATCAGGAATCTGCGCCTCGCTTACGGATTCTGGTGGCAGAAGACAATCCGGCAAATCGGCGATTGCTGCAAGAGCAGCTGGACTTGCTGGCGCATGACGTAGTGATGGCTGAAAGCGGTGGTCGTGCACTGGAGCTGTTCAATACCCAGTCATTCGATCTGGTACTGACGGATCTGGACATGCCGGGTATGGATGGCTACGCCCTTGCCAAGGCGCTAAGAGCGCAGGGCGCTTTGCAGCCTATTTGGGCCTTTACCGCTCATGCGGGCGAGTCGGAGCGGAGCATGTGTCAGGCTTCTGGCATCAATGAGGTGCTGCTCAAGCCTCTGTCCATGAAACAGCTGGCGCATATGTTGGCTACTTTGACAGGGCAGGCTGCGGTTGCAGATGTGCCCGAAAAAGCAGTAACGCCAGAGGTGCTGGAGGCAGTCAGAGATGCCTGTGAGATGTATATGCACAGCATGCACCAAGGCTTGCATGCAGGTGATATGGCAGTGCTCCAGCGTGGGTTGCATGCTATCAAAGGCAGCTTTGCCATGTTGCGTGCCCATGCACTGGTGGAGCAAACCACAGCGTTGGAACGAATGGTGGAGGGGCAGGCACCTACTACTGAAATAGCGCAGGCCTTGGAAGTGCTGGCATCTGCTGTGAAGCAGGTGCTGGATGGATGGCCTAAGGATCAGGCCGCCGAATAGGTGCGAAGCCCCAAGAATAAACTAGGGCTCGTACGGCAGCAGGGGCGCCTTGGCTATCCCGCTGCCGTTCTTGGTATCAGGGGTAGCTGATGAAATAGTAGGGTACGGACTTGGTAGAGCCTGCGGCGCTGGCAATCAGGACGGGTTGAGAGGATGCAACCATTGCGCTGGGTTGCTCCACAGGAATTGTTTTGTGCTGCAGCTCCACCTGAGGTTCTACGCCAGTGCAGTGCTGAATCTGCATGTCCTTCTGGGTTGCGGTGGGATAGTTGAGGGTGCAGGTGCCGTGAACGATCTGGCCCGAGAAATGGATGATTCCACCAATTTTCTCTTTGTGTGCCAAGGCAGGTTGTGCCAGCACAGCAGTGAGCAAGAAAGCCAGAGCGAGGGATGCTTTTTTCATGGTCAACCTTTTGACAGTAAGAGGGCCTGTAACTTCAGTTCGTAACAAACCGTGATTAGGTGACCGCTAGTGTAAAAACTGTCTCTGCGGCTGGCTATCTGACAAAAACTAAGTGAATGCTTTATTTTATAGGAATAGTCCTAAACTTGTTTCACATGATGTGGAGGCCATAGCCGTAAAAAAGCCCACTGGCGGAAATCACCAGTGGGCTTTGCTTTAGATTTGATAGCTGCTCAGGTAGGCTGCATCAGCCGCAGGCGCCAATATAGCCGCAGGATGTGCAGAAGGAGCAGCCATCCTTCTTGATGACGGCATGGGCTCCGCACTCAGGGCACTTGGTGCCGCTCATGGCCTGGGCCGGTGTGGCTGCAGCAGGTGTGGCAGTTACGGTTGCAGGCGCTGCGGGATTGATGGGGGCAGGTTGCTGCTCCTGGCTTGCGCGGTTGGCAATGATGGACTGGATGGCGTAGGCCAGCAGTGCCACTTCGCTGTCGTGCCACAGAGGGATGCGGGTGCCGTCTTCCTTGTCGCGCCAGCCGTAGCGGATGGGGCCGCGGTCCCAGGCCACCTTGCGCAGATCATCCAGCGCCTTGTCCAGGAAGCCGCCGCGTGCTGCCAGCGACAGCGAACGCATGGTGGCGGTGATCCATTGCTGGCTCTCACCGGTCTGGCCCACAGGCATGAAGAACTCGATGGGGCGCTCTACGCCATTGACGTACATGAAGCTCACCACCAGGTACAGGCGGCGCACACCGTCGTGGGTGTAGTACTCGATCTTGTCAACGACCGCGTTCAGTGGGCCTTCGGGGCGGCGTTCCACCACGGCGGACAGGCCGCTGGTGTGGGCAGCAGCAGGCTGCGGTGCAGGCTTTTCTTCGGTCTTGGGGGCTTCTACCGACAGCACGGCACCCAGTGTGTCGTTGGGGCGGTAGGTGGCGCAGCCCTTCAGACCAGCCTTCCAGCTTTCCATATAGAGGTTCTTGAAGTCCTCAAAAGGATAGTCCGCAGGAATGTTGACGGTCTTGGAGATGGCTGTATCGATATAGGGCTGCACGGCGCGCATCATGGCCACGTGCTCAGCCGCAGTCATCTCCAGTGCGCTGACGAAGTAGGCTGGCAGTTCTGCATCAGCACCAAACTTTGCCTTGTAGAGGCGATAGGCATGGTCTTCCACGGTGTAGAAGGCATTGCCGCCGTCGGCCGTGCGCTTCTTGCGCTGGTAAGTCCAGGAGAAGGGGGGCTCAATGCCGTTGGAGGCGTTGTCTGCAAAGGCCAGCGACACGGTGCCTGTTGGTGCGATGGACAGCAGGTGGCTGTTGCGGATGCCATGCTTGCGGATGGCTGCACGGATTTCCTCGGGCAGGCGCTGGGTGAAGCCGCTTTGCAGGTACTTGTCTGCATCAAACAGCGGGAAGGCGCCCTTCTCCTTGGCCAGCTCGACAGAAGCCAAATAGGCTGCATCGCGCATGTTGCGGGCAATTTCTTCGCCCTGGGCCACGCCAGCTTCGCTGTTGTACTTCAGGCCAAGCATGATCAGCGCATCGCCCAGGCCGGTGAAGCCCACGCCGATGCGGCGCTTTTGCTGCGATTCCTTGTGCTGCTCGGGCAGGGGCCAGACGGTAGCGTCCAGCACGTTGTCCAGCATGCGCACCTGAATGGAGACAGCGGCGCGGAAAGCTTCAAAGTCGAAGTGGGCGTTCTCGGTGAACGCGTCACGCACAAACTTGGTGAGGATGATGGGGCCCAGGTCGCAGCAGCCGTAGGGTGGCAGAGGTTGCTCACCGCAGGGGTTGGTAGCGGCAATGGTCTCTGCGTAGTACAGGTTGTTGTCGGTATTGATGTTGTCGATGAACAGAATGCCGGGCTCGGCGAAGTCGTAGGCGGACTTCATGATGGTGTCCCACAGCTCACGTGCGGCAACCGTCCTGTAGACCCACTTGCCGTCCTCACGCTGGTGGGCGCCTTCTTCGATCTGGTTGTCAGAAGGGGTGGCAATGTGCACCAGCTCCCACTGAGCGTCGCTTTCCACCGCCTGCATGAAAGCGCTGGTTACGCCCACCGAGACGTTGAAGTTGTTCCAGCGACCCTTCTGGCGCTTGGCCGTGATGAAGTCCAGCACATCGGGGTGGTCAATGCGCATCACGCCCATTTGTGCGCCACGGCGTGCACCGGCCGATTCCACGGTGGTGCACGATGCATCAAACACGTCGATGAAGGAGCAGGGGCCAGAGGCAAAGGAGTTCGTGCCCTTGACCTTGGCACCCTTGGGGCGCAGGTGAGAGAAGTCGTAACCAACGCCGCCGCCGCGACGCATGGTTTCTGCTGCCTGCGACAGCGCGGTGTAGATGCCGGGGTTGCCGTGCTCGTCAAAGCCGTTGGTGGCATCGGCCACAGGCTGCACAAAGCAGTTGATCAGTGTGGCCTTGGTATCCAGGCCGGCTGCGGCCATGATGCGGCCCGCACCGATGGCACCGGCTTGCATGTTCTGGAAAAACTTCTCTGCCCACTCTGCGCGCAGTTCTGGCTTTTCTTGGTCAGCCAGGGCTTTGGAGACGCGGCGGAACAGATCTTCGGCGGTTTGTTCGCCCGCGGCCAGGTATTTTTCAGCCAGTACGTCTTGGCTGATGGGTTGAGTGTTCAAAGAAGTCATTGCGTCTTTGTGAGTGAAGATAAACATGGTTGCGCCGATGCCAAGCAATAGGCGTGCACAGGCGCGTTACAAAAAGAAAGAGCCGGACGTTCGTCGCCCGGCCTGGGTAGAAATCGGAGCTGCCAGGGCCTATCCCATCGAATGGGCGAAGGCCCGAGTTTTACCTAAATCTAGCCTGTTTTGCGTATCAATACACAATATGTAGTGCTGTCTGCAAGGTCATCACGCGAACCCAGACAGTCTAGTGCAAGAGCACCTGGAAGCAAAACCGCACGGGCTAGGGGAATGTCTTAGGTCAGAACCAAGGGGATATGCAGACGTATTCTACGGCCAGCAAATTATCAAAAAAGATAGCAAAAAATCAATACATGACAACGCATAGCATTGAAATTATTGAGAATTTCAGTGCTAAACATTTTTTCATTCTTGTGGTGAATTGCCACACATAGATAGTGTGGTCTTGTGGGTGACACACTAAATGTGTTGTATGCATCCACAAGACGCTGGCTGCGAGTGGAAGACTTACAGCTGCTTGACCAGGACCTGGCTCTTGCGGTCCCAGTTGTATTTGGCCTTGCGTGCTTCGGGCAGCCAGTCGGGGCTGACGGGCTGAAAGCCCCGCTTGATGAACCAGTGCATGGTGCGGGTGGTCAGCACAAACAGCGTCTTGCAGCCCAGAGCGCGGGCGCGCTGCTCGATGCGCTTGAGCAGCTTCTCTCCATCGCCCGTGCCCTGTGACTTGGGCGATACCGTCACGGCCGCCATCTCTGCGGTCTGCGCTTCCAGATAGGGGTGCAGGGCGGCACAGCCGAAAATCACGCCGTCGTGCTCGATCACGGTGTAGCTGGCAATGTCGCGTTCGATTTCGGTGCGGTCGCGCTTGACCAGGGTGCCGTCATTCTCAAAAGGCTCGATCAACTGGATGATGCCGCCCACGTCATCAATGGTGGCTTCGCGCAGCTCTTCGAGCTTTTCGTCAATGACCATGGTGCCTATGCCATCGTGCACATAGATTTCCAGCAGCAGGGCGCCGTCAATGGCAAAGGGCAGGATGTGGCTGCGTTCCACGCCGTGCTCGCAGGCACGCACGCAGTGCTGCAGGTAAAAGCCTGTGTCGGTAGGCCGCTGTGCGGGTGGCAGCTCGGCCAGAATGCGGCGGGCCTGTGCCAGTGGCAGCTCGGTGTTGATGGGGTTGTCTTCGCCTGCGGGCTCGTGCGGCTTGGCGCGCACGCCGGGCACTTCGGTCAGGAAGATCAGCTTGTCCGCCTTGAGCTCGCAGGCCACGCGGGTCGCCACTTCTTCCATGCCCAGATTGAAGGCCTCGCCTGTGGGCGAAAAGCCAAAGGGTGAGATCAGCACCATGGCCTCAGACTCCAGCGCGCGGCGAATACCTTCGCCGTCGACCTTGCGCACCAGGCCGGAATGCATGAAGTCCACCCCATTGACGATGCCTACGGGGCGGGCTGTCAGAAAGTTGCCGGAGATCACGCGTACGCGTGCGCCAGCCATGGGGGTGTTGGGCAGGCCCTGGCTGAAGGCAGCTTCAATTTCAAAGCGCAGCTGGCCTGCTGCTTCCTGGGCGCAGTCCAGGGCCACGCTGTCGGTGATGCGCACGCCGTTGTAATACTGGGGCTCGTGGCCCTTGATGCGCAGCTGCTCGTTCACCTGCGGGCGAAAGCCGTGGATGAGCACGATCTTCACGCCCATGGCCTGGATCAGCGCCAGATCCTGCACGATGCCCTGCAGCTTGCCGGCAGCAATGGCTTCCCCTGTGATGCCCACCACAAAGGTCTGGTGTCGGAACTTGTGGATATAGGGGGCCACGGACCGGAACCAGGGAACAAAGGTGAAGTTGAAGACTGTGGACATGGGCGTACAAGGCTGCAAAGGGACGAAAGGCTTGCATGTCCTGTACGCGCACAGAACATGCAAGCCAGTGTGAAGTGTAGCGGCCTGTGTGCGTGCTGCAGCGTTTATTCGCAGCCAGGCGTCTGCGTAAATCTGTATGGCAAGCGTGCGCAGAGCGTGAGGACGCTATGGCTGCGTGAGCCACAGGGTGATGCAGATGACCAGTCCCACCAGCCCGGCCAGCAAAAGCAGAGGGCTGACGTAGTACAACGCAGCGGGCATCAAGCTTTGGAGAGCAATACTTTCAAGCATGGCGTATTCCTTCCGGGGGGGGGCAGCGGGTACGGCGCCCCGCATGTGCACTACTACCTTAGTGCGGTGGTTCACAGGGGCATGTAGGCAAAAGTCGCATGCTGCTCATGTTACGGTTTTGCTTTTAAAAACATAGCTTTTAGCGCTTGACATACCTGTGTTTCAGATGCTTTTATATTTGAAAACATTGAAATACTTGCGCTAGCAGCTTTCAAATTCATAGCTTTCACGCTGGGCTCTATGGGGCCAGACGCAGCATGGTTAAAAGCCAGGCGGCGTGCTGTACCGAAGCAGCCCGTGTGAGAATCGCCGCCAGCGGTCAGTCGTACCGCCCTTATTCCATGCCCCGTGTGGGCTGTTTATTAAGCTGCCGAGTGCTCCGTCTCGGTGGTGGATTCAAGAAACGGATCATTCATGACTACTTCTTTTGCCCGCCGCTTGGTGATCAAGCAGGCGTTGCTTGCCGTTGCCGCAACTTCTGCCCTGACTGCTTTCTCGGCCTCTGCTGCCGACAAGGTGCTGCGCGTGTCCGCGATTCCTGATGAGGCTCCGACCGAACTGCAGCGCAAGTTCAAGCCTCTGGGTGAATACCTGTCCAAGGAAACCGGCATGAAGGTCGTGTTCACACCTGTGAGCGACTATGCCGCCGTGGTCGAATCGCTGGCCACCGGCAAGCTGGACATGGCCTGGCTGGGCGGCTTCACTTTTGTGCAGGCCAAGATTCGCACCAATGGCACGGCCAACCCCATCGTGCAGCGTGCGGAAGATGCTGTGTTCACTTCGCGCTTCATCACGGCAGACCCTAACATTAAGTCGCTGCAAGACCTCAAGGGCAAGACCTTTGCCTTTGGCGCGCCTTCGTCCACTTCGGGCAGCCTGATGCCTCGCTACTTCCTGCAGCAAGCCGGTCTCCAGCCTGAAAAAGACTTCAAGAATGTGGCTTTCTCGGGCGCACATGATGCTACCGTGGCCTTTGTGGCTGCGGGCAAGGCCGATGCCGGTGTGCTGAACACTTCCGTGTGGGACAAGCTGGTCGAATCCAAAAAGGTGGACCCTGCCAAGGTGCGCGTGTTTGCCTCCACCCCAGAGTACTTCGACTACAACTGGACGGTGCGCGGTGATCTGGACCCAGCAATCACCAAGAAGCTGACCGAGGCTTTCCTCAAGCTGGACCCTGCCAATCCTGAACACAAGGCCATCATGGATTTGCAGCGAGCTTCCAAATTTATTCCCACCAAGCCAGAGAACTACACAGGCATTGAAGAAGCGGCCAAGTCCGCAGGCCTGCTCAAGTAATTGCTGCTTTTGTGCGACCTACAAGCCAGCCTTTGCGCTGGCTTGTGGCGTTCAACCCGCTTCACAACCCTTGATACGTCGTTGCTCAGCCTTGTCGTACGACTTGTACTGCCTGCGGCTTCGCGCCAGCGCGGCCCGGCCTCGTCTCAAACGCAAACCTGTGGTTTGCTGGGTTGTGCCAGCGGTTCTTGGTGCCGTTCTGTTTTTTTGATTACAAGCCAAATTGGCATCTAACGCTGATGTAGCAAGCGCTGGCAGCTACATTTTGCGGAGTAACGCTATGAGCTTTTCTTTGCAGGGGCTGGGGCTGACCCATGCCAACGGCCATGTGGCGCTGGCCGATATCACGCTGCGTGCCGCGCAGGGCGAGAGCATTGCGCTGATTGGCCCCTCGGGCGCGGGCAAAACCACGCTGCTGAGCACGCTGGGCACGGCGCTGCCACCGACGCTGGGGCAGATCGAAGTGCTGGGTCAGGCCGTGCCTTTTGATTCCAGATCCGGCCTGCGTCAACTGCGCGCGCGCATTGGCACGGTGCATCAGGCCGTACCCATTCCGCCGCGCCAGCGGGTGGTGACGGCGGTGCTCGCAGGCAAGCTGGGGCAGTGGCCAGCGTATAAGTCCTTGCTGTCACTCATCCACCCGCAGGACATGCCCGGCGCGCAGGCTGCGCTGGCACGGGTGCATCTGGCCGACAAGCTGTTTGCGCGCTGCGACCAGCTCTCGGGCGGGCAGCTGCAGCGCGTGGGCATTGCGCGGGTGCTGTACCAGGAGGCGCAATTGATGCTGGCGGACGAGCCTGTGTCTGCGCTCGATCCGACTTTGGCGCTGGACACGATTGAGCTGCTGGTGCATGAAGCCAAGGCACGCCACGCCACCCTGGTGGCCAGTCTGCACACCGTGGAGCTGGCGCTGCGCTGCTTCGAGCGCATTGTGGGTATTCGCGATGGGCGCATGGCCTTTGATTTGCCTGCTGCTCAGGTCACACCAGCCCAGCTGCAGGCCCTGTATGCCGCGCAGCCCACTGCCGTGGCGGCTGAAGCAGCACCGGGCGCAGAACCTGCCTTGCCACTGCATGGGTGCCGCTGATGCCGAGTAGCAAGCAGTCGATCGCTTTGCGTGACCCCGCCGCGCGTTCGCGCCTGTGGGGTGCTGTGTTGGCCGTGGTGGTGCTGTGGCCGCTGTTCGATGGTGCAGGCGTCAGTGTCTCGGCATTGTTCGATGCAGACAACCTGCGGGTGATTGGCGGCTTTCTCGCCAACTTTCTGCCGCCAGACACCAGTGCTGAATTCGCTGCTTATCTGTGGCAGGCCACGCTGGAAACCCTGGCCATTGCCACCTTGGGGCTGCTGCTGGCCTTTGTGCTGGCGGTGCCGCTGTCGTACCTGGCTACCAGTGCCGTGCGTGAACGTGCCAGCCAGAACCCGGTAGCCCGTGCGGTGATGACGGTGCTGCGCGGCATCCCCGAACTGGTCTGGGCACTGGTGTTTGTGCGCGTGTTTGGCCTCGGGCCAGCGGCCGGTGTGCTGGCGCTGGGGCTGACCTACGGCGGCATGCTCGGCAAGGTCTATGCCGAAATTCTGGAAAGCGAAGACGGCGCCGCCGCCCGTGCCTTGCTGCGCACTGGCAGCCCACGCGCGCTGGCTTTGTTGTATGGCCTGCTGCCGCTGGCCTCCAAGGAACTGGTGTCCTACACGGTCTACCGCTGGGAATGTGCGATTCGCGCCTCGGTGGTCATGGGCTTTGTGGGGGCCGGGGGGCTGGGCCAGCTCATGGATCAGGCCATGAAGATGCTCAATGGCGGTGAGGCCTGCTCCATTCTGCTGGTGTTCGTGGTGCTGGTGCTGCTGGCCGATGCGTTGTCGGGCTGGCTGCGCCGCAGTCTGGATGTGCCGCCCGCTGCGCGCACTTCAGCCTTTGGTGTGCGCAGTGTGGTGGTACTGCTGGCCGTGGCTGCGGGTGTGGTGGCCAGCTGGCGGCTGCTGGACATGGATCTGGGCGCGCTGTTCACGGCCGATGCGGCCTCCAGCATGGGCGACTTTGTCTCCGGTTTTTTCCCGCCAGACACCAGCCGTGCATGGTTGTGGCAGGTGCTGGTCGGTATCTGGGAGACGCTGGCCATCTCGGTGGTTGGCACTTTGCTGGCGGCTGTCGCAGGCTTGCTGCTGGCGCTGCCTAAATTTCGCGCACCGTGGAATGTGCTGCTGAATGTGCTGCGCTCCGTACCTGAGCTGGTCTGGGCCACCATCACCGCGCTGGCCGTGGGCTTGGGGCCGTTTGCGGGTGCACTGGCACTGGCTTTGCACACGGCAGGCGTGCTGGGGCGGCTATATGCCGAAGCGCTGGAGAACGCACCCAGCCAGCCCGCGGAGGCCCTGCGCCGCACAGGCAGCAGCCGCGCCATGGCGTTTCTGTATGGCACCTTGCCGGGGGCTGCGCCGCAGCTGGTGGCTTACACCCTGTACCGCTGGGAGATGAACATCCGCATGGCCGCCATCCTTGGCTTTGTGGGTGCAGGTGGTCTGGGGCAGCTGCTGTATTTCAAGCTCTCGCTGTTCCACTACGCCGAGGCCAGCACCGTCATCATCGCCATGCTGGCGCTGTCGATTGCAGTGGATCAGGCCAGTGCGTGGTTACGGCGCAGCATGTGCTGATGCGGCCTGCGCATTGCGCAGGTGCGGCACGATCAGCTCCAGCAGCACGGGGCTGATCTGTGCATCCAGCTGGTGGCGCATGCCGCGAATGATGTGCAGCTGCGCCCCGGCAATCGAGCGAGCAGTTGCTGCCCCGCCGCCGGGGTGGACGATGCGGTCTTTGTCACCGTGGATGACCAGCGTCGGCGCTTCGATGCGGTAGAGCGCGGCGCTGCGGTCGCCTGCAGCCAGAATGGCCGTCACCTGGCGCTCATAGCCCAGACGCGCCTGTTCCGGGTCAGGGATGCGCTGCCAGGCCTGGGCCACATAGTTGCGCCACGCGTCCTCAATGCCCGGCACCTTGGGGTCGCCAATGTGGCGCATGATGCGCACATAGTTCTCCTGGGCCTGCTCCAGCGTCTGCGCGGCGCGGCTGAAAGCATGCGCAGCACGGTGGAGCCTGCGGCCTGACCAACGCGCGGGTTGCCCGTGGTGGAAAAGATGGACGTCAGTGACAGCACCTTGTCTGGATATTGCGCGGCCAGGTTCTGCGCAATCATGCCGCCCATGGACATGCCCAGCACGTGGGCGCGTGCAATGCCCAGCACATCCAGCAGCTGGGCCACATCGTCTGCCATGTCGCGAATGTGGTAGTGCCCGGGCGGCACGCTGCGCAGCAGCAGACGCCAGCGTGGCGGCGGCAGCTGCGGCAGATGGCTGGAGCACCCGACGTCACGGTTATCCAGCGTGATGACCCGCAGCCCCGCCTGTACCAGCCCGTCGATCAATACCATGGGCCAGGACACCAGCTGCAGCCCCAGCCCGGCAATCAGCACGATGGCCGGGTGTTCGGGCTGGCCATAGCTGCGATAGCACAGCTGCAGGCCACTGGGCAAGGTGGCGAACTGGTCGGAAGCTGGGTCGGCAAGAGGCAAGGCGTGCTGCATGGGTGAAAGCGCAAATGACACAAAGGCCCACATTGTGGCGGCAGCTGCAAGAAGCAAGAGGCCGGGTAGAGGATAGGCCCCATGCCCTTTGGTCAGCCACAGCGCACAATGCAGGCAAAGCCGGAACAAGGCGGAGACAGGAGACACAGGTGCAGTGGAAAAAATTAGCGCTGGGCGCTTTGGTGGTGGCAGGGGCCGCTGCCGTAGGGGGATGGTTCAGTCTGGACAAGGAAACGCGGGGCCTGCTGGCTACGTTCCCGACGAACCGTGATTTGCTGTTCTGGTCTGAGCCGCAGCGCGATGCGGCCTTCCGTGCGCTGGACCGCATTCCGCTGCTGGCGCGCTCGCATATGGTGCCAGCGAGCGGCACGCCATCACCGCTGCCGCCCGGAGAGCCGCTGCCGCTGCGCACAGATATCAATGCCTTCATGGCGGGTCAGCGCAGTGCCGCGCTGCTCATCGTGCAGGGCGGCAAACTGCGGCTGGAGCGCTATGGGCTGGACTTTGATGGCGCGGGCCGCTGGACCAGCTTTTCCGTGGCCAAGTCTTTTACTTCGACGCTGGTCGGCGCTGCGCTCAAGGATGGCTATATCCGCAGTCTGGATGACAAGGTCAGTGACTACATTCCTGACCTCAAGGGCTCGGCCTATGACGATGTCAGCGTGCGCCAGCTGCTGACCATGACGTCTGGCGTGCAGTGGAACGAAGACTATGCCGACCCGCAGTCCGATGTTGCGCGCTTTAACAACCACCAGCCCGAAGCGGGGCAGGAAGCCCTGGTCAGCTATATGCGCCAGCTGCCGCGCGCAGCGCCGCCCGGCACGCGCTGGCTGTACAGCACAGGGGAAACCAATCTGGTGGGCACGCTGGTGCAGCAGGCCACGGGCAAGCCGCTGGCCACCTATCTGGCCGAAAAGGTGTGGGGGCCAGCCGGTATGGAGCACGATGCCACCTGGCTGGTGAGCAAGACCGGGCAGGAAGTTGGCGGCTGCTGCATCCAGGCTTCACCACGTGACTATGCCCACATGGGCCTGTTTATTCTGAATGGTGCCAAGGTGGATGGCCAAAGCATCGTGCCTGATGGCTGGTGGGAGGCTGCCACCACCAAGCAGGCCGACATTGGCCGGCCCGGGCATGGCTATGGCTACCAGTGGTGGACCAATGACGATGGCAGCTACGCCGCGCGGGGCATTTTTGGGCAGGGCATCTTTATCGACCCCCAGCGCGAGCTGGTGATTGTCACGAACGCCAACTGGGCCGGTGGCGCGCGTGACCCGGCTGCCATGAAGGCGCGCGAGCAGTTCTACCGTGAGGTGCAGCAGGCGGTGGATGCCGAACAGCAGCGCAGCAAAGACTGACGCTGCAGGCCATGGCTGTGCCGCGCCACAATGGCAGCCATGCCAAGTTCTGATTTCTCTGCTTCTTTGCCCGAGCACTTTGCGCCTGTGGCGCTGGACAAGTGCTACCGCCTGCTCAACCACGGCCCCACGGTGCTGGTCTCGGCCCAGCATGATGGGCATGCCAATGTGATGGCAGCCGCCTGGGCCTGTGCGCTGGACTTCCACCCGCCCAAGGTGACGGTGGTGATTGACAAGGCCGCCTTCACACGCGGGCTGATTGAGCAGTCCGGCCGCTTTGCCCTGCAGCTGCCTACGGTGCCGCAGGCTGCGCTGACGGTGGCGCTGGGCAGTACCTCCGCCCACCAGATGCCCGACAAGCTGCAGCAGCACGCCGTGCCGCTGTTTGCCTCACCCCTGCATGGCACGCCGCTGGTGGCCGGCTGTGCTGCGTGGCTGGAGTGCCGTTTGATTCCTGAGTCGCACAACCAGCAGGCCTATGACCTGTTCATTGGCGAAGTGGAGGGCGCCTGGGCTGATGTGCGCGTGTTTGCCAACGGGCACTGGCAGTTTGAGCACGCCCCGGATGCACTGCGCACCCTGCACTATGTGGCTGGCGGCCATTTCTACGCGACTGGGGCTGTGGTGGAGGTGGAAAACTGATAGCGGATAGCGCAGGTTTTATGCGGATTTGAGATGAAAAATGCTTGCAAACGCTGTATAGATCTGCGCAAACCGCTATATTTTGAAGGGGGAAAGCCTGGCGCACCAGCGGTTTGAATGCTTGGCGAATAAAATAGTTTGCAATGCAAATTATTTATCCGTATTCGAACTGAACGCATGTCTTCTTCTGTGATGCACACACAGGCTGCCACTGAGCAGCCTTTTTTTGGTCATTTGCTCATGGGCGTGAGCCGTACCTGGCGCAGCGTGCTGGAAGTGCGCCTGCGTGAGCTGGGGCTCACGGATGCCACCTGGGCACCTTTGTTTCACCTGCATGCCGCAGCCCAGCCCCTGAACCTCAAGCAGCTGGCCCAGCGCGTGGGGCTGGACAGCTCCAGCCTGGTGCGGGTGGTGGATGTGCTGGAGCAGCGCGGCCTGCTGCAGCGCCAGCAGGATGCGGCAGACCGGCGCAACAAGCAGCTGCTGCTGACCGAGCAGGGCCATCTGATGGTGGCGGATGTGCGTGCCAAGCTGCAACAGGCCGAAAGCCAGCTGCTCGCAGGCATGGATAGCGCTGTCATTGAACAGCTGTACGCTGGCATGATGCTGCTGCACGAGCGCCTGTGCGCCCTGCAGCAGCAAGACCGTGCAGAAGGAGTGGCGGCATGAGTGTCACGGTTTCTGCTGCCCCGCAGCCTGGCTGGCAGCAATGGGCGCAGCGTGCAGGTTTTAACTCGCACGTGCTGGTCTTTGCCCTGCGCACGGCGCTGGCCGCCTTTGTGGCTTTTGTGGTGGCCAAGGCCATGGGGCTGGAGCATGCCAACTGGGCGGCCATGTCGGCCTGGGCTTCCAGCCAGCCCTTGCGCGAGCATTTGCTCTCGCGCGGTATGTACCGCTTTGCCGGTTCGCTGCTGGGGGTGATCTATGCCGTGGGTCTGGTGCTGCTGGCGCAGGACAACCTGTGGCTGCTGGCGCTGGGCCTGGCGGTGTGGGGCGCGCTGTGCGCTTTCTGGGGCAATGCACAGCGCGGCTTCATGGTCTACGGCTGGATGCTGGCGGGCTACTCGGCCGCCATGGTGGTGCTGCTGCACCACGGCCCGGCAGCCAGCATTACCGACTTGGCCTGGGACCGCATGCTCACCGTGGTGACGGGCGTGGCTGCGGCACTGTGTGTGTCATGGTGCTTTGCGCCGCGGCGCAAGGCCATGGTGCTGATTGGTCAGAGCCGCCAGACGCTGGCCCAGGTGCTGCAGGCTGCCATGGCGCAGATGCAGGGCCAACCACGCCCTGCAGGCTGCGAGAGCGCTGTGTTGCTCAGCCGCCTGGCCGAGGTGGATGAGTTGCTGGATCTGTACCCCGAAGGCTCGACCCGTGCACGCCGCACGGCACAGGCCATCCACTGGCAGCAAAGCCAGGCCATGGAGCTGCTCTACCAGCTGCAATGGCTGGCGCAAGGGCTGTCCAGCAAGACACTGTGTACGCCCACCGCAGCGGCGCAGCTCTTGCCTGTACTGCAGGCCGTGGTGCAGCAGTTGCAGCACGCGCCTGGAACGGACGAAGCGCAGCTTTACCGTGTCGTGCAGCAGGCGGGCGAGCTGGTGCAGCGCCAGATAGCTGCTGACACGGTGGGCAACCAGGTGCTGGCCCAGGTGGCGGCGCTGCTGCAAGCCGTGCAGGCGGGGCTGCATGCCGAGCAGCATGATCTGGGGCAGCAGGAAGTGGGTGAGGGCACCAGTGTTTCCATTCCTGTGACACCCTTGCACCGTGACTGGATGGGTGCGCGCCAGGCGAGTGTGCGCACCGGCGGCACCATGCTGCTGGTGGGGGCGGCATGGGCCTGGACGGGCTCCAGCGTCATGGCTTTCTGTCTGCTGGGGCTGTCGGTCATGCTGCTGGTGTTTTCTTCATTTGAAAGCCCCAGCCGCGCCATGCTGTATGTGCTGCGCGGCCAGATTATTGGTGCGGTGCTGGCATTGATCTGCCAGCTGTGCGTATGGCCCTTGGCCTCATCTTCCTGGGACATGGTCTGGATGACGCTGCCCTTTGCCCTGATGGGCGGCTTGCTGTTTGCCCACCGCCGCACGGCCATGGGGGCCATGGACACCAATATGGTGATGTTTATCCTGCTGGCGCCACGCTTTCCGGACACCCTGGGCGCACAGGCCCATCTGAGTCTGGCGCTGGCCATTGTGGCCGGCCCTGCGCTGGCCTGGGGCATTTACCGGCTGATTTACCCCACGCAGGCTGTGGTGCGCATGCGCCACCTGCTGAGCATGATGTGGCAGCAGCTGCCTGCTGCCGCCGTACAGGCACTGCAGGGCGGCACGCCCGATGCGCAGTGGCGCGCACAGCTGCACCACCGGGTGCTGCGCCTGATGCGCTGGGCAGACAAGACGCAGTGGGCCAGCCGTTCCTTGCTGCCCAGCTATGGCATGGCGCTGCGCAGCACGCAGTCCGTCGTGGAACAGCTGCAGCACTGGCGCAGCACACAGGGTGCGCAGGCCCCCGCCCGTAGCTTGCGGCGCGCAGAGCTGGCGCTGCGCCGACTGTCCAAGTGGCAGCTGGAGCGCGCAGAAGGGGGTGTTCCGCAAGGCTTGCAGCAGGCCTGGCAGGCACTGGCCCAGCAGCCTGGACTGCCCCCCGCACTGGCGGCCAAGGTACGGCGCGTAGCCGGGCATGATCTGGCGGTGCTGGCCCAGCTGCAGCAGGCACTACAGACCAAATAATGGCCGCAGCAGGCGCAAAAAAGCCCAGGTGTGCATGCACCTGGGCTTTTTGTCTGGCATCACGGGGGCAGGGCGAAGCCGATCAGAGGCTGGCGCGCTCCAGCACCAGCACATCAATCGACGAAGGCACACCCAGTCGCACGGCAAAACCGGGCCATAGACCTGCGCCATTGCTCACAAACAGGCGCATGGGGCCCACTTCATAGACCCCGCGGAAAACGCCGTCTTTGGGGGGGGCGCCCAGCCACTGGTCCATGCCCTTGATATGACCGCCATGGGTATGCCCGGCAATTTGCAGATCCACCCCATGCGGGGCATAGCTGCGTGCCATCTTGGGCTGGTGGCCCAGCAGGATGTGGAACTCAGCCCCTGCGGCCTTGGCCTGTGCGGCCACGGCTTCAATATCAGGCGGCACGCCTTCGGGCTTGCTGGGGTCTGCGTTTTGTCGGGAAAGGCGTCCATAGGCGGGATCGCCCACGCCAGAAATGGCCAGCCTGTGGCCACGCACGTCCATGACGTGGGCCTGGTTGACCAGGTAGTGCATGCCCTGCTGGCCATAAACCTTGGCCCAGGCATCAAAGCCGCTGTAGTACTCGTGGTTGCCGGGGGCAGCCCATACGCCCAGAGGTGCTTTCAGGCCAGCCAGTGGGGCAATATTTTTGGACTGGGTGGCTGCATCGCCATCGACCATGTCGCCGGGCAGCACCACTATGTCGGGCTGTGCAGCATTCAGGCGCTCGACCAGTGCCTGCACATATTCGGCATTGTTGACGGGGGTGGCATGGATATCTGCCAGCACACCAATGCGCAGGCCTTCCAGCGCCTCAGGCAGATTGGGCAGGGCAATGCGGTGCTCACGCACCTCTGGTACACGCGTGCCCTGGATCAGTCCATAGCCGCACAGCAGCAGACTGATGCCAAGCACCACACAGGTGTTGCGTGGTGCCAGCACGGGGCGTGCACCACCATGCCCGCGTGCCAGACGCAGGATGAGGGCCAGCACATCGCGCACTAGCGCCCAGACCAGCCCCATGCCCATTGCAGCAAACAGACCGCCGCAGATGAGCTGCAGGGGCGCCAGCTGCTCATAGGGCAGCCATTCGTTGCGCATGGCCAGAATCAGCAGTGCGGGGCTGATGATCAGCAGCGTGCTGATGCCCAGCAGCCACCAGAAAGCACGGCGCTGGGCGCGAAACAGCGGATACCACAGCCACAGGGCCAGCAGTGGTGCCGCGAAAGCAATCAGAAAAACCATGATGAAAACCGGAAGGATTCGGATAGTCAGCGCAGGACAGAGCCGCAGAGCATAGCAACAGCTGCAGAACCCCCAGAGCCTGCGCACCAGACCGTAAGGAAATGCATCCTGCACCTTGCCTGACAAAACGGCTATGCAGGCTGGTACACCATGCGCACATACGTGCCCGGCATGGGCGCGGGATGCACGGTGCAACAGGAACTGGAGGTTTGCAATGCCATACAAATGCATGAAGCAGCTGGGGCTGGCGCTGGCTGCCGTGGTGGTATCTGCCTCGGCCATGGCAGGGACTGCCGTGGGGGCAGGGGTGACCTGGACTTTCGGCGGCCCCAAGCCCATGGCGGGGCCAGCGCTAGGCATCAAGCTGTTTTCTACCGACAAGGAACAAAAGGGTGCCGCCTATATCGGGGTGGATTACTCATTCAGTGACCATGGCCTGCGCCCCAATGTGGGGCTGGCCTATCTGGCCAAGCACAAAACCTATATTGGCGCTGACATTGGCTACTCCTTTACCCAGCAGGGCGCAGACTTTGGTGCGGGGCTGGGTTTTGTAGACAGCAAAAAGCGCGACTGATCCGCACTCCCTGGATTCCCAAGCTTCCTGCTCGCAGGTTGCAAGGCTTGCAGGCAGCATGGCTGAGCTGCAACGGGGATAATTACGCCCCTTATGCCTTTGAAGATCACGTTCCCCGAATCGCTTCCCGTATCCAGCCGCCGTGAAGAAATCATGGAGGCCATGGACCGCCACCAGGTCATCATCGTCTGTGGTGAGACGGGTTCGGGTAAAACCACACAGCTGCCCAAGATTGCGCTGGCACTTGGCAGAGGCAAGGTCAATGCGCAGCCCGATGCCAATGGCCAGGTAAGAGGCCATCTGATTGGCCACACCCAGCCGCGTCGTATTGCGGCGTCATCCGTGGCCAAGCGCATTGCCGAAGAGCTGGACACGCCGCTGGGCGAGGTGGTGGGCTACAAGGTGCGTTTTCAGGACACGCTGCAAAAGGGCGCTTCCGTCAAGCTGATGACGGACGGCATCTTGTTGGCCGAGACGCAGACCGACCCGCTGCTCAAACAGTACGACACGCTGATCATTGACGAGGCGCACGAGCGCAGCCTGAACATTGACTTCTTGCTGGGCTACATCAAGCAGATCCTGCCCAAGCGCCCCGACCTGAAGGTGGTGGTGACTTCGGCCACGATTGATGCCGAGCGCTTTGCCAAGCATTTTGAAGGCCCCAAGGGGCCAGCGCCGGTCATCATGGTTTCGGGTCGCACTTATCCGGTGGAAGTGCGCTATCGCCCGTTTGAGGAAAAGAAAGACTACGACCTCAATGACGCCATTGCCGATGGCGTGGATGAGTTGTGGAACGGCGGCGCCAAGGGCGGCGATATTCTGGTCTTTTTGCCCGGTGAGCGTGAGATCCGTGAGGCGGCCGATCACCTGCGCAAGCATCTGCAACACCAGCCTGCACTGCGCAGTGCCGAGGTACTGCCCCTGTTCTCGCGCCTGTCACAGGCCGAGCAGGACCGTATTTTTGATGGCCACACGGGCCGCCGCATTGTGCTGGCCACCAATGTGGCCGAAACCTCGCTCACAGTTCCAGGTATCCGATACGTCATTGACGCAGGCACGGCGCGTGTGAAGCGCTATTCCTTCCGTAGCAAGGTGGAGCAGCTGCTGGTCGAGCCGATTTCGCAGGCAGCAGCCAACCAGCGCGCAGGCCGCTGTGGCCGCGTGGCAGACGGTATCTGTATTCGCCTGTATGACGAGGCAGACTTCAGCAGCCGTCCCCCATTTACCGACCCGGAAATCCTGCGCTCTTCGCTCGCGGGCGTGATCCTGCGCATGAAGTCGCTGGGTCTGGGCGATGTGGTGAACTTCCCGTTCCTTGAAGCTCCTTCTGGCCGCGCGATTGCTGACGGCTACCAGCTGCTGGCCGAACTGGGCGCGGTGGACGAGCGCGGCAACCTGCTGCACATGGGCAAGGAGCTGTCGCGCCTGCCGCTGGACCCGCGTGTGGGCCGCATGATTGTGGAGGCGCGCGAGCGCGGGGCCTTGGCTGAAGTGCTCATCATTGCCGCGGCGCTGAGCGTGCAGGACGTGCGTGACCGGCCGCTGGAAGCGCAGCAGCAGGCCGATCAGCAGCATGCCAAGTTTGATGACGACAAGAGCGAGTTCACCGGCTATCTGCGCCTGTGGAAGTGGCTGCAGGATGCGCGCGGCGGCAAGGTGGTGGCCAAAAGCCGCAAGGAAATGGCCGCACAAAATGCCCCCGCTGCCAAACCCAACGCACGCAACCAGTCCTTTTTGCCGGTGAGCCAGCGTGCCAGCGGTGCGCAGGTGGAAGGCTCGGTGGAAGAACGCCTGGCGCTGTTCAACCCGGCGGAAGACCAGGAGGCCGACACCCACAAGCTCAGCAACCGCCAGTGGGAGCAGTTGCTGCGCCAGAACTTCATCAACATCCGGCGCGTGCGCGAGTGGCGTGATATTCACAGCCAGCTGCTCACCGTGGTGAAAGAGCAGAAGTGGCTCATCAATAACGAGCCTGCAGGCTACGACGCCGTACACCTGTCCATGCTGTCTGGCCTGCTGGGCAATATTGGTTACAAGGGCGAAGAAAGTGAAGCCTATCTGGGCGCGCGTGGCATCAAGTTCCACCCACACCCTGGTGCGCACCTGTCCAAAAAGCCCGGGCGCTGGATTGTGGCGGCCGAACTGGTCGAAACCTCGCGCCTGTATGGCCGTGGCATTGCGGCGATTGAGCCGCAGTGGCTGGAAGAAGTCGGCGCCCATCTGCTGAAAAAACAGCTGCTCGATCCGCACTGGTCTAAGAAGCAGGCCGATGTGGTGGCGCAGGAGCGCGCGACGCTCTATGGCATCGTGGTCTACAACAACCGCAGCGTCAGCTATGGCCGCGTGGACCCCGATGCGGCGCGCACCATGTTCATCCGCCAGGCGCTGGTCGAAGGGCAGTGGGATACGCACTGGCATTTTCTGGCGGCCAACCAGAAGATGGTGCGCAAGATTGAGGACCTGGAACACAAGTCTCGCCGCCAGGACGTGCTGGTGGACGATGAGTTGATCTACGCCTTCTACGAGCAGCACATCCCCAAGGGTATCTACAGCGGCGCTACCTTTGACAAGTGGTTCCGTCTGGAAAGCAAGGGCAAGCCGGAGCTGCTGCGCCTGTCCAGGGATGAGCTGATGCGCCATGAGGCCGCAGGCATTACCACCGAAAACTTCCCCAAGGTAGTCAAGCTCGGCGGTGTGGACTGCACGGCCAGCTACCTGCACAGCCCCGGTGACGCACGCGATGGCATCACGGTGAGCGTGCCGCTGTTTGTACTCAATCAGGTGAGCGAAGAGCGTGCGGAGTGGCTGGTGCCCGGCATGCTCAAGGACAAGATTCAGGCGCTTCTGAAGAGCTTGCCGCAGCGCCCGCGCAGCCGCTTTGTGCCGCTGCCTGAAAGTGCGACGCGGCTGGCCGAGCTGTTCACCCAGCCCGAGCGCTGGGCAAAGGGCAGCCTGATTGATGTGCTGCTCAAGCAGGTGCGCGATGAGACCTCGCTGGATGTGAAGCGCGCAGACTTTAAGCTGGACATGCTCAGCCCGCACCTGTTCATGAACTTCCGCGTGCTGGACGAGCATGGCCGCCAACTGGGCCAGGGCCGCAATCTGGCTGCACTCAAGGCAGAGTGGGGTGCCAAGGCGCGTGGTGCTTTTCAGGCGCTTGCTGCATTAAAAGTAGCTGCTAGCGCTGATAAATCAAGCAATTCAGATAGAAAAGTATCTGAAAACAAGCAGCAGCAAGCGAAAGCAGCTCCTAAAAATGAGAAGTCGGCCAAGACAGCTCCCACGCAAAAAGCCGAGCAGCGCTACACGAGCTGGGCCTTTGGTGAGCTGCCAGAGTTGATGGAAATCAGCAAGGGCAATACCACGCTGATTGGCTTTCCCGCCCTGATCGACCACGGCACAGAAGTTGGCATTGAGGTGTTTGACGAGCCTGAAGTGGCCGCCGCCAAGCACCGCGTGGGCCTGCGCCGCCTGTTTGCGCTGCAGATCAAGGATGCGCTCAAGTACCTGGAAAAGAACATCCCCGACCTGCAGAAAATGGCCGTGGCCTATATGCCGCTGGGCACGCAGGAAGAGCTGCGCCAGCAGATCATTGATGTGGCCATTGACCGTGCCTTTTTGCAAGACCCATTGCCTGCCAGCGAAGCCGACTTCAAGCAGCGTGTGCAGGATGGCCGTGGCCGCCTGACCTTGATTGCCAACGAAGTGGCGCGCATGGCCGGTGTCATCCTGACCGAGTACGCTGCGGCGGCGCGCAAGATCAAGGACACCAAGAACGCGCCGGATGCCACCAAGGATGCGGCAGAGCAGCTGGGCAAGCTGATGCCCAAGCACTTCATCGCCGTGGCACCCTGGACGCAGCTGGGCCACTATGCGCGTTACCTCAAGGCCATCACTGCGCGCCTGGACAAATACCGCGCCGACCCTGCGCGTGATGCCGCCAAGCTCAAGGAGCTGCAACCGCTGGAGCAACGCTACTGGCGTCTCGTGGCCGAGCGCAAGGGGCAGGTGGACGCACGCATGCAGGAATACCGCTGGATGCTGGAAGAACTGCGCGTGAGCTTTTTTGCGCAGGAGCTGCGCACGCCATATCCGGTCAGCGCCAAGCGTCTGGACAAGGTCTGGGCGCAGCTGCAGTATTGAGCGTCACTTCAGCCAAAAAACACCATCACCCACACCACAGCCCGATCCACTGCTGGGTCGGGCTTGTTTTTTAAGGACTTTTCATGACCGATATCACCCAGGACCTGCGCGTGGTCGCCATTGACAACGACAGCTACGCCCAGGCCGTGGCCGCTGCACGCGCCTACCGCATGGGCGATGACCCCTCAGGTTTTGCTTTCACCGGCAAGGCCACCTTGATGTTCCAGCGCGAGCACGAAGAATGGGAGCACAACGCCTTCAGCAGCACGCCGCTGATTCGCTACGTCAACCCTGTAGAAGGCGCGGCTGACGCCGATGAAGTGCAAAGCGACGACTTTTTGCGCGCTGTCTCGCACCAGGTCACCTATATGCACATTCCTGCCGAGTGCAAGGACATGGAGGTGGACGACGTCTGGGCCATTGACTGCGAATTTCTGATGTTTGCCATGCCCCACCCCGTGGAAGAGGGTGAAACTGCCTGGCTGCTGGTAGCAGGCCCTGAGAACCGCACGATTGCTTCCAGGCACACGGTGCAGGAGTTCCAGCTGGCGGAGATCAAGGCAGCGGCGAAAGAATTGGGCCTTTAAGCGGGCAATAAAAAACCCCTGCGGATGAGGCAGGGGTTTGACAGGCAAGTGGCCTGTGTTTACTGGATCACGGCGCCAGAGGCTTTCACCACCGCTTCGGAGTTGGCAAAGTCCTCGCGGAACATGGTCTCAAACTCCTGAATGCTCATGGCCTTGGGCTCTGCGCCCTGGGCCAGAATGGCTTCCTGCACGGCGGGCTGGGCCAGCAGCTTGTTCACTTCGGCATTCATCTTGGCGGTGATGGCTGCAGGTGTACCAGCGGGCATGAACAGGCCGTACCAGGTGCTCACGTCAAAGTCCTTGATGCCTTGCTCCTGCATGGTGGGCACATCAGGCAGCGAAGTGGCGCGCTGGGCAGAAGTCACAGCCAGGGGGCGCAGCTTGCCAGCCTTGATCTGGCCAATGGCCGATGGCACGGAAGATACCAGCAGGTCCACATTGCCCGCGATGGCATCCATCAGCGCGGGGTTGGAGCCCTTGTAGGGCACGTGGGTCAGCTGGATGTCGGCAGCCTTTTCAAACAGGTGGCCAGCGATGTGAATGCTGGTGCCGTTGCCAGGCGAGCCGTAGGTGATCTGGGTGGGCTTGGCCTTGGCGGCAGCCACCACATCTGCAATCGTCTTGTAGGGGGAGTTCACGCTGGTGGCGATGATCACAGGCGTATAGGCCACGTGTGCCACAGGGGTCAGGTCCTTGACGGGGTGCCAGGGCAGGCTCTTGTACAGGTAGGGGCCAAGCACCAGATTGTCTTTCTGGCCCATCACCATCTCATAGCCGGTAGGTGCAGCCTTGGCAGCTTCCGTAATGCCGATGGTGCCGCCTGCGCCAGCCTTGTTTTCGGGAACAACGGTCCAGTTAGTGGCTTCGGTCAGCTTGTTGGCGACGACGCGGGAGAGAATGTCTGTGCCGCCACCGGGAGGAAATGGAATCACCAGACGAATGGCCTTGCTGGGATAGTCAGCAGCGTCTTGGGCAAAGGCAGGGGCGGCAACACCTGCAGTCAACGCCAAGGCAGTGCAGGTGATCAGTTTGCGGTACATGAGAGTCTCTCCAGAACACAGGTATCTAAAACAGCAGCAGGCCCTGTGCAACACACAGCAGAGCGGAAACTACTTTCAAGCAAATTTGTGGGCCTGTCGACAGCGAAAGGGTGTTCACCATCTGGCGCGGAGTTCCTCTATGGAACCTGTCTGTATATAGCCCGCAGGGGTTGCCTGCGGGATGATCACGGGCTGTGCTGACCGATCAGATCGCACAGCGCGGTGTGGCCCACTTGACTCAGACAGGTTCTTGGGATGTGTGAATGTTAGCGCCGTAATTGTTTGTACAAGATCAAACGCTGCAAAAAATACATTCCGATTCGGCATCGGCTCAGGATGTTCTGTGCGCATCGCACGAAGCCATGCAGCGCGAATCAAGCAGAGCCAATCAACCAAGTTTAGGCCTGTCGCACATCCGCAATCACAGGATCGCCAAAGTCCTCGCGCTCCAGCCAGGCCAGAACGCGGGCGCCTGCTGCTTCGGGCGAAGTGAGCTGGCCATTGGCCTTGAGGTCCGCAAAGCGGCCGACGCCCGGAAAGTCCTCCACGCTGGCGCTGCGCAGCTGCAGCTGCATGTCAGTATCAATCACTCCAGGAGCCAGTGAGCAGATCTTGGCGCCATGGGGCTTGCTGGCTTCATCCAGCGCTACGGACAGCGAGAAGTTGTCCATGCCAGCCTTGGCGGCACAGTAAGTGGCCTGCGAAGCAATGGCGCGGCGGCCCAGGCCAGAGGAAATATTGAGCACCCGGCGGGGAATGCTCCAGTTTTCCGTCGCCTGCAAAAATGCCGAGGTCAGCAGCATGGGGGCTTCCAGACCCACACGCAATGCGTTGCTGATAGCGCTCCAGTCCGTATGCGACAGCGGTGCAATGGGGGGAATGACGCCAGCGTTATTGATCAGCACCACACGGGCATAACGGCTGGCTTCCTGTGCAGCCAGCCAGCTGCGCAGTTGCTGGGCGGCCGTATCGGGAGCAGACAGATCATGCTGCCACTGCTGCAGCGTGGCCTGGTGGGTCTGGGCCACGGCTTCCAGTGCGTCATTGCGATGGCGTGCCATGGTGATCAGGTGGTGGCCTTGTTCGAGGATCTGACGGGCCATGGCCAGACCCATTCCGCGTGAAGCGCCAGTAAGTATGTAGAGCTGAGGTTTCATGGGCTGGATCGTAACGCGCCTGCCTGCTGTACAAACAGTTGGCATATCAGGGATTGGCTGACAGCCTGCAGCAGTTCAGGCTTGAACAATCAATGCGTCAGGCAACCAATGCAACTGGTTTTAACAAGTGACTCAAAGGGAGCAGGAATGACCCAACGTGTAGCGGATTTGATGGTGGAGATTCTGGCGCAGGCAGGTGCGCAGCGCTGTTATGGCATTGTGGGCGATACGCTGAACTACTTTACAGATGCCATCCACAAGAGCAAAAAGCTGGAATGGGTGCACATGCGCCATGAAGAGGCAGGTGCTTTTGCCGCAGGTGCTGATGCCCTTTTGACAGGGCAGCTGGCGGTGTGTGCGGGTTCATGTGGCCCAGGCAGCCTGCACTTTATCAATGGTATTTTTGAGAGCAACCGCAACCGCTCGCCACTGGTGCTGATTGCCAGCCAGCTGGGCACGCCGCAGCTGGGCACGCAGTTCCCGCAGGAGGTGGATTTCCTCAAGGTCTACAGTGAGTGCACGGTATTTGCCCAGCAGATCAACCACCCCAGCGAAGCGCGCCGCATTCTGACGCAGGCCTGCCAGGCTGCGCTGAACAAGCGTGGCGTGGCGCTGGTGGTCGTGCCGGTGGATGTGAGCAGTGCCGAGGTGCCGGAAGGCTTGCCTTTTAACGTGCATGTGCCGCAGCCTGTGGTGCGTCCTTCCGATACCGAGCTGCAGGCCATGGCACAGCTGCTCACAGAGGGCAAAAAGGTCGCCATCTACTGTGGCTCTGGCGTGGAAGGTGCGCACGATGAGCTGATTGCGCTGGCCAGCAAGCTCAAGGCCCCGATTGGCCATACCTCGCGCGCCAAGGACTTTGTGGAATACGACAACCCCTTCAACATGGGCATGACGGGGCTGTTGGGCATTTCCTCTGGCTACGAGATGATGGAGCAGTGCGACACGCTGCTGCTGCTCGGCGCGGACTTTGCCTGGTCACAGTTCTACCCGAACAAGGCGCGCATCATCCAGGTGGACAAGGAAGTCATGCACCTGGGCCGCCGCCATCCGGTGGATCTGGGTGTGGTGGGCGATATCGTGCCTACGCTGCAGGCCCTGCTGCCGCTGCTGACCGAAAAGACCGATGACAGCTTCCTGCAGACCTGTCTGAAGCACCGTGAACATGCGCTCAAGACGCTGGAGGCACAGGAGCGCGTGGGCAAGGGTGATGTGATTCACCCCCAGCATGTCTACCGTGTGATCAGCGAACTGGCGGCAGAAGACGCCATCATTGCAGCCGACTGCGGCTCTTCCATGGCCTGGCTGCTGCGTCACCTCAAGGTCAACGGCAAACGCCGCACGCTCACCAGCATGCTGCATGGCACCATGGCCAATGCCATGCCACAGGCGCTGGGCGCACAGAAGGCATTCCCCGGGCGGCAGGTGATTTCCGTGTCGGGCGATGGCGGTCTGGCCATGCTGATGGGCGACTTGATCACTACGCTGCAGGAAAAACTGCCCATCAAGATCGTGGTGCTCAACAATGGCTCGCTCAATTTTGTGGAGCTGGAGCAAAAGGTCGATGGCCTGCTGAACAACTACACCGACCTGGTCAATCCTGACTTTGGTGCGGTGGCGCAGGCCTTGGGCATGTGGGGCCGCAGTGTGCGCAAGGCCGATGAGGTGGAAGCCGGCGTGCGTGAGCTGCTGGCACAGCCCGGCCCGGGCTTGCTGAGCGTGCATACCTCACCGTTTGAGCTGGTCATGCCTCCTACGGTGCAGGCCAGCCAGGTGGTCAGCACCACGCTGTACGCCGCCAAGGCATTGATCAGCGGCCGCGCAGAAGACGTGGAGCATCTGCTGGTCGATAACTATGTGAAGTAATCGCAGCTTGCCGAGTGCTTCTCGTAAAAAAACCTGCATCGGTATTCGATGCAGGTTTTTTTGATGGCGGAGGCTTGCTTACTGAAAGGCGCTGGTGATGTCGCCTGCCTGCGTGGCAAACGTGGCCAGCTCCAGGTACTTGCTGGCTGCGTTTGATTGCTGCAGCTGCTGCAGATCGATGCTGATGTAGTTCAAGGCGTTGTAGCTGCGGATGTGGAACTTGCGCTGCTTCAGATCCGACAGCGCCGTCCAGGAGGTGTACTCCGAGATATAGCGTGGGCTACCTGTGACGCCGGGGGCGGTCATGTCTTGCAGGCCTGCCTTGAAGCGCTCATCCACCGTGATGCCGCGCGGACGGTCGAAGTTGTTCATCACATGCGCCAGCGTAACCAGTGCCTGCTCTGGCGTCTTGGCTTTCTCGGCAAATGTGGCGTAGTACACAGCACGTACAAAGCGACCGACCGAGGTGTTGGACGAAGGCAGAGCCACGGTGGCGATGCCAGAGTCTGGCTGCTGCAGCTGCACGCCTTTGATGGTGAGCCTGGACTGGTCCTTGTTGCTCAGAAAGGTGTAGTTGTTCAGATTGGTCAGATGCCACTGGAATTCCGGGCCGTTGGTCATCACGCCAATCGGGTTGTCGATGACGTTCTGCTGCCCGTTGGCGAACTCGATGACGATGGAAGCCCCCGTGGCATCGTGCAGGGTGTAGTGGAATGGTGTCTTGAGCACGCCAAAGGGCAGCAGTGCGGTGACCAGTGCGGGCGTTTGCTCCAGTGCCTGCTTGACCTCGGCCACGGTAGCGAAATTGGCGAGTGTCCATGCTCCCAGATCAATAGCTGCCAGCGCTGACTGTGTCTTGTCCAGCTGGTCCTGTGGGCCTTCGGTGCTGGCAAAGGCCAGCAGGCTGAAGCTCATGCCGGCTGCATTCATGCCTTCTGCCACCTTCTGGTCCTTGGAGACAGGGTCAGGCACGGTCACGGCAATGAAGGCGTATTTCGACTGGTAGTTCAGTGGGGCATGGCCTTTGACCGTGGATTGAAACTCGGAGCCTGGCGCAAAGTAGGCCAGCTTATAGGGCAGCTCCATGGGCAGCTCCATGGTGCGGCCGGCATAGGGGGCATGGTTGGCATCTGTGTAGAGCAACGATGTGCACATGGTGTTCTCCTCAAAGAAATCGGTGCATGGCGCAACAAGGCGGCATGGCAGGGCTGGTGTGCTGGGTCTAGGCAGTTATGGCTGTGAACGGCTGGGCAGTGCAGGCAGCATGGTAGCGGTTGGCGTCTCTGGCAAAGAGGTGCTGTTAGCCGTGGGTAGCCAGCTGGCATCGGCAGACACCATGGTGCCCATGACAAAGGCCAGATTGGCTGCGGCGGCTACGGCCGCATATTGCGCTTCAGCCAGAGCCTGGTTGGCTTTGTTGAGCTGGATGGCTGACTCAGTCAGCAGCACGGTGCTGATGCGCCCGACTTTGTAGGCCTCCAGTGAGGCATCGTGCACCACGCTAGCGGTTTCCACCAGCTCTGTGGCTGCTTCATGGCTTTGCAGTGCTGTCTGCAGTACCTGCTCTGCCGCAACAATTTCGCGCACGGCCGTCATCTGCAGGTGCTCCAGCTGCAGCTGGGCTTGCTCTTTGGCCAGCTCGGCCTTGCTCAGCTGGGTAGAGCGCAGGCCGGCGTCATACAGCGGAATGGAAATACCCAGCAGCACGCCAGACCCTGTGTTCTGCACGCCCAGGCCTGAGAGATTGCCGGCCTGGAAGGTGGAACTGTTCTTGGCCAGCCCTGCACCCATGTAGACCTTGGGCATGAAGGCGGCTTTGGCAGCACGCTGACCAGCATCGGCAATCTTGACGGCCGCATAGGCGGCGGCGATATCTGCGCGCTGGGCAATGACTTGCTCGATGCGCTGTTGCGTCAGGGGGGCGGAGGAGGCGGGCAGTTCCTGCAGTCCTGGCGCTGCCACCTGCAGCTGGGTGTCGGGCGGCAACCCCACAGCCTGCATGAGTGCCAGATAGCTGGAGCGCTCCAGTCCCTCATGGGTGACGACATTGAGCTTACCCTGTGCGAGTGCCTGTTTGGCCAGCGCCAGATCAATGCGGGTAGCCAGTCCACCTTCCAGACGGGCAGTGACCGCCTGCAGCACATGCTCGTGCTGCTTGAGCGACTTGTGCGCCAGCTGCGTATTGGTGCGCGCAGCGTTGTAGCGGTAGTAGGCATCCGTGACGTCACGGATGACCTTCTGGTGTGCGGCATTGAACAGAATATTCGTGGTCAGTGCCGCGTACTGCGTGCCTTCGCGAATGGCATCGCGCTCACCGAAGTCAAACAGCAGCCAGGTCAGCGTCAGCATGGGCGTGGTGCCGCTGACCTTGTTGTCGACATCCACCGTGCCCAGCTCCAGTGGCAGCTTGACGGGAATGCGCAGGCGCTGCTCGCCAGTGATGACGCTGGCGGTCAGCGAAGGCAAAAACAGTGCATCGGTCAGGCCGATGGAGAGGGCTGCCTCACGTGCACGGTTCCATGCCAGCCGGGTGCTGGGGTTCTCGCGCTGGGCGATATCAATCAGCTGCGGCAGGGTCAGCGCCGTGTCGCTGGGGTAGATGGCGCTGGGCTTGAAGGTCTGCAGCGCTGGAACAGCAGGGATGGTAAACACCTGGCTTTCACCAGCTGTGTGGACAGTGCTGGACTGGGCAGGCAGATCCCAGGCGCTGCTGTCTGCCTGCCAGGCCTGTGCAGGTGTTTCGGGCAGGCGCAGATCGGCGGGTGTGGTGCAGCCCGTCAGTGCGCCCAGTGTCAGGGCAGCAAGGCCTGCAGGTCCGTAGCGGAAACAGGTGCGTAGTGGCATCAGCTTAGTCCTCCAGCCATGACTTTGTTTTGCAGGGCATGGACTTGTTCTTGAATCTTGGGGTCTTCGAGCGATAGTTCGCCAAAAGCAGTTTGCAGATAAATGCTCTCGAGCGCGTTGATGCTTTGCTGCATGCGCGTTTGCTCGGAGACGGGAATGTGCAGCACGGCCGCTTCGTATTTGCTGGAGATCACCTGCTCGCGCAGGGTCTGCAGCTGCGGCAGCAGCTCAGGCAATGCAGCCTGCATCTGCAGCGCAGCCTGGGGCTTGTGGATGAACAGGTCCAGCCCGCGAATATGCTGGCGCAGCATCTTGATCACGCGTGAGGCCGAGCTGACGGGCCAGATCTGCGTGAACACGATAAACAGCATGAAGTTGCCCAGCAAAATGCCGTAGATACGGTCCAGGGCTACGGAAATCTTGACGTCTGGTCCAAAGCCCTGCAGCACGGTCAGCACAAAGGCCAGGCCAATCTGCACCCCGGCGTAGGAGATGCGCTCCGAGCCCTGGGCCACCCAGGCTGCCACCATGCAGCCCGCAAATACCAGTGCCATGAGCTGGCCGATATTGGTCATGTGTGGCATCAAAAAGTAAATCGATGCAATGCCCATGGCCGCGCCCACCAGACATCCACAGATGCGCAGGACCAGCTTGTGAATGGTCTCGCCCACGGTGCCCAGTGCAGCGACATAGCAGGTGATCATGGCAGTGTGAATGTCTTGCCATTGCAGCGCGGTATAGGTCAGGTAGCAGACCACGGCGCAGAAGGTGACCTTGGTGCCGAATTCCGCATAGCTGCTGTTGTGTGCGACATCACGGTTGAAAAAGCCATCCTTGGGCAGTGGTGACTTTTCAATGGCATAGGGCGGCAGGGCTGGCAAATGCTGAAAGCGGGCTTCCACATCCTGCAGCAGCGCAGGCAGAGGCTGGTCGCTGCTCACGTGGGCAGGCTTGTCGAGCAAGCGGCCGTGCTGCAGAGCATCGGCCACATGGTCGCAATACTGGCCCCAGCGGGTGCGCAGTTCGGTGGGCACGCTGTCTGGCGGCAGTGCACTCCAGGCAGCCATGAGCTGGTACTGGCTCAGTGCAAGCTGCTTGAGCTGCTGCAGGCGCTGCCTGGGCAGCAGGAAAAACAGCGTGCTGAAGAGCAGCATCTTGTCGATGTCTGCATTGCCTTCGCGCAGAAAGGGCAGCAGCTCGGTGGCAGGCGCATGGCCTTTGACAACGGCTGCCAGCGTCTGGCTGCGGCGCAGCAGGTGGCGCTGTGCCAGACGTGCAGGCGAGGGGCCCAGCATGGCCAGCACAATGAGCATGATGGCCATGGGAGCCACGGCCATGAGTGCCGCGTACAGGATGGCACGGGTCAGCAGTTCACCAAAGGGCGCAATGCCGACCAAGGTCATGATGAAGCCAATCACCAGTGCCACGATGCTGCCTACTTCGCCCACCTTGCTGGCCACGCTCAGGTACATGAAGAGAAAGGAGCCAATGCAGAGGATGAGCATGCGCACCAGCAGGCTGTCGACCGACAGCACAGCCAGCCCCACCACAATGGGAATCATGATGCCCACCAGCACAATGACGCCTATGCCCATGAGCAGGCTGTCGGTGGAGTTGGGCTTGACGACAAACAGCACCAGATAGCAGGCAATAGGCGCCAGTGGAATCTGGTAGACCATGAAGACCATGGCTACCAGGGCGCAGACCAGTGCCGTGCGCCAGGTCATGGCCAGGCGCCCTTCGTAAGGCGCCAGTTCCGTGCGCAGGAAGTGCTGCAGTGTGGAACCGCTCATTCGCATGTCTGCTGTGCACGAATGGTGACGGTGGCAGACGCACCCATGCGCATCAGATCAGCAGGTGGGTTGTCCAGTTGGATGCGTACCGGAAAGCGTTGTGCCACACGTACCCAGTTCAGCGACTTTTGCACATAGGGCAGGCTGCGTGGCAGGTTGATGACTTCTTCACTGTTCACCCCCCAGCCAATATTGACGACCTTGCCTTTGATCTCTCGCTTGGGATCAGCCAGCACGTAGACGGATGCACAGGCACCCAGTGGAATGTCGGTCAGCTCGGTTTCCAGATACAGCGCTTGGGCATACCAGCTTTGTGTCTCAATCAGTGTGAACAGTGACTGGTCGGGCAGCAGGCGTTCTCCGGTTGCCACGCGCAAGCCAACGACCAGGCCATCATGCGGGGCGCGGACTTCGGTGTCTTGCAGTGCTTTTTCGGCGATGGCAACGGCAGCCTCAGCCACCTGCACGGCGGCTAGTGCGGCATCGGCCTGACCGACCAGATGCTGGGCTGCCTGATTCTGTGAACCAGCCTGGGACAGGCTGATCTGCGCGTCGCGCTCGGCCGTCAGTGCAATGTCCAGTTCCTGCTGCGTGGCATAGCCTTGTGCAACCAGAGGGCGCAGGCGCTCTACCGTGCGCTTGGCCAGTGCCAGGTTGGTTCTGGCGCGTGTGATCTGCTCCTGGGCAATGGTGGCGTTGGCAGATTCGGCCTTGATGACCCTGCCCTTGGTGTTCAGCGCAGCCTGGGCAATGGCCAGTTCGGCACGTGCCTGCTCCAGCCGCCACTGGTACAACTCTGGCTCCAGGCGGAAAAGCACATCGCCACGCTTGACGCGGGCACCGTCTTGCACCAGTAGCTCTGCAATCTTGCCGGGTACGGCTGTGCTGATGTGGACGACATTGGCCTGTATGACCGCATCATCCGAAGAAACATTGTCCTCCTGGTGGCGGTGGAAAAAGAGCAGACTTCCTAGCAGGCCCAGAAAAATCAATACGGCAATGAGTTTGGCCGCCAAAGGCTTTTTGCTGGCAGATTCTGTGGTGCTGGTCATGGCTTCACCTTGGCGAATAAATATAGGTAAATACGATGGAAATACTCAGCCAAAGCGCTGTGTAGACAAAAAATCTGAAGGGCAGATAGTCATCCAGATCCAGTTTGATGAGCAGCACGCGAATGCAGACCGTGATCACCATGGCCACAAGGGCTCCGACGAGCCAGCTTGGAAAGTAGGAGTTCAGTACCAGAAAGTCTGGTGCCTGCCCTGTGCCGGTGCATCCAGAAAAAAGTGGCACGAGTGTGGCGTATATGGCCGATTTTTTTTTGAATTTCTTATTCAAGACATCCCCCATTCTTGCAATGGCTGACCCATGGAAACAGCATGGACTGTACGTCTCAGGCTTTGACTGAAGCGGTAGGACGTTGGCGCAAAGGCGCGCTCAGCAGCGAGGGGATAGGGCGTAATAAAGCAGCAGGCATGCGATGGCAGGGCAGTATGGATACTGCCAAGCTTACTTGATCAGGCACTGTGCACGCCTTCAGCAGGGGCATGTATTTCACACGGATGGCTCGCAGGTGTTGCATGCCACGTTGGTGGGCAGTGCCGGTGCTTGATGTCACGCGGCAGCAGGTTTTCCTGATGGGCAATGTCCACAAGCGCCCTGAGCCTGAGACAATGTTGCCCATCATGAGTGACCAGAACGACAAGCTTTCCCCCGATTCGAATTACGTAGACATGCCTGCTGGTGATCCCAGCCTGCCTGAGGGCTGGCTGGAAGTGATCTCCATGGACATGGAGGCCAAGGGTGTGGCCCGCAAGCCTGATGGCAAGGTGGTGTTCATCGATGGCGCCTTGCCCACAGAGCTGGTCACGGCCAATGTGCACCGCAAGAAAAACAACTGGGAGGCAGCCAGCCTGCTGGAAGTCAAGCGCGAGTCTTCGCAGCGTGTACAACCAGGCTGCCCCCACTTTGGGCTGCACGAAGGTGCCTGCGGTGGCTGCAAGATGCAGCACATGCATGTCAGCGCCCAGGTGGCGATCAAGCAGCGCGTGCTGGAGGACAACCTGTGGCACTTGGGCAAGGTCAAGCCCGAGACCATGATGCGCCCCATCGAGGGGCCCACCTGGGGCTATCGCTTCCGCGCCCGTCTGGCAGTGCGCTATGTGATCAAGAAGGGCAAGGTGTTGGTGGGCTTCCACGAGCGCAAGAGCCGCTACATCGCCGACATGGAAACCTGCAAGGTGCTGCCCCCCCATGTGGACGCCATGCTGCTGCCCATGCGCGAGTTGATCGCCAGCATGGATGCACGCGAAACCTGCCCCCAGATTGAAGTGGCCTGCGGTGACCATGTCACGGCCCTGGTGCTGCGCCATCTGGAGCCGCTGAGCGATGCAGACAAGCAGCGCCTGCGTGACTTTGGCAAGCAGTACGACGTGCAGTGGTGGCTGCAGCCCAAGGGGCCGGACACCGTGCACCTGATGGATGCGCCCACAGCGCAGCTGTCGTACAGCCTGCCTGACTTTGGCATCACCATGCCCTTCAAGCCCACGGACTTTACGCAGGTCAACCCGCACATCAACCGTGTGCTGGTGAGCAAGGCTCTGCGTCTGCTGGATGCCAGGAAGGACGAGCGCGTGATCGACTGGTTCTGTGGTCTGGGTAACTTCACCCTGCCCATTGCGACCATGGCGCGCGAAGTGCTGGGTATTGAGGGCTCGGATGCGCTGGTGCAGCGTTCGCACGAAAACTATGCTGCCAACAATGCACAGCGTGTTGAAGGTGACAAGCTGGCCCCCACCACCTTTGTGGGCCGCAATCTGTTCAATATGACACCTGAGTTGCTGATGGCAGACGGCAATGCGGACAAGTGGCTGGTAGACCCACCCCGCGAAGGTGCGTTTGCACTGTCCAAAGCGCTGGCAGATATTCACCAGATCCGTATTGGCGCCAAGCAGACCGGCGTGGCTACTGAAGAACAGCCTGACTTGCTGCCGCCATTGCCGGAGGGCCACGAGAACTGGCAGTTCCCCAAGCGCATCGTCTATGTGAGCTGCAATCCTGCCACCCTGGCGCGCGATGCAGGCTTGCTGGTGCACCAGGCGGGCTACCGCTGCGTGGCTGCGGGGGTGGTGAACATGTTCCCGCATACGGCACACGTGGAGTCCATGGCCGTCTTCGAGCGCGCTGAATAAGCAGTTCTGAGATTTGAAACGGCAAAGCCCGGAAGGTGTATGCCTTCCGGGCTTTTCTTTGCTTGTCTGCGCAGCAAAAAGTTCGGCGCTTTAGCTGCGAGACCTTTTGTACTCAGTCTCTATTTCGTCTTCGACGGCAGGCTTAGGGGTCTGGGCTTTGGGTGGCAGCACGGAAGGGATACCTTCTATCTTGTGCTCGCGCATGTATTCATCCATCTCTTTCCAGCCCGTAAAAATCATGGACTTGGGTGCCTGCGGGTTCAGGGCATAGCAGTCCTCAATTCCACGCATGGCATGACGGCAGGCACCACCGATGGCTTTGGCTTCGTTTTCACGCACTACGGTACGCGGGTCCGGGCCCAGGCCTGGGACTTGTTCGATACAGCCTGCCAGCAGCGCTGCAGTCATTGGCAACAGCAAGAAAGCAGGACGAATGGAGTGAATCATCTTTGGCATGTGGCTCAATTATCGGCAGCGGAGAATAAAAACTTAAGCATTTTGTTGTGTGCATGGCATGAAAAAGGCTCCCGAAGGAGCCTTGCAGGTGCATGTGCGCCAGCTTAGTCGCGCTCGCCACCCATGATGCCCAGCAGTGCCAGCAGGCTCTGGAACACGTTGAAGACGTCCAGATACAGTGCCAGTGTGGCGCTGATGTAGTTGGTTTCGCCGCCGTCGATGATCTGCTTGATGTCATACAGCATGTAGGCCGAGAAGATACCGATCGCCAGCATGGAGATGGCCATCATGCCTGCGGAGGAGCCCACAAACACGTTGATGATGGCGCCCACCATCAGCACCATGGCGCCCACAAACAGCCACTTGCCCATGCCGGACAGGTCGCGCTTGATGACGGTGGCCAGCGATGCCATGACAAAGAAGACACCAGCGGTGCCAGCGAAGGCAGTCATGATCAACTGCGAGCCGTTGCTAAAGCCCAGCACCATGGCGATCAGGCGCGAGAGCATCAGGCCCATGAAGAAGGTAAAGGCCAGCAGCACGGGCACGCCTGCGGCGGAGTGCTTGGTCTTTTCAATGGCGAACATGAAGCCAAAGGCACCGACCATAAAGACGATCAGGCCCATGAAGCCTGTCAGACCGGCAGTAATGCCGGTTGCCACGCCAACCCATGCGCCTAACACGGTTGGCAGCAGGCTCAGGGCCAGCAGCCAGTAGGTGTTGCGCAGCACTCTGTGGCGCTGCTGCTGCGAGATGCCGTAGCCTGCAGTGTCCCAAGTGTTGATAGGGTGGTTCATTGTGTGATTTCTCCTGTTTGCAAAAAAGCGATGCGCTTTCGGCACACATTCTAAGAGTGGCGAGCGGCGCAAGAAGTTCCGGCGTCATTGCTGATGCGCGGAATGCAGGTTTTGCCTTGTTTATTTTTGTATGGAATGTTTTGCGCACAAGGATCAGGCGAGCTCACACTTTATCAGTATGCTCAGGCGCTGTAACTTACTACGGACCCTGAGCAATGAAAAACAAGTACGAACTGGAGCTGGCTGACGTCAAGAAAATCGCTGCTGCGGCTGAAGCAGAAGCGCTGAAGAACAACTGGGCGGTGACGATTGCCATCGTGGACGATGGCGGCCATCTGCTGTGGCTGCAGCGTCTGGATGGTGCAGCGCCTATTTCCTCGCACATCGCACCCGCCAAGGCTCGCACTGCTGCTGTGGGCCGCAAGGACACCAAGGCGTTTGAAGACATGATCAACAACGGCCGCAACGCTTTCCTGAGCGTGCCCTATGTAGACGGACTGCTCGAAGGCGGTGTGATGATCGTCAAGGACGGCCAGGTGCTGGGCGCTGTCGGTGTGTCTGGTGTGAAGTCCAGCGAAGATGCACAGGTGGCACAGGCCGGTATTGCGGCACTGGGTCTGTAAGCCTCAGTCTGCAAGCCTGAAAACAAAGAAGCGACCCTGGTGGTCGCTTTTTTTGTTGGCTGTGTGTCGTGGAAAAAAGAGACTGGCTACGCAATGCCCGATGAATGCCTTGTTGGCTGGTCCAATCGAGACGGAAAAACCGCCTCGCCCCACGATGAACAATGAATGTGTTTACTTGGTCAGAATCAGCTTGCCGAGCTTGGTGGCCTGCAGGCGGTAGATGGCGCCATTGTGTGCAATAGAGACGGACTTGTTGCCGCGCAGCAGGGCTTCGCTGTCCAGGCACAGCTCCTTGGATGCAGGCGCACTGTCTGCCACAGCAGGCGGTGCGGAATGGGCGCGGCGTGTGCTTGGGAGGGGAAGTGTGACTTGCATGGTGTGAAACAGTGATGGCGTTGAATGTTGTTAATGATAACGATTCTTATTTGAAGTGCAAGCTTTTTTTAGTCCATAACTCTGACAGTGTTTTATTGGCGGATTCGAATCTGAACTGCAACACCTGCAACTGTTAAGGTCAGCAGATGTCTGCAAGTCGTTCGCCATACAGCCAACTCCAACCCGAAGATCGCCTCACCATCGCCAGCTTGCTACAGCAGCGCTATAGCGTACGTGGCATTGCTCGAATATTAGGCCGCTGTGCCAGCACCATCAGTCGAGAGATTGCTCGTAACAGCGTGTCTGGGCAAGGATATGCAAGCACACCCGCTCAGCAGCGCAGCGAACAAAGAAGGCGCTGCGCAAGACCTCAGCCCAAGCTGCATCCGCAAAGCCTTCTATGGCAATTGGTCGTTCATTTCTTGCGCTGTCGCTGGTCACCTGAGCAAATTGCGTTGACACTGTCCCACCTGTATCCCAAAGGCCATGAGCTACGCGTGTCACACGAAACCATCTACAACTGCATCTATGCTCAGCCAGTGGGCGAGTTGCGCCAAGCGAAGAACAAACGCTTGCCTCGCAGCAAGGGCAAAGACCGCCGTGGCCAGATCTCGGACATGCTCAGCATCCATATGCGCCCGCCCGAGATTGAAGCCCGCCAGTTCCCAGGGCACTGGGAAGGAGACCTCATCAAGGGCGCTGGCAACGCCAGCGCTGTGGGGACCTTGGTCGAGCGCACGAGCCGCTTGCTCATGCTGGTCAAACTCCCTGAGTTCCAGCCGGCCAGTGCAGTCAACGTCATGCAAGCCTTCACGGACAAGCTGCTCGGCATTGCCCAGCCCATGCGCCAAAGCATGACGTACGACCAAGGCAAAGAAATGGCGCTACACAAACAACTCACCCAGAACACGGGTATGGCGGTGTACTTCTGTGACCCACACAGCCCTTGGCAGCGAGGCTCCAACGAAAACACCAATGGCCTTGTGAGGCAGTACCTGCCCAAAGGCACGGACCAACAACCGCCCTCGCAAGGGGCTTGGGGTACGATCGCCGCTGTCCGTGTACCGTGAGTTGTTAATCAACTCACCCCAACACTCCACCCTCGTTCATTAAACCTAGGGGTGTTGCACTTGGGTCTTGAATCCGCCATTAAAAAGTGAGCTGCTTGCGCTTGTTTATCAATGGTTTGAAATATAAAAGTATTTGAAAACAAGAAAATTCAAGCGCAAGCAGCTATTTTTTTAAGAGAAGCTCAGCAATGAAAAAGCCCTGCAGGCGCAAGGCGTGCAGGGCTGGTGGCGGTTCAGGAGTGCGGTAGCCGCGCTTATTTTTCAGGCTCGGTGATGAAGCCGATCTTGCGGATGCCAGAGGTCTGTGCGGCAGCCATGGCCTTGGCTACACGTTCGTAGCGCACTTCCTTGTCGCCGTGGATGTGCAGATCTGGCTGAGGGTCCTTGGCGGCTTCGGCCTGCAGGCGCTCGACCAGCTGCTCATCGCTGATGGCTTCCTTGTTCCAGTGGTACTGGCCCTGGGCATCAATGCTCAGACTGATGTTCTGGGGCTTGACCACTTCTGGCTCGTTCGAAGCGCGCGGCAGGTCCACGTTGACCGCGTGCTTCATCACGGGCACGGTGATGATGAAGACGATGAGCAGCACCAGCATAACGTCCACCAGGGGCGTCATGTTGATTTCGTTCATGACTTCATCGTTGTCGTCTTGGGTGCCGAAAGACATGGCTTAGGCGCCTTTCTTCATGGAGAGTACTTTGCTGTCAGGGTTGGCGCCTGTGGTGTCTACCGTCAGGCGGGCGCCGGTCACAAAGTAGGCGTGCAGGTCGTGGGCAAAGCTGTTGAGGGTGTTCAGCACGCCCTTGTTGCCGCGCACGATGGCGTTGTAGCCCAGCACGGCGGGAATGGCCACGGCCAGACCGAAGGCGGTCATGATCAGCGCTTCGCCAATGGGGCCAGCCACCTTGTCGATGGAGGCCTGGCCGGATGTGCCGATCACGATCAGGGCGTGGTAGATGCCCCAGACCGTGCCAAACAGACCGACGAAGGGTGCGGTGGAGCCGACGGAGGCCAGAATCGCCAGACCTGCCTGCATGCGCGATGTGAACTCGTTGATGCCGTTGCGCAGGCAGCGGGTGACCCAGTCAGACACATCCAGCGTGTCATGCAGGTGTGCGCTGGTCTTGCGGTGGTGGGCAATGGCTTCACGGCCTTCCAGTGCCAGATAGCGGAAAGGGTTGGCTGGATCGCTGCTGAGTTTGGTCAGGCCGCTGCCAAAGTCTTCGCTGTGCCAGAAGTCCTTGGATTCATTGGCGTACTTCTTGTACTTCATCAGACCCAGGGCCTTGACGATGATGACTACCCACGATGCCACGGACATGAGCAGCAGCAAGATGGCCACGCCACGGGTGACAAAGTCGCCTTGCGCCCAGACGTGGGCAATGCCGAATTGGGATTCCATGAAAACTCCTGAGTAACTGTTTATTCGAGAACGAAATTAATGGGCACGATGTTCCACATGGCTTCGGGAACACCGTTGCGTTTACCTGGCACGAAACGCCACTTCTTGACGGCAGCGATGGCGGCCTTGTCCAGGCGGTCAAAACCGCTGGACTCTTTCAGTTCGATTTGCTCGGCACGGCCATCGGTGTTGACCAGCACACGCAGCATGACCCTGCCCTGTTCCCCCATACGACGGCTGATCGAAGGGTAGGACGGCCGTGGGTTGTTCAGATAGGACGCATTGCTTGAAGGCAGTACGACCTCAGGTGCGCCGGACGGCGTTGCAGCCGTGGGTGCGGCCTGTGCTGGAGCGGGTGGCGCAGGTGGTGCAGTATCTGCCACGGGTGCAGATTCACTTTCCAGCGTGCCTGTGGGGGCATCAGGTGCAGGCGTGGGGTCTGCAATCGCCTTAGGCAAAGGAGGGGCCTTCTGCACGGGTTTGGGTGCAGGTTTGGGCGGCTGCGGCTTGGGCTTGGGCTTGGGTTGAGGCTTTGGAGGCGCAGGTGTGGGTGGTGCAGCAGGAGCAGGGGCCGGAGGCTCAGGCGCAGGAGGGGCAATGAACTGCGCAATGACTTCTGCGGGAATGATCTGCGGCTGTGCAGATGGTTTGCTCATCCCATGCTGCAGTGCCCATATGGCTGCCGCGTGCAGAGCCAGGACGGCCCCAATGATGATGGCTCTTTGCTTGAGAGCACCGGGGGCGAAATGTTCGGGAAAAGACATAGAAGATCAGACAACCAGTTTCCGGGCGCTGGGCTGGCCAGTGCAGGTCATCCGGCCTTGGGAATGGGGCAATCGTGAATGTGAATCTGGCAGACGCAAGCGAAGATTATTTGCGAAAGATCCACAGGGAACAACCGAGTACGAGGATCAGGCTGCCTGCAGCAACTGAGAAGAAGGCCATGCTTTGCTCTCCAGAATAGGGGTGGCAAGCTGAACTGGCTGGGCAGCGACTTCGTTGTAGATGGCCGCAGCGCCCCCATGGGCACCGCATCTGGCCACTACGTCGCGTGCGCAAGTCTCGCAGCGACCGCACTGTGTGGCAACACCCAGTTCAAACTGGATTTCGTCGAAACTCATGCCGGCATTGGCGTGGCGAGCAATTTCGCGATCAGAAACTCGGTGGCATACACAAACGATCATGGCTACAGGCAGTTGTGGCTGGCTATTGATGTGATGCAAGAATTATAAATGCGAATTCATCGCATTTGCAAACACTTCCTCCCAGTCAGGTTATGCATATGGTGTGAAAAAAGCCTTTGGCTGGGCCAAAGGCTTTGGATCAAGTGTTTCAGCGATTAGAAGCTGGGGAAGACGGAACCCTGGAAGGTCACGTCAATAAATTCCTTGGTGGAGGCATCCTGGTAGGCTTTCACCAGCTTGCTGGCCCATGGGGCATTTTGTTCACCTTCGCGCACCACTAGGATGTTGACGTAGGGGTTGTCTGCGCGCTCCAGTGCAATCGCATCACGCTTGGGGTTCAGGCCAGCGGAGATGGCAAAGTTGGTATTGATAGCCGAGGCATCCAGGTCATCCAGCGAGCGGGGCAGCTGGGCTGCATCGAGCTCTACAAACTTCAGCTTCTTGGGGTTTTCGACCACATCCAGAGGCGTAGCCTTCAGACCCGCGTTGGGCTTGAGCTTGAGCAGACCTTGCTCCTGCAGCAGCAGCAGCACGCGGCCGCCATTGGTGGGGTCGTTGGGGATACCGAACTTGGCGCCCTTGGGCAGGTCGTTCAGGTTTTTGTACTTCTTGGAGTACAGGCCGATGGGGAAGTTGACCGTGTTGGCCAGCTTCACAAACTTGTAGCCACGGTCCTTGATCTGCGCATCCAGATAGGGCTGGTGCTGATAGCTGTTGGCATGCAGATCGCCGGAGGACAGTGCTGCATTGGGCTGCACGTAGTCGCTGAATTCGATGATCTGGATCTTCAGACCGTCTTTTTCAGCCACTTTTTTCACGTGCTCCATGATTTGCGCGTGAGGGCCCGCTGTGACGCCGACCTTGATCGCGTCTTGTGCATGTGCGGTGTATGCGCCAGCAGCGGCAATGGCCAGAGCGGCTTGGAGGAACAGGCGTTTGTTGAGCATCTCAGTCTACGAAAAATATGCAGATGCGAAGAATGTAATACGGTAAATATATTCTCCGGATGAATATTTTCTTATTTTTATATTCAAAAATGAATATAAGTAGCTGTTTGCTTGGGCTTAGATGTCGTACTCGGGTGTGCGTGGTTTGGGAAGGGCCATCACGCGATAGGCGACGACATCGAGCGCGGGGTAGCTGATTTCCTGGCGATCAGTCCAGACTTTGGGGGTAATGGGGCCAACAAGCGACACCACATCGCCTTCCATCAGTTCGCGCAGCTGTGCGCAGGGTACGGGGTCGAATGCCACCACGTTGACAAACAGGCTGCTGGGGCCGTCGCCCGAATTGGCTCGCAATCCACCGTCACCAACTGTGGCGCGCATACGGGCCACCATGAATGTTTTGCCAAAACGGTCTACGCGCTCGCTAGGGTCTGTGGTCAAGCGTCCGGTGATCAAACCTTCAATCATTTTCTATATCACTCTCGCAGCCCAGTGGGGGCTAAAAATAAAAATGAAAAAACAAAAAAGGCTAACAGCACGCTGTTAGCCTTTTTCTATATCAATGGTCGGCGTGGCGGGATTCGAACTCGCGACCCCTTGCACCCCATGCAAGTGCGCTACCAGGCTGCGCTACACGCCGACAAGACCTAGATTATATGCCGAAAAAACGCCTAATAAAAATTCAAGCAGGAAATTTTCGGATTCTGGCCAACATGCCCAGTCGTGGCGTACAAGCCAGTGCGCTGGACAAGCTGTTTATTTTACTGGAGATGGCAGAGCCTGAGCGGATGGTCTGGGGTGAATTGTCTGCTTCTTGATAGGAGTCAAGACAAACTTTGGCATGGTGTGTAGTGGGGTGCAAAGCCCGTAGTATGTAAAGCCAAGACACAGTGTCTGGCACATGAACTGCACGGCTGGCTGCAGTCGATACCGGTAAGGAGCATAGATATGGCAATGATGAAGGCAGCTGCCTTTTTGGAAAAAGGTCGCATCGAAATCGTCGAGAAACCCATCCCTGACGTTGGGCCCAATGATGCGCTGATCCGCATCACTACCACGACCATCTGCGGCACAGACGTGCACATCCTCAAGGGCGAATACCCTGTGGAAAAAGGTCTGACCGTGGGGCACGAGCCTGTGGGCGTGATTGAAAAGCTGGGCAGCGCAGTGCAGGGTTACCAGGAAGGCCAGCGCGTGATTGCTGGTGCGATTTGCCCCAACTTCAACAGCTACGCTGCGCAAGATGGCTATCCCAGCCAGGATGGCAGCTATCTGGTGCCACGCGGGCTGTGCGGTTGCCATGGCTACAAGGCCACGGCAGGCTGGCGCTTCGGTAACCTGATTGATGGCACCCAGGCGGAATATGTGCTCGTGCCTGATGCGCAGGCCAACCTGGCACCTATCCCTGATGGTTTGACTGACGAGCAGGTGCTGATGTGCCCGGACATCATGTCTACCGGTTTTGTCGGTGCAGAAAACGCCAACATCAAGATTGGCGACACCGTGGTGGTGTTTGCGCAAGGTCCTATTGGTTTGTGTGCAACAGCTGGTGCACGCCTGCTGGGCGCAACCACCATCATTGCTGTGGACGGCAATGACCACCGTCTGGATATTGCGAAAAAAATGGGCGCAGATGTGACGCTGAACTTCCGCAATGTGGATGTGATCAGCGAAGTCATGAAACTGACGGGTGGTAAGGGCGCGGACAGCTCCATCGAAGCGCTGGGCACACAGGCTACGTTTGAGCAGGCCATGAAGGTGATCAAGCCCGGTGGCACGCTGTCCAGCCTGGGGGTGTATTCCGAAGATGTGAAGATTCCGCTGTCTGCCTTTGCAGCGGGGCTGGGCGACCACACCATCCGTACCGCCCTGTGCCCCGGCGGCAAAGAGCGTATGCGCCGCCTGATGAATGTGATTCAGGGCAACCGGCTCGACTTGGGTGTGCTGGTCACGCACCAGCGCAAGCTCGACGACATCGTGGAGGCCTACGATCTGTTTGCCAACCAGCGCGATGGCGTGCTCAAGATCGCCATCAAGCCCTGATGCAGTAACGGCTCCAGCAAGAACGCCACCTTCGGGTGGCGTTCTTTTTATGCGACGCTTTGTGCTCTGTAGATTTAGATATCTTCCAGCAGCGCGTAGGGCAGGGACTGGACCGTCAAAGCAACGCCCTCAGGGCTGCCTGCCGTCAGTGCTTCCTGTGCCGACTGAATCTGCATGCTGACAATGGCATCCCAGCCGCCCTGTGGGGCAGGGGCGGCCTGCACCACGGTGCCTGTGGCCTGTTCGGCGTCGCTGGCCGCAAACACTTCCTGGCCTGCGTTCAATGGTTGGTCTGCATGCACGATGTAGGCGCGGCGCTTGAGCGTGCCACGGAACTGGCTGCGAGCCACCACTTCCTGGCCGGGGTAGCAGCCTTTCTTGAAATTCACGCCACCTACGGATTCGTAGTTCAGCATCTGTGGCACGAACAGCTCAAATACGGGCTCGGACACCATGGCGATGCCGCTGGCTACCTCGGTCCACAGCCACTGCTCGGGTGTCAGCACTGTACCTTGCGGCGCAGGTGTGCCCACGGGAGCTACCAGCAGGGCGCGAGGCTGACCTGCCGCAGGGTAGAGGTGTACCAGATGGCTGCCATCAGCCTGTGTGTGCAGCGTCCAGGGGGCTTCGGTCGCTGGAACAGCGTTGCCGATCAGGCCGAACAGCTGAAAGTCGGCGCTGGCATCCGTGAGCTTGGCCTTGGCGCGCAGCACAAACATGGAAAGGCGCTTGAGCGTGCGTGTCAGCAGGTCCTGGCTGCAGATCAGCAGAATGTCGTCTGGCGCGCGCTTGAAGCCAATAAAGCTGGCCTGCATACGGCCTTTGGCCGAACAGAAGGCTGCCAGACGGGCGTGCTGCTGGTCCAGCAGCACGAAGTCGTTGGTCAGCTGGCCATGGAGGAAACTGGCAGCATCATCACCTTGCACACGGATGATGCCCAGATGCGAAATAGGAGCAATGCCTTGAAGGGTCTCGGTCATGGGTGAATTATGATGCCCGATCTTTTTCTATGGACGCAAAAAGGTTGTGCGACGTTTACTCGTAGTTTTCTTGGTGGTGGTGGCTTTGGTGGCCATGGGGGGCGGCGCAGCTGCATGGTGGCTGGGGCAACCCTTGAAACTGGCTCAGTCCACGGTGGAGCTGGACATTGAAGCAGGCACTTCTCCGCGTGGTGTGGCGCAGGCCGTAGTCGCTGCTGGGGTGGATACCGATGCACGCCTGCTGTACTACTGGTTCCGGGTCTCTGGCCAGGATCGCCAGATTCGCGCTGGTAACTATGAGCTGGAGGCAGGCGTGACGCCACGCTCTTTGCTGCAAAAGCTGGTGCGCGGAGAAGAAAGCCTGCGCGCCATTACTTTTGTGGAAGGCTGGACCTTCCGTCAGATGCGCGCCCAGATCGCCAGAGACGAGTTTCTCAAGCATGACACGCAAGGCATGACGGATGCTGAACTGATGGCGGCTCTGGGCAAGCCCGGCGTGGCGCCAGAGGGCATGTTCTTCCCCGACACCTATACCTATGCCAAAGGCAGCAGTGAGCTGGCAGTACTGCGCCGTGCCATGCATGCCATGGAGCGACGCCTGAACGAAGTCTGGGCACAGCGCAGTGCGGATTCGCCCCTGAAGACGCCGTATGAGGCACTGATTCTTGCCAGCATCGTAGAAAAAGAAACTGGGCGTGAGAGCGACCGCGGTCAGATTGCCGGGGTGTTCAGCAACCGCCTGCGTATTGGCATGCGCCTGCAGACCGACCCCTCTGTGATTTATGGACTGGGCGAAAAGTTTGATGGCAATCTGCGTAAACGTGACCTGCAGACGGACACGCCCTGGAACACGTACACCCGTGCTGGGCTGCCACCCACGCCGATTGCCATGCCCGGTATGGCGTCGCTGATGGCTGCCGTGCAGCCTGAACCGACCAAGGCTTATTATTTTGTGGCGCGCGGTGATGGCACGAGCTACTTCAGCGCGACACTGGACGAGCACAACCGTGCCGTCAACCGCTATCAGCGCGGAGGTAAGTAATTGCACGGGTAGAGGCACTACCGGCTGGCAGCATGTGCCAGCCTTTCTGAATCTGAGACTCTGTTTTGACACATACACAAGCAACCGGCCTGTTTATCAGTTTTGAAGGCATTGATGGCGCCGGCAAGTCTTCGCATATTGCAGCGCTGGCGCAGGCTTTCCGTGACGCGGGGCGCACGGTCACGCTCACGCGTGAACCCGGTGGCACGCCGCTGGCCGAAAAGCTGCGTGCGCTGCTGCTGCACGAGGCCATGGACCCACTGACCGAAGCGCTGGTCGCCTTTGCTGCACGCCGCGACCATCTGGTGCAGGTGATAGAGCCTGCGCTGGCACGCGGGGAGGTGGTGGTCAGCGACCGCTTTACCGATGCCACCTTTGCCTACCAGGGCGCAGGCCGTGGTTTTGACTGGGAAAAGCTTCAAATTCTGGAGCGTATGGCGCAGATGGGATGCGCCCCGCAAGCAGATTTGATGCGTGAGCCTGATCTGACCATCTGGTTCGATCTGCCTGCTGCCGTAGCTGCTGGGCGGCTGGCAGGTGCACGCGTGCCTGATAAGTTTGAGGCGCAGCCTCAGGACTTTTTTGCGGCAGTGGCTGATGGCTATGCCCGCCGCTGTGCGGCTGCTCCCCAGCGCTTTGCGCGCATTGATGCCAATTGCAGCCGTGAAGCGGTCTGGCAGCAGGTGGCCGATGTGCTGGTGGCGCGTGGCTATCTGCCCGGAGAGTCAGGAGCTGCAGCGTGAGCGCAGCCGCCAGCACACTCGCTCCCTGGCTGGCACAGCAGCGCCAGAGTCTGTTGGCGCAGCGCGGTCATGCATGGCTGCTGCAGGGACCATCTGGCATGGGGCAGTTTGAACTGGGCATGGCGCTGGTGCGTGCTTGGCTGTGCGAGCAGCCGGGTGCCGATGGCGCTGCGTGTGGTCATTGCGCAAGCTGTCACAGCATCGATGTGCATGCCCATGCTGACCTCTTTGTGCTGATGCCCGAGGTGGACATGATGGCGCGCGGCTGGCCTTTGAGTGAAAAGGCGCAGTCTGAAATTGACGACAAGAAGCGCAAGCCCAGCAAGGAAATTCGCGTCGATGCCATGCGCGATGCCGTGGAGTTCACGCAGCGCACTTCGGCGCGAGGGTGCGGCAAGGCGGTGCTGGTCTACCCGGCCGAGCAGATGAATGCGGTCACGGCCAATGCCTTGCTCAAGACGCTGGAGGAGCCGCCGGGCGATGTGCGCTTTGTGCTGGCAACGGAAGCGGCGCACCAGTTGCTGCCCACCATCCGCAGCCGCTGTCTGGCCCACACCATGCTCTGGCCGCAGCAGGCGCAGATGCTGCAGTGGCTGCAGGAGCAGGGCGTTTCGCAGCAGGATGTCGAGGTCTGCCTGCGTGCGGCAGGTGGTCGGCCTTTTGATGCCTGGCAGATGGCACAGTCCGGCAAGGGCATGGGCGTTTTTGCACGTCTGCCCAAGGCAGTGGCCAGCGGGGATGTGGCCGTGTTTGCGGAGATGTCGCCGCCTGAAGTGGTGCAGTGGCTGCAAAAGCTCTGCCATGACCTGATGTGTGTGGCACAGGGCGCGGCCCCACGTTACTTTGCTGCGCAGGACTTGCCGCGCGCGCCTTCCGTGATGGTGCTGGCGCGCTGGGCCAAGTCGCTGGCGCAGGAAGCGCGCACGGCGGAGCACCCATTTAATGCCAACCTCATGACTGAAGCCCTTGTGGCGCAGGCGTGCACGGTTCTAAACTCCAGGCATTAACCTGTTGTTGCACACTTTATGAATATGCAGTCGTCGCCACCTCGCCCCAGTGTTCTGCAGCTTGCCCTGAAGGAAAAAGGGGCTTTGTATGCAGCGTATATCCCGCTGTTTGCCAATGGCGGTATCTTTGTGGCGACCAACCGCCAGTTCCGTCTGGGCGACGATGTCTATGTGTTGCTGACCCTGCCAGATGACCCTCAGCGCTACCCCATTGCTGGCAAGGTCGGCTGGGTAACGCCTGCAGGTGCTGCAGGCAACCGCGCGCAGGGCATTGGTGTGTGCTTTCCCAAGGACGACAAGTCTGTCCAACTCAAGGCCAAGATTGAGCAGATGCTGGGCACATCCCTGGGCTCTGACCGGGCGACGCAGACGGTGTAAGCCATTTCTCTTTCCGATGCCGGCCTGGGGGATCCTCGGTCGGCATTGTTTTTTGTGCCTTTGATTTCTCATGTTTACCGATTCTCACTGTCATCTGAATTTCCCAGAACTGTCTGCCAATCTGCCTGCGATTCAAGAAGCCATGGCACAGGCGCAGGTCACGCGTGCGCTGTGCATTTCCTGCACCATGGAAGAGTTCCCGGATGTGCATGCCCTGGCCACCACGCATGACAATCTGTGGTGTACCGTCGGCGTGCACCCTGATACCGAACACATGACCGAGCCCAGTGTGGACGATCTGGTCAAGTTGGCAGGGCTGCCTCGTGTGGTGGGCATTGGTGAGACAGGGTTGGACTACTACGGCATGGAAGACCGCAAGGGCGGGCGCACGATTGCGGATATGGAGTGGCAGCGTGAGCGCTTTCGCACCCACATCCGTGCGGCGCAGCAGGCACAGAAACCGCTGGTGATTCACACCCGCGCGGCGCAGGAAGACACCATCCGCATCCTCAAGGAAGAGGGCGAAGACGGCTCTGCAGGCAGCGCAGGTGGCGTGTTCCACTGCTTTACTGAAAGCATGGAAGTGGCTAAGCAGGCGCTGGATCTGGGTTTTTACATTTCGTTTTCTGGGATCGTCACCTTCAAGAGTGCGCAATACCTGCGTGAAGTGGCCGCCTATGTGCCTGCAGACCGTATCCTGATTGAAACCGACAGTCCTTATCTGGCGCCTGTACCTTTCCGCGGCAAGACCAATACCCCTGCTTATGTCCCCTATGTGGCCAAGCAGGTCGCTGAAGTGCGCGGCATGACGGTGGAAGCCGTGGCAGCATTGACCAGTAGGAACTTTGACCAACTCTTTCAAGGTGTGGTGACGGAATGAAACGCAGAACCCTGCTGCAGGCACTGAGTGCCAGTGTGTGGATAGGTGCAATGCCATGGGTGCAGGCGGCCGATCTGGGCTCGCATTTGCACACCTTGGTCATTCGTGATGACTATCTGGGCATGCGCGACTTGCTGCGGCAGGGGCTGGACCCGAATACACGAGACCGCCAGGGCGTGCCCATGCTGGTCAAGGCCATGCAGCAGGAGTCTCTGCGTGTGGCGGATGAATTGCTCAATTCCCCCAAGATCAAGGTCGATCTGGCCAGTCCTTCAGGCGAAACCGCGCTGATGTACGCCAGCATCAAGGGCAATCTGGCGCTGGTGCAGCGGCTGCTGGCCATGGGGGCTTCGGTCAACAAGCCAGGCTGGACGCCGCTGCACTATGCCGCCAGCGCCAACCACGAGCACAGCACGGAAATTGTGCGCCTGCTGCTGGAAAACCATGCCTACATCGATGCGGAGTCACCCAACAAGAGCACGCCGCTGATGCTGGCTGCGCAGTATGGCTCGGAGGGCATGGTCAAGCTGCTGCTGGATGGGGGCGCTGATGTACAGCTGCGCAACCAGCAGGGGCTGAGCGCCGTGGACTTTGCCCGTCGCTCCGAGCGGGAATTCATGGTCAAGATGCTGGATGAGGCCTACCAGGCCACACGCCGCTCCAAGGCCAGCTGGTAAGCACTGCAGGGCCAGAGCAAAAGCTTAAGCTCAAACTCTATAAAAAAATAGCGCCTTGCGCTGATCCATATTCACTTTCAGATAGTTTTCATATTGAAAGTGGCTTGCAATCAGCGCAAGGCGCTTTGATTTTCAGAGCTGTCTTTAGTTGCCTTGGCTGCCCGTGTGTGCCTGCAGTCGGGCGTACAGACCGCCCATGGCCATCAGTTCGGCGTGGGTGCCTTGCTCGGCAATGTGGCCACGTTCCATGACCACGACACGGTTGGCATGTTCAATGGTGGACAGGCGGTGGGCAATCACCAGGGTGGTGCGGCCCTGCATCAGGGTCTGCAAGGCCTGCTGCACCAGACGCTCGGACTCGGTATCGAGCGCAGAGGTGGCCTCGTCCAGAATCAGAATCGGCGCATTCTTGTACAGCGCGCGTGCAATGGCCAGGCGCTGACGCTGACCGCCTGAGAGCTGCGTGGCGTTGTGGCCCACTTCGGTGTGGATGCCGTTGGGCATCTGGCGCACATGCTCGGCCAGATTGGCGGCCTCCAGGCAGGACCAGACGCGGGTTTCATCCACCTCCAGCCCCAGAGCCACGTTGGCGGCCACAGTGTCATTGAACATCACCACATCCTGGCTGACCATGGCGAACTGCTGGCGCAGATAGTTCAGGTCCCACTGCGGCAGGGCTAGCCCATCCATGCGCACTTCGCCCGCAGTAGGGTTGAGAAAGCGTGGCAGCAGATTGACCAGCGTGGTCTTGCCCGCACCGGACGGACCAACCAGCGCCACGACTTCACCAGGGTGAACGGTCAGGTTTACGCGGCTGAGTGCGGGGGCCTTGTCTTCGCCAAAAGAGACGCTGACATCACACAGCTCAATCTTGCCTTTGACGCTGGCTGGGCGCTGCGAGCCGCCTTGCTCGGCGGTGCTGTCTTCCATCAGCGCCAGGCCGCGCTCCAGGGCAGCCACGCCACGCGTGATGGGGTTGGCCACATCGGCCATACGGCGTAGCGGCGCAATCAGCATCAGCATGGCGCTGATGAAAGCCACAAAGCTGCCGACGGTAACGTCTTCATTGCGCCCCTGCCACAAGGCGATGCAGATCACCGCAGACAGGGCAACGGCCGCCATCAGCTGGGTGGTCGGTGTCATGGCTGCCGAGGCGATGGTGGACTTGATATTGAGCTTGCGCAGCTGGCGGCTGAGTTCCACAAAACGGTTGGTCTGGGACTGCTGTGCACCATGCAGGCGCACCATGCGGTGGGCCAGCACATTTTCTTCCACCACATAGGCCAGTGCATCGGTAGCCTGCTGGCTGCTCTTGGTGATGCGGTACAGGCGGCGCGACAGGGTCTTCATGATCCAGCCCACGGTGGGAACGATGAAGGTTACAGCCAGCGTAAGCTGCCAGTTCAGATACAGCAGATAGCCCAGCAGCGCGATCAGCGTGAAACCATCGCGTGAAATGGCCAGAAATGCCTGCACCAGCTGCGTAGCGCCGGTTTGCACCTCATACACCACGGTATTGGACAGGGCGCTGGCCGACTGCTTGGAGAACAAGTCCATCTGCGCCACCTGCACGCGCTCGAACAAATCCTTGCGCAGGCGCAGCATGCCTTCATTGGCAATGCGCGAGAGTGCATATTGACCGGCAAACTGGGCCAGCCCACGAATGAAAAAAAGCCCGATGATGAATACGGGCACCAGCCACAGGTTGAGCGTGCCCTTGGTAAAGCCGCTGTCCAGCAGTGGTTGCAGCAGGGCGGGAATCAAGGGCTCTGTCGCTGAGCCAACCAGGGTGGCAATGATGGCCAGACTCCACGCCATGCGCTGATTGCCAAAGTAGGGCGCAACGCGAGCCAGGCGCTGGCGCAGGGGCAAATCAGTGGAGGCAGGGGCTGCCATGCGGATATGGGGGGAATTGCTTTGCATGTCGCCGCCGATTCTACGTGCGCTCTCTCGGGCGCTTACGCAGTCATACACATTGACACAGCAATGGTTTGCTCGCGGGCACTGAACTGTGTGTAACATTCCCACATTACACCGGGAGCCTAATCCGGCACATGATGGCTGCGCATGAATACTGAATACCCATTCCAAGCTTTTATCTCCAGTGCAAGCACTGCACTTGCATCGCGTCGATCCATGCTCGGGGCTTTGGCGGCTGTGCCGGCCATGCCAGCGCTGGCGCAATTCCGTGTCGAAGTCAGTGGCGTTGGTCTGACGCAGATTCCGATTGCCTTGCCAGCATTCCGTGGCGAAGAGGGCGTGTCGCAGAAGATCTCTGAGATCGTTCGCGCCGACCTGGAACGCAGTGGCCTGTTTCGCAATATCCCGGCTACGGGACAGGCACTGGATGAAACCTCGCGTCCTGACATGGCAGAGTGGCGCCAGCGTGGCGCTGATGCCCTGGCAACGGGCAGCGTGACACGCCTGACCGATGGCCGCTATGACGTACGCTTCCGCCTGTGGGATGTGGTCAAGGCCCAGGACTTGGGCGGGCAGGGCTTTGTCGTGGTGCAGGGTGATCTGCGTTTGGTGGCGCACCGCATTGCTGACTTCATCTATGAAAAACTGACGGGTGAAAAAGGCATCTTCTCCACCCGCATTGCCTACGTCACCAAGGCGGGCAAGCGCTATGTGCTGTGGGTGGCCGATGCAGATGGCGAGAATGCCCAGTCTGCGTTGTCGAGCACTGAGCCCATTATTTCTCCGGCCTGGTCACCCAACGGGGCAGAGCTGGCCTATGTGTCTTTTGAGGCACGCAAGCCCGTGATCTATGTGCACGAAGTGGCAACGGGCCGCCGCCGTCTGGTGGCGAACTTCCGTGGCTCCAACAGTGCGCCAGCCTGGTCGCCCGATGGCAAGACACTGGCTGTGACGTTGACGCGCGATGGCCTGTCCCAGCTCTACACCATCAGCTCGCATGGTGGTGAGCCCAAGCGTCTGACCCAGAGCAATGGCATCGATACCGAGCCCGCATTCTCGGCAGATGGCCAGACGATTTTCTTTGTCAGCGACCGCGGCGGCTCTCCCCAGATCTACAGGGTGCCCGTCAGTGGTGGCAGCGCGCAGCGTGTCACATTCAGCGGTAACTACAACATTTCGCCTGCGGTCAGCCCCGATGGCCGCTGGCTGGCGTACATCTCGCGTGTGGGTGGAGCTTTCAAGCTGCACGTCATGGATCTGGAAAACGGTCAGCTGTCTGCGATCACCGATACCTCCGAGGATGAAAGCCCCAGCTTCGCGCCTAACAGCCGCCTGATTGTGTATGCGACCAAGCAAGGCGGTCGTGAAGCATTGATGACGACCACACTGGACGGCAAGATCAAAGCACGTCTGGCAGGCAAAGGCGGCGAAATCCGAGAGCCTGACTGGGGTCCTTATCAAAAATATTGATTGCGACAGGTAAACCTTTGTCATCGCGCCGCGTTACAAGACTTACCTAGCATTCCTAGGAGAGGAAAAAATGATGTTTACTTTTAAACGTGTTTCTATTGCACTGTCTGTTGCGGCTTTGCTGGCCGGTTGCTCGTCCGGCGTGAAGCTGGATGAAAACGCGAACGGTGCCAACGGCAGCGACACCACTTCCGGCGCAGCCAGCGGCGTGACCGGTGTGGATCTGACCGGTATGCAAATCGACGCAGACGGTGGCCCTAAGGGCGTAGGCCGTGTGGTGTACTTCGACTTTGACAGCTTTGTCGTCAAGCCCGAAGACCAGGCACTGGTGGAAGGCAATGCCCGCTTCATCAAGGCTGATCCTGCGCGCAAGGTGACCGTTGAAGGTCACACCGACGAACGCGGTGGTCGTGAATACAACCTGGCGCTGGGCCAAAAGCGTGCCGAAGCTGTGCGTCGTTCGCTGAACCTGCTGGGCGTGAGCGACAGCCAGGTGGAAGCCGTCAGCTATGGTGAAGAAAAGCCTGCTTCCGTGGGCCATGACGAATCTGCTTACTCGCAGAACCGTCGTGCTGAAATCTCCTACCGTTAAAGCATGAACATTCGCAATCTCACTTTGCGAATGGGTGTCCGTGCACTGGCTGCCGCCAGCCTGTGCACGGCATTCATGACGCCTGCACATGCATTTCTGGAAGATGCAGAAGCTCGTCGTGCGATTCTGGAGCTGCGTCAGCGTTTCGATGCCAATGCCGAAGAAACGGCAGCCATGCGCCGAGGCATGCTGGATCTGCAGGCGCAGATCGAGTCCATGCGACGCGATATTGCGCAGCTCACAGGCACCAAGGAACAGCTGGAACGTGAAATCTCCGAGCTGCAGCGCCGTCAGAAAGATCTGGCCACAGGGCTGGATGAGCGTCTGAGCAAGTTTGAGCCTGTACAGGTGCAGATGGACGGCCTGGAATTCTCGGCAGACCCTGCAGAAAAGCGCGATTTTGATGCTGCGCTGGAAAAGTTCCGCGCCGGTGACTTTGCAGACGCGCGCAAGGCTTTTGCGAATTTTGTCAATACCTATCCAGGTAGTGGCTACATGCCTTCGGCGCGCTTCTGGCTGGGCCATACCCAGTATGCAGGACGTGACTATAAGGAAGCCATTGCCAACTTCAGGTCCATGCTCAGAGCTGCCCCTCAGCATGAGCGCGCCGCAGACGCAACGCTGTCGATTGCGAACTGCCAGCTGGAGCTGAAAGACACCAAGGGTGCTATCCAGACGCTAGGGGAAGTGGTCAAGAACTACCCCGGCACCGAGGCCGCAACCGTGGCCAAAGAGCGTCTGCAACGTTTGAAGTAATGAGTTCCACAGAACATTCGAATGCTTCTGTCGCCAGTTCTGCTGGCGACAGTTTTTTAGAGGGTGCAGACTTGCAGCGCCGCTTCGGCGGGCTGGAGCGCCTGTACGGCAGAGATGGTGCAGCACGCATCCGTGGTGCGCATGTCGCTGTGATCGGGGTAGGGGGCGTGGGCTCCTGGGCGGCAGAAGCACTGGCACGCAGTGGCGTTGGCAGTCTCACGCTGATTGATCTGGACAATGTGGCCGAGTCCAATGTGAATCGCCAGATCCATGCGCTTACTGACACACTGGGCAAGGCCAAGGTAGAGGCCATGCGTGAGCGCATTGCACAGATCAACCCAGCCTGTGTCGTGCATTGCATTGAAGATTTTGTGGAGCCTGAGAACTGGCCGCAGATCCTGCCCGCGGGTGTAGATGCGGTGATTGATGCCTGTGACCAGGTCAAGGCCAAGCTGGCCATGGCCCAGTGGGCACGCAGAAACAAGCGCATGTTGATTACGGTGGGTGCAGCCGGCGGCAAGCGTCTGGCCCATAAGGTAGAGGTCGATGATCTGTCTCAGGTCACGCATGACCCATTGCTGGCCCAGCTGCGCTATCGCCTGCGCAAGGAATTCAACGCTCCCCGCGATGGCAAGAAGATGGGGGTTGTGACCGTCTTCAGCCGCGAGACCGTGATGCAGCCCGATGCATCGTGCCAGATGTCTGGGGCAGACGGCACACTCAACTGCAGCGGCTATGGCTCGGTGGTGTCTGTGACCGCCGCCTTTGGCATGTGCGCCGTGGGCTGGGTGCTGGATGAGATTGCGAAGAACCCGAAAAAGTAGCACGTTTTTTCAAAAACACCAAAAAAGTGCTGCTACAATTCATTTATTCGCTGATCAGCACAGCTTGCTTTTCTGATTAGTAGGTCGGGTCTTTAGCTCAGTCGGTAGAGCAGCGGACTTTTAATCCGTTGGTCGAGGGTTCGAATCCCTCAGGACCCACCACCATCAAGCGCCATAGCTCCAAGAGCTGTGGCGCTTTTTTGTTTTTTCTGTGCTTTGTCACGCTGGACGAGGGTACAGTGGGAGCCGCAGCTCCCCACGCAGTCGTGCAGCAATTAGCTGTTGCTCACCAGCAAGCCCTGTTTTTCGATAAACGCAATCACTTCCTCTAACCCATCCAAAGTCTTCAGATTGGTCATCACAAAGGGCTTGAGCCCCTTGGGTGTGGTGCGCTGCTTGATGGTGTCGCTGCGCATGATGTCCAGATTGGCGCCCACGTGCGGCGCCAGATCGGTCTTGTTGATGACGAACAGGTCGCTCTTGGTAATGCCGGGGCCACCTTTGCGTGGAATTTTTTCGCCTGCGGCTACGTCGATCACGTAGATGGTCAGATCGGACAGCTCGGGGCTGAAGGTCGCTGCCAGGTTGTCACCGCCCGATTCGATAAAGATGATGTCTGCATTCGGAAAATCCACCAGCATGCGGTTGATGGCTTCCAGATTGATGGAGGCGTCTTCACGGATGGCTGTGTGCGGGCAGCCACCGGTTTCCACACCCATGATGCGCTCGGGCGGAAGGGCACCGCTGATGGTCAGCAGGCGCTGGTCTTCCTTGGTGTAGATGTCATTGGTGATGGCAATCAGGTCCCACTTCTCGCGCATGGCCTTGCACAGCATTTCGAGGATGGTGGTTTTGCCGGAGCCGACAGGGCCGCCAATGCCTACGCGCAGTGGTGGCAGTTTCTTGGTACGGTTGGGAATGTGATGCAGTGCAGTGCTCATGAACGAAAGAGGCGTGAGTATTGGTGTTCATGCCGTGCCGAAAGAATGGCCAGCATGGGCGAAAAAGCTTGTCGTGCTCCGTCGGGCAGGGTGAGGGCATGCTCAACGGCGGCAGGAATTTCGTGGGTCAGCCGTGCCAGGATGCGCTGGCCAGCGCTCTGGCCCAGTGGCACGGCCTTGATGGCCGCCTGCGTCATGTTCTCGGCCCAGCCAAAGGCATAGGCCAGCAGGGCATCGCGTGTCGTGGCACCGGCCAGCATGGCGGCCAGTGAGAAGGCCAGTGGGTAGCTGGCGTCCTGCGCGCCCAGCCATTGCACGCGCTCCAGCGTTTCAGGCGTATCGGCGTAGCGGGTCTTGAGCCATTCGATGAGCGAGCGGCCCATTTGCTCGGTCTGCAGGCGCAGTTCACTGCTCTCGCGTGTGGTACGTACCCAGGTGTTCAGTGCTTGCAGGCGTGTGTGGTCATCCGTGGCCCAGGCAGGCATGGCCTGGGCAATGGCTGCCATATCGCCACGTGACTGGGTGAGGTGCAGTTGATCGACCAGCCAGCGCGCCGCTTCATCTTCTGTAGTGACCAGGGCAGCATTGATCGCTGCTTCCAGGCCTTCTGAATAGGAGAATCCTCCAATGGGCAGCGCCGGAGAGGCCAGCCACATCAGCTGCAGAAAGCTGCCTGAGGTCAGGTGCAAAGGGGTCAGTGGCATGTCTCAGTCTCCGCGCAGGCTGAGGAACTTCAGTCCCACAATGCCCATGATGATCAAACCAAAGCAGGCCATGCGGGCCACGCTGCGGTCTTCGTCCAGAACCAGCATGCCGTAGGCTGCAGTGCCAACGGCACCAATGCCCACCCAGACCGCATAGGCCGTGCCCACCGGAATGCTGCGTGTGGCCAGCGACAGCAAATACATGCTGGCCGCAATAAAGGCAAAGCAGAACAGGCTGGGCCACAGACGCGTGAAACCTTCCGTGCGTGGCATGGCAGCCGCATAGAAGATTTCACACAGACCGGCAGCGATCAGAAAGACCCAGCTCATCCACCACAACCTTTGCCGTGGGAGTGGTCGCAGCAGTGACCGTGTTCATGCTCATGCATCATGCAGATGCGCATGGTGATGGCCATGGCCGCAGCAGCCTTCGTCATGGGCGTGTTGGTGTTGTGCATGTCCGTGGTCATGCCCATGGCCGTGATCGTGTGTGTGGCTGTGATGGTGGTGGCTGTGACCATCATTGGTCACATGGCCGCCATAGGCGCCGCCTTCGGGCTCAAACGGCAGATCAGCCTCAACCACCGTCATGTGCATGCTGCGCAGCATGTCGGCCAGCACGTGGTCGGGTTCAATCTTGAGGTGGTCGGGCTGCAGCTCAATGGGTACATGGCGGTTGCCCAGGTGGTAGGCAGCGCGCATCAGGTCAAAGGCTGTGCCGTGTTCGGCGCAGGCCGTGATCTTGAGCACCTTTTGCGGTGCGGCAATCACGCGCACCATGGAGCCATCTTCGGCGACCAGCACATCGCCGCCGCGCACGGCCTGGCCGCGTGGCAGAAAGATGGCCAGTTCACGGCCCTGGCTGTCGGTGGCGGCAAAGCGCGACTTCTGGCGCACATCCCAGTCCAGCTCCACGGTGGCAGCACGCTGGAGCAGCACGCGGGCCAGGCCCTGGCCCTGGGGAAGGAGTTTGTTGATGGTCAACATAGGTTGCTTACTTTCAAAAGGGGAGCTACAAACTGGTGCGAATCGTGCATCTCGCACGGTTTTCATCACTTGATAGCATGACAGACATGTCAACCCCTTTTGCACTTTCTTCGGTGGCTGCAACGGACTGGCAGCCTTGTGGTGTGGGCCATGTGGCGGTGTACGGGACCTTGCGTGCCGGTGGCATCAACGACATTGCACGGTTGCGTCCGGGCATTGCCTGCATAGGGCGCACCACGCTCACAGGCACTTTGCATGATCTGGGCTACTACCCGGGCCTGCAGCTGGTAGGCACGCAGCAGGTGCTGGCAGAGGTGTATCCGCTTGATGCGGCGCTGGAACAGGCCCTCGATGGCATCGAAGGCCTGTGGCCCACCGATGTGGGCGAATACACCAAACGCATTCTGACCGTGCCTGTGGCGCTGACCGGTGGCGGCACACAGATGATGGCCGTGCTGGTCTATGAAGCCTTGCCCACCACGGTGCAGCATGCGCCTGTGGTGCCTGCCAGCGACTGGCTGGCCTGGTATGCGGGCAAGGGTGTTCAGCATCCTGGTACGGCCTTTACGCTCAACACACTTCAGAACAGGAAGTAGCGCTGGGCCATGGGCAGGCTCCTTGCTGGTTCACAGGTCAGGAGCTGCCCGTCCGCACGCACGGCATAAGTCTGTGCATCCACTTCCATGCGTGGCGCCAGATCGTTGTGGATCATGTGCTGCTTTTGCACGCCGCGAATGCCTTTGACGGCGGACAGCGTTTTGTGCAGCCCAAAGCGTTCCCTAATGCCTGCGGCCAAACCAGCTTGCGAAACAAACGTCAGCGAGGTCTTGGCAATGGCGCCACCGAATGCACCAAACATGGGACGGTAGTGCACAGGCTGGGGCGTGGGAATGGAGGCATTCGGATCACCCATGGCGGCCATGGCGATGAAGCCACCCTTGAGAATGCAAAAGGGCTTGACGCCAAAAAATGCAGGCTTCCAGATCACGAGATCGGCCCACTTGCCCACTTCAATGCTGCCTACTTCGTGGCTGATGCCGTGGGCGATTGCGGGGTTGATGGTGTACTTGGCGATGTAGCGCTTGACGCGGAAGTTGTCGTGCCGCGCGCTGTCGCCTTGTAGTTGGCCGCGCTGCTGCTTCATCTTGTGGGCGGTTTGCCAGGTGCGCAGAATCACTTCCCCCACACGGCCCATGGCCTGGCTGTCGGAGCTGAACATGCTGATGGCACCAATGTCGTGCAGGATGTCTTCGGCCGCAATCGTTTCCTTGCGGATACGGCTTTCGGCAAAGGCCAGGTCTTCGGCAATGCTGGCGTCCAGGTGGTGGCAGACCATCAGCATGTCCACGTGCTCGTCCAGCGTGTTGATGGTGTAGGGGCGCGTGGGGTTGGTTGAAGACGGTAGCACATTGGCTTCACCCACCACTTTCAGAATGTCCGGTGCATGGCCGCCGCCCGCGCCTTCGGTGTGGAAGGTGTGGATGGTGCGGCCCTTGAACGCTGCCACCGTGTCTTCCACAAAGCCAGACTCATTGAGCGTGTCGGTGTGGATGGCCACCTGGGTGTCGGTTTCCTCAGCCACATCCAGACAGTTGCTGATGGCCGCAGGCGTGCTGCCCCAGTCTTCGTGGAGTTTGAGGCCAATGGCACCGGCGGCAATCTGCTCATGCAGCCCTGCTGGCAGCGCCGCATTGCCCTTGCCCAGAAAACCCAGGTTCATGGGGAAGGCGTCCGCGGCCTGCAGCATGCGCTCCATATTCCAGGGGCCAGGCGTGCAGGTGGTGGCAAAAGTACCTGTGGCCGGACCCGTGCCGCCGCCGATCATGGTGGTCACACCACTGGTGAGCGCTTCTTCAATCTGCTGGGGTGCGATGAAGTGGATGTGGGTGTCTATGCCACCGGCGGTGACGATGTTGCCCTCGCAGGAGATGATTTCCGTGCCCGGGCCAATGATGATGTCCACGCCCGGCTGCGTGTCAGGATTGCCGGCCTTGCCAATGGCTGCAATGCGCCCGTCCTTCAAGCCGATGTCGGCTTTGACAATGCCCCAGTGGTCCACGATCAGCGCATTGGTAAGTACCGTGTCCATGGCGCCTTGTTCCCGTGAGCGCTGGCTTTGTGCCATGCCATCGCGAATGGTCTTGCCGCCGCCAAACTTCACTTCCTCGCCATAGCCGCCCGCGTTCAGGGTGAAGTCTTTCTCCACTTCGATCAGCAAGTCGGTATCTGCCAGCCGCACGCGGTCGCCCACGGTGGGGCCAAAGGTTTCGGCGTAGGCGCGTCGGTCCATGCTAGCCATCACAAATCTCCTTGCACCAGGCCGCGAAAGCCATAGGCCTTGCGGTTGCCTGCCAGATCAATCAGTTCCACCGTGCGCTGTTGGCCCGGCTCAAAGCGCACGGCCATGCCGCTGGCAATGTTCAGGCGCTTGCCGTGGGCTGCCTGGCGGTCAAATTCCAGGCCTGCATTGGTCTCGGCAAAGTGATAGTGCGAGCCAACCTGAATCGGGCGGTCGCTGGCGTTCTTGACCACCAGCGTCAGAGTTGGGCGACCGGGGTTGAGGACGTGTACGCCCTCATCGACCAAGATTTCTCCGGGAATCATGGCAAGCCCTTTCTTCAAGCCAGACGGGTCAGCATGAAGGCGCCCAGCGCAGCGGTCAGGCCGCCAGCCACTTTGGCCAAAGTCTGAAAGCGCCGCATGACTTGGTGGCCCACTGCCATGCCAGCCAGGTGCAAGATGGCAGAGCCTGCGGCCATGCCCACGATGACGCCCGCTGCAGGGGCCAAGGACTCTTCAAATAGCTCATAGCCGTGGGCTGCGCCGTGGAAGAAGGCAAACACGCCCACCAGGCCAGCTGCCGCACCTGCGGCCATCTTCTGCTGCACCATCACGAGCAGCCCCAGCACCAGCACGGAGGCAGCAATCATGGGCTCGATCGCAGGGATTTGCAGACCAGCAAAACCTGCCAGGCAGCCTGCAACCAAGAGTGCCACAAAGCCTGCAGGCGCGGCCCAGGCCTTGCCGGACTTGCCAAAGGCCAGTGCACTCCAGGCACCGACTGCCAGCATGGCGGCCAGGTGGTCGGCACCGCCAAAGGGGTGGGCAATGGCGTGGGTGAAGCTGTCCAGAAAAGTATGGTGGCCGCCGCCATCACTGCTCACATGGGCGAGGGCGGTCAGAGGCAGGGCTGCAGCTGTGGCAACGGAAGCGGCAATCAGGTGTTTAGTTTTCATAGCTGTTAGCGCAGATGGGATAAGGGCTGGAGGCCAAAAAGGCTTGTAATCAAACAATGGGTTCGTGCACCGTGACCAGCTTGGTGCCGTCTGGGAAGGTGGCTTCGATCTGGATGTCGGGAATCATTTCAGGCACACCGTCCATGACGTCCTCACGCGTCAGCACGGTGCGGCCTTCACTCATGAGTTGGGCTACGGTCTTGCCATCGCGTGCGCCTTCCATCACAAAGGCGCTGATCAGGGCCACGGCTTCGGGGTAGTTCAGCTTCAGGCCTCGGGCCTTGCGGCGTTCGGCCAGCAGGGCTGCGGTAAAGATCAGCAGCTTGTCTTTTTCTCTTGGCGTCAATTCCATTACAGCTTCCTTAATGGGTCCGAGCAGTCGGCTGCGCCGACTGACCGCGGGGAGTTAATTCCATCGTTTCGATTCCCTCGTCGGTAGACGTATTGGTGTGGGGCATCTGTGCCCCTTGCTATGCAATCTGCAAGAGGCGTGCCAAGCGCTGTTGTGGTGCGTGGCGTTGTCTTTTTTGGTGCCATGACTGGACGCGCTCTGGATGTGCCCGTGGCGCAGTTGGTGCGTCTGCGTTCTGTTGTGGTGCATCGCTGGATGGGGCGCACCAATAGCGTGAATTGCATGGATTGGACTGAAAGTGGCACACCGCTTGCTTTGAAGTGCAGCAAGCTGGTCAGGGAGGCCAGCGAATACTTCATACAGCCCATTGAGGAGCACTTTCCATGACCCAGCGTCGTTTCACTTTGAAGTCTTTGGCTGCTGCTGCAGCTGTTGCAGGTTTGGGTTTTACCGGTCTGGCTGCACAGGCGGCAGACACCATCAAGGTGGGTGTGCTGCATGCACTGTCGGGCACCATGGCCATTTCGGAAACTGCGCTCAAGGACATGGCCCTGATGACCATTGAGGAAATCAACGCCAAGGGCGGTGTGCTGGGCAAGAAGCTGGAGCCTGTGGTGATTGACACCGCCTCCAACTGGCCGCTGGCGGCAGAAAAGGCCAAGCAGCTGATCAGCCAGGACAAGGTGGCTGTGACCTTTGGCTGCTGGACTTCGGTGTGCCGCAAGTCCGTGCTGCCCGTCTATGAAGAAAACAACGCCCTGCTGTTCTACCCCGTGCAGTACGAAGGCGAAGAGCTGAGCAAGAATGTGTTCTACACCGGCGCAGCGCCCAACCAGCAGGCCATTCCCGCCGTGGAATACCTGATGAGCGAAGACGGTGGTGCTGCCAAGCGCTGGGTGCTGCTGGGCACAGACTATGTCTACCCCCGCACAGCCAACAAGATCCTGCGTGCCTTCCTGAAGTCCAAGGGTGTGGATGACAAGGACATCATGGAGGCCTACACCCCCTTCGGCCACAGCGACTACCAGACCATCGTGGCGGACATCAAGAAGTTCTCTGCCGGTGGCAAGACAGCGGTGATCTCCACCATCAATGGCGACTCCAACGTGCCTTTTTACAAGGAACTGGGCAATGCGGGCCTGAAGGCCACCGATGTACCCGTGGTGGCTTTCTCCGTGGGTGAGGAAGAGCTGCGCGGTCTGGACCCCAAGCCGCTGGTGGGTCATCTGGCTTCGTGGAACTACTTCATGAGCGTGAAGAACCCCACCAACGAAGCCTGGATCAAGCAGTGGAGCGACTACGCCAAGGCCAAGAACCTGCCTGGCCAGTCCACCAAGCCTCTGACCAATGACCCCATGGAAGCCACCTACGTGGGCATCAACATGTGGAAGCAGGCCGTGGAAAAGGCCAAGAGCACCGATCCGGACAAGGTGATTGCCGCCATGGCGGGCCAGACCTTCCAGGCACCCAGCGGCTATGTGCTGACCATGGACCCCAAGAACCACCACCTGCACAAGCCTGTGCTGATTGGCGAGATCAAGGCTGACGGCCAGTTTGACGTGGTGTGGCAGACCAAGGGCCCGATCAAGGCCCAGCCCTGGAGCCCTTTCATTGAAGGCAACGACAAGAAGAAGGACGAGCCAGAGAAAAAGTAAGCGCTGCAAACACCGAATCTGGCACAGCTGTTGCAAGGCTGTGTCAGACCCGGAATCTCTGTTGCAAGGGCCCGTCCGGAGTGACGGGCTTTTTGTTGATTGGACTGCTTATGTTTTTACCTCTCTTGCGCCTTATCAGGCCCTGGCTGGGAGCTGCCATAGCGGCTGGCGCCCTGAGCCCGCCGCCCGCCCCCCCGCCCCCCGGGGCACGGGGGGCCCCCCCCCCACAACCAAG